>ERZ1740059.1543-NODE-1543-length-11530-cov-5.734553_pt1 | contig 11530 bp, 9 predicted proteins | sample MGYA00581744_ERZ1740059 | MGnify/ENA primary metagenome ERZ1740059 (study PRJEB43018, sample SAMN04849738) | marine metagenome | isolation source: floating plastic debris | place: Pacific Ocean | collected 2008-08-28 | study: EMG produced TPA metagenomics... | reverse complement strand
TGCCATCGACATCAAACTCAAACGCCTGAGCTTCGTCTTTCTGAACGTGATAATTGACGCTTGCTGAGACTTGCATCTGTTTTCTCCAGGGGCGCGGCACCGTGTGTCGCTGTTTCGTTGTCTGGAGAAAGTAGTATATTGAAATATGGATATAAATGGCATAATATATGAAACAGAATATAGGTTTAGGATATAATAAGCATGGATACAGAGTCCGTTCGACTCTTCGTTCTGGCGGCTGAATTGCTGAATATCAGCGCTGCCGGACGGCAACTGGGCCTGTCTCCGGCCGTGGCGGGGGCGCGTCTCGCGAAACTCGAACAGCAAATGGGGGCTGACTTGCTGCATCGGTCGACCCGGAAAGTGTCCCTCTCATTGGAGGGCGCGGAGTTCCTGCCCTTCGCAAAGGAAATGCTGGCGCAGGAAGATGCCGCCCTCGCGGCCTTGGGGCATGGACGTTCGGAGATTAGCGGCACGCTGAGATTTGCTGCATCCAGTACGTTCGCACAGCTCTATATCGCGCCGTTTCTAAAGGAATTTCTGGATCGTTATCCGAAGGTCAATCTGGAATTGAAGCTTTCAGACACGCAAATTCACTTGATCGAGGGTGGCTTCGATCTCGCTCTGCGCAACTTGCCGATGGCAGATAGCGCGATGATGGGACGACGCTTGGCGGACGACCGCCGCGTTTTGTATGCGTCGCCATCTTATCTGGAAGCGCATGGAACGCCGCAAACGCCAAAAGCGTTGAGCGCGCACCAATTGCTGGTTTTCATGAATGCCAAGCCGCGCGAACTCACGGCCGCTGGGCATCGCAGCTGTTCCTATCCACCGCCTAAGAGCAGCCATCGTGTTATTTGTGACGATGGCGCCAGCATGCGTGTCGCGACCCAGTCTGGCGTTGGCATCGCGATGGGGTCGCTCTGGAGCATCGCGCCGGAACTCAAGGCCGGGACATTGGTGAGAGTTTTGCCCGACTATGAAGTCAATGACGGGTCGGCGATCTGGTTGATCTATCCAAAGTCAAACGTGCTGACGGCGAAAGTGCGCGCATTGATAGACTTCCTGGTCGAGAAGATTGGAACCCCTCCGATCTGGGAGAGCGCGAGCAGGCCGCCGGCTGAGCCAGTCTCTAGCTGACCTTGCGTTTGCGCTTTGGGCGCAGCCTCGGCAGCAGGAAGAGATACAGTCCTGTTCCCCACATCAGCACGAGCAAGATGCCCGTTGGCAGGAAAATATACAGCTTCACAGACTCGGAAAAAAACGATCCGTCATGGATTTGTTCAATCATGTCTGACCGGCGATAAGCGACGGATAGGACATCACCGGTCTTCGTATCAACCTGGACTTCCCAGCCTGAATTTGCGCGCAGTTTTGCAATGCCCTTGCCGACGCGAAGATCGATCCGGTCTATATCGGTCCAGTCCTCGATTTGGGCTTCGGGGTGCGCGCGAGCCGCGACTACCATATCATCAAAACTGATCTCAGGGACCTGGTCAGAGACGGTGCCCGATTCGGTCGGCGGCTGGATCCAGGCGACTTCCTTTTTTAGCATCAGGAAGATCCCGGCGCAGAGCATGATCACCGCCGGGGCCGCAACGGCCAGCGACAGCCAGTAATGGATTTGGCGCAAGAGGCGCTTCAAATTCAGCTTCATCATTCACACACAAGATGGTCACCGGCGCCCATGAGTGGTCAACGCGCCGGTGATCTTTATCCTAAGGGATTTGTCCGCCCGGCACCCATGGTGCCCCTGCAGCGATGAGTTCTCGCTCAAAGGCCGGAATGGTGGTTTCCGTCAGCACGGTCAGACGTTGGCGGATCGCCTCAAACTCGGACTTGGCGATGGCCAGCTGATCCCGATGCGTTTGCGTTGGACCATAAGTTGACCGCCCAATGCCGGTCAGGACGACACCGAGGCGACTGCGCACGGTCGGTTGCGTGCGTTCAGAAATCGCGTTCCGTGCGGCATTGCCGCTGACCAGTTCAGAGATGGCATTCGCCTCATCGCGGATGGCTTGCCAGCGGTTCTCCAGCCTGACCGGGTCCCCGCCTGCTGCCCGCTGAGTGGCCACGGCGAGCAGACTGATCTTGCCGTCGAGCTCTCCGGTCGTAACGTTTGCGGCGGTTACGGACCGGTCAAATGCCGCCACTTCCGCCCAGAATTCTGCCGCGTCTGCTTGTGGGGGCAGCGCGCCCTCCCGCAATGGTTTCACCGTGAAGGACTGAGGGCCAACCAGTTCAGTGGTCTGACCGCGCACGCGTTGAGACAAGGATACGGTATACGCGCCCGGCGTCACCAGAAACCCGCTCGGCTCTTCTTCCAGGCTATCATCGACCGCCACGGCGCTTTGCTGCGGATAGCGAAGGTTCCAGTTCACACGGTGGAAGCCCTTCTTGGCTGGTCCTTTCAGGCGACGCACGACATTGCCATCAGAGTCGCGGACAGTGAGCCAGATGGTGGGCTCGGTTTCCTGCAGTTCAGCGGTGATTGTCTCAAAACTTGGAAAAGGCGTGTCCTCTCCATCTTCGATCCGAGGGGACTCGCGCTCTATGCGTTGCTCGGTCAAGGAGGGAAGATCGTCCTTTAAGTAATAGGTGAAGTTTGCGCCAAAAGGGGGATTTGGAGCCCGGTAATAGCCGTGGCCTTGCGATCCACCTTCAGAGAAGGCCAGTGACGGTTTCTCGATATACCAGAGCGCATCCCGTCCCGGGAACAGCATGGCGGCTTGTTCCAAACTCTGCTCGCTCAGCGTCCGCAAGGGTGAGATATCGTCGACGACAAAGAAACCGCGCCCGAAACTGGCTGCCACCAGATCGTCCTCACGACGCTGTATCGTGACATCCCGGAATGAGATGGTTGGTGCATCGCCTGTCAGTTCCACCCACTTCTCGCCCCCATCCAGGGGGAAGAAGAGGCCGAACTCTGTTGCGGTGAATAACAGGTCGGGGGTTTCATGGTCCTGAACGACGCGCCAGACCAAGTGCCGATCCTCCAGATTGCCCGACATGTCGCGCCAGGTTCGTCCGCGATTGGTGCTCTTCAGAAGATACGGTTTGTAATCCCCGTACTTGTGATTATCGAGCGCGATATAGACCGTGTCCTCGTCAAACAGGTCGGCGCGAATGTCATTCACGAACGCGGTGTCAGGAACACCTGGCAAGCGTCCGACTTCCACCCGCCGCCAATTCGCTCCGCCATCTTCGGTGATTTGAATCAATCCATCATCTGTGCCGACATAAAGCAGGTCCTGGTTGACGGGAGATTCCCCAAGCGACGTGATCGTATTGTATTGCGACATCGCCAATAGGTCCCAGCCTGCTTCCCAGCTCCACTGGCGACCTTGCACAGGGAGCTGCAGGCGATTCTGGTCGCGAGTCAGGTCGCCCGATATGGCCGTCCAGCTGTCGCCGCGATCATCCGAGCGCCAGACCCTTTGCGACGCGAAATAGAGCCGCGTTGGTTCATGCTGACTGACCAGAATAGGCGCATCCCAGTTCCAACGCTCGATCGCATCGCCCGGCTCGGGTTGCGGCTTGATATAGATGAATTCACCGGTGATCCGGTCTACGCGCGTGAGATTACCTTGTTGCCATTGGGCATACATGATGTCGGGATTGCCCGGTTCAGTGGCAGATTGATGGCCATCGCCCCACAGCGTGACAAACCAGTCCGAATTGCGAATGCCCTGGACATTGTCCGTACGAGAAGGCCCCCCTTGCGAATTATTGTCCTGCGTGCCGCCATAGACGTAATAGAAGGGCTCGGCATCATCCACAGCGACCTTGTAGAATTGGGTTACCGGCAAATTGTCGATGAAGCGCCAGGTGCCGGTATGGTCATAGCTTTCATACAGTCCGCCGTCCGAGCCATACATAATGTAATCCGGATCGTCCGGACGGAACGCGATCGCGTGATCGTCGACATGCTTGTATTCATAGTTCAGCCCCGTCCAGGTGGCGCCGCCATCATAAGAGATCTGACTGGTATTGGAGACCAGATAGATGCGGTCAAAATGGTGCGGGCTGGCATAGAGTTCCTGGTAATAGTGCGGGCCAGTGCCGCCGCTGACCATGTCGGACTTTTTCTCCCAGCTAGCGCCGCGATCCGTCGACTTCCAGACGCCGCCTTCGCGCAGATCGAGTTCGATCGCCGCATAAAGGACATCCGGATCCATAGGCGATATGGCGAGTCCGATCTTACCCATATTGCCGTCAGGCAGGCCGGTGGTCAGCTCGGTCCAGGTGTCACCTCCATCGTCAGATTTCCACAGACCGCTTTCCGGTCCACCACCGACGTAAGCTGCGACGGTGCGATGATGCTGCCACATGGCGGCGTATAGGCGGTCCGGGTTGCGCGGATCGATGATCAGGTCTGTTGCCCCCGTATACGCGCCGGCCGACAAAACATTGGTCCATGAGTCGCCGCCATCTGTGGTCTTGTAGACACCGCGCTCGCCGCCCGGCGACCAGAGCGGGCCTTGTGACGCGACCCAGACCGTATTGGAATCATCCGGATGGACGATGATTTTGGAGATGTGTTCAGACGCGTCCAGGCCTTTTTTCTCCCACGTGGCGCCGCCATCATCAGACTTGTAGATCCCGTCACCAAAACCATTATGGCGTCCGCCATGGTTCTCACCTGTGCCAACCCAGATTCTGTTCGGGGCAGAGGGGTCAGCCCCCAGCGACCCAATGGAATAGGAGCCTTGCCCATCGAAGAGCGAGGTCCATGTTGTCCCGGCGTTTTCAGTTTTCCAGACACCGCCAGAGCCGACCGCGACATACCAGGTTGCGGGATCGTCAGGTACGATGATGATATCCGCGATACGCCCCGACATGAATGCAGGCCCGATATTGCGCAGACTGAAGGCCTCGAATGTCGCACTCGATAGCGGAGCGGACTCTTCGTCTCCATCGCCTTGCGCGTTTGCGGCCGTCGCAAGCACCGCCGCCAGGAGTATTCCCATTAATATTCGCAAATGTGTCATCGCGCCCGCCTTCAGATTATTACGATGCGGTCACGCTAGCATACTCGCGCTGATTGCATAGCGGGGAGTTTGGTTTCAGATCCGAAACTTATGGCGCCCCAATTAAGGCCCTGAGTTCGGGCATCTCACCTTCCTGTGGATCGATTGGTTTTCAGGTCGAAGACGCCAGGTTTAGGCCAGCATGTTTTTGTATAAGAGACAGGAGGAAGTCTGCGGAAGCATAGGGAGCCAGAAAATCTCCATGCGGGGCATAAGCAACCGGAATTCCGAGACGCTCGGCCTCGGAATCGAGTTGCAGGCGCCAATGATCGGGCGTTTCCGTTCCGGAAAATGCGACGGCGTTGCGTCCGGCAAAAAGCCCATCCTTCAGAATAAGATCTGGCTTCAGGGACATGCGCATATCGTAGTCGAGCGTCGCGTGATCGATATGTTGAAACAATTGTCCCGCCGCGACAAAATCAGCCGGGTTGTTGTTGACATAGCGTACGTCGCCTGGGCTCTGGTGCATCAGGAGCCGATAAAATTCCAATGGTTTTCTTCGAAGTCTGAATTTGATGCCGGCAGAGGCGATTTTCAGGCCCGCTTGCGAATGGACCATTTGTCTGAACATCTGCTGCAACCATCGCGGCCGAAACACGTCCAGGATGTCCTTGTTGAAAACAACATTCGAAAACAGAGAGAACGATACGCGGTCCGATATCAAAGACAGACGATAGCAGACCGGATTTGCGCTTCCCATTCCAAGCAATACAAATGGTTGCAGCTCAAGCTGGGCGATCAGTTTATGAATCAACACCGCTTCCGTGGACGCCGTTGCGCCTTTCTCGATCAGCTCACCTGTGAACAAGGCGCGCGGCATTCCGGTAGAGGATCCGAAACCGGGGCGTTCGATAAAGATCACCTGCAAGCCGTTCGCCCACATCTGTTCGCAGAAGGCGACCGATGGGGGCATTGGGTATTCAACCGAGTTCAGAATCACCAATGGCTGAAGGTCTGAGATATAGCCACGATAGATCATTACTCTCAGGGCAATGTTCGAGCCTCCCAAAGAGATCATGGACTCGATACGCGCTGACGGCGCTTGTCGTGCCGCGTCCATTGCGTATTCAGAGAGTCGAACCGGAACAGCCATGTAATAGGTCTCGTTTCAGCCTTTGGTCTTTCGTTGATTGAGATGCCTCGCGGCCTCATCCTGTTGAAAAGCTAAGCGCAACCTATGACGTGAGCGCGCATTGGCAAGCTTGATCTGTTTTCTCCCTTCATCCTTCGATCAGCGTTTTCGCCAGATCGCCATACTCTTTCGCGCGCGCACGGTTTCCTTGTTTGAGTTCCAACTTAGCCAGGGCCGCATAAGGCGGCGCCAGTTTCGGATCCAGGCGGATCGACGCCTCACACGCCAGCCGGGCGTTTTCAAAGTCTTTCAGACTGACATAGGCCACGGATTTCAGATACAGCCAGACTGCGTGCCCTGGATAGTTGGGGCTAATCCGAATGGCCTTGTCGATGAGTGGCAATCCCGCATTCGGATCACCCAGCTGGATATGCGCCCAGGCAAGCGCTGCATTTGCCTGGGCATTCGAGGGGCCGAGGGCTATGGCACGTTCAAGATGAGGCTTGCCCGTTTCTGGCTCGCCGACGTCGCAGAAGGCGCACCCTGACCAGCCGAGAACCGAAGAGCGGTGTGGATCTTTCTCCAGGCCTTCCGACGCCAGATCCATGACTTCCGGTTTGACCTCCTCATGCGACTTGTCGAGCAGGCCCCATGGTGCGACCAACCCTTTCACCAGCGCCTGCATGCTGATCGCGGGCGCGAAATCCGGATCCACCTTGCGCGCCGTTTCCAAATGTCCAATCACCCGAGACATGGTGGCGCGGTTCCAGCCGCGCCGGTCCATCAGGATTTGGGATTGCTTGAAATGAAAATAGGCCCCGGGGTTTATCGAAGCATCCTGTTCGAGTCGCCTGACTTCAGCCAGATCGATTTCAGCCCCCAGGGCATTAGCGATCTCGAATATCAGAAGGTTCTGCAAGTCGAGCAATTCTGAGCGCGGTCTGTCAAAATTAAGCGCGCCGATCACCAGGCCGGATTGACTCGCGATCACCTTGGCGGAAATGCGGATCATGTCACCGGATGGCCTGACGGATCCGGTGAGGACGTATCCGACACCGACATTCCGACCGAGATCCTCCGGCATATCGGGCGAATGCGGTTGATGCAGCGCAGCCCCTCGCGAGATTACGTCATAGCCAGGCATGCGCGCCAGTTGAGTCGTAAGATCATCATGAATCGCATCGCAGAGGATAAGTCCGTCTGGATCTGTATCGAGGCTGCGGAACGGCAGCACGATCAGCGCGGTTTGCGGGTGTTGATCATTGATCTCCAATCCCGGACTGACATCTGGATCGCGTGCTGTCGAAGTGTCTTGTTTGGCCGCCGGTTCGAGCGCGCCAATGAATCGGAACCCGACTCCGTGGACCGTCTTGATCAAGGCCTGTCGACGACCATCATCCCCGAGCGCCTTTCGGGCGTCCTTGATGCGGCCCGACACGACGGACTCCGAGACAATGCGCCCATCCCAGATTTGTTCAATGATTTCGTCTTTCGAAATCACCCGATCGGGATGACGGATGAGTAGGTTCAGAAGATCAAAGACTTGCGGCTCGATCGGAATCATCAACCCGGCTCGCCGGAGTTCGCGGCAATTCTCATCAAGCTCGAAATCGGCAAAACGGTGGATCATGTGCTCAACCGTAGCGGAAAATCTGCGCTTTTTCCAAATCACTGGATAGCTGCGGCTATATCTTGCCGGAATCAGCCCCTGAATCCGGGACATTATCCCGAGCCATATGGGTAGATATTCGTGATCAGAGTAGATTTTTTTGTGGCAGCAGGTCCCGTTGGGACGAATGCTTAGTTTTTATAGTTGAATAATAACAGCGCACTAGGTCGACGCAATCGCGAAACCAAGAAATCTTCAAGATTTCTCCAAGCAATCTTCAAGCGTAAAATCAGCGCTCGGTTAGACCTGTCTCCGTCGACACCGACACTTGGTCTGAATTCAACTTTTGGAGATACTTATGACACAGACACAATCCGCAAATGAGCAATTGAATGGCGTTAATGTAGGAGCCCTTCTGGGCGCTCGCGAAGCGCTTGAGAACGCCCCGGAAGCCGCGGAGTTTACCTGGAAAGCCACCAGCGAGTGGAAAGATGGCGCGCACACACGCATGGAAATGAATGGCTTCTTCGGCCTCGGGGAAGAGCATGCTCGTAGCAAGACCTTCACCATCGACTCCGATCATCCGGAAGTGTTCGCCGCGACGGACGTTGCGCCGACCCCGATCGAAATCGTTCTGTCTGGTCTGGCCGGTTGCCTGACCGCGGGCATCGCTTCGGTTGCGGAGAATCGCGGAATTAAGCTCAACTCCGTGAAAGCCACGCTCGAAGGCGACATGAACCTGTACGGCATTCTTGGTGTCGACAGTAATGTCCGCAACGGCTTCAGCGCGGTTCGCGTTCGCTATGACATTGATGCAGATGCCAGCGACGAGGATATTGCAGCTCTGGTGGCGCAATCTCAGAAGCGCTCCGCTGTATTCGATATCATCACCAACCCGACCAACGTCTTCGTGACGGTGGCCTGATCCTTCCTCCCCCAAACTAGGAGCGAGTCCCATGCGTGACATTTCCACCCTGATTATCGGAGCCGGACAAGCCGGTCTGGCAATGAGCCATTGCCTTAGCCAGCGTTCGATCGAACACGTCCTGCTGGAACGCGGCCAGGTCGCCAATTCCTGGCGCACCGAACGGTGGGACTCGCTCCGCCTTTTAACCCCAAACTGGCAGAGCCGACTGCCCGGCTACACCTATACCGGCGACCAACCGAACGGCTATCGCACGATGCCGCAAACGATCGATTTTCTATCCGGTTATGCCAATCAAATTGCCGCGCCGGTAGATTCCGAAACCACGGTGCTCAGCGTCGATACGAGCGACCGGGGATATCGCGTCAAAACCAATCGCGGCGACTGGACATGTCGGACCCTCGTCATGGCGTCCGGTGCCTGCAATATCGCAAACATCCCGGCCTGTGCGGCAGAGCTCCCTGGCGACATCGCTTCGTTGACGCCTTTGACTTACCGCAACCCGGATCAACTTTCGGGCGGTGGCGTGCTCGTCGTCGGCGCCTCCGCAACAGGGGTTCAACTTGCCAGTGAGGTTCAGCGCTCTGGACGGCAAGTGATCCTCGCCACCGGCGAGCACGTACGCGTGCCGCGCACGTATCGCGGCCACGACATCAAATGGTGGATGGATCAAACCGGGGTCATGGATATGACCCTGGCCGAGGTCGACGATATTCGCCGTGCCCGCCACGTGCCGTCGCTGCAGCTGATTGGCAGCCCAACGCAGGAGACGATCAGTCTCGACAGTTTACAGGCGATCGGCGTTCAGATTGCCGGGCGTGTGATGAACATCCATGACGGCAAAATCCAATTCTCCGGATCGCTCGCCAATGTTTGCCGTCTCGCGGATCTGAAGATGAACCGGTTGCTGACACAAATCGATGACTGGATTGATGCAGAAGCGCCGGGAGGTGTGACGGAAGCCTCTTACCGTCTGCGGGATACGATAATTCCGAGTGATCCACTCTTGCAGCTCGATCTGAAAGCGGCCGGTATTGAGACCGTCATCTGGGCCACCGGCTTCAAGCCTGACTATTCCTGGCTGAATGTTCCGGTGATCACCCCGCGTGGCGAGCTGCGCCATCAGGGCGGCGTGGTTGATGCGCCGGGGCTTTATGCGCTCGGGCTGCCTTTCCTGCGTCGCCGCAAGTCGAGCTTGATCGATGGGGTCGGCGACGATGCCCGCGACCTGTCCCGTCACCTTGCCAGCTATCTCGGCCAAACCGTCGCTGAGGCGGCCTGATCAAACCCTTATGGAGACTCTCATGCATTCCCAATCTGTTATCAAATCTGCACTTGAACGCTCGGTTCAGGTCGTCACGCTGAAGCCGGCCCGTGGGCAACGGACATATACAAATATCGCCACGGTTGGCGCGGGCACGGTCTGTCGGACCGTCGAGAAAGACCAGGAAATCACGGTCGATGTCGGCAAGGCCATGGGCGGCGATGATGCTGGCCCATCCCCCAGCACCATTCTACGCGCCGCGTTCAGCAGTTGTCTGGCGATCGGGATCAAGCTCTGGGCATCGCGCCTCGACGTGCTGATTGAGCACATCACCGTGACCGTCGAAACGGATGTCGACGCGAGAGGGCAGCTGGGTGTTTCCGAAAGCGCAAGCGCTGGCTTTGAAGCCATTCGTATTGCGGTCTCGGTTGAGTCTGATGCTGATCGCGATGCGGTGACGCAGGTGATTGAAACCTCCTTCGCGCATAGCCCGCTCGTAGAGGTGTTCCGCAACCCGCAATCGATTGAGACCGCGCTGACCATCGAAGCGCCGGTCGCAGCCTGATCTCAAAAATAAAGGAACAAGACGATGCACGCGAAACTGCAAAGACGCATTCAACGCTATGGCTGGGACAAGGCCGTTGAACATTATGATGATGGCTGGCGCGAGAGCCTGCGCGAAGCCCAGACCCAATTGTTACAAATGTCGGCTGCGAGGCCGGGCGAACATGTCCTCGATATCGCTTGCGGGACAGGCCTTGTCACATTTCCGCTTGCGGACGCGGTGGGCCCTACCGGCCGGATCGTCGCGACGGACATATCGCAGAAAATGGTCGACCATGTTGCGGGGCAAGCCAGTCAGCGCGGCTATGGACAGATCGAGGCCTTTCGCGCGGATGCTGAATCCCTGGAAGGACTGGACGATGCCCAGTTCGATCTTGTTACCTGTGCGCTTGGATTGATGTACGTGCCCGAGCCCCTGGAGGCGATGAAACAAGTGACGCGCTTGTTGAAACCTGGAGGACGGGCCGTATTCGCTGTCTGGGGCGCGCGCAAAAATTGCGGCTGGGCGGATATATTCCCAATTGTCGATGCCCGCGTGGAGACGGATGTTTGCCCGATGTTTTTTCGGCTGGGTACAGGTGACGTTATGGCGATGGAAATGGCGCAAGCGGGGCTGGGGTCGCTTGAAACGGTGCGCTTTCAAACCTCGCTACCATATGAAAGCGACGAAGCGGCGGTTGAAGCGGCCTTTATCGGAGGGCCTGTTGCCTTGGCCTATGACCGTTTCGACACCGCAACACGCGACTCTGCGCATGCTGAATACATCGCGTCGATTGCGCCATTTCGATCTTCGGAAGGATACAAGATTCCGGGTGAGTTTGTTGTGGTACGCGGCGAAAAGGACAGATGAATTGTCCAGAGTGCACGTGGCATAGAGCGCCCTTCAGTCCCGGTCTGACAAATACTCTGCCAGTGTGTCAGCCAGCGGCTGTGCGATAACGCTAACCCCATCAGCGGTCGGGTGGAGTCCGTCAGGCATCAACAGTTCCGGTTTATCGAAGACGGGATCCATCAATCCCTCATAGAGCGGAACGCCATATGTGGCCGCCAGGTCAGGATAGATTGC
>ERZ1740059.1542-NODE-1542-length-11538-cov-3.828355_pt1 | contig 11538 bp, 12 predicted proteins | sample MGYA00581744_ERZ1740059 | MGnify/ENA primary metagenome ERZ1740059 (study PRJEB43018, sample SAMN04849738) | marine metagenome | isolation source: floating plastic debris | place: Pacific Ocean | collected 2008-08-28 | study: EMG produced TPA metagenomics... | reverse complement strand
ACTCCGACAGTAACTATATATTGACCGTTAGGAATGTCGTATTCCCAAGCAGCAGGGGTTTCAATCGAGTTGGGATTGGCAAAGTCTTGCTGATACTGTAGGTGAATCAGTGAATCTAAAGTGTCTTCTTCTATGGTGTTGCGATCGCGAGTATTGGCAGTAATGTCCAAAGGCACTACATTATCGCTACCTACGCTTTCTTGAGTTATCCAACCATAACCTCGTTCGCTTTTATACTCTAGACCAATATCTTGGGTATATCCTTCTAGGGGCGGTATGGTGGGTGAAGTAAAGTTGAATTTTTCTATCATTGCCAATCTTCTTACTCTATATTTGGATGTTGTTTGAAACATTGAATGATTTCAATATAGAGAAAGTCATTATCAAATCGATCTATCTTTGGCTATGAACTGCAATTTTATTTTCCAACTAAAGTAAGATTTTTTCGCTCAGTTTTGATCAATAGAAAAGAAAAACTTTTAGCTGAAAGCTATATTTTGGAAAAGCGGTGGATTTAGGAGGATCTAGATGTAGCTTAGGAAATAGTAAGATACCCCCCAGCCCACCTTTTATAAGGGGAAGAAGATTAATTATCTCTACAAGTTGTACATCGCGTTTAAGTAAGAATAATTTATTACTTATTACTTTCTTGAGCAGTTAGATTAAAAACTATTGGTTTCAAGCTAGATATGGTTTAAATGCTTCGCAACGCCACAATCGGATCTAGCTTTGCCGCTGCCTTAGCAGGAAATACACCAAAAGAAAGACCGATCGCCCCAGAAACTCCTACAGCCAGTAAAATTGCCACAGGGGAGTCGGTGGGCGCAAGGGGAGACAATGCCCCGACTATTAAGATACCGCTTACTCCAACCACTCTACCGATCGCACCCCCCGCAGCGGAAAGAATAGTTGCTTCATTCAAAAATTGCCACAAGATATCCCCTTCTTTTGCCCCAATCGCCTTGCGTAGACCAATTTCTTTAGTTCTTTCGCTAACGGCTACCAGCATGATATTCATCACCCCAATACCGCCCACAAGAAGAGATATACCTGCGATCGCAGCTAGTAGTACGGTTAGACCACTGGTAATTGTTCCCACAATTTCTTAAACGTCTTTTTGAGTTTGCACGCTAAAGTCATCTTCCCCAGTAATTTGGTGACGCAGACGCAACAGATTTTCGATTTGCAATTTGGCTGCACGAATACTATATTCGTCATAGGCGGCGAAGGAAATAAAGCTTACCTGTGTGCCATAGGGAGACTTGTTACCCACAATTTGATTTGCCATAGTAGTAAGAGGGACATACACCGTCAAGTCTTGGTTTTGACCCAAAAAAGAACCTTTTGATTCTAGAACTCCAATCACTTCTAGATTAATATTTTTGACTCGGATCTTTTTCCAAATCGGGTTTTGTTGGGCAAAAAATTTGTCTGCTATCTCTGAACCCAAAACCACTACTCGGCGGTTACGTTTAACGTCAAAATCATTAAAAAATCTGCCTCGTTCGACTTCAAAACTTCTGACAGTCAAATATTCTGGGGTAGTACCAAGTACCTGTTCGTTCCCATTGCGGTTACGATAACTAATTAGCTGATTCGCTGTAATTTGAGGGGCAACTTCGCTTATAGTAGGTACTTGTTCCTTTATGGCGATCGCATCTGCCCATACCAAGGTTTTTGGCAGATTAAAGGTAGTGCGTCTTTCTTCTTGTGTCCCAGGCACGACAAAGATTACATTAGGACCAAGGGATTCAAACTGTTCGGAAGCTAGATTTTTTGCCCCTTCTCCCACCCCTACCATCGCGATTACAGAAGCGTTGCCAATTACAATGCCCAACATTGTTAGGCTGCTACGCATTTTATTAGCTACCAACGTAGCCGTTGCCATTTTAAAGCTTTCTAATATATTCATTTGATTTAAAAATTAATTTATGACCATTGGAATTTGGATTTTAGGCGATCGCTTAACCAAAAAGCAGTTAAGCCTAAAAAATAATCAAGATAAGAAACAGCAAACTCCCGTTATCTTTATTGAGTCTAGTAAATATGTCAGACAACGACCATATCATCAGCAAAAGTTAGTCTTAGTTTGGTCGGCAATGCGTCATTTTGCTCAAGAGTTAAAAGCAGATAACTGGCAGGTTACCTATGAAAATGCGGTCGATTTTATTACTCCCCTAAGTAAATGGATCGAGCAAAATAAAATTACTGAATTACAAATAACTAGTCCTAGCGATCGCCCTTTTGCTAAATTAATTGAGAATCTGGATTTAAACTGCAAAGTTACTTTTTTGGCAGACAATCATTTCCTGTGGGATCGAGAGGAATTTGTTGCTTGGGCAAAACCTCGCAAGCGTTTGTTGATGGAAGATTTCTATCGTGCCAGTAGAAAGAAATTCAGCATTTTAATGGATGGTAAAAAACCCGTGGGAGGCAAGTGGAATTACGACAAAGATAACCGTAAGCCACCCAAAACAGGATTGCAAACTCCTGCACCTTTAACTTTTGCTCCTGATGCTATTACCCAAGATGTAATTGAACATATTAAACAAGAAAAATTCTCAGATTATGGCAAAATTGAACCTTTTAATTGGGCAGTAACCAGACAACAAGCCCAAGAAGTTTTAGCTTATTTAGTCGAGGAATGTCTGCCTAAGTTTGGCACATATCAAGATGCCATGGTGACAGGAGAATATACTATGTGGCACGGTTTGATTTCTCCTTATCTCAACCTTGGTTTACTCGAACCAATGGAGGTAATTGACGCTATTGAAACGGCATACTATCAGCAAGAATTGCCTTTAAATAGTGTCGAAGGCTTTATTCGTCAGGTAATGGGCTGGCGGGAATATATGCACGGCATTTATTACTTGCAGGACGAAGAATATGGTGAAAACAATTGGTTCGAGCACGATCGACCCCTGCCAAAATTCTTTTGGGATAGTTCAAAAGCAGAAATGAATTGCTTGCATCAAACTCTAACTCAAGTTGAAGAGACTGCCTACGGGCATCATATTCAAAGATTGATGATCCTCAGCAATTTTGCCCTGATTTCTGGCATATCTCCCCAAGAAATCGAGAACTGGTTTCATAGTGCCTTTATTGATGCCTATGACTGGGTAATGCAGACCAATGTCATTGGGATGGGACAGTTTGCCGATGGAGGAATATTGGCATCCAAACCCTATGCTGCATCGGCTAACTATATCAATAAAATGAGCGACTACTGTAGCGGCTGTAAATATCAAAAAAGCAAACGTACTGGCGAAAAAGCCTGTCCCTTCAATTTTTTCTACTGGGACTTTTTAATCCGCCATCAAGACAAATTGCGATCGCTCGGTAGAATGAATTTAGTTTTAAGCCATATAAAAAAGATTTCTGCCGCTGAATCCGAGCAAATATCTTCTTTATCAAAAGAATGGTGGCAAAATAACGGATAGTCATCTTATAGTACTCTATTACTTCTTTTTTGATGTCAAGCAAAAGTTATTATTTCTTATTTTAACCGACTAATTTACCCCGTAGATTCCCCGCTATTTCCACATGATTATCCTACGTTTTCCACATTTTACCCAGGTTTTTCCACAGGCAAAGACGTAGTAATCGAGGGTTGAGTATTAAATAGTGGATTTTAAAAATTACCTATTGTTAATAGTTTATTAATCATGCTTTATGAAGAAAAGTAACAAAAACAATGCCTAAACCCTATATTTATCGTCAGACAATTAATGTTTTAAGAGTTTGCTTCACAGTATGTAACATTGACAAACTCCCCCCTTTTCAGATGACAATAAGATTTGCAAGCCACTTATTAACTGTTGGATAGACATCGGACTTCATATTGAATAAAGGACTCTGTTTTAACCATTGAGTAGCTACTATGTAAAGTCGCTTTTCTATCGAAATTGTGTGATGAGAGTTATGACTGGCTTTATGTAAAAGGTTTGCTTAATCGTTGAACGCGAACTGGCTTCAAGCACTTGAAAGCAGCCATTATTTTCATTCCCATAAACCCAAAATTATTATTAATTGGAGCATTTAAGCAACCATGAACTCTAATGTAAGCATTCTGGCGGAAATACCTGAAGAACTTCATTTATCTCTCAAAAGCTATCTAGAAACTCATCCAAACTGGGATCAAGATCGGGTTTTTGCGGCTGCTCTATCTTTGTTTTTATTACAAAATAACAATGGACAAAGTACCGAAGCATCTCAAAATTACCGAGCCTGTGCCAGAGTTTATTTAGAAACTCTGTTTCAATCAAACTAATGTCGTACAATAAATGTTTTGTTGTATTTACTGCTAATTATTTATTGTGAGTACTGATTCAACTGCATTGATAATTCCTGAGTTAATTGTTGGTTTGGGGAATCCTGAGCCTAAATACGACAATACCAGACACAATATTGGTTTTAATGCGGTTGATGAGCTGGCTAAAATTTGGCAGCTTGATCTAAAAGAAAACAAGCGTTTTCAAGGATTGTTTGCTGAGGGAGTGGCACCAGGAGGAAAGAAAATTCGCCTGCTCAAACCCCTCACCTATAAGAATCGTACGGGACAGTCAGATAGAGCTGAAACGGACAGGAATAAGCTGAGTCCTCAATCTGTAAAGGTTGTTTATGATGATATGGATCTACCTGTCGGTAGGTTGCGTATCCGCTTTACAGGATCTGCTGGCGGACACAATGGCATGAAGTCGATTATTTCTCATTTGGGAAGCAAAGACTTTCCTCGCCTAAGAATTGGTATTGGCAAATCTGGTGGTGGGAAACAAACTGTAGGTCATGTTTTGGGTAAGTTTGCTCCTGCTGAGTGTAAAGTTATTGAAGAAGTTTTATATGTATCTGTCAAAGCGATCGAATTAAGTCTTAAAGAAGGAATCGAACAATCCATGAATCGCTACAATGGGTTTTCAATTGAGACTAATAACTAATAAAAGAGCAATAAAAAACTCCAGCTACCAGACTGGAGTTCATTAGGAGAAAATGAAGGAGGATGCGTGTATTTAATCTGCAATACAAATGAGATTAGATTTGCTACATCTACCCACGAAGATGATTTTGAGAAGATTGTTTGCTTCCGCAGCAATTATTAACTTAGTAATTAAAGATAAAAACTTATGTTTTTGTTTTTTCAATATATTTAGAAGTGTTGCCCTGAGCTAGCTTTAGCTCTGTGTTACCCTGCCTAAAATATGCTTGCTTGTAAACTACGTTTGTTAACTTATATAAATAATATAGCAGATATTGTTAACTTCTGTAACTTTTATTAAAATTAATTGAAAATGACTAGGCAAGAAGTTGGGAACGGAGATGTGTCTAACCTGTTAAACAACATTTATCGTTGTGCTGACAAAAGCAGTTGGTATAGTGATGTAGTAAATGCTTACGATCGCACTAGACCAAGATATCCCAATCAGTTACTTCATAGAGTGCAGGAAATAGGGCAACTACGGTTAGGAAAAAAATTATTAGAAATTGGTTCTGGATCAGGTATTGCTACGATTGAGTTAGCTAAATTAGGACTAAAAGTAGTTGCAGTCGAGCCTAGTTTATCTGCTTGCGATTTAGCTCAAAGTAAATGCGCTGATTATCCTCAGGTAGAATTTATTAACAGCACATTTGAAGAGTATCAACTAACTGGCGATAAATTTGATGCAGTAGTTGCTTCCACCTCTTTTCACTGGGTAACTCCCGAAATTCGCAGCCAAAAAACTGCATCTGTTTTAAGAAATGGTGGCTATCTAATCTTGTTGTGGAATACCCCACCCCAACCTAAAACCGAAGTGCTACAAGAATTAGCAGTTGTTTATAGGACATTTGCACCAGAATTAACTCAACAAGAAGACATCAAAAGTCATCAGCAAAATATAGCTAAATTTGGTCAAGAAATAATTGATTCTGGCTATTATCAAGACCTTATATCAGAACAGATGATTTGTCAGATCGATTACACGGTTGATGAATACCTTACCCTACTAACTACCCTGTCTCCCTATATTAGACTCAAATCATCCCAGCGAAACACTTTGTTAATCGAGTTAAAAAAAGTATTGCAATCAAATTATGGTGATTCTTTGGGATTATCTTATCTTTCTATGCTTCAAGCTGCATGTAAAGTAGATAGTTAAAGCTAGTTGCTAGTCCATAAAAGCTAATAACTGCCATTTTTCAAAATAACTACTTAGTAAACAAAAAATTGTGACACTTTCGACTGATAAACTCAAACCAGATTGGGCTGGAGAAGACTTTCTTTCTCGCTTTGTAAATCTATTGATTAAAACCAAGCCAATATATAGCATTATGCAACGGCAAGCACGACAGGTATTAATCAAGACAGCAGAAAAAAATGGTATTCCTTGGCGTAGAAATTACCAAGCGTTAGAACAATCTGGTGCCAAAGATTTATTAGATTCCCTGACAAATCCCAGCTTGGTTTATCCTGACTATTATCAAGTGCCTTTTCATGCCTACAATGACGGCAATCTTTGTTGGCAGGCTGCATTTGAAGCAGCCTCGGCTACTTATTCAATGGGTTTACGAGTGTGGAAAGATGAAGATATTACGTGGCAAGATGCACAAAAAAGACTGCGCCATAGTTTATATCGAGTACTAGAACAATATACTTCTGCAACAGTAAACAATATTCTCGATTTGGGATGTTCAGTTGGGATCTCTACTCTAAAATTACATCGCTATTTTGCCCAAAAACAAGATACTTCCGTCAACACTATTGGTTTAGACTTGTCGCCCTATATGTTGGCGGTGGCAAAAACTACAGACAAAAACCATGAAATATCTCAATGGATACATGGTTTAGGAGAAGCTACCAATCTAGCTAATAACTCTCTAGATCTAGTCACTCTGCAATTTGTAATCCATGAGTTACCCCGTCACGCAACCAAAAATATCTTTAGGGAAGTATTACGTATCCTCAAGCCAGGTGGGGTAATTGGTGTGGTGGACAATAACCCTAAATCTCCAGTTATTCAAGGCTTACCGCCAGTGTTATTTACTTTAATGAAAAGTACTGAACCTTGGAGTGATGACTACTATACTTTTGATGTAGAAGAGGCGATTAAAGAAGCGGGTTTTGACTATCAAACTACTGTTGCTAGCGATCCTCGTCATCGTACTATTGTTGGTATCAAACCAATTTAAAGTCTAAATGTGATTCCACATTCTGCACCCAAAAAACTATCCCCTTCTTCTCCAAGTTGATTAACGTATTTAATTCCTCCATAACCGCCTACGTTATGATGAATAGGCAATGCTACGCCCGTTTCTAGCTGCCATGTTGGATGAGTATCCTCATCATCTTGATTTGTATAGCGATCGTCTAATTCTGAGATTCCAATTCCAGGGCTAAAATATAATAGGGGATAACCTGCCTTGGCTGAAAGAGGAAAAGAGAAGCGCAGGCTGAGAAATGTAGATAAATCAAAATAACTTTTTTCAACGCTATTTCCTTTAAAGATACCTACTATTTCTGCATCAAGACGAATATTTTCTTGTAGCTTTATGCCGCCAAAAAAATTACCTCCAGAATGAGGTCTAGAAGTCTCCAAAGTAGGAAAATATATACCCAAAATAGTTGAAACTAAATAATCAGCTATTCCAGTATCATGGGAAACAGTTTTTTGATATTTAAGAATATTTGTCTTAGCTTGCAAAATAGTTTTTAGCTGCTGTTGGTCTAATTTACCTTGTGATAGGGTAAAAATATTTTCACAGTCGTTGCTAGTTGCATAGTTTTTGACTATAGATTTTCCACAGGAATACTGATAGTCTTTATAAACTAAAATTTCGTTAGCATTTACCTGATGGCTGTCATTAAAAACTGCACCAATAACCAGCCAAAATAATAACTTTTTATTTAAACTTAAAAACTGAGACATTAGTTTTTTATAGCGATCAATTACAAAAATAATATATAGCAATCCTATCTAGCTTACCTATTTATCTATGATTCCCACATTTTGCAATTCATAACCAATAATATAAAGTTGGAAACCAAGACTGTTCAAAATCATGCCGAGTAATGCGATCGCTCTAAAGTTTTTTTTTGCACATGTCATCAACAGTAAATTTAATTTTGTACAAGTATTTATACTCAAACTTTCAGGCTAGATGGAGTTTAAGTAGCAATTTATACTTTTTTTTTTAGATCGAAAAGATAAATTAAGCACTATAAGAAATTTAAGATAGCTTCTAGGGTTCCGATATACCACAACATTGGTAGATGCTGGTCCGAGAGAAGCAAGTTATCTAATAAGGCATTTAACAATTATTAGATAGCTCCACGGCGGGACAAAAGCCCGGGAGGATTTAACACTTACAGTAAGGTAAAGTGTTGATTTTCCTGGGTTTTTTGCATTTAAAGTAAATTTCAAGAGGAATAATTTGATGAGCGAGCAATCTCCGTTTCAACCACCTAGTAGCGAAGCGCAACAAGCTTTAGACAAAGAACGTCAACTACCTCTTACAGGGTGGCAACAGGAGGTAGACAGAGGCTTAGAGTATGGTTTAGAAGCAGCAGAAAGTATTAATGACCGAACTATTTCTACTTTTTCGCGGGGAGAATTACCCCACTATGCAGGGATTAATACCTTCATGAAAGCTCCCTATTTAGAAGATGTGAATCAAGTAGGTAATTATGACGTAGCAATCATCGGCGTTCCCCACGATTCTGGCACCACCTATCGCCCTGGTACTCGTTTTGGACCTCAAGGTATTCGTCGAATTTCGGCTTTATATACACCTTATAACTTTGAATTGGGAGTAGATTTACGAGAACAAATTACTCTCTGTGACGTGGGAGATATATTTACCATTCCTGCTAACAATGAAAAGTCTTTCGATCAGATTTCCAAAGGTGTGGCTCATGTGTTTAAATCGGGAGCACTTCCGATTATTTTAGGGGGAGATCATTCCATTGGTTTTCCTACTGTTAGAGCTGTGTGTCGCCATTTAGGGGATAAAAAAGTTGGAATTATTCATTTCGATCGCCATGCGGACACTCAAGAGACAGACTTAGATGAAAGAATGCACACCTGTCCTTGGTTTCATGCTACCAACATAGTCAACGCCCCTGCCAAGAATTTGGTACAGATGGGTATTGGTGGTTGGCAAGTACCCCGCCCAGGGGTAAAAGTATGTCGGGAAAGGGCGACCAATATCTTAACCGTTACTGATATTACCGAAATGGGTTTAGATGCTGCTGCTGATTTTGCCATCGAACGAGCCACAGACGGCACAGACTGTGTTTATATTAGCTTTGATATCGACTGCATAGACGCAGGCTTTGTCCCTGGTACTGGTTGGCCCGAACCTGGCGGTTTGTTGCCCCGCGAAGTCTTATATTTGCTCAAAAGAATAGTACAAGAAACTACCGTGTGCGGAATAGAAGTGGTTGAAGTTTCTCCACCCTACGACGTTAGTGATATGACTTCATTAATGGCTACTCGCGTTATCTGCGACACTATGGCACATCTAGTTATATCGGGACAGCTACCCCGCGAATCTAAGCCTGATTATATTCAAGAAGAAGCCCAAGTAGTAGACCAACCTTGGAATTGATTACTAATTACTAATTACTGATTACTAATTATTTAAAAAATGCACGAAACAGATATGACCAAGGCTTTAATCTTGACGATCAAAGATTGGTATTACGCTCAACCCGAACAGCCCAAGATAGATAAGATTCACCTTGTAGTGGGTAAGTTCACCTGTGTCGAACCCGTTAGTTTGCAGTTTGCCTTTGAAGTTCAAACTCGCAATACTTTTTTGGAAGGAGTCAAACTAGCCATTCGAGATATTCCTCTAATTGCTTTTTGTCATAGCTGCCAACTAGAATAAAAGCCCGAAATTGGATTGCAATATAGCTGCCCCGACTGCAAATCACCAATGGAAGATATTCGCTCTGGTAGGGAATTAAAAATCGATCGCATTGAATATAGTGCAACTACTAATTCGGTTGTTAATTAATTATTATTTTTGGTGAGCAATACAAAACTACATTTTTAAATACCAACAATTTATGTTCCTTGCCCACCCTACATGTTCCTTGTTCCTCGTTCCTCATTCCTTGCTCCTTGCTCCTTGTTCCTTAAAACCATGCACCAAACCTTTGACGCTGCTATTGAATTAAATTTGCTCCATGCCAACCAAGAAGGGGCAAACCATAACCGAGAACATTTTGATCGCTGGGGCATTACTTGTCTCAATATTATGAGTAGTCCTGGGGCGGGCAAAACCGTCCTTTTGGAGAAAACCCTGGCTGCATTACAAGATAAATTAAGCATGGCAGTCATTGAAGGAGATATGACCACCGAACTAGATGCAGATCGTCTGCGACAGTACGGTGTTCCTGTAATTCCCATTAATACAGGTCGTTCTTGCCATTTAGATTCTAAGATGGTGGCTGGAGGGATTCACACCCTGCAACATCAACACAATCCCGAAAATATTGACCTAGTTTTAGTAGAAAACGTAGGTAATTTAGTTTGTCCTGCGGAGTTTGAAGTGGGGGAACACGCCAAAGTTGCCTTATTGAGCGTGACTGAAGGAGAAGATAAACCCCTGAAATATCCCGTTATGTTTCAAGAAGCAGATTGTTTGTTGATTACCAAAACGGATTTAGCTCCCTATTTAGATGTCGATTTGGAGAAAATTATTGCTAATGTGCGCCAAATGAACTCTGATGTAGCAATTATTTCTGTATCCTCTAAAACAGAAAAGGGGTTAAATATTTGGTTTGATTGGCTACTAAATAGAGTAGCGACCAATAAGTTAGATAATAACTGTTTTAAGTCTAATTAAAATATCTAAATAGCTTTATATATTTTTGATTTGAATACTTCAATTAAGTCTATCTCATACTCCTTATAGTTTCATTTTTAAATAATCAATAATGGGAATTAAAAATAACAGAATAGTTTCGATAGTTAGCATATTTTTCGCTAGTTTAATTCTAACTATTAGCTGTTCTCAAACGCCAGATACTTCCAATACTTCTACACCAGAAAATGCTCCTCAAGGGGAAGCAATTGTAATTGGGTATAGTAATTGGGCTGGCTGGTGGCCCTGGGCGATCGCCGAACAAGAAGGAATTTTTGCCAAAAATAATGTCAACGTAGAAATGAAATGGTTCGATGGTTATCTCGAATCTATGAATGCTTTTGCTGCGGGAGAATTGGATGGCAACTGTCAAACTCTCAACGATACTATTTCTTTTGCAGGAGATTCAATTAACGGTCAAGTAGCAGTATTAGTTAATGATAATTCTGCTGGTAATGACAAAATTATTGTGACAAAAGATATCAACACAATAGAAGATTTAAAAGGCAAAAAAGTGGCTGTAGAAGAAGGAGTAGTAGATGATTTCTTGCTAACTCTAGCCTTAGAATCTAAGGGCATGAAACGAGATGATGTAGAAATTGTTCCCCTAGAAACTGGTGCTGCTGCTGCTGCTTTTGCTGCGGGACAAGTTGATGCTGTTGGTGCTTTTCCTCCTTTTTGGTTAACTGCATTAAA
>ERZ1740059.1541-NODE-1541-length-11540-cov-6.759077_pt1 | contig 11540 bp, 6 predicted proteins | sample MGYA00581744_ERZ1740059 | MGnify/ENA primary metagenome ERZ1740059 (study PRJEB43018, sample SAMN04849738) | marine metagenome | isolation source: floating plastic debris | place: Pacific Ocean | collected 2008-08-28 | study: EMG produced TPA metagenomics... | reverse complement strand
CGAGGCGTCGCTCCGCGCGGCCGACGCCCGCGTGACGCAGCTCGGTGCCAGCCAGCGCGCGGCGCGGCTGCGGCGCGGGCGCACCGTGGTTCGCGCGCCCACCGCGGGCATCGTCGCCGGGCTCGAGGCCGAGGTGGGCGACCTGGTCGCGCCCCAGGTGCCCGTGGCGGAGATCGTCCGCATGGAGCGCATCGAGGTGACGCTCCGCGTGGTCGAAGAGGACTTCGTGCGGCTCCGGCCGGGCCTCGTGGCCGAGGTCGCGCCCCCCTCGCTGCCGGGGCTCAGGCGCCAGGGAACGGTGCTGCGCCTCTCGCCGGTGCTCGACCGGGTGACGCGCACCGGCGAGGTCGTCGTGCAGGTCGACAACGCGGACGGCCAGCTTCGCCCGGGCATGGTCGCCGAGGTCGGCATCGAGCTCGAGCGCCGCGAGGACGTGCTGATGGTGCCTTCGCGGGCGCTGCTGCTGACCACGCGCACCGAGGAGGACCGGCTCGCCCGCGTCTTCGTGGTGGAGGACGGCGTGGCGACGCGGCGGGACGTGCGCATCGGCAAGCGCTACCCGGGCGAGCGCGAGCAGCGCGTGGAGATCACCGACGGGCTCGAGGCCGACGCGCTCGTGGTCGTGCGCGGGCAGACGCTGCTGCGGGACGGCGCCGAGGTGCGGGCCCAGCGCGAAGGCGAGGCGCTCGCGGCGGCGGAGGCGCGGCCGTGAGCGACGCGGACGAAGGCAGCGGGCCGCATCACCTCGGCGAGCTCGCCGCGGAGCAGGCCGAGCACGACGCGCGCTTCCTCGCCGAGTCGCGCGGCATCGCGGCGACGAGCATTCGCCGCGCCGTGACGACCACCATGCTCTACCTGGGCTTCGGGGCCTTCGGGCTCTTCGCCCTGCTTCAGCTCCCGGTGAACCGGCTGCCGGAGGTCGAGCTGCCGGTCATCGCCGTGGTCACGACCTACACCGGCGCCTCGCCGGAGGACGTGGAGACGCTGCTCACCGAGCCCGTCGAGCGCGCCGTGAGCGGCGTGGCCGGCGTGGAGACGGTGACCAGCACGTCGCGGCAGGGCGCGTCGCTCGTGCTGATCCAGTTCACCTGGGGCACGGACATGGGAGACGCGGAGGCCGCGGTCCGGAAGAACCTCGACATCTTCGCGGGCGAGCTCTTCCCGAGCGACGCGAGCCGGCCGCTCACCTTCGCCTTCGACCCGAGCCTCGCGCCGGTGATGTTCATGGCCCTCGAGGGACCCCTCGACGGGCATCAGCTGAGGCGCCTCGCCATCGAGCGCGTGCAGCCCTACCTCGGCCGCCTCGACGGCGTCGCCGCGGCGGAGGTCATCGGCGGCCTCGAGCGGCAGATCCAGGTGCGGCCGAAGCTCCGGCGCCTGCAGGCCCTCGGCATCTCGCCGGCGCAGCTCGTCGATGCGATCCGGGCGGCCAACGTGGTCACCCCCTCGGGCGCCCTCGACGACGGCACGCAGGCCATGAACCTGCAGCCCACGGGGCTCTTTTCGGACGTGGACGAGATCCGCGACGTGGTCGTGGCCTACCGCGGCGCCCGCACCGTGCTGCTCCGTGACGTGGCCGAGGTCGTCGACGGCTTCGAGGACGAGACGCACGTCGTGACCTCGAACGGCGCCCGGGCGGTCACCATGGCCATCCGCAAGCAGTCGGACGCCAACACCGTGCAGACGGCGCGGACGGTGAGCGCGGCGCTCCCGGCAGTGCTCGAGCGGCTGCCCGAGGGCGTGACCATCACGCCGCTCTTCGACGAGAGCCAGTCCGTGGTGCGCGCCGTGAGCAACCTGGGCCTCACGGCCATGCAGGCCTTCCTGCTCACGGGCCTGGTGCTGCTGATCTTCCTCCGGAGCTGGCGGACGAGCCTCGTGGCCGTGGTCGCCGTGCCGACCTCGATATTGCTCGCCTTCGCCGTGATGCAGTGGCTCGACGTCACGCTGAACCTCATCAGCATGGCGGGGCTGGCGCTCGCCATCGGCATGCTCGTCGACAACGGCATCGTGGTGCTCGAGGCGGCCTTCCAGGAGCTCGAGAAGGGCAAGGCGCCGGCGCGCGCGGCGCTCGAGGGCGCCCGCGAGATGGGGATGCCGCTCTTCGCCTCGACGCTGACCACGGTGGTGGTCTTCCTGCCGATCCTGCTCGTGGAGGGCATCGCCGGCGAGCTCTTCCGCGATCTGGTGCTGACCATTTCCATCAGCCTGCTCTGCTCGCTGCTGGTGGCGCTCACGCTGGTGCCGCTCATGGCGTCACGCTTCGCGAACCGCGACGCGGAGAGCGGCTTTGCCCGGCGCATGGAGCAGCTGACGGGCGGCCTCGACCGGCTCGGCCCGGCCTACGAGCGCGGGCTCTCGCGCGCGCTTCGCAACCGCGGACGGCTCCTGCTCGGCGCCTTCGGGGGCTTCGCGCTCGCCGCGGCGGCGGTGCCGCTGCTGGGCCAGGACTTTCTGCCGAAGGCCGACGTGAGCCAGCTGCGTCTCGAGCTCGAGGCGGCGCCGGGCACGAGCATCGACGAGATGCGGGAGCTCGTCGGCGAGGTCGAGGCCATCGTGGAGGAGGCGGTGCCCGAGGCCGAGGTCGTGAGCGCGGACTACGGCGCCTCGGAGGGCTTCGCGGCGCTCTTCGGCGCCACGGCGAACGCCGGCGTGATGCGCGTCCGGCTTCCGCCACCCGGCGATCGCGCCCGCTCGCAGCAGGAGATCGAGGCCGTGCTCGGTGAGCGCTTCCGCGCGGAGATCGCCGGCCTCGACGTGCGCATCGAGTCCTTCAGCCTGAACGGGGGCGCCGGGGACATCGCGCTCAAGATCTTCTCGGACGACCTCGAGGTACTTCGCGACACGGGTGAGCGCATCCGCGAGGCCGCGGCGCGCGTCGAGGGCGTGGAGCAGGCGCGCTTCTCCATGGTGCAGGGCAGCCCGGAGCTGGAGCTCGACCTGGACCGGTCACGCATGCGCCAGCTCGGCATCGCCCCCGCGGAGGTCACGAGCGCCGTGGCCATCGTCTACCAGGGCGAGACGGCGACCTTCTTCCGCGACGACGAGGGCGAGCATTCGATCCGCGTGCGCGCGGACCGTGGCGACCGCGGCGACCTCGACCAGCTCCGCTACCTGCCCATCCCGCTGCCGCAGGGTGACGGTGAGGGCCTGCTGGGCGCGGCGCGCTTCATTCCGCTGAGCGCCGTGGCCAACGTGAGCGACCAGCTCGGGCCCGTGGACATCGAGCACGAGTCCCAGCGGCGGCTGGCGACGGTGGCGCTCACGGTGGAGGGGCGCGACCTCGGCGCGGTGATCGCAGACGTGGAGGCCGAGCTGGCGTCGCTCGCGCTGCCGGAGGGCGTCGAGGTAATCACCGGCGGCGCGGCGGAGGACCTGCGTGACGCCTTCTTCAAGCTGGCGCTCGCGCTGCTCGCGGCGCTGACGCTCGTCTACATGGTGATGGCCTCGCAGTTCGAGTCGCTGGTGGAGCCCTTCGTCATCATGTTCACGGTGCCGCTCGCGAGCGTGGGCGTGGTGCTCGCGCTCGCGCTCACGGGCACGACGCTCCAGGTGACGGCGCTCGTCGGCGTCATCCTCTTGGGCGGCGTAATCGTGAACAACGGCATCGTGCTCATCGACGTGCTCAAGCGGCGGCGGGCGGAGGGACGCGATTTGGTCGACGCGGCGCTCGAGGCGGCGCGCACGCGCCTCCGTCCGATCCTGATGACCGCGCTGACGACCATCCTCGGCATGCTCCCGCTGGCCCTCGGCATCGGCGACGGCGCCGAGACCTGGGCGCCCATGGCCCGCGCGGTCATCGGCGGCATGGTCGTGGGGACGGCGCTGACGCTCTTCGTGATCCCGGCGCTCTACGTGAGCGTCCGCGGCTTCCTCGACCGGCCGCGCGGCCAGAAGCCGGAGCGCACGACGGTGGAGGTGCCCGCCAAGGTCGACGTGCAGCCCTCGGCGGGCGCCGCGCGCGTCATGACCTGAGCGGCGAGCTGCAAAGCTTGCTCCGGCGAGCCTGCGCTGTTAGCCGGACTCGGTGATGGGTCGACGAATCGCCGCTGCCGCGCTGCTGCTCATGCTCAACCACTGCGTCGCGGAGCCTATGTCGGGTGATGTCGGCCGGACCGGGCAGGAGGTCTTTCAGGGGACGGAGGTCGTGGCCGGCGACTATCCGTGGCTCGTGTTCACGGCGGGCTGCACCGGCGCGCTCATCAGCCCGGACTACGTGCTGACGGCGGCGCACTGCTACGGCTACCGGGAGCGCAACGCCGAAGGCACGCTCGAAGGCATCGCGTTTACGAGCGCCCCGGTGACGATGGGGCATCCGGACCTCGACGACCCGGACGCGACGCAGCACGTCGTGACCGAGGTCCTGCTCCACCCCGAGTACATCCCGCTCACGCGCGACGAGGTGTGGGGCCTCGAGCCCTACGACATCGCGCTCTTGCGCCTCGAGGAGCCCGTCTACCTCGACGAGTACCTGCTCTTGCCCTCGCGCCAGCCGGACGAAGGCGAGCTCGTGCAGATCGCCGGGTGGGGCCTGACCGAGGACGGGCGCACGCGGCACGCGCGCGAGGCCGTGCTCCAGGTGCGGCCGCGGGGCGGCTGCTTCGACGGCGACGCGAAGCGCTTCTGCAGCCGCGGCGGGCCCGACGACCCGCGGTCCAACGTCGGCTCCGGCGACAGCGGCGGCCCGGTCTTCGTCGCCGAGGGCGACGGGTACATGAGCCTCGGGATCAACTCGACGAGCAACGGCGGCGCGCTGAATACCTTCGCGTCCCACGCCGCGACCTTCGCGCTCCTCGACTTCGTGCTCGACGCGACGGGGGACGCCTTCTTCTGCCCGGAGGACGACCCGGTGAACGGCTGCGTCGCCCGCCTCGACGAGTGCGCGCTCGGCTTCGGCGAGTGCGGCGCGAACGCGACCTGCGAGGACCTGGAGATCGGCTGGGACTGCGCCTGCGACGCGGGCTTCGAGGGCGACGGCCTCACGTGCGCCGACGTCGACGAGTGCGCGACCGACGCGAACGACTGCAGCGCCGACGCCTTCTGCACGAACACGCCGGGCAGCTTCAGCTGCGCGTGCGCGCCGGGCTTCCTCGGCGACGGCGTCACCTGCGAGCCGGACCCCGCCCTCGCCGGCTCCGGCTGCAGCGCAGCGAGCGACCATGGTCTCCCGCCAGCGGCCGGCTGGGTGTTGCTCGGCGTTTGGCTGGCCGTCCGTGCTCGCCGCGCGCGCGTCGCCTGAAGCTCACTCGATGAGGAAGCAGCCGACCTCACGGAAGACGGTCGCGTTGTTGCCCTCGAGGCACTCCGCGACCGCGTCGGCCGCGTCGACGCGCACGTGCACGTCGATGGACTCGCCGGCCGGCGGCGGGACGAAGGCGCACTCCACGTCGACGCGGTTGCCCGGGCCCAGGGAGATACGCGTCGCGACGTCGCAGAGCTGCTCGGCGTCGGGCTCCTCCGGGTCGCGATCGTAGAAGACCACCCGGGCGCCGGCCTCGAGGCGACCGGCGCCGCGGTTCGCGACCGTCGCGAGGAGCGTGATGCGTTCCGGGCAACGCTCGCGCTGCACGCGGCCCCGGCTCACCGTCGCGTCCGGCGAGCGCAGCTCCTGGGGCTCGCCCACGCCGGGCTCGTTCTGCCGGTAGTTGTTGAACGAGTCCCAGTTGTTCGGCTCCGGGCTCGGGATCGAGCCGTCCGCGTTCACGTTGGTGATGTGGTAGCTGTTCTGGTTCCAGACGGGCCGCGACGGCACCCAGCGCCCCTCCGGATCCTCGTAGACGGTCACGCCGTCCACGCCGCCGCGGTAGGGCGTGCCCGTCTCCGGATCGACCTCGGGACAGCTCACGAGCGAGACGTTTTCGCTCTGCACGATCTCCGACTGACCGTCGCCGTCGGCGTCGGCGATGACGGGCACCTCGAAGCACGTGCCGCTCGTGTGCGTGGCCGCGAGCGTCGCCCGCCCCGTCTCGCCGTCGTAGGCGCGGAGGAAGCACTCGTCCGCGTAGACGACCTCGGGCTTCCCGTCGTCCTGGAAGTCGAAGACGCTGACTCCCGCCGCACCGGACTGGTCCTGTACGGGCCGCGTCCAGAGCACGCCCTCGCCTTCGCACTCCGCGGGCCGCGCGTCGCCGAGGCAGTCGAAGTCGTAGACGTTGAGCTGGCGCCCGGCGGCCGCGGCGAACTCCGTGCGCCCGTCGCCGTCGAGGTCCGCGATGGTGGGCACGCCGGCGAAGCGGCCGCCGAGCGGCATGTCGAAGGGACCGAAGACGATCTCGCCGTCCGAGGCGCGGTGCACGCGAATGGTCGACGTGGGCGTGCCGAGATAGCCCGCGGAGCTCGCCACGACGATCTCCGGCTCCGGCGTGTCGCCGTCGAGCTCGCCGATGGCGACGACGCCCTGGCCCGAGTCGGCCATGGCCGCGGGCGTCTCGTCGATGCCGGTGGCGGCGTCCACGATGGAGCTCCCGCGGATGATCTCCGGGCGTCCGTCGAGGTCCACGTCCGCCACGGCCGGGACCGGCCAATCGTTCGGGGCGGAGCTTCGCGACCAGAGCGCGCGTCCCGTCGCGCCGTCGAGCACGCCGTTGGCGAAGACGACGTCGGGGTCGCCGTCGAGGTCCGCGTCGGCGATGGCCGGCGCGTTCGGCTGGGGGACGGCCTCCGAGCTCCACATGGGGATGCCGAGACGGCCCGCGAAGGCCTGCACGCGACGGTTGCCGACGACGACGATGTCCGGGAGGCCGTCCTCGTCGAGGTCGCCGGCCGCGAGCTCGCCGCAGAGCCGGTAGTCGCCTACGGGCTCGCGCCAGATCTCCCGGCAGGTGTCCCCGGTGATGGCCACGAGCTCGCCGCTCGTGGAGCCGAGCGAGGCGTAGGTGACGAACACGATCTCCGGGATGAGGCGCCCGTCGAGCTCGAGGCCGTCGAGGTCGATGACCAGCGGCGTCATGATCACGGAGCCCTCGCGCCACGCGCACTGGATCTCCGGCTCGAGCACGCCGGGATCGGGCGGGAGCAGGCTGACGCAGGTCTCGTCGGAGTCGCCGTCGGCGCGCGAGGACCACGGCAGGCAGAGGCCCTCGTCGCAGTAGGTGTCGTTGGCGCACTCGTCGTCGTCCGCGCAGGGCCCTTCTCCGAGGACGCACTCCCCGTCGATGCAGGCCTCGCCCTCGGGGCAACGGTTGAAGAGGTCGTTGCAGGGCGGCGGCGGCATGTCGGGCGACGGCCCCTCGTCCGGCGGACCCATGTCGGCCGGGGCCTCGGCGTCGCTCCCTGCGTCCCCGGGCGAGCCGGAATCGCCGACGGGCCGGCGGGTGCTGGTTCCGCAGGCGAGCAAGGTGAGGAGACACGCGAAGGCGAGCCCCCGCGCGGGTCCACGCAAGCAATCCCCCATGTACGGAGCCTACCGGCCAGTCGCCCCTCTCGCCCGCGACTTCGGCGCGATGACGCAGGCCCGTTGCGGGAGCGCCTCCCGGCGTAGGCTACGCGCCATGCGCGAGATCGAGACCGCCGCGGAGCTCGCTTCGTGGCTCGCCGAGCCCGAGGACGAACGAGGGGCCGTCGCCGTGCAGGCGCAGGACCTCGGCCCGCACGAGACGCAGCTGCGGAACGAGGACTTCTCGGGCTCGCTCTTCCTCGGCTGCGCCATGAGCGAAGCCGTGGCCGGACACCTCGTCGCGACCGGCGCCGTCGTGCTGCCCAAGGTGGGTGACTTCCTCTTCCGGGCGCATCGCGCCCGCCTGTACACGCCGGAGGAGCTCTTCCGGGGCTTCGATGCCGACGACCCCGACGCGCACCGAAAGACGCCGGACCACCTCATCTACGAGGAGTACGTCGCGTCGGGGATGCCGAACGGCGAGACCATCGAGGTCACGCTCGCGCGGCGGCTGCACGATCACAGCATCACGAACGCGCTCCAGGACACGCTCGGTGACGCGACGGTCGTCGCCATCATGGGCGGCCACGGCATGGAGCGGAGCGACCCCATGTACGCGGCCATCGCGCGCATCGCGCGGGCGCTCACGCGGCGCGGCTACCTGATGGTGAGCGGCGGCGGACCCGGGGCCATGGAGGCCACGCACCTCGGCGCCTACGTCGCCAACCACCCGGACCCCACTCTCGGCGAGGCGCTCGGCCTGCTGCGACCGCGCCCCGCGGGCAGCCCGCCGGGCAAGGAGTACGCGGACGCGGATTGGCTTCACCGCGCCATGCGGGTGCGCGCGCGCTTTCCGCTCGAGGCGACGCCGCGCTACCACAGCATCGGCATTCCGACCTGGCACTACGGCCACGAGCCGCCCGCGGCCTTCGCCACGCGCATCGCCAAGTACTTCGCCAACAGCGTGCGCGAAGAGGGACTCCTCGCCATCGCCAACCACGGCGTCGTCTTCGCGCCGGGCAGCGCGGGCACCACGCAGGAGATCTTCCAAGACGCCGCCCAGAACCACTACCGGACCTTCGGGCCCCCGGCGCCCATGGTCTTCTTCGGCGACGACTACTGGAAGCGCGTCCGCCCGGTCTGGCCGCTCCTCGTGCACGTCGCGCAGGAGAAGGCCTACGGACGGCTGCTCACCATCACCGACGACGAGGAGCGCGTCGTCCAGGCCATCGAAGCGTACGACCCGCGCGACTGGTGAAAGCCCGCGATATGCACGCGCGTCGTGCTCGTTCTTGCCTTGGACGCCGTGACGACCCGAAGCTTGAGCCGCGGTGGCTCCTTTCGTGGGGCTTTCCGCCGCGTTTCCATGCCTGAACGACCTCTTCGCGTCCTCTTCGTCGCCCCCGACTGCAACCCGAAATGGCACTCGCTGCCGGCGCTCATCGCGAACTACTACCGGGCCGTCGCAGGCGTCACGGACGTGACCCTGGCCACGCAGGTCCGAAACGAAGAGAACCTCACGCCCTTCGTGCGCGAAGGCGCGAAGGTCGAGTACCTCGACACGGAGTCCGTCGCCGCGCCGGTCTGGTGGCTGACGCAGAAGCTCGTCCCGGACCCGAACCAGGCGATGACCCTCCGCGTCGCGCTTCGCTACCCGAGCTCGATGGCCTTCGAATACGCTGTGTGGAAGCGCTTCCGGCCCGAGCTCGAGGCCGGCGCCTTCGACGTCGTGCACCGGGCGAGCCCCATGTCGCCGGTCGTGCCGAGCCCGCTCATGACCTGGTCGCCGGTGCCCGGCGTGCTCGGCCCCGTGCTCGGCGCGCTCGCGTGGCCGAAGACCTTCCGCCGGGAGATGCGCCGCGAGCGGGAGTGGATGAACTACCTCCGCCCGGCGCATCGGCTGCTGCCCTACTACCGCTCGGGGTACCGGAGCGCGGCGGCGATCCTCGCCGGCTACCCGCACACGGTGAACGACCTGCCGCAGGAGAACCGCGACCGCATCATCGAGTTCTCGGAGGGCGGCATCACGGCGAGTGACTTCCCGGAGCGGACGCACGAGCCCTACGAGCGCGCGACGGTGCTCTTCGTGGGGCGCATGGTGCCCTTCAAGCAGCCGGAGGTGCTGGTGCGCGCCTTCGAGAGCAGCCCGAAGCTCCAGCGGCACCGCCTCGTCATGGTGGGCGACGGGCCGGAAATTCCGCGGCTCCAGGCCATCGTGAAGGATGCCGGCCTCGAGGACTGCGTCGAGCTGACCGGGTCGCTGCCCTTCGACGAGGTGCTGGAGCAGACCTACGCGGCGCAGATCTTCGGCTTCCCCTCGATCCGCGAGCAGGGCGGCGGCGTCATTCACCTGGCCGCCATGGCGTCGGTGCCGAGCGTGGTCGTGCGCTACGGCGGCCCGGCCTATCGCGTCCCGGAGGGCACGGGCGTTCGCGTACCGCTCGGCGACTTCGACACGCTCGTCCGCTCCTTCCGCGAAGAGCTCGAGGCGCTGGTCGACGACCCGGAGCGCATCGCCCAGATGGGCCGGGCCGCGCGGGAGTACACGGCACGCGTCTACGACTGGGACCGAAAGGCGAAGAAGACCGTCGAGATCTACGAGTGGGTGCTCGGACGGCGGGGGGAAAAGCCCGACTTCTACCGCTGAGCCGGCCTTGTTCTTTCGCCGGCGCTCCTGTATTTCCCGTCACCGACAGGCGACAGAGGCCGGCGCATGGGTGCAGTTTCTTCCCAGACGGGCGTGACGACGCGACAGCGCTTCTTTCGCCGCGCCGACGAGCCGACCCTGGGGTTCTTTCCCTGGGGATTTCTGGGCGTTCTGCTCCTGCTCGCGGCGCTGGTCTACGGCGCGACGCTCTTTGCGCAGCGCACCATCGAGGCGGGCGTCGCCGCGAGCGTCGAGCACGACCTGCGCGAAGCGGGGCACGACCACATCGCCGTCGAGGTCGATGGGCAAGACGTTACGCTGCGCGGTCCCGCGAGTCCCACGGTGACCGAAGGTGAGCTCCGGCGCCTCGCCAACGCGAGCGAAGGGCCGACCTGGGTCGGAGCGCTGCCCGTCACGCGCTCGGTCCGGGTGGAGCTGATCGAGCCGACAGAGCCCGAGCCCGAGATCGCGCTGCCCCCGGAACCGGAGCCCGCGCCCGCGACCTGGGCCAACCTCGACGCGACGATCCGCGACGGCGTGCTCACGCTCCGTGGCGAAGCGGCGAGCCTGGCCGACAAGGCGCTGCTCCAGCGCCTCGCCATGGCGGCGACGACCGAAGACGGCGCGGCCGGCGTCACCACGCAGGTCCGCACAGTCCGTGCCGAGGAGCTCGTCGCCCGGGACCACCTCCGGCCCTCGCGGGAGGGCTCGCGGACCCTCGCGGAGCGCGCCATGCGCACGCTGCGCATGTGCGAGAGCGGCGAAGCGAAGATCGCAGGCGGCGTCTTCGAGCTTCATTGCCTCGTGCCCGAAGCGGACCTGGACGCGCTCCGGGCCATGGCGACGGCGCCGACGACGGGCGGCAGCGTGGGCGGCGTGACGCTCGTGGCCAAGGAAGAAGCCGAAGCCTGCGCCCGGCGCTTCGAGACGGCGCTCCAGGGCCAGACCATCGAGTTCGCCGTGAACAGCGCCCAGCTCACGCGCCGCGGGCTCCGGCGCATCGACGCCATCGCCCGGGTCGCCGAGCAATGCCCCGGAGGCATTCGCGTGGAGGGCCATACGGACGACACCGGCGACCGGGATGCGAACCTGGGCCTGAGCCGCGCGCGGGCCGACGCCGTGGTCAACGCGCTCGAGGAGCGCGGCATCCCCGCCGAGCGCCTTCAGGCCGTGGGCTTCGGGCCGGACCGCCCGCGGGACACGGGGGCGAGCGACGAGGCGCGGGCGCGCAACCGCCGCATCGAGTTCCACGTCGAGGCGCTCTGAGGGACGATCATGGGCTTTCTCCTCGCACAGATCATCGTGCTCCTCCTCGTCGCGGCGCTCGGCGGCGCGCTGCTCATGTACTGGTGGCTGCGGCGCCAGTTCGAGGACGTGACGGTGGAGATGAGCCGCCGGACGGTGGAGCGAGACCGAGCGCTGAAGCAGCTCGACGAGCTCGAGCCGGCGCACGCGGCGCTGCTGGCCGAGCGCGAGGCCCAGCGGGTGATCGACCCGGATTGGCGCGCGCGCGTGGAG
>ERZ1740059.1540-NODE-1540-length-11542-cov-6.744146_pt1 | contig 11542 bp, 8 predicted proteins | sample MGYA00581744_ERZ1740059 | MGnify/ENA primary metagenome ERZ1740059 (study PRJEB43018, sample SAMN04849738) | marine metagenome | isolation source: floating plastic debris | place: Pacific Ocean | collected 2008-08-28 | study: EMG produced TPA metagenomics... | reverse complement strand
CCCCGACAGTACCGAGACGCCGGACCTCACGGTCATCATCGTCAGCTACAACACCAGGGAGATGACCCTGGAGGCGGTGCGCTCCGCGATCGCGGAGACCGCGGAGACCGCCATGGAGATCATCCTGGTGGACAACGCCTCCCGCGATGGATCGGCGGAGGCGGTGGCGGAGACCTTCCCGGATGTGCAGCTGATCGCCGACGGGGAGAATCACGGCTTTGCCAAGGCCAACAACATCGCCGCCACCCGGGCCCGGGGGCGCTACCTGCTGCTGCTGAACCCGGACACGGTGCCCCTGGACGGGGCGCTCGACAAGCTGCTGGCCTTCGCCCGGGCCCGCCCGGAGGCGGGCATCTGGGGGGGCCGCACGCTCTATGGCGACCGCAGCCTGAACCCGACCTCCGCCTGGGGGCGGCAGACCCTGTGGAGCCTGGCCTGCCGGGTGTCGGGCCTTGCGGTGGTCCGGCCGGACTCGGAGCTTTTCAACAGCGAGGGCTATGGCGGCTGGGACCGCAGCGGCATCCGCGCGGTGGACATCGTGCAGGGATCCTTCCTGCTGATCCGGCGGGAGCTGTGGAAGACGCTGGGCGGGTTCGACCTGACCTACGTGATGTACGGGGAGGAGGCGGACCTGTGCCTGCGCGCCCGGGCCCACGGGGCGCAGCCCCTGGCCAGCGGAGAGCCCACGATCATCCATTATCTGGGTGCGTCATCTTCACTCAGGTCGGACAAGCAGCTCCTCGTGCTCAAGGCCCGGATCACCCTGACGCGCCATCTGCCCCCCTGGCAGCGGCCGCTCGCACGGCTCCTGCTGCGGGCCTGGCCGCTGAGCCGGGTGCTGGGTGCGCGGATTCTCGCCGGAGTGACCCGGCGTCAAAGATATCGTGATGTGGCCGTGAGTTGGGGCGCGGTCTGGGCGGAGCGCAAGTCATGGTCCGCGGGTTATCCGATCAACCCAAACGTGTAAATGGCTGAAATAAGGCAGTATTCTCCCTCCGCACCGGCCCGGCCCTGACCACCCCACGGGGTTGTGAGCACGGCAATTATCGTCGAATTAACGCACAATTTTAACGAGATCCGACCGGCTCCGGCCCCGGATCGCGCCTTGATTTCGCCGGATTCTCTGGCTAGGTCTCTCAGCACAGACCGCACTGTTTTTCGGGGGAATAACGGGCGGTTTGAGAGGGGAATGTCAGGGGAAACGGTCTCGCGCACCAATCTGTACGCTCAGCCTACTTGGATGTGATGCACGCACTACTTGCTCACTGACGGGGTTAAGCATATGCATGCCGTGACCATTTGGCGCTGACAATACTTGTGGGGGATCAAGTAGATATGGCCATTTCTGATGGTAAGACTGTGTATGTGCGCGGGGCGGATGAACTGAAGGACGCCCTGGCGTCCACATCCGGCGGCGAAGTGTTCGTCCTCGAAGGGGGCGATTACGGCGGGATCGCGATGAGCGAATCCCACTATGCGCATATCGACTTTTCCAAGGGACTGACGTTCAAGGCCGCGGATCCGGTGGATCCGCCGAGCTTTTCCAAGGTCATCACGTACCATGTGGACAATCTGACTTTCGACGGCATCACCTTCGACTACGGCGCCGAGCCGGGCGAGATGATCACCCAGGACAAGTTCCGCTTCACCGGTGGTGAGAACATCACCGTGAAGAATTCCACCTTCGACGGGGACCTCGGCGAGGGCATGTCCGGTGGCTGGGAGCCGTTCGACGGCTACGGGGTCGGCACCGGCCTGCACGTCACCGGGGTGGACGGGTTCACCTTCGAGAACAACGAGATGTACTCGTTCTTCCGCGCACTCTACGTGCACAACACCGACAATGTGACGGTGGCGGACAACGACCTGCACTCGATCAGCGCGGACGGGATGAACTTCATCTCCGTCAACGACGTCATGATCGAGGACAACCATATCCACGATTTCGACATTCCCGAGGACAGCGTCGCCCACAACGACTTCATCCAGTTCTGGACCAACGGGGAGAAGGAGCCGACCACCAACGTCACCATCCGCTCCAACATCCTGGACAGCGGCGACGGGCTCGAGACCCAGTCCATCTTCATCGCCAACGAGGCGGTCGCCTACCAGGGCGCGGGCGAGGAGATGTATTACCAGAACATCCGGATCGAGGATAACTTCATCCATAACGGCCACCAGCACGGGATCCAGGTGGGCCCGACCAAGGGGCTGACGATCTCCAACAACACGCTGCTGGCCAACTCCGACAGTGCCTCCGGCGGCGAGGTGAACCTGCCGGGCATCGGCGTGTCGGAAATGTCCGAAGGCGTGACGGTGACCAAGAACGTCGCCCACGAGGTGCGCGCCGAGGGCGGCTCCGGCTGGAGCGTGACGGACAATTTCATCATCCAGAACGACAGCCCGAACCTCGACAATTACGTGGACAGCCTGTTCGTCAACGCCAAGGCCGGGGCCACCGGGGAGCTGTCGGACTACCGCGCGCTGCCCGACAGCCCGATCGTCACCGGCGGCTACGGCGCCAGCCTGACCCGGGACGGGGACGGCACCGCGGCGGACGGCTACATCACCGCCGAGGCGAGCGAGGGGCTCAACAAGACCACCTACAGTTTCGACGTGTCCGACTTTGCCGGCGGCGCCTTCAAGGGCGCGGAGGTCACCTGGTATTTCGATGACGGGACCGAGGCCACCGGGCAGAGCGTCACCCACACCTTCGCCGCCGCGGGCCGCTACGACGTGGTCGCCAAGGTGGAGGACGAGAACGGCGGCGACATCACCTTCCGCAAGACCATCGAGGTGGACAGCCCCATGGCGCTGCACGCCTCCACGGACGATCTGGACGGCAGCCTCGCGGCGCTCGACGAGATCGCGGACCTGCGGGGCGACGTGGCCATCGTCAGCCATGACGGGCGGGATGCGATCGCGCTCAACGACGGCTCCCTGGCCTATGACACGACCTCGGATTTCTCCGGCAACGAGGAATTCACCCTGACGTTCGATTTCAGCATGATCGGCCAGGACCCGGACACCTCCGCGCGGATCGTGGAGATGGGCGGGCTGGTGACCACGCTGGCCTACGGGCGGCTCTGGGTGACCATCCGCACGGACACGGGCTCGCACCAGTTCAGCTCCGTCGCGCTCGACACCTCCACGGAGGACTGGCAGTCCCTTGCGGTCACCTTCTCCGGCAAGACCGGCGAGGCGCGGCTCTATCTGAACGGGGAGGAGGTCGGCGCCATCGACGGTCTGGAAGGCCAGATCCAGGTGGCGAACCTGTCCAACGGCATCACCCTGGGGTCGGCCTATTCCAACAGCTTCGACGGCCTGATCGACGGGGTCGCCTTCCTCGACACCGCGCTGACCGCGGAACAGGCGAAGGTCGCCGCGGAGGAGGGGATCGACAATGTGCTGCCCGAGGCGGACAATGACGGGCAGGACCCGGTGGTCATCGACCGCCCCGACGAGGAGGAAGACGAGCCGGAGCCCGTGGAGGACGCGCTCACCCGCGAGGACGTGCTGGAGATGGTCACGGACGCGGGCGGGCTGGTCTACGGTTTCGACATTCCGGACCTGTCCGCGGACAGCGACGGGGTGCGGACCATGACCTCGGAAGTGTCGATCCAGACCGCCTACGACAACCCGGCACTCGACCTGAACGGCGGCGTGTTCGAGCTGGACCGCAGCGCGGACTACATCAAGAACGACGCCTTCACCGTGTCCGTGAACTTCGCCTCCGACCCGCAGACCGATGTGCATGCGGAGCGTCTGGTGGACCTGCCCGGCGGTTTCTCCATCACCCTGTCCGGGGACCGGATCTTCGCCTCGATCACCACCTATGAGAAGACCCACTGGCTGGTGAGCAAGGACCTGGTGATGGACGAGGATGCCTGGCACAACGTGACCCTGACCTTCGACGGTGTTGGCGGGGAGGCAGCGCTCTATCTCGACGGGATCGAGATCGCCTCCAAGTCCGGGCTGGAAGGGGAGGTCCAGAAGGGCAACAGCTCCCACGGGCTCACCCTGGGCGGCAAGTGGAACACGAGCTTCGACGGTGCCCTGGACGATCTGGTGTTTATCGACGAGGCGCTGGACGAGGAAGAGGTCCAGGCGCTGGCGGACATCGATGCGGACACACCGCCGCCGAGCTTCTTCGACAGCACGCTCGACATCGCCTGAGGCGGTCCCGCGCCGGGAGGGCCCGGGCCGATCCACCGGAAATGCAAACAGGCGCCCGCGGGCGCCTGTTTTGATGTCTGGGGAGGCTCCCGGACAGTCCGGGAGCCCTGATCAAGCCGGGATCAGGCTGCCTTGCGGCGGCGTGCCAGGCCGAGGCCTGCCAGTGCGGTGCCGAGCAGGACGAGACCTGCGGGCAGCGGCACCGGTGCCACGGACACGGCGTCGACGTCGAAGCCGTCGCCACCGGAGGTGACAGCGCCGTTCTTCACAGCCAGGAACTTGAAGGACTCGGTCACCAGGAAGGTTGCACCGGTCGTCGCGGTCCCGTTCGGGATCGTGTCGACAAAGGTGAAGCCGGAGATGTCACCGGAGCCTTCGGTATAGTCGTTGCCGACCCAGAGCTCTGCGGTCTCGGGGAACGCGTCGCACAGACCGCCGCCACCGACGCCGACACCACCGTCACAGGAGAAGGTGACCTCGAAAACGGTCGCGTCACCACCGGAGAAGGTTTCGTCGTTGAAGGTGAACACGGCGACAGAACCGCCGTTGATCGCCAGGGAGAGGAAGACACCGTCTTCCGGGCCCAGAGCGTTGGTCGCGTCACCGCGGTTGGGATCGCCGTCGCCGCCCATATCGGCCGGGGTGAACGGCGTTGCGCCGGACACGAAACCAGAAGCGTCGCCATCCCAGTCCACCGCGGTGGCATAGGTCACGGCGCTTGCAGAGGATGCAGCGAACAAAGCCACTGCAGTTGCTGCAATCGTCATTTTCATTGGAGTACTCCTTACAACTCACGCCCCCATGTCCTGTACGCCTAGGACATTCGAACAGCACGCGGGGACATCACACGTATTCGCTGGTCCAGAATATGGAATCGTTTGCGGTGCAGCAAGCCTCTCACGCCTTAATTGACTGATTCTGCCCCTTATGCGCCATATTTGCAGCAATTCGCGGCAATCGTTGCAAAATAAAAACAGCCCTAAGGGGCTGTCTGTTTTCGCGTAAGGCGAGTCATCGCGTCAGTCGACAAGTTGCAGGAGATATTTGCCGTAGCCGGTCTTGAGGAAGGGTTTGGCCAGATCGCGAATCTGTTCCGCCGTAACCCAGCCGTTCTCGTAGGCGATCTCTTCCGGGCAGCCGATCTTCAGCCCCTGCCGGTTTTCCAGGGTCTGCACGAAATGGCCAGCCTCGATCAGGCTGTCATGGGTGCCGGTGTCGAGCCAGCCATAGCCGCGGCCCATCAGGCTCACGGTCAGGCTTCCTTCCTGCAAATACATTTCCAGAAGGGAGGTGATCTCCAGCTCCCCCCGGGCGGACGGGGCCACGCTGCGGGCCCGCGCCGACGCCTGACCGTCGAGGAAGTAGAGCCCGGTGACCGCGTAGTTCGAGGCCGGTTCGGCGGGCTTTTCCTCGATCGAGACCGCGGTGCCCGCGCCGTCGAAGGCCACCACCCCGTAGCGTTCCGGATCCGCGACCCGGTAGCCGAAGACCGTGCCGCCGGAGGACTGGGCCGCGGCGGCCGTCACCAGGTCCGGGAAGCCGTGGCCGTAGAAGATATTGTCCCCCAGGACCATGGCGGACGGGCTTCCGTCCAGGAAATCCTTGGCCAGGATATAGGCCTGCGCCAGCCCGTCCGGGGAGGGCTGTTCGATGAAGGTGAACGCCATGCCCCACTGGCTGCCATCGCCCAGCAGGCGGCGGAACTGGTCCTGGTCCTGGGGCGTGGTGATGATCGCCACCTCCCGGATGCCCGCGAGCATGAGCGCGGACAGGGGATAGTAGATCATCGGCTTGTCGTAGAGCGGCAGGAGCTGCTTGGAGACCGCCATGGTGATCGGATAGAGCCGGGTGCCAGACCCGCCTGCCAGAATGATCCCTTTGCGTGCACTCATGGGGAAAGCTCCTTCAACACATCTGCAAGACTGTGCCGCCAGTCCGGTCTGGGGATGCCGAAGGCGGTCTCGAGGCTGGAACAGTCCATCCGGGAATTGGACGGACGGGCGGCGGGGGTGGGGTACTGGCTGGCGGGAATGTCGGTGACGGTGACCGCGCGGCCCGCCCGGGCGAAGATCTCCCGGGCGAAATCCGCCCAGCTCACGTCCGGGGCGCCGGAGAAATGGTAGATCCCGCTCTGCCCGCCTCCCGTCCGGAAGGCGGCGGCGATGGCAAGGCAGGCATCGGCGATGTCCGCCGCCGCGGTGGGACCGCCGATCTGGTCGGCCACCACGTTGAGCGCGTCGCGGGTTTCCGACAGGCGCAGCATGGTCTTCACGAAATTGCCCCCGTGGGCGGAGAACACCCAGGAGGTGCGCAGGATGGCATGGACCCCGCCGGCGGCGGTGACGCCGCGCTCGCCCACGCGCTTTGACCGGCCGTAGGCGCCCAGGGGCCCGGTGGCCGCGTCCGGCTGCCAGGGGGCCGTGCCACCGCCGGCAAAGACGTAATCCGTGGAGATATGGATGAAGGGCAGGCCGCGCGCCGCCGCCGCCCGGGCCATGGCCGCGGGGGCCTCCCCGTTGATCACGGTGGCCCGTGCCTCCTCCTCCTCCGCCCGGTCCACGGCGGTGTAGGCGGCGGCGTTGAGCACCACGTCCGCCTCCGCCCCGGCGATGGCCGCGGCACAGGCGGCCGGATCCTCCAGATCCGCCTCCGCCCGGGACAGGCTGTGGACCTGCACCCCGGGCCCGGCCCGGCGGAGCACCTCGCGCGCGACCTGACCCGTCGCGCCGAACATCAGGATCCGCATGGGCTCACCCTCTCTTCGCGACCAGGTCCCGGAACAGCGCGGTGGCCCGTTCCCCCCAGGTCGCCCAGTTCAGCCGGGTTTCGAAATCGTCCCGGGCGCTCCTGCGCAGGGTCTCCAGCCGCCCGGGCGTGGAGACGATCCCGTCGATGAGATCCGCATAGTCGCGCCCCTCCGCCTCCGGAGGCAGGGTGTGGCCGGTGACGCCCTCGGCGATCACGCCCGTCACCCCGCCGGTGGCGTTGGCGATCGACGGCACCCCGTGGGCGGCCGCCTCGCAGAACACGATGCCGTAGCATTCCGAGCGGGTGGGCACGAGCAGCAGGTCCGCGGCGGTGTACACCTCCGAGAGCTGGCGCGCCTGGCCCGGGTCGTTCTTGTCCAGAAACGGGATGATCGTCAGACCGTCCCGGGGCACCTCCGGCGGCGGGACGCAGCCGACGATGGTCATCTCCGCATCGATCCCCCGGGCGCGCAGGTCCGCCAGGGCCGCCACGGCGATGTCGCCGCCCTTGCGCACCCAGTCCACGCCCACGAAGATGATCTTGACCGGGCCCGCGCGGCGCGGGGCGAGCGCCGCCTCCCGGTCCGGCTCCTCGGACAGGTTGGCGCCGTAGGGCAGGATCTCGATTTTCGCCGGATCCGCGCCGTAATGTTCGATGGCCGAGCGCGCCACCCAGTCCGTGGGGTAGATCATCAGGTCGGACCGGTCGATGGCCGCCTGTTCCAGCGCCTGCACCTGCCGCAGGGTGGAGCGCGACATGTCCGTGAAATGCCCGTAATAGCCGATCATCCGCTGCACGGTTGCGTCCGACGTGTAGGCGATGGGCAGGTCCGTCTCCAGCGCCGCGATCAGGGTCGAGCCCGCGGGCGCGAACAGGATGTCGGGCTGTGTCCGGGCCAGGGCCGCGCGGATGATGCGGGCATTGGCCCGGGCCGCCAGCAGGGTCTGGCTGGGCACCACGTGCCAGCCCGTGAGCCTGCGCTGCAGCCGCGCGATGCGGTTCGCGGCGGGCAGGATCCGTGGCTCCACCGGGCCGATATAGCTGACCTGCCGGGCCCGGGCGGACAGGGCCTGGCCCATGTAGAACGGGGTGCCGGACCAGGTGCGCGGATCCCGGGCGTTGCGGGCGGTGATATAGCCGATGGACAGATCCCGCGGGTCCGTTCCCGGCCGCGGCTCCGCCGCCGCCGGCCCGGACGTGGAAAGAGGCACGGGGGCTGTCATGGGTCAGGCCCGCTTGAGCCCGAGCCGTTCGCCGACGCCGGCCCGGTCCTCGAGCGCGCGCCACCAGTCCTCGTTGTCGAGATACCATTGCACGGTCTTTTCCAGACCCTCCTCCAGGGTCACCGAGGGCCGCCAGCCGAGCTCCGTGCGGATGCGCGCAGGATCAATGGCGTAGCGCCGGTCGTGGCCCGGGCGGTCGGTGACGAAGGTGATCTGCTCCGCATAGGCGTCGTTGCCCGGACGCTTTTCGTCGAGGATCCGGCAGATCGTGGTGACCAGATCGAGGTTGGCCGCCTCGTTCTCCCCGCCGATATTGTAGGACCGGCCGAGGGTGCCCTTGGTCAGCACGGTCAGAAGCGCGTCCGCGTGATCCTCCACATAGAGCCAGTCGCGGATGTTCTTGCCGTCCCCGTAGATCGGGATCGGTGCACCCTTCAGCGCGTTCAGGATCACCACCGGGATCAGCTTTTCGGGGAAGTGGAAGGGCCCGTAATTGTTCGAGCAGTTCGAGAGCACCACGGGCAGCCCGTAGGTCTCTCCCCAGGCGCGCACCAGGTGATCGGACGCGGCCTTGGACGCGGAATAGGGGGAACGGGGATCGTAGGGCGTGTCCTCGGTGAACATCCCGGTTTCGCCCAGGGAGCCGAAGACCTCGTCCGTGGAGACATGGTGGAAGCGGAAGTCCGCGGGACGGCCCGACGCCTCCCACTGGGCGCGGGCGGCCTCCAGGAGCGTGTAGGTGCCCAGGATGTTGGTCTCGATGAAGGCCGCGGGCCCGTCGATGGACCGGTCCACGTGGGATTCCGCGGCCAGATGCATCACCGCATCCGGCGCGTGGGCGGCGAAGATCCGGTCGAGGGCCGCCCGGTCGCGGATGTCCGCCTCCTCGAACGTGTAATGCGGGCTTTCCGCCACCTCGGCCACATTGTCGAGATTGGCCGCATAGGTCAGCATGTCGAGATTGACCACCGCGTGGCCCGCCTTGACCGCCTGGCGCACCACCGCCGATCCGATGAACCCGGCCCCGCCGGTGATGAGGATCTTCATGTCAGGTCTCCGATGCGCGGGGTCAGTGGCCGCTGCCATGGGTGAAGGGGCTGTCGAACGCGGCGAACAAAGGGGCTGCGGCATCCTTGTCGGACAGGACCGCGGCGGCGGTGTCGATGCCCCAGTCGATGCCCAGATCCGGATCGTCGAAGCGCACCGCGCCGTCCGATTCGGGCGCGTAGAAATCGGTGCACTTGTAGAGCACCTCCGTATCCGGTTCCAGCGTGGCGAACCCGTGCAGGAAGCCCTTGGGCACCAGAAGCTGGGTGCCGTTGGCCGCGGTGAGCTCCTCTGCCACCCACTGCCCGTAGGTAGGCGAGCCCTTGCGGATGTCCACGGCCACGTCGATCACCGCCCCGCGGATGACGCGCACCAGCTTGTCCTGGGCGTGGGGCGGGGCCTGGAAATGCAGGCCGCGCACGGTGCCCGCCGGTGCCGAATTGGAATGGTTGTCTTGCACGAAATCAAGGTCGATCCCCGCCTCCCGCAGGGCGCGGGCGTTCCAGGTTTCGGAGAAGAAGCCGCGCGCATCGCCGAAGCGGCGGGGCGTGATGGCGACGACGCCCTCAAGCGCGGTTGTCCGGATATCCATGTGGGTCCATGTCCTCGTTTCTGCCCGGTCTGGGGCCTCTTAGCAGATGTTTCGCGATGCAGCATAGTGCGAAGACGGGGGGGCGGGAAAACCGCCCGTTCGGGCAGCGCTTTGCCCCGAAAGTGTGGGCTGCGGGCCGCGATCTGCGGCGGGCGGGGCTCCGGATACGTGCGCGCGGACCCGGGCCCGCGCGGATGGGTTGTGCGGCCGGGATGAAAGGAGGCGCGCGCCCCCGGTCAGGGGGCCGGACGGTCCCCCAGGGGGGTCAGCGTGACCACCAGCCGCCCGCCATCGGGCAGGTCCTGGCGCAGGGGCAGGGCGCGCGTGCCCCCGGCGGCCCTGGCCGGGGAGAGGCCCGCCAGGGCGAGGCCCATGAGGCAGAAGAGGCGGCGGGAAAGAGTGGGCATGGCTGGCCTTTCGGGCGGATCCGGGACGGGTGCGGGCATCCTCGCCGATCCGGGCGGGGCAGGCAATGCCCCGGCCCCCGGGGGCGTTCGGGGCCGCCCGGGGCCCGCCCGCCTACTCAAACGTGACCGGCGCGGCACCATCTCAGCGGTTGAAAGCCCCCGGGGCGCGCTCTACACCGCCATAGAAGGGCCTCAGATCGGCTCCAGTATTTGACGTAGAGGCCCCGCGCGGCCCGGGGGCGTGATCCCGCCGGGTCCGGGCGACAATGGCCGTTTTCACACGGCCGCCCCCGGGCGGCCCCCGAGGACACAGAGCATGGCGCAGATGACGGCGCAGATGACCGACACACCTGCCCAGCCCGCCGCGGTGCGCGGCGGGGTCGTTCATGGTGTCAGCCAGCAGGCCCTGCCGCTGATCGCGACGCTCTACCTGTTCTCGATGATCATCCCCATGGTGATCAGCGTCGGGCCCATCGCCCTGAGCATGTACCGGCTGATCCTGCTGCTGGCCTTCGTGCCGCTGTTCGTCAACTGGCTGTCGCGCCGGTACGACCGGATCTATGCGGGCGATGTGCTGCTGCTGGCCTATTGCGCCTGGTTCTTCGTGGCCATGTTCTATCACCATGGCACCCAGCACCTGCAGGGGGCGGGGCAGAGCATGGTGGACGCCTTCGGCGGGTTCCTCCTGGCCCGGGCCACGATCCGCAACCCCACCCAGCTCAAGCAGATGAGCCGCTACCTGACCATCGCGGTGATCGTGACCATCCCGGTGGCGGTGGTGGAGGCGGTGACCGGGCGGCTCCTGCTCAACGAGCTGTTCCGCATGATCCCGGGCGTGTCGGTCTATTACCCGATCTACGGGCCCCGGCGGCTCGGCGTGGACCGGGTGCAGGGCCCGTTCGAACACCAGATCCTCTACGGGCTCTTCTGCGCCTCCGCGCTGACCTTCGCGGTGCTGCTGCGGCGGCGGCCGGGCTCCGCGCTGCTGACCTGCTTTGCCTCGGCCCTGTCCATGTCCACGGGCGCGCTGATGGCCATGGTGCTGCAGATCGGGCTGCTGAGCTGGAACTGGGTCACCAAGGCGATCAAGAAGCGCTGGCGGCTGCTGATCATCCTGATCATCCTGGCCTATATCGCGGTGGATTTCCTGTCGAACCGAAGTCCGATCCAGGTCTTCATCTCCTACGCCACGTTCAACGCGGGCTCCGGCTACTGGCGTCTGGCGATCTGGGAATACGGCTCCCAGAACGTGATCGACATCACTGTCATGGGCTTCGGCATTATCACCTGGGAGCTTCAGAACTGGCTGCATTCGGGTTCCGTGTACAATTTCTGTCTGGTCATCGCCA
>ERZ1740059.1539-NODE-1539-length-11546-cov-6.588896_pt1 | contig 11546 bp, 10 predicted proteins | sample MGYA00581744_ERZ1740059 | MGnify/ENA primary metagenome ERZ1740059 (study PRJEB43018, sample SAMN04849738) | marine metagenome | isolation source: floating plastic debris | place: Pacific Ocean | collected 2008-08-28 | study: EMG produced TPA metagenomics... | reverse complement strand
CGCGCGGCCGCCAAGACCTTCGAGGCCTTCTGCCGCCGCTTCCCGACGCACCGTGACATCGAGGAGGTGCGCCGGCTGGCCGAGGCCTACGGCGGCGCCTGCGACTGACCGCTTCAGGCTGGCCTCGCGCACCGGGGCGACGAGGGGCGAGCGCACGCCGCGCCGGAGGTCCCCGGCTCCTCCAACCGCAACGCCCCTCAAAAGGGCATGAAGCTCAGGCCCGCGGCGCGCTCGAAGAACCAGAGGAGCGCGATGCCGGCGACGAGCGTGCTCCCGCCCCTGACCACCGCGCGCAGCCATGCGGGCCGACGCGACAGCCAGAGCACGATGGGGAAGACGGGCAAGACGATGGCCAGCTGACCGAGCTCCACGCCGAGGTTGAACGCCACGAGGGCAGGCACGAGGTCGGCGCTCGGCAACCCGAGCTCGCGCAGCACGCTGCTGAAGCCGAAGCCGTGCACGAGCCCGAAGAGGAACGTGAGCACGAGGCGCCGCTGCGGCTGCCGCAGGGACCCGATGGCGGCGTGTCCTCGGGTCAGCCAGAGGTTCTCGAGCGCGACGTAGAGGATGGAGAGCGCGATCGCGCTCTCGACGAAGGCCGACCCGAGCCACCGCTCGAGGGGCACGATCTCCAGGGCGCCGAGGATCAGCGTGATGCTGTGGGCGACCGTGAACGACGTGACGAGCAGGGCCAGCTCCCGCCAGCGGCGCACCACGAGCAGGAGGGAGAGAACGAAGAGCACGTGATCGATCCCGCCCCAGATGTGGAGCACGCCCTGCCAGAGGTAGTCCCGGAACACCTCGCCTAACGGCGGTGGCTCGTCGGGGACGGCGCGCGCGGCGCCCCCGACGTCCCGCTCGGGGAAGGGAGCCTCCAGCGTCGCGGGCTCCTCGAAGGGATCGGAGCCCGGCCAGATCTGGAAGATCTGGCGGTGGGAAAGGAAGTTCAGTCGGTCGCTCCGGTCCTCCAGGACCACGTCGGCGACGAAGATGTGGCCGCCGACATCCTCCATGAAGGTGCCGTTCCGGACGCGGAACCCCTCCACGTAGCCCCTGCATCGATAGCTCCGCTCGAGCTTGATGCGCTGCGCGTCGACGCGGGGCGAGGGGGCCTCTGGCTTCGCCTCGCAGGGGCGCCAGCTGGCGGAATCCGCATCGCTGCTCGCAAACTCGAGCGACTCGTCGAGATACGCGACGAGACGCTCCCGCCCCGCGCTCACCTCGGAGGCGTCCACCACCATGTCGCCGTCTTCATCGAGGGCGAGGAGCGCGCTCGCCGTGACGGCGTCGAGGTCGAAGGAGACGCTGAGCTCCTCCCCGTGAAGCTCGGCCCGCAAATGGCTGATGCTGAAGGGGTGCGCGCCCGCCGCTCCCGGACGGAGGAGCGAGAGAACGACGAGTCCGAGGCCGGCCTGCGACCACGGCGGGAGGTTCCAAGGGCTCATGTTTCGCTCGCGGCGGATGGCGCGGACGCCGCCTGCTCTCCGAGCTATCTCGGGCGCGGACTTCTTGCAACTCGATTGCAAATACAATTTAGTCGCGACTGATGGCTACCCTTCGAGGCCGCCCGCGGTCGTGGGCCCGTCCCATGGTACGACCGGTCTCGAGGGGGAAGCATGGCCGCGTTCGTCGTCTCCAACCGCCCGCTGAAGAAGGCCGGCACGAAGTTCATCGAGTCCGGTCGAACGGCCGCTCTCGCCTCCTTTCGCGTCGCGACGCTGGACTGCGACGCCAAGACCTACGCCATGACGCCCGACTGGGACGGGCTCGACTTCGAGCGTGCCGCGAAGCCTCGGGTGCGCGCCGCCAGCCTTCGGGGAAGTGAGCGCATCGTGCACGAAGTGGCCAAGCCCGCCTGGGCGAGCGAGGCGCCGAGCGACCTCGTCCTGCTCGTGCACGGCTTCGACTACGACCTTTCGGAGTCCATCGACCAGCTCCACCGGGTCACGCGTCCCGAGCTCTACGGCCCGGGCGGTGACCCCAAGGGGCGGAGGCCGCAGCACCTCGTCTACTTCAGCTGGCCCTCGGGCACGTCCATTCGTCCCAAGGACTACCGCATCGCGAAGCGGCGCGTGGAACGGAGCGGCGAGGCCTTCGCCAGGCTTGTCCGGCACCTGCTCCAGGGCCTGGCTGACGTGGAGGACCGGCGCGGCCCGCCGAAGCGGCGGCCACGGATCCGGGTGGTGGCCCACTCCATGGGCAACCAGGTCCTCGCCGCAGCCCTCGACCATCTCCACGACCTGAGCGCGCGCACCCTGGACGACGTGCTCCTCCTCAACGCGGACGTCTCGTACAAGGCGCTCGAAAAGGGCGGCTCACTGCGGCCCCTCGGCAAGCTCGCGCGGAGGGTGCACGTCTACTACCACCGGAGCGACGACGTGCTTCGCCTGTCGAGCCGCATGAACCGGAACATCGCCGGGGAGAAGCCGCGCCGGGACCGCTGGCGGCGCCGCACCTGGAAGGACGACCATGAGCGGCTCGGTCGCCATGGACCGAAGAGCATGCTCCTTGCGCCACGCAACGTGCGCGCCCTCGACACCACGAACGCGAAGGGGGAGCGCGGAAGCCGGGAGCTACGCCAGGAGCTGCGCATGGACCACTGGGGTTACCTCCATCGCCCGGCGATCATCGAGGATGTCGCGAAGGTCCTCTCGGGGCGCACGCCGCGTCGCCGGAAGACACGTAAGGACCGGACCTTCTTGGTCGAGGGTTGAGCGCCGCGCGCACGCCCGCGCTCGGCCGCGACTCAACGCGCCCGCGACACGGTCGCGAGCCACGGCTGCTCCGCGCGGGGTAGGCCCGGCGGACGGTAGTAGTGCTCCACGAGCTCGAAGCCCGCGGCGTCGAGGAAGCGGCTCCAGGTCTCGAAGGTGAGATAGGAGCCGTAGCGGAGCCCCTGCTGGCGCTCGATGTCCGGGCCGCGAGGATTGCTGCAGAAGAGAACGCCCGCGGGCGCGAGCGCGCGGCGGAGCTCGCCCATCACCCGGCCGAGAGCCTGCGTCGGCACGTGAAAGAGCGCGGCGTTGGCGAAGATGCCGTCGAAACGCGCCGCGGGCAGGTCGAGGGCAAGAAAATCCTGGTGCCATACCTCGCACCCGGTCGCCTCGCGGGCCATGGCGACGAAGGCGGCCGCTCCGTCGAGTCCCACCGGGACGTGGCCGCGCGCGAGGAAGGTCGAGAGGTCGCGGCCCGGTCCGCAGCCCAGGTCGAGGATGCGTTGCGGCGGCGCGCCCGGGAGATGGCGAAGCAAGGCCTCCACGTTCTGCGAGACGTCGTGGTCTTTGGTCCCGTCGCGGAAGTCCTCTGCGTGCCGCTGGTAGTGCGAGACGGTCGACCGTGCGCAGGCCGCCATCTCGCGTGGCGCGAGGTGGACGAGCGGGCGGGGCGCTTTCGGCATGTCGCGGGGCAAGCGGAGATCCGAGAGCGGACGGCGAATCAGATCAGGAGCCCGGGCAGCGGCGCCGCGCAGCTCGTGTCCATCGCGGCCCGGTCGTAGCGCGTGAGCGTGTACTCGTTCGGCGCCATGGCCGAGAACGCCACGCGGTCCTCCGACGCCCAGGCGGCGCGGGGCACGTCGAAGGCGTCGAGGTAGGTCGTCGTCCACTGGAAGTAGCAGGCCCCCGGCCGCCGACCGACGTGACCGAGCACCTCCTCCTCGTCGCGCAGCACCCGCCGCGCGCGATCCCGAAAGTCCAGGTGGCGCCCGGTGGCGAAGCGCCCGCCGGCGCTTCCCGCGGTGACGATGGGGATGGAGTCGCCGATGTGCGTCTCGGGCCCCGCCTCCTGCGTCCACCACACGAGCGTGTGGTCGAGCATGGTCCCCTCCCCTTCGGGGATGGCGTCGAGCTTGCCGACCAGGTCGAGGAAGGCGTCCGCGAAGAAGCGTTGGTTCCCGTCCCGGACCATCTCACCGAAGCGCGTCGCCAGCGCGGGGTCCTCCCGGGTCGCCGCCGCATGGGCCACTTCGTGGAAGCCTCCATGCGCGTCCATGCCCTCGTGCCATCCATCCTCGGAGCGAATCACCGCGAGGCGGCTCGCGTCGCAGAGGAAGGACGCGACGATGACGTCGTTCACGGCCTGGTGATTCGAGGGACCGTAGGGCGAGTAGGGCGTATCGCGGGGCAAGTCCGTTCGGGGCTCCACCTCGGCGCAGCGGGCCCCGGCCTCCGCGCGCTGCGCCTCTCGGAGCTCGCGAAGCCGGTCCAGGGTGAGCGAGAGGCGCTCGCGATCCGCCGCCGCGATCCGCTGCCCGGCCCGAAAGCTGCCGCTCGCGAGGCGCTCGTAGCTCGCGAGAACCGCCTCGAGGGGAGGGATGCGACCATGGGCTCCCGCCTCGCGCGGCCGCGTGATCACGGCGTCGAAGATCGCCTGGGGCGACTGCTCCTCGAGGTACGCCACGCCACCGGCGATTCCGCGCTCCGGCTCCCGGAGCTTCATGCTCAGCCCGCGGTTGGCGAAGTAGAGCGTGCGCCGGCGCGGCGTCCCGGCGTAGAGCGACGTTCGCGCGAGCACCTGGTCCGCCGTCTCCTGGTCCGAGGGCCCGTCGTTGGAGTCGCTCGAGGCGGTGCCGTAGTTGCCGAGCACGTGCCGCGCGTGCCCATAGTAGAACGGGACGTCGAGTCCGCGGATCACGTTCATCTTGCGAACGAGCTCCGCCGAGAGGCGCTCGGCAGGGGCCCGCAGCACGGGAGAGATGACGCGATCGTTGTCCTCGAGCCGCGGCGTGAGCGTGCCGAAATGCACCTCGTGAAGCGGATGCGGGAGGAGCTGGCGCGCCATGCTCTCGTCCGGATGCATCCAGCGATTCCAAACGCTCCCGTGCTCGGTGGTCATCACGATCATGCGGCGCGGCGCCGGCAGCGCCGACGTGCCGGCCCCCGGCGCCTGCCCCTGCGCGATGCGGCGAAGGCCGGCGAGGACGGGGAGCGAGAGCGCCACGGGAGCCGTGGCGAGGAGCCGGCGTCGTCCGAGGCGCATCGATCGGTACCCTAGCAGGTGGCGGCAGGTCTCAGGCGAACGGTTTGCCGGCGGCGGCGCTCAGAAGCGCGGCTCCCGTGGCGACCTCCGCGTCCGGATGGGCCGCGCCCGCCACGCGGAACGTGACGCCGGGCACGGCGACCTCGCTCCGGAGACGTTCCGCGAGCCGAGCGATCTCCGCGGCATCGCCGTCGCGCACGAGGGCCACGAAGCGCGCCTCGGCCGCGCGGAAGATCAGATCGCCCACGACGGACGTCAGGCCGGCGACCACGGCGCGAAGCGCCGGCCGGCGCTCGTCGCCCTCGGGGAGCCCGAGCACGTCGACGACGAGGCATCCGAGCGCGCGCCCGTAGCGAAGCGCTCCGGCGTGCTCGTAGTCCAGGGAGAGAAGCAGGTGGGCCCGGGTGCTGGCGCCGCTCTCGGGGTCGAGGGCCGCCTCGAGCTGCTCCATGGAGAGCGCACGGCGGCGCGCCTGCGATCGCTCGCGCGCCTTCTTCAGCGTAGAGCGGACCTTGGCCTGCACCCGAACGACCTCGAGGGGCGGCTCGAGCACGCCCTCGGCGCCGATGGCCTTGGCCTCCGCGGCGTCCGCGGCGTCCGCGGCGATGACGAGCACGGGGATGGTTCGGAGCTGCGCTTCCTTCTTCAGGATGCGGAGCACGCTGAGCCCGTCGAGACGCGGCAGCTCGGACGCGAGCACGACGAGCGCCGGCGGCTGCCGCGCCACGCTCGCGAGCACCTGCTCGCCGTCCATGACCGGCGAGACCTCGAAGCCGGCCGTTCGGCACGCCTCCTCGAGCACGGTCAGGCGCAGCGGGTCGCTGTCACCGAGAACGAGCAGCTTCGGCATCAGCGGCGAGACCGGCTCACCGGCGGCGCCCCACGTCGTCGAGGTCGTACGCCTGCACCTTGCGGATCAGGTTTCGTCGGCTGATGCCGAGGGCCTCGGCCGCGCGGGTCTTATTGCCGTGGGCCTGCTCCAGGCCCGCGCGGATCATGCGTCGCTCGAGGCTCTCGATGGCCTCGGGGAGCGTGGTGCCCTCCGGGAGCGCGGCGTCCGCGGCGGCCAGCGGCGGGGGGACGCGCGAGGGTCGCCGCTCGGGCCCGCTCCCGGCGACGGCCGGAGAGAGGTGCTCCGGGCCGATGAGCGTCTCGTGGCCGCTCAGGACCCATACGCGCTCGATCTCGTTCTCGAGCTCGCGCACGTTGCCGGGCCAGCGATGGCTCATGAGCCGCTCCATGGCCGGCTTCGAGAGAGCCTTCGTCACGCCCTCGCGGGAGGCGAGCCGGTCCATGAAGAAGGCCACGAGCAAAGGGATGTCGTCGGTGCGCTCGCGGAGCGGCGGGACCTTCAGGTGAACGACGTGGAGCCGGTAGTAGAGGTCTTCGCGGAAGCTCCCCTCGCGCACCATCGTCTGGAGGTCGCGGTTCGTGGCGGCGATGATGCGGACGTCCACGCGCCGGGTCTGCGTGTCGCCGACGGGAAGGAACACGCCCTCCTGAAGCACGCGCAGCAGCTTCACCTGGAGCGCCGGCGACATGTCGCCGACCTCGTCGAGGAAGAAGGTGCCCTCGTCGGCCACCTTGAAGAGGCCCGGCTTGTCGCTGACCGCTCCCGTGAAGGAGCCGCGGCGGTGGCCGAAGAGCTCGCTTTCGAGGAGGTTGTCGTTGAAGGCGCTGCAGTTGGTGGCCACGATGCGCGTCTGCGCGCGCTGGCTCATCGCGTGGATGCTCTTCGCGACCAGCTCCTTGCCGGTTCCGTTCTCCCCCGTGATGAGCACCGTCGCGGACGAGCCGCGAATGCGCTCGAGCATGCGGTAGAGGTCCCGCATGGGGGCGCTGGCTCCGATGATGCCCGTCTCGCCGAGCCGGCCCTCGCGTAGCTCGGACTGCGCGCGGGGGCCTTGCTGCACGGCGGCCGCGACCGCGCCGGCCGCGCCATCGACGGCAGCCCGGGTCAGCGCCGCGACGCCGATGCCGCCGTCCGCGTCTCCGGGCGCCGCGACCCGAACGCCGAGGCGGATGCCGCCGGCGAGCTCCGCCTCCCCTTCGTGGGAAGCGCCTTCGGCCGCCGCCTTCGCGGGTCCCGCCGGAGCGCCTTCGATGGCCATGGAATCCGGGACGCTACCCGCCCGCGTCGGGGCCGGCAATAGCGGGCGCCGCGGCGGCCAGGTCCCGGAGCGCAACGCGCGCCAGCGGCGGCAGACCATGAAGACGTGCCCAGGCGAGCTGGAGCTGCGCGAGCACCTCGTCCACGCGGTCGGCGTCCAGCACGAGGTCGCCCGCCGGGAGCGCGTCCTCGTAGTTGAGCGGGCAGGCGCCCACACCCTTCTCACCGGCACGGCCCCGGAGCGCGGCCAGGGGGACGTCCGGTAGGTCGCCCTGGCCCTCGAGCGCGTAGCTGCGCGCGAGGCCCTGGCTCCGGCAGACCATGGGACGCCCGGCGTAGACGGCGCAGCGACCGGCGTCGCCGAGGAAGACGCAACGGAGCCCCGCTCGCACGTCGGGATGTCCGGCGTGCTCGCTCAGGCGCTCGCGCGCGGCCGCGGGCAGCTCGGCGAGCACCCCCGCGAGGGCCTCGGCTTCCAGCGGACCGACCGTGAGGTCCACGCGGCAGCAGGCGTCGCAGCCGGCCCGACACTGGAGCCCACCCGCGGCGTCGGCCGCCCGGAAGAACTCGTCCACGCGACCACGAAGCGCCGCGAGGGCGCCGAGCAGCGAGGCGCTTCGGCCGTCGGCGTCTTCCGATGCGTTCGACCCCATGGCACCAGGTTGGCGCACACGGCGGTCGCGGGCCATGCCCTCGCATGGGCCGGCCAGCGAGCAAGAGGCGCCCGATGGGCCCGCATCGGGATCCCCGGCGTCTCGCCGCGCATGCGCTTCGGCGCGTGAGCGACGAAGGGGCCTGGGCCGCGCCGACGCTCGACGCGCTCCTGGCACAGAGCCGGCTCGCGCCCCGGGACGCGGCGCTCGCGACGGCGATCACCTACGGCGCCCTCCGGGTGCTGCCGACGCTGGACGCATCCATCGAAGCGCTGCAGACCCGGCGCGGGAAGATCGACCCGCTCGTGCGGAGCATCTTGCGCGTCGCCGCCTTTCAGCTCGCGCACCTCGGGCGCGTACCGGCCCACGCAGCCGTCGATGCGGCCGTCCGCCACGCCAAGGCGGAGCGGGGCCCGCGCGTCGCGGGCTTCGTGAACGCGCTTTGCCGGCGCCTCGCGGCGGCGCGCCCCGCGGACCCCACGCCGCCGGAGCGGCTCGTGATGCCGCGCTGGATCGAAGAGCGCCTCGAGGCGGGCCTCGGGGCGGAGCGGGCGCGGGCCTTCGTCGCCGAGCGCCGCCTTCCGCCGCCGCTGACGCTGCGGCTCCGGGGTGATGCCGCGCCGGAGGGGGCGGTCCCAGGCGCGCTGGCCCTCGCCGCCGTTCACGCACCCGCCGGCGATGCGCGGGCACTGCGGGGCTTTCCCCAGGCCTTCGTGGTCCAGGAGGAGGGCTCGCAGCTCGTCGGAGCGGCCCTCGACGCCCAGCCCGGGGAGACCGTGGTGGATGCCTGCGCGGGCCGCGGGGGCAAGACCGCTCAGCTCGCCGAAGCCGTGGGCTCGCGCGGCGCCGTGCTCGCCGTCGAGCTCCACGACGCACGCGCGGCCCAGATCTCCGGGGCGCTGGCGGAGCTGGGGCTCGACCAGGTCCCGCTGACCGTGGACACCGTGGACCTCACGGTCGGCACGGGCGACGACGCGGGACGGAGGGGAGGCTTCGACGCCGTGCTCGTGGACGCCCCCTGCAGCGGCCTCGGCACCGTGCATCGGCGCCCGGAGATTCTCCTTCGCCTGGGCCCGGACGACGTCGCCGCGCTCGCGCGGATGCAGGCGGCGATTCTCCGCACGGCGGCGACGCTGGTTCGCCCCGGCGGGCGCTTGGTCTACGCGGTGTGCTCGCCCCTCGTCGAAGAGGGGGCCGGCGTGCGCGACGCCTGCGCGCCCGCGCTGAGCGCCCTGGGCCTCCACGACTGGCCCTTTCCCGCGCGGCTCCCCGGCGCGCGGCGGGACCTCCGGGCGGACCCGGACGGGACCCTGCGGCTGGGGCCCTGGCTCGCCGACGGCGAGGGGTGTGACGGCTATCAGCTCTTCCGCTGGCGCCGGCAGCTAGAGCCGGCCGGTGGCGGTTGACAAAGCCGGGGCCCCAGCTAGTTTCCGCCGTCCACGAGGGCGCCTCGGCGCTCTCTCGGGGCGTAGCGCAGTTTGGTAGCGCGCACGGTTCGGGACCGTGAGGTCGAAGGTTCAAATCCTTTCGCCCCGACCCCTCCGCCGTCCCGGTCCTCGCGACCGGTGACGGCGGCTGTACTTTTACGGTGGAGGTCCCTCACCCCCTTGCGGCTCTTTCGCTGCCAAGCCCGCGAGGGTGCTAGGGTTTCCCGCTGAAACGTCGCTGCGCCGGGGGCATGGCGAGCCGGAGGATGCTCCGGAAGGAGAAGCGGGGAGAGGACATGGCCAAGGGACTGCCGCCGGTGCGCGTGCTCGTCGTCGACGACGACCCGGCGATCCGCGAGTTCATGGAGACCTTCCTCGCGAAGGACGGGTTCGAGGTGACGAGCCTCGGGGATCCCGAAGGCGCGGCCGACGAGGTGAAGGCCGGCGGCTATCACCTCGTGGTCCTCGATCTGATGATGCCTCAGATGGACGGCGTGGAAGTCCTCGAGCGCATCCGCAAGGTCGACACCGACGTGGCCGTCGTGATCTTCACGGGCTACCCGAGCCTCGACACGGCGGTCCGCTCCATGAAGCTCGACGCCGTCGACTACCTCAAGAAGCCCTTCAATCCGGAGGAGTTCCGGGAGGTCCTCGACCGCGTGATGCGGAAGAAGGGTCTGCTCCGGACCCCGGAAGAGAACCTGCACCGGGTGATCGGCGAGACCATCCGAGGTCTCCGGAAGGAGCGCGGCCTGACGCTGAAGCAGATGGCCCGGCGTACGGGGCTCAGCGTCTCGCTGCTGAGCCAGATCGAACGCGCGGAGTCGAGCGCGTCCATCAGCTCGCTCTACAAGATCGCGACGGCGCTCGAAGCGCGCATCCAGGACCTCTTCGGCGAGTACTGACCCGTCCGCGATGGAGCGCTCCCTCGACCTCTCCTTCGTGCGCCGCTTCTTCCCCGGCCTCACGCCCGAGGGAGCGCCGCCGCTGGTCCTCTTCGAGAACGCCGGGGGCTCGATCCCCTGCGCGCCCGTGGTGGAGGCCATCGGTCGCTACCTGAGCGAGTCCATGGTGCAGCTCGGGGCGAGCTATCCACGCTCCCGCGCGGCCGGCGAGGCCGTAGCTGCCGGCAAGGCCGCCGCCGCCCGGCTCCTCGGGACGTCGCCGGAGCACGTGGTGCTCGGCGCGTCGACGACGATGCTGATGCACGTGCTCTCGGCGGCGCTGGCCCCGCTCGTCGGGCCGGGCGACGAGGTGGTCGTCACCGACCTCGACCACGAGGCGAACGTCGGCGCGTGGCGACGGCTCGCGGAACGCCAGGGGGCCACGGTGCGCGAGTGGCGCCTCGACCCGACCAGCGCATCGCTCACGGCGGAGGGCCTCGCGGAGGTGCTCGGGCCGCGTACGCGCCTCGTGTGCTTCACCCATTGCGCCAACGTCGTCGGGACGATCCACGACGTGCCGGCGCTCGCCGCACAGGCCAAGGCCGCCGGCGCGCGCGTCGTGGTCGACGGCGTCGCCTTCGCGCCGCACCGGCGGGTCGACGCGAAGGCGCTCGGGGCAGACCTCTACGCCTTCAGCCTCTACAAGACCTACGGACCGCACCTGGCCTGCGCGTACTTCTCTCCGGAGCTCGCGGAGGTGGCCGCGAGTCAGAACCACTTCTTCCTCGGGCCCGAGGCGGGGCACTATCGGTTCGAGCCGGGGAACGTGAACCACGAGCTCACGGCGGGTCTCGCAGGGCTGCTCGGCTACTTCGAGGACCTCGCCGCCCACCACGGAGACGCGGGGGATCCACTCGACGCGGGCTTCGGGCGCTTCGCCCAGCACGAAGCGGCCCTCGTCGCCCCACTCCTGGCGTGGCTCGCGGCGGAGCCGCGCGTGCGCATCGTCGGCGAGGCGTCGAGCAACCCCGCGAAGCGGGTGCCGACGGTGGCCTTCACCGTCGAGGGCATGGCGTCTCGGGCACTCGTGGAGGCCGCCGACGCCGCAGGCTTCGCCATCCGCCACGGCCACTTCTACGCCCGACGGGCCATGGCGCCGCTCGGCCTCGCCGACGCGGAGGACGGCGTCGTGCGAGCGAGCCTCGTGCACTACAACACGCACGAGGAGGTCGCGCGCTTCCTGGGCTTCCTCGAGGGCGCCCTCAGCGCCTGAGCGTCCAGGCCATCGCGCCGAGGGCGAGGCCGACCTCGCGACGCGCGCCGTGCGTCGCGCCCGGAACGAGGGTCTCGAGGGCCACACCGAGGCGAAGCGTGGCCTCCGCCCGCACGCGCACGGAGGGAGCCGGGCTCGCGAGCCCGACGCGCGCGGCCGCGTCGAGGGTCGCCCGCGCCTCACGGCCCCGGCCAGCCGCCACGTGCGCAGACGCGACGTCGA
>ERZ1740059.1538-NODE-1538-length-11550-cov-17.304828_pt1 | contig 11550 bp, 11 predicted proteins | sample MGYA00581744_ERZ1740059 | MGnify/ENA primary metagenome ERZ1740059 (study PRJEB43018, sample SAMN04849738) | marine metagenome | isolation source: floating plastic debris | place: Pacific Ocean | collected 2008-08-28 | study: EMG produced TPA metagenomics... | reverse complement strand
GTCATATTTATAGTACTTGGACAAGCCTAAATGTTGTGTTCATGCATCAATTGTTTAGTAACGTAAATGTTTTCATTCGCTACACTCAATAAATGTCTATGTGCGTTTTCTACAAAACCTTGATACAAACCTGCAATCTGCAGTGTGATGCTTGTTGCTGAAATCAAATGCAAATATAGGTCGTGTGAACCCTGGGTCACGTCCATCAGCCAGTGGGTATCCTTTATGTATGTTGTAACCGTAGAAGCTGTAAGTAGTAGATTTAAGATGAGTTGAGTAGCTTTTTTGCCTTAAAACCGATACGACGACCCGCTCCAGGTCGGATCGCTCCTGGAGTATGTCCACCACAGTAAACCGGATCTCATACTGGAGTCACGCGTTGGTATTTAAATGATGACACATCTTATATTCCATCATTGTCTTGCCGACTTGCCTAGAAGCAAGATGGTTGATTCTCGTTTGCGACGGAACATCCCTGTTCTCCGGCAACTTCACAAAAGTAGAGGAGCAAGCCGAAAGCGAATGCTTCAGTCTCTAGGTGACGACACGGTTGATGCCTTAAGCGACTGCGCATGTAATATAAGGAATGGCAATGTTGCTCTGACTGCACATCAATTTAGGGCACTGAAACCGTACCACAAACATCTGAAGCAACTCAGTAAGAAATCAACGTCACGCAAAAGCAGAAGAAAGACTTTGATGAAAGGAGGGTTTATAGGACTACTGCTAAAGCCGCTCGCAAAACTGATTTTTGGTGGACTCTAAAGAATGGCATCATTCAAAAAGTTTTTTCTTGTGGCACCTGAGGAATATAGCCGGCTAGTGAATCAATCTAAATCCAAGGGAGAACTGTTAACACATCCGAATGTCAAAGCACTCAAGGAAATAGATAATAAAATTGATTCAATCCTTCAGGAAACTACGGCAAGCGATGTGGAAAAACTTGACGAATATAACTCAGAGTTGGACAGTTACAAGAGGAATTTCAGAAAGGCAATTGAGGTGCCAAGGAAAGATGCGCTCTTTGGTGACCCTATTCCCAGAAACCTCAATTCAAATACTCCATCTACCCCATCTACTCCATCTCCTATTGCTGATCCTGTTCAAAGGGAAGATAAACCTAGAAAAGGTTTCTTCCAAGGTTCCTTAAATGCAATTCCATCATCGTATCAACTCACTGCTGCTAAATTAGCTCGCTTCATGGAGTCATCAAAGGATTTCACGATATCAGCTTCAGGAAGATTGAAATACAAGGGGAAGGAACTAAATGAGTCAGATGCTACAGATCTGTTCAAGCGAGCAGTAACCTTCAAACAAACGTTTGGAAAGCAGAAGGAGGATGTAAAAAAATTTTTATCAGCATTAGAAGAGTCCGGATTTCCAACAAAATCCTTACCCTACTCCCGCATGTTGAAAGCACGGGATATGAGGACAACTGTTGCTAAAGCTCAAACGAAGTCGAAATGGGAAGGCCAAGCAAGCAAAAAACTACAAAAAAGTCCATCCATCCAACCAAAAAGAAAGAAGCTAGAATGGGAAAAGTTCGACAACTGACACAGCAAACACGTAGATCATTGAAAAAACTCTACTACAAGCCAACCCTATCATCCTCACTGGGTGGGTATGCTAACCTGAAGCATAAGACAGAGAATATTTCAGCAGGTGATGTGAAGGAATGGCTATCATCGCAGGATGCTTACACCCTTCACAAAAAAGTCAACAGGAAGTTTTTGAGACGCCCTACAATAGTCAGCGGGACAGGAATTCAATACCAAGCTGATCTGATTGATATGCAGAAATATTCTGATGAAAATTTGGGATACAAGTATATTCTATCAGTAATTGATGTATTCTCAAAATTTGGATGGTGTTCGCGACTGAAAACAAAAAATGGCAGTGAAGTCAGCGGTGCCTTGGAAGAAATTCTCACCTCATCACCCTGTGAAGTGCTGCAAACAGATAAAGGCAAAGAGTTTTACAATGCCTCGGTCAGAAACTTGTTGCAAAAGCTGGATATTAGGCATTTCTCTACAGAAAATGATGACATCAAAGCATCAGTTGTTGAGCGCTTCAACAGAACAATTCAATCTAAACTCCACCGATGGTTTACATACACAAACACTAACAAGTGGAGTAGCGTATTGCGTGATATTACCACAGCCTACAACAATACAAGACATTCGGCCACTAAAGTTCCACCAAATGATGTGAAAAGATCCAACCCTGAAGACATATGGCTGAATTTGTATGCACAGCATAGTGCAAGGAAATATAAAAAGAATGAACTAAATGTCAATGATTTTGTGCGTATAAGTAAATATAAACATATTTTTGCTAAAGGTTATGATAAAAACTGGTCAGCCGAAGTATTTGTTATTGATAAGATAGAGCAGACAAACCCTGTTACTTACCGAATACGAGATCAAAAGAATGAAAAGATCCATGGAACCTACTATGCTGAAGAACTGCAGAAGGTCATTTTACCAAAGTCATTTATAATTGATGATATCCTATCAGAGAGAAAAGTAGGGCGAGGGAAAGAATATTTTGTGTCTTATAGAGGTTATCCGAGTAAGTTCAATGAGTGGATAAGCTCCAAACAGTTGACAAAGCTATGATAAAAACCATGGATACTACTTTTTCTATCAGTCTTGGTTCAATCGCTTGTTACTACAGACCATGGATAAGTCATTTTATGTTGTTTTACCATCAAATGCATCACTAAGCTACTTTCCTGACAATAAACTCCATTCATATAAAACAAAGATCCCAAAACTTCCAATAGCTGATGGAAAGTGGGAGGTCGGAATGACTGAGATTCAATTTCCTGCAAGGTGGCCAAATATAATAAATGGACGAGTATGGATTAAGTTCGCAAACGAAACTGTCTCTGAGTTCCTTTTACATGATGGCTATTATCCATCTATAGAGAAGTTAATTGTAGAGATAACCAAAGTGTTCAACAATGCAAAATGTAGTGGAAAAGTAGCAGTGTACTACGATGATTTACGTGACAGGTCATCTGTTATTGTTGGTGATAGTGACATACTGGGTGTGACGTTCAGTCAAAACATTCTCCAGATTATGGGTTTTCAAAAGGCCCAAGGCGAATTTTTTGAGAGCGGTACATATTGGGCAGAATCTGCAACTGATATAAATGATGGCTTTGCAGGACTATTTGTATACACCGACATTGTCCAGAACAGACTTGTTGGAGATGCAATGGTTCCCTTATTAAGAGTTGTACCCGCTGAACCTAAGCGTCAAGCTGCAGGATACAGATGGGAAAATTTTCAAGATGTTCAGTATGTTCCAGTTGCATCTACACATACTGATATTGTCGAGGTGAATATAAGGCGAGATGATGGGAGAATAATTCCATTTGAAAAAGGGAAGGTCAGTGTGACACTACGTTTTCGGCGTATTCAATGATGAGCAGAGCATACAGCTTTGATACCCCTTCTAGTGTTCTACATAGATATTACAAACCCCATACATATCAAGATGGAGGTGTCATTCCTGTGTTTTCTGGTGCAACAAGGCAACGAGGGTATGGACTGGGAGGAGTTTTCACAAGATTGTTTAGAAGCTTTGCTCCAACCCTCAAAAGTGTTGCCAAGTCTGCTGGTAAACAGCTGTTGAAGACAGGTGCCAATTTTGCCTCAGATTTGATTGATGGGAAGAAGTTGTCAGAAGCAGCAGTGAGTAATCTGTCAACGGGTGGGAAGAATCTCATCAAAACAATAGCTTCAGACATTTCTCGTGGGGTAAAGGGAGGAGTTAAGAGAAAAAGACCCTCCCCCAAACATCCGAGAGGTGTTAAAAGCCGTCGTCGGCAAACGAAACGGGACATTTTCGCGTAGGCCAAGATGGCAACATCAGGGGAGCTTCAGAAGCTGGACAAAAATGCGCTTGAAATTGCTATGGAAGAGTTGCAAATTTTCGACAACATACATGTCAATACAAGTTTGAGAGAAGCGGAAATTCATGAGATAACACCGGAGACCCACCCACAAGGGCTGGAACCCGTTACATTTGAGATTAGCGGTTCCAATAGTCACTACTATGATCTGGCTAACACGCTACTCCATCTTCAATTAATGATCACAAATGCTGATGGAACAAAGTTGGATGATGATGGCACAAAAGTATATATCACTCCCGGGCAGCAGATCTTCCACAGTTTGATTTCGAAATTCTCGATTCTGCTCAATCACAAACAAGTTGAAGACAATGTGAATTATGCATACAAAGCTTTCGTGACAAATGTTCTGAACCATGATGAAGGAGCTAAACGTACTCATTTAAGAGCTGTAGGATGGATACCTGATGGAATGTTTGAGGAACATTCTGACAACCTCACAGGTGCACAAGATGCGTGTATGAAAGCAAGAGCGGCTGCACTTGCTGGAAGCCCTGTGCTCGATTTAATAGGGCGAATGAATTCTCCTCTATTCATGCAGAAAAAGTTTATGCTGCCTGGTATCTCCATGAGGTTTGAATTGCAGTTCAATAGTCCTCAATTCGTGTTGCAACATATTAAAGGGATTACAGATCCTCATAACTACAAGATTGTCATTACCAAAGCGTCAATGTTAATGCGAAGATTGGAGGTTCATCCCTCAATTGGGATTTCACACATTGAGTCACTGAGGAAAACGCAAGCCAAATATGTAATTAATGGAACAGATGTCAAATTCTTCACTATCTCTCCTGGAAGACAAAGTGAGAATTTAACAGTTTTGCAAAACAAACCGGAACCAAAAATGATCATCCTTGGCTTGACAAAACACACTGCTAAGAATGGTTCATATGAACACTCACCATTCAAATTTGAACCCTTTAACCTCTCATCCATCAATGTTATGGTCAACAACAATTATGTGCTAAAGAAACCACTGGACATGAATTTTGAAAAGAATATCTATATGAGAGCTTATCATAATCTCCAGTCAGTCTGTGGAAAAACATTCACCGAGCAAGGTAACAATATCACACCAGATCATTTTAAGAGCAGTCTTTGTCTATACGCATTTGATCTGACAACCGATTGGTGTCACGGTGAAGGTACACACCTGCAACGCATAAGTGATACCAAAATTGAACTCACATTTTCCCAACCACTTGATGAGACCGTGAATCTGATGGTATATTATGAATATGATGATGTCCTGAACATTGACGAGTTCAGAAACCCAAGTCTGGCTACAGTATCATGAACTCACAACAGCTGAGAAAGATTTTGGACAGCGATGAATTTACATCTCTACTGAACCCAACGGTCAAGTCTCTGGATGAATTTTTAAGTACAGATTTAACATTCCCCTCGATGAGTGTAGTTAACTTCGACACCTCAAATCAACCAGGAAGCCATTGGGTTGCAGTAAATTTGACAGAAACTGGTGTTGCAGAATATTTTGATTCATATGGAGATATCGTGCCAAATATTCAAATAGAGAGTAAGCTAAAAATAACGGGCAGTTTCAAAAAAAATGAACTAGTATTTCAAGGTTTTTCTACTGTCTGTGGACAATACTGTCTGGTTTTCCTCTTGCTTAGAGCAAGAAACTATTCATATAATGACATAATGTCAAAACTGCTCTCTGTTGAATCATCACAGGAAAGAGACACAGCTATTAATGCGGTAATAAATGTGCTTTATTGTGAAAAAATCTTAAAAAAGCCCATACATGTTTATGATGAAGAAATACTTAACAGCTTGACAGGGAAATAAAAAAGTTATGCAAATGAAAAAAGTTGTAGTTATGATCAATATCTGCATTACACAACAAATGGAAAATGCACAGACTAATTCTGTTACAGTAGATTATAAGGAGAAGTCTCTGCATGTAGCTAGTATAAATCAATAGTAATATGGTAAATGAAATCATTTCTATAAATGAAGTGGTCTAGTTGACACACCATCAGCACACACGAAGCGTTTGGCATAAAAGTAAGAAAGTCCAGATCTTAACTGAGTGTAGGTCACCATGGCATTATTTTTTCTCATTATCCCTTTGTTTATGCCAAATGTGGGCTTAGTTGAATTTAGTGTTTGTAGGAAATCGGTTTTAGTAAATTTATTCAAATTCCTCATTATTCCCTTTGTACTAGTTTTGCTAGTTGTTGAATTGAAAGTGTGATAGGTTTTTGCGTTTAGAGCTACAATACCATTGCCAGAAAACTCTTCTTTGAATAACCCTGGTGTTCTCTTATGGTAATTACGCACTTTCAGACAACAAGCCTGCATGCTCCAAGGCAAACCTTTGAGTTTTGTCCTCACAAAAGCATGTTTATGTGCCGAGCAAAAAGGAGGGATAAACCACCGGTCATACTCCTCATAGAATTGTTTACGCATATGTTGAAAAATAAGAGTTTCCAACTCACCACAAGTTGCAAAGTAGGCAGAATCAGTATCCATGCATACATATTCAAAACATGAATCATGGAAATATTTACACATGAAGTCGTAATAAAATTGTAGCATACGCAGTTTAGCAATCTGAAGTATGGAAAAACCGATAACTATAGGGGTGTCCAGCTTAATTTTTCGCTTGCTCATTTCAATCTCAAATACATCATCATCCAACTCCTCTATCGACATGAAATTTTTTTTATTTACATATGATGAAGCAATCTTAAGATCGGTTGTGTATTTAATGTCGGTAAATCTCTCTTTATTAGTTATAGTTGCCCCGTAAATCGCATTCCCTGATAATTTCGCTGTGTCCGACCTCACCTTGGTAGATGGGTCAGCATCCCCTAATCTACGCTCATTACATATCTGCTCACCAAACTCTTGAAAACAGCGGTGTTTTTTGAACTGTATGACCTGATATACCTTTGTTACCTTTAAACCATGGTCAATATACCATTTGAGCAGGGAAGTCAAAACCAGAATTTTTTTCCCAAACATGCTTCCAATGAGTGAACGTTGCGGGTTGCGATAAATGTTGGTCTTTTCTGCAAAACTTTTCATCAGTGGAGAGAGGTCATCTCTTGTGATACTGACATTTTTGAAGATAGGAGGCATTTCTTGAAATTTGTCTTTTAAATGATCAGGAACGTGAAGGTCACACTCCACCAAGCCAAAAAACCTCTCACTAGTCACTGCAGCAACTATTTCCGTTTCAGACATTGTCTTCCTCTCACTCATTTCCCTATATGTCAAATTGGCTACAAAATTTGAGATGTAAGCTGATGCTGCTTTTTGCTTCATCCATTGACACTCAAATATTGATATCAAATTGAACCCCAATCCTTTAAGGTAATTTTCCTTGTCTAATGTATCTTGGTATAGTTGTTTATAGGGTATAGCATTTATTGGATTGATTGTTTGACCATTTGTGTTTGGACATTGTACCCTTTGACACCCATGAAATACACATCCATGAAACTGGTAGACAGTTTTGGTCTCCTTACAAAAGCCATCAACAGGTAAAGCATGCTGCCCCAAATGGATTTCACCCTGGTTATATTTATGTCTGATGTGTTTGCCTGAGGTGTGTGCCTTAAATTCCAACCACTCATTAGCCATACGTCCATAATAGTCAACAAAGCTAGGAAAGAAATTGTCTTCAGACCTCCTCCGAATCATAGTGCCTGTTGGAAGGGGTTGCATTGCTGCATACAAATACAAGCTGTTGGCATCATAGCCTTTAATTTGCTTGCAAGACTTTGCTGATGAACCGTACTTGTTTGATTTGATATAAGTTTTATCAGACTCATGGTATCTATGGAAAACTATGGCTGGTCCACCCACAATATTTTCCCTTACTGTCTTATGTAAGTCGGAATTCTTTTTAGAAATTAGGGGTATTGAAAACAGGTTGGTTGATGATTCCTTGAACATCCATTTTGTTGCAAGCGAGGGCACACTGACTGCATCCTTGAACATGTCTAGTCCCTTGGAAACATAAACATCTGATTGCTTCTCAAGTGCTTCTAGGAAGGGCACCACATCAAGATTATTGTACCAAATTAGGAAGTCGCGAAGTGTTTGCATATCGTAATACTCCCAAATAGCTTTACAGTAATCATATTCATCATTGGAAATGTTGGTTTGTTTCAAGGAAGAATAGAATGCCGAATGAGGTGGTAATGAGCAATCTTCCAGTTTTTCTAAAGAAGTTATATATTCATAAGGGAAAAAGCCTTTTTGTGTTGAGCAGTTGTAGGCCTTGAGAAAATTTTCATATGAAAACCCTGGGGCAATGTAGTTGGTGGCATCCAAGAATTTTAATTTGCTTGTTTTGATACATTTCATGCAGTTATTTCTTTTTATTGCGAATTTTATTTGATCAACTTTGCACAGGTGTTTAACTAGAGGAGTACGGATGACATTAAGATCATATTTCTGACCATTAAATGAAATGACAGGAAGCTCAGCAAAATGGGCTTTTAATCTCTCTATCAGATTGTTAACGCTGTTCGAACTGTAAGTGTTAGGATGAGACCACTGTTTATGAGAGTAGTCAATCTCTGTTTGCATGCGATCGGATTCTAATTTTTCAAGTGTTTCAAGTAGCGGGGCTATTTTCTCAAGACAGAGGGAGTAAGCAACATCACTCAAAAGGGAAAGAAAAACCACAAACTTTCTAACTAGTTCATCTGAATCACCATCACTTACTAAACAAAATGGATCAGTATAGCCAGGGATATTTGAACAAACACTAATACTCATCAGTTTGTGGTCATTATTGAATGTTAGCTTTGGGGTGTTTGTAAGGCAGGATTTTGGTAAATAACATTCAATGTCAAAGGTAGCTCGGAATGGATAAAAGCGGTACTCATCAGGAATAGTCAGTCCCGTTCTATTTTCAATTTGATCAAATATGCTTAAGGTTGGATGGAACACATCTTTATCATATTTGTATAGTGATTGCTCTTTTGCACAAGTTTTCTTGTGGCGTAACAGATTGTGTTTGTTAGGAAAACTAAGTTTACATGTAGTGCACGTAAAGCATTTTGAGAAAGCAGAGATGTCTTTTATGTAGCAAAAGTGATTTCCCACAAGACACAAGTTAAGCTCTATTTTAGATTTACTGAAAGACTGAAACACAAGTGTGCATTTGTTACGCCGACTCAAGCTATAAACAGATATTTTGATGTCAAAGATTTTTTCAAGGGTCCTAAGATCATCAAGGCTGACTCCTTGAAAACATGAAGCTAAAGCAGCAGAAGCACCAGCATGTTTAGCATATGAATTGTATAAATCATGGATTTTAGGAAGGCTCTCTTTCGGGAAAAGACAGTCACAACGCTTTTTGCACATACAATTTTTATTCAAGTAGAGGGCTCGGAAGAAACACAAGTTGTCATCAACAGGTTTATTATTGACTCCCCTAATCAATGTTTGGACACATTTTAATTTTTTGATGTGGTTTGGAATAGAACAGGGTCTGCCAATTTTTGGGAATGGAAGCTTACTGAGATAAAATGAGATGTTTGTTACATGCAGCACACCCCAAGAACTATTTGGCCGGTTGGCTTTTGCTTTAACACACATGTCCAGATCCTCAAGAAAATCAGCAATTTTTTGAATGTCATTCAATGATTTAATTGTAACAGGTTTATCAAAGAGCATTGTATTATTGGCTGAACTATGGAAATATCGCAGCTCTGACGTGATGGAATTTTTCAGTACATAGCCCAAACAACATTGCAATTTCACTTGGGTTGGGGTTTTGTTTAACCATACATCACATAGGGCATCAGTAATTGATACTTGCTGGTTAATTAAACGGAAATTGAAAATGTCAACCACTTTACGACATCTAAAATATGTTTTTACAGCCTCCCAATTTTCCTTCAACAAAGTCTTTAGAGGTGTTGGATATAAAAGCTTACTCATGGTTACTGTTTCCTGGGTGTCCGAATGATCTATGACGACACCCCCATGTTGACAAGAAGTGACAACTGACTCTTCACCAGAAGGAATGCTGCCGTGACAGCGTCCCCTCTTGTGTATAGACAGTTGACTCTTCCTTGTGAAAGTTTTTCTACAACAATTGCATTTAAATCCCAGAAAATTTGGGTTGTGTTGTGCGCTGACGTGACGGTTCCTATTGTACTTGGTGGAAAAGGAAGTTAAACACACTGGACATGAATACATTGCACTATTTATTGGTCTGCCGCCCAATATAAAACTGGATAGATAATAACAAGCTGGATAATTAGAAATTAAAAAAGTTGAATTGTCCATCTGCCGCTGGATTGGAAGTCGTATTTACAGACCTGCTCTGTAGCACGGAGTCTAATCTGACAACGTTTATCACCGGCATCAAGTTACCTTTTTGGTTGATTTCCGAAAAAGTCAGCGACATGACGTATGATGTAGTGGTCTGTCTGGACTTGATCTGTGCTGAAAGCTCTAGCGCATCCTCCATAGTTAGTTGAATATCTTCATCATTCAATATACTACAATCAGCACACATGTTTGTGTTTACTGCATGATATGGATCTGAACTAGCTCAAATTTTGCAACATAGATATGAAAACAATCCATTACATGTATCTGATAGAAAAACATAAGGAGATGAGCAAGGTGCTTACATTGTATCTGTGTTTTCCGCGTTTCCTCGTATCCTGAGCTTAGCATAGGGCCGCCTGAAACGTCTGTTCACCATTCCCTGCGTCTGTTCGTAGACCTTTTCAATGCTGGCTAAGGCTTTGGCCAGCGGAGAGGAAGCAGCAGGGCAAACGTTATACCCTGTTATGTTCTTGGTACCATACTCATAGCGAGGTGAAATAACTATAAGATGAAAAGAAACAAGAGTTTAACATACTGTTGGATACTTGCATACAGTCATCAGTTAGAAAAATCTGAATTATACCCAAACGATGCAGACATGATATACATTTTACTGATTATATGGGTGAATGCAATACTCACAGCCTTCAGAGAGCTGCCCCTTAGCGGTGATGCTTATTGGTCTCTTCAGGATCTCGTCCTCTCTGTGCCACACAGTCCCATCGTTCTGAAAACAAGCAAAGTGACAATCATATATAAGAAATTGGTAGATATTGGATTGAGCTGTTCAATGGCATCATTATCAAATCCATTATAAATTGTTACAGACATGGTCACTCATTTAATATCTTTTGTTAACTCACTGATATGCGAATATCTGCGATATTAAACTCTTCCAGCTTGAGAGGGTACACTTCCAAATCCGGAAATCTGGGAGGGGTAGGTACTTGTGGAGCTACTGGAGCCTGTGGTGCGGCAAGAAGTCCTTGCGGAGCAGGTCTTTGGGAGGCTTGTTGCTTCACATACTCCCGCCGCATCGCAACCACATCATCAACAGCGGGTGATGGTGCTGATGGACCTGCAATGTCCCCGGGTAACTCAAAGTCCTGTTCCTCCTCTGCTTTCTTTGGTATTGGAGGAAACACAAACTTCTTGGTGTACTAGAATAAAAGATGGAAATGACAGTTATAATACACTATTATTCATCAAAGCGTTTGGGAAAGGAAGAGACAGTTTGTTCAAAATGATGACACCAATGTAGTCATGGAAATATGGTGACAACTCACCTTCTTTGAGGG
>ERZ1740059.1536-NODE-1536-length-11564-cov-29.059606_pt1 | contig 11564 bp, 9 predicted proteins | sample MGYA00581744_ERZ1740059 | MGnify/ENA primary metagenome ERZ1740059 (study PRJEB43018, sample SAMN04849738) | marine metagenome | isolation source: floating plastic debris | place: Pacific Ocean | collected 2008-08-28 | study: EMG produced TPA metagenomics... | reverse complement strand
AATAGCAATAAGTTAAGTATAATGAATATTACCATAATAGCTGTCAAACAGTTCATCTAGATGGAAATCCTGTTCAGTTTGATTATCCTCCTGTTTCCGTGATTTCAATGGACTGAAAAAAAATGTAAGCAGAAAATAACTTATAGTAATCACTAATATATGAAAGTTCACAACTACTAATATGCCAAAATTATGAAAATCACTGCAAGACTAGTGAAATAATGACTCAGACAAGCATCATCATGAATCCAAAAGAATTTCATCACAGGACGAAATTATAAATGAGGCAACTTCCTGATAAATACAAAGAAAATAACCCAGCCATCATCAGAATAAATTACATACTACAATTTACTGTTTTGTCGTTGGCCAATGCTGCAGCACTTTTCAATCAAACTAATGAGCAATTATTAACTTTGATACTACTTACACCACTCCGAGACTACAAGTAGCCTGTTCGTCAGCAATATCAGAAGCGGAAAAAAGTTTACGTGATCTGGTTGCCATGACTGCTCGTTAAGAAATGAGGGCTCACAACAATCTTTTAGCCTCTCGCAGAACACAAACAAGAAATAACTACCAAGGACCAATAGCGATCGCCACATTGGATTATCTCAGCACAAGAGCAACTTGAAGCCATGAATTATCATTACAGTAATTGTTTATAAGACATCATTGTGTAATCATAGTGCAAGATTAGTTTAATTAGCACTACAAAGTCAGCAATGGCTTCAAACACATATGAATTAAAGAAAACCACCAATCATTGAAGTAAGTTAAGAGCATTGACAATTACGATAATATTATGCAAAATGGAAAGTTCATCAAATTTGAATATGTTAATACAAAGAGTCATTCAAACTCCTCGGATGACACTCAGCAATTATATTTACATTATACAGAGAGGCTGCCAACATGATGACAAAGATCTAATAGGCATATTTGTTTTGTCTCACTTCTGTAGTGTACTGTCGTACACCCTGAACAAGTCTTTCACTGGCAGTAGCCATGGCCCTAATCGAGTAAGGGGAGAACACGCGTGGTGTGACCCTTTTGAACTGCCATGTCTTGATCAATCCACCAGCTTCATCCCGAAGCAGATCATAGAACTCCAGTGCAACCAATACCACATAAGACTCATTGACATGAACAATCCGTGTTATGTGGTAAGGTGTATCCTCCAACACCACATACTGATCAGCACGCACCTCCTGTCCAAAGGTATTAACAGACTTGATCACCTGTAGCTGATGCACAGCCCTTACTCCTTTCTATAAAAAAAACATAGTAGCAGAATAACATGCCATACAATTGTGAACATATTAAAAGTTATGCCTTTTTCACTGCATGTTATGTACACTTAGCATACAGTATGAAAAGCATCATAAGAATCGTATGCCTGATTTCATACTGTCTTCGAATGAGTGTTTGACTACGGCAATATTACATGTCTTTCATATTCTTATTGGACATTTATGTAAATTCTGCCCATATTTTCCACCCACCTCTCTCATATAGTCATATACAGCCTTCTTCTCATCCTGAGGAATTGTCTGTTTGGGAACAGCTTTCACTTCAATGTCATTAGATGACATCAGAGGAGCATCAGTGATGAGACGTTCTCTGATAGATGGTTTGACTGGATTGAATGTAGTAGGTGGCGTAGGATCAGTCACCTGATGTAACTGATCAATCTGTCTCATAACCTGAATCAAAGATGATAAATACTGAATTGTGACAAAAGCCTCAGCTATAACACTTCGTAGTGAACGATAGCCTAACTCAAATAACTAAATCTAATTTAGCTTAAATCTATCAGCGCTGTACAGTAATGGTTCTCAACTTCGCAATTTCTGAGTGATCAAAGAAAGTTTAACAAGCTTACCTGAGGAGCTATTTGACGATGGTTGACATTTATGTTCTTCAGCCTGCGATTCAGGCGTTCATATGGAAAACACCTGAAATGGATGCAAACAAAATAATGTCAAAATTGCGACTTGGAAAACAGAGGTGGATTCAACATGACGTGATAATTGGCAAAAAATTATGCTCCTGGTGGCAGAGTTGGTTATAAACTCTTGGACTTCCACACCATTGCTTCATTGCATGTGTTTTTTATATAATCACTATTTTGGAGGCTGGTTAAAGATGTTGACAGCAATCATAGATCCAATAAGTATATGAACACAGTGCAGTAAAAAATAAACATACCAGTTGCTCGGCGATGGACCAAACCGCCGTATGTTGCTACATATATGTAGCATCATGTGTGAATTCACAGTCAGAGAGTCGGCTCCAAATACTTGGGATACACTTCTGACATATGTCTTCACAAGTTCATCTAATTGATCGAGTTGAGTCTCTGCAATACACCTTTAAAAAATATAACAATTACAAATAACAAGGCATACATATGCTATAATCAATCAATGCTGCTTTTCAGCAGTTTTGGAAAACTTGGATGGGGACAAACACAGTACAAAGGGAACTTTTCATGGTGATTTAATTTTAGTTAATTCGCTACCGGAATATTCAGTGAATTTTAAGTCCGCTCATTTTTAGATTTTAAGACTCTAAAATGACTAAGCTTGAATAATTAAAATTCAAAATTTTGGAAAGCCACATTCTCTTATGATTGTTTATCTGCGAATTTGACTAATCCAGGCCAGTTAACTAAATCAAACTCAGCGCATATTTATGTTCTGACGAAATGGAGAGTTAATTATGAGCTGAGAGACAACTAACCGTGACATTGCCAGCAGCATGATCGTTTTCAGTTGGTAGATCAGCCTAACCTTCCTCAAACTGACTGTTCCGTGAAATGTGTGGGCATACATTTCAAACAAGTCTTTGAAATCTTTGGAGGTGATGCTACCAACTGATCCCGACGTAGTCTTTTCTGTTAGCGGCATGGGTGCATTGGCACTCTCTAGGTTTGTTCGTAGAGTCTGCATGTTTGGGTTGCACAGGGTGAACAGTCTTTTAGCTACACCTGTTGATACAAGGAAGTCAAAAATAAACCTTAAATTTTCTTCATTGGTAGGTTAACCAAGTAAGCCAATATTAACAAATACATACAAACAAAGTTTGGTATTACATTAAGCATGCATGTTGCAGCAAAGAGGTGTAGGAACCTCTTTGGTTGCGCTATACGTGTATGTATGGTTTCTCTATGTCAAATATTTATTGGGCCAAAAAAATTGAGGAAAACGAAAATACTGAGAGTTAATCTTACCTGAGCACAGATTGTGCATAGTGTCTACCACATGATCATGGACAGGTTGGAAATAAGGCAATGTCAACATTGCTGTGTCCCTACAACAAACAATGATATTGAGAGAGTAAGCTACAGAAGGAGTATTTTGACATTCTAGTACAAATACCTTATATTACCTCGCCTAGGTATAAAAAGGTGAAGTAATAGTACAATAACTTGGAATGGTTTAATATGAGCAGTCCGTTTGGCTAATCTTTTCCGTTTTAAGGTTTTTTCTCACACTCCCTTACATTCCTACTAATTTAGCCTGTAACCAGCCGTGTGAAAAGTGTGAGTATAATGTTCAGTTAGACTGTTCGGATATCACATTATAGAATTGGTGTCAGTCAGTGAGGGGTCCACAAGTACAATTCAACTCATTTTAGCTTTACGTTTTTATAATGTGCATGTTGATAATATTTGAGAGCTGAGTCTACTCACTTGTAACCAGTAGTACGAGATATCTCCTCCCGTGCAGTTTTTGTAGTGGCAGCGTTCAGTCTTGCCGCTACTCTGACATGCTCCCGGTGATAGCGCTGGTTTCCTACTACTGTTTTGTCGACAGATAAATTTGCATCACAGAAGGAACATCCTACAATAATTTAACGAGGCAATCTGTATTAGTAATATCACAATAAATCCTGCTGCATTCCAACTGAGGTGAAGATCAGCCTGTAAACTATGTCGTTAATAATACTTATTCAACAGAAATATATCAATTGAACACATCAAACATTTGTAGCGGATATAGTTTTTTCCTATTTCTACGCAGATATACCAATACTAGATGACACAGCATCTATTTCCAGGACTGGATGTGGGCAATATTTATTGTGATGCCATAAGCTACGACTCTGCTGATTATTTATCAATGTTAAATGAAACAATGTGTTCTTAGCAAAAAACAAGTCCCAAGGGACAATGTGCACAACTTCAAGTTCAAAAAGATGGGATTGAAAAAAAATCATTGTCACATAGGCATTTATATTTTTTGCGCAATCCAATATATTAAATCCAGTAATGTTTCATGAGAAACTTTTTACCTTGCGCAGCACTATGCCCCATTAACCCCATGGCGGATCTAGTGGCTGGCAAATCAGAGCAACAGTTGAACAGCCTGACTCGATAGCTGCGGTCTTCTATCAAAAACTGTTGTGCCTTTTGGAAATCTTTGACCTGCAAGAAGTAAGTAATGAATGTGGTGTTGGTTAAAACTATGTTTTTTTGCATTATAGTTTGTCATCCCACATTATTCGGTTTCTAGTGCAGCACAATAAATACGCTGCTAAATTGACGCAATCCCATTGATTAAGAGCGATGTAGGCCTATGTTATCATCTTATAATCTCATCCTGTGGGGCTAAGATAAGCCGTTGTTCCAACAACCTAATAATAACAGCCAAAATTATTGCATAACAGCGTTTAGAACAAACAATACAGGCACAATTGATGAGTCAGTAAGATGACTATCAAAACAGCCGAATATTATAGCAGATAATGGTAAGCTGGAGAAAGGTCGATTAACCCTAATGAAACATAGTGTAACAACAAGTAACCTTTCATAACATGCTTGTGAAATAGCCTAACCAATATAGACGCGACCTCTTTTGGTGGGTTTTAGCATATAAACACTCGAGTATGCATATAACGCAGAAATATGGCATTCGATAGTGCAACCTGGTCAAGGTGATGAACGATACCCTGGTACCATTTCATCAGTAACGTTATCTCAAAAAAATGAATGCAGGTAAAATTAGAGCAGCTTACCATTACAGTGAGAACCTCATTGAGCTGGCCTTTAGCTGGTTCGGAGGGTCCTGGAATACACCCTAAAATATTCAGATAAGTGGTATGTACATTACCGCTGTGCAAATAGATGTGTCAAATTTGACAGTTACATGCCCAGCATGTGTGACTAAAAGCAATGCTGGTAGTGCCCGGCCAAGCCCTAAGAAATATCGATTACAGTGATTTGACAAGACAAAATCGATATATTAGATATTCGACCAAGGAGGTCATGTTTAGCCCTGAGGCATTGAGATTGTCATTATAAACATGGAGCAGGCAGCTAATTTTCTCTAACCCAGTGAAATGGTGCCTCTTCTCCAAAATTGCCAACAAGATGGGCACCCCTCTCCAAAATTGACAAAAGACTGGTGCCTCGTTGAAAATCTTTTTTAATATTGATAAATTACTGAACACTGTTAGTGGTGATAATGAGCAAGGAATGCGCATGTAGCCTGGACTCAATTAATTAGCAGCACCAATTTGTCCCATTGCCGCTTCTTGCAGGTGTCAATGTCTCATCTATCAAATGACTTTTTTGTTTGGTTTTAGTCGACCTTTACAAAAAATCCCTCCCACATCATCATATGGATGAAATAAACCTTTAGACACATTAATTTTTGCTTGTGAAAAGTTTCACACTTTTGAGTTTAACAGATAAATAAGCTAATTTTACTTAAGGTGAAAGTTCGGCTGGCGCATAAATATTGCAATCAGTGATCGGTTTGTAAATTTTTCAGTACAAATTGATAATTGACAACCTAATTTAGCAACTTGATAAAAAAATTTTAAAACGGTATAATATTGTGTAATAAACGACCCGCTGGCTGGGACGAATATCTTAGGCCTATATAAGATTACGATGGGGCTTACCAAATATTACATAATCGCAAAACACGTCATTTTGAATTCCCTAACTTAGCATTTTTTAGGACCCTGATTTAAAAATCGCTCTGTAACTTCCTGAAAAATGTCTCATAATTGTTCTTTGTTGAAAAATTTTGTATGTTGACAGCTGTGGCGAGGCCACAGCTCGCAGCAAAAATTGGGTAAAATGGGTAAATTTTGGCATTTTTTGCTATTTTTTGCTGCAAGGTGTGGAAACTTCCCACCAATTATGTGAGGATGGCTTCAAAAATATGAAAACATGAAAACAAATGCAAGTTTTTACAGAGCGAAACTTTTATATCATATTCCATTCTGGTTTTAGAGCAAGTTGAAATTATGGCTAAAGGCACTTAAACGCTCATTTTTCATCGCTTATTTTGTGCAGCTTATAATTTGATGATGATGTTGACATCCAGGGTTTTAAAGAATGAGAACAGTCAAGATGAAGCGTTTACAGCAATTATCAAAATGTTTGGGAGTCACTTGCAGGTTGGGATTGTGCGAACAGGCCAAAGAGTGACCCAATGTCTTTGAGCTATTATAAGTGAAAAGCCCTTGAATATCAGTGCGTCATGACGTAACGACACAAGCTGCATAGAATTTGCACTCTAAAAATTAAATGGCTTTTATGTACCAATCACCTAGCCTAATAAAATTTTTGGCCGAACTTTCACCTTAAGCTTCTTTCATTTCCCTCCAAATACAGAGTTAAATAAGCTACTCTTAAAATTAGCTACCTCAACTAGCGAAAATGACAAGAATTAGTGCTAATGATTACTTTTTGTGTGTAGGATAGTTCACACAGATCGCAAAGAGTTGATTGATAAGAGATTATTAGGTATGAATGCGCTATCAAGCATCAACAGTGAATTATTATGAAGTCCAAGACATACCGATCATAAGAATATTCTCTTCATCATATCGGATGTGCCGTGGAAGGTTCAGTATGGATAGGTATATCGCGCCGAAGCTGTATACTCCATGGTTGTATGGATTGAACCAGTCGATATTAAACTGTAGTTGCAAATTCGTATGACCTGGCTCATTCAACCATGGAAGCTGCTCCGACCACTTTTCTCCATCATACACATCAGTATAATATGGACCAGAATCCCGCTGACGCCACTTGATACATCTACAGATAAATAACATTGATGGGTTATGAGATGCATTACAAAAAAACATATAAATTATCTCAACAGATTAAAAGGGCTATATTTATTCCTTCATCGCATTACATACACTTAACACCTTGACAGTGGTAGCTCTCTTGAAGCTAGATAGCTAGTAATGAGCACCTAATTGGAAGTTAAATTTCATCCGGATAACATAGTGTGATTGCTACCCAGAGAAATTTTGGTTCCTGACTCAGTGCTAATCATTATCTGGCTTTGAGAAAGCCACCAGCGCTAATTATCTGGCTTGAAGAAGGGTACCTCCGCTATAATGAACAAGTCAATAATCACGATCAGTGTATGCATCAAAATGGCAAGAAGTACAAAATGATCGACAATGGCACTAAAAATGCTGAAACCAGGCAAAAAATGGAAATATTTTTAAAGCTTACAAGTCATATTGGAGCAATCCAAGAAACAGCAGTCATATTGGAACAATCTAAGAACCAGCATTTTGCTTTTTCAATTTTTTATGCAATTAACTGTGTGACTTACAGCATGCAATAACTGTGTGACTTACAGCTCGTCAAAGTTAGGTATCCTGGACACTATGTCACCCAGCGCCCTGGATATGGGTTTGTAGGCAAACAGCTCCACAGTCTCAGGTTTTGTAGTGTTGCACACATTGCCGTCGTACCGAATATTTCTGCACACATCTGGTAAAGCTTTGGGATAGACTTTTTTACACTGCGTACACATGGGCAAGGTGAGAAATCCATCAGCGACATCTATAATGGAGAGAAGTGTTGAATAACCATGTTTCAATGGTAACGTGAAACTGTATAGGCCCAATACTGTATTTATGTGGGCATCAAACCTCCTGTTTCATTGGCATTATTTGTGCTATGCAGAAAGTTGTCAAAAAAATTTACTGAACGACTTTTAAACAACACAAGGCCGCTCCGTCAAAAATTCTCAAAAAGTTACTGCTGGTATAGAAGAATAACATTTAGAGGTTTCCGATATGATTTGAAACTTGCTAGTTAAAAAGGATGCCCGGCAAAACTCAATCAACAAGTGGTGAGTGTACGTTTTATTATGGTAATAACTGACTCGACGCACACATTGTATAATGGACATTTTCATCGAGTGAGCTATAAAAAGTAAGTCAAATAAAAGTACAAACCTGCAGCATTCCGCAAAGATCTACAGCTGACAGGTATTCGGGATCCACTTGCTTCAGATAGTAATCGGCTGGTATCCATTGTCGCTTTATCTGACAGATTATGCTTCGCTGCTAATCTAAGAACCTTCCTGGGCATTTCAGCTGGATCCCCCTGGAAAAAAAACAGTCAGTAATCTCTCGTTAACGAAAAACTGAAAGCTTAAATGACAATACATCTAGGTAAGCTGCAAAGTCAGGACGATGGCGACAACACAATATAAAGTATTATGGATCAGCAGATGATGTTATTTTACTTTAGGATTGTTTGATAAGTGCATTCATTCATTCATTCAATATTATCAGACCGAGTGATTTATTCCCAGGGAACCAAACTCCTTGGGCGTACAGACTTATTAAGACACAAAATACACAGCATCATGGTCAAACAGCACAAACAATCTCAAATGAAGGCTTATATATCCAGATATAGTAGACCAAAAAACAGTGCCACAGGGGCTTTTTTTGTGAAAAATACACTGGCATTAAAGGATTCATAAGTTTTCAAATCTCTTCAAATCTCCAGCTTTAAGATTATACATTGATAAAGTCCCTTAACGAGAGGTGCCCACTGGAACAGTTGTGGGAAGCAAGAACAATAAATCTCAAGTTTTTATTCATCAATATTACTGTTGTCAACGTTGTTTGGAATATGAGTCCTAATATTCAATTAGGAATTAACAAACCTCTGCTGGCCCCGGATCCATGATGGAGATCTAGTTTTCCGTTCTGTTGCAGAAGCCAGTAACCTATAAGTACATCAATAACAAAATTGTCATAGTTGTTATTGTTTGAGCCCACATCATGGATGTGGCAGTACCACACAAATCCTTTTGTTTATCGTTTATGACTCCAACAGGTACAATAGTCTAGCTTTTAAACAAAAGTGTCACTTGTTTAATCCTCTAATTACCATTGACTGTCACACTACATACAGCCAGGTTCACCATAAACTGACATTCATACAGCAAGGTATTCGTTGCTAGATAATATTGGGTGAACTCATTGTGAAACCTGTGCCAATGTGGCAGCAGGGTCCATGAGCGCTGTGCCCTGGCTGACAGCTGCAATAAGTGTATGCTGCATTAAGATCTGGAGGATCTAGTTCATCATGTCAGGTAACCTACAAGTTATATTTACATAAGGGCCTACTGATAATACTGTAAGCTCGGTCAGCCATTTTAGGGTAGTCTTTGACCAGCTGCGCAATGACAGCATGATAAAAGGTGTTTTCAAACTAGTCACAGGGTGGAGACAGGCAAGGCAGGAAGTAAAATGAGAGGGATGGTTTGACTCCTTTTTGCGGCTTTAAATGAAAATTGGCAATTGTTTGTAATTGAAATTCATCTCATTGTGAGAAAATCGAAGGCAGACTGCTTTATAATGACATGAAAACATAGTCATGGTGGTATTCGGGTGGGTCACTTCCTAGTTTGGGGCTATCTAACAAACTTAATCCACCTCATTCTATCAAAAATTCAAATCAGATCCTCTAGACAAACAGGATATAATCTAAGTGTTCCTAGTGACAGTAGAGTAGAGGATTGGTTGCAATACCACTAGAAGCAAGTTGACATCAGTACGTGACAGCGTGGATAGCAACAACTTAACTTTGCTCAGACCAATCGTGAATAATAATCATGATCTTACAGTATGTCAACTCACTCCTTTACTACATGTGACTCACCACTTACCAAAATTAAGTCTTAATCAGTATCAGCACGTTTGGTACAAGCTAGTCCTGTGTAGGGAGGATCACTCACTCCACTGCTTTCCAGGTGAAAGTCAATCTTGATTTAATATGTTTCGGCTCAGTAAGACCACTGTCTGATAAGGAGTGCATAAGATCTGTAACTCCTTGATAAGATCAAGGTAGGTAAGTATTGTCCAGTACAAAACAAAGATTTAAACAGGTCCTATGAGTGTCAGTATTGATAGCACAGTTGTGTTCCAGTCAGCTCTTATGGTGTGTGTACGAAAATGGGAAACACAATAGCCTTTGGTCCTGAATTCATAATGTGGCTAATATTAGGGGAGCTTTTAAGCCCCGCCTCTGATATCTTAATAGCTGTTAATATAATAACAGCGACTCAAGCATTATCATTTCTTTAGTTTAGGCATGAGCAAAGAGAAAATAGATTATTATTATGGGCATGAGGATACCAGTGGGTTTTAATTTTGTGAGTGCACAATATAGTAAATTGTTTGAATGTAAAAGATTAGAGCTTTGAGATGACCACTTGGCACTACTTCCCATTTACTATATTGTATTGATGATCAATGATGGATGACCAGCAACTGACATTGCATTTTTTCAGCCAAGATGATGGGAGTGAATGATTACTTACAGATAGTTGATAACTACTTACTAATTATATAGGCAACTACGCCTCAGCATGCAGCTGTTCTAGTTAACTCCTTGACCTAAACATAGTGAGCAGTGACTCTAGTCGGACCAGGAGTAGTCAGCCCGTCCATTACAATGATACATATCATAAACAAAAGGTGAGTATTGTTACATATATTCCCTCCAAAATTACTTTGTACCATTCACTGTCAGCACAGGGAATAGATAAATTCCATTGGTTGAGGCACCGTCATACAGCTATAGTTACTTACTATGTAAATGGATTGTATGCTTAATTCTTACTATGACTGCCAGCGTTGGCCAGAAGAGACCACAAATTCTGATGTGATTATCACTACTTACTTCATTTCTCATTTACTTAGACCTATGCATCAATTCTTAATCATTTTCAAATGATGGAGAGCAAAGTAAATCCTCTTGCCTAAAACATTTTTTCTATAAATAAACAGCTTTGTGTGCTAGTGTTACAATGAGTTCTTGGGGATTGTCCACATGATTATTTGCATGTATTCAGGGGCATGACTGCCCTGTATGCTTGTAAATGCACATGGACAGTCCCCAGGAGCCCATGAGTACAACGGAGACTTCAAAATCATAATCTCTCACAGCAACTTTATATGTATTTGTAGACTGTTGCAATAGGCTGCAGAAAATATTAGTAGATGGTGACTGTAGGTGCTAAGTATCGAAGTTTGTGGAATTTGCAAAGCCGGGTAAAGTTCTAATTGAAGAGGTGAGTTCCATTAACTGCTGGGTAATGTTGGCCGAAGTGTCAAAATTGTCAAGATGCAGCCGAATTTCTCCAATTTTGTGTTATGAGATGGGTAGGCTCAGAACTTTGACTATACCATTTCTTCGCCCTATAGCTTGGGTATATACCAGGGGCCATTCTAGCTATAGGTCGCGGTGGTCGCGAGACCACCCTTTGACC
>ERZ1740059.1535-NODE-1535-length-11567-cov-6.176164_pt1 | contig 11567 bp, 9 predicted proteins | sample MGYA00581744_ERZ1740059 | MGnify/ENA primary metagenome ERZ1740059 (study PRJEB43018, sample SAMN04849738) | marine metagenome | isolation source: floating plastic debris | place: Pacific Ocean | collected 2008-08-28 | study: EMG produced TPA metagenomics... | reverse complement strand
GCATCGACGCGGCGTCCGGAGAGGTGCTGAGCTGGGCGGACCTCGCGGCGGCCGCGGGCCGCGTCGCGGGCGCGCTCCACGAAGATGGGGCGTGCCGCGGCGACGTGGTGGCCCTCTTCGTACCGAGCGGCATCGGCAGCTTCGCGGCGGTGCTCGGCGCGGCCCGGCTCGGCGTCACGGCGGCGCTCGTGAACCCCGAGCTTCGCGGACGGCCCCTCGAACACGCGGTGCGCACGGCCGGTGCGACGCGCGCGCTCGTGGCTCCGGAGCTCGCGACCGCTCTGGACGACGCCGGCGTCGGCGTCCCGCGGCTGGTGGACGATGGGAGCCTGGCCGGAACGGCCCCGGCTCCGGTGCGCGCACGGACGGGCGAGGACTTCGTCTACATCTACACGTCCGGTACGACGGGGCACCCGAAGCCGGTGCGCGTCTCCCACGTGAAGGCCCTCGCCGTGGGGGCGGCCTTCGGCGCCGGCGTGTTCGGCTTCGAGGGCGCGGCGAGCAGCGACGTCCTCTACAACGTCCTGCCGCTGCATCACGCGAGCGGGCTCCTCTTGGGCGCTGGCGCTTGCCTGACCACCGGGACGCCGATGGTGCTCCGCCCGCGCTTCCGCGCGAGCGCCTTCTGGGACGACGTGCGACGCCACGAGGTCACGGCGCTCCTCTACATTGGCGAGCTCTTTCGCTACGTGCTGGCACATCCCTTCTCGCCCCGGGATCGGGAGCACCGCGTGCGCGTCGCGGCCGGCAACGGGCTGCGGAAGGAGGTGTGGCAGGCCTTCCAGGCGCGCTTCGGCGTGCCCCGCATCGTCGAGTTCTATGGCGCGACCGAGGCTCCCGGCGCGCTGGTCAACCTGACCGGGCGCGTGGGCAAGGTGGGTCATCTCCCGCTTCGGCGCGCCGGGTGGCTGCGGCTCGCCCGCTACGACGCGGAGACCGGGGAGCTCATGCGGGGAGCGGACGGGTTCGCCCTCGAGTGCGGCGTCGACGAGGCCGGCGAGCTGCTCGTGCGCGTGCCGCGGCTCGGACCGCTGCGGGAGCTGGTCTTCCCGGGCTACACGGACCCCGAAGCGACGGCACGCAAGCTCGCGAGCGACGTCTTCGCCGCCGGTGACCAGTGGTTCCGCTCCGGCGACCTCCTCGAGCGCGACGCCGACGACTACTACGCCTTCGTCGCCCGAGTCGGCGACACCTTTCGCTGGAAGGGCGAGAACGTGGCGACGGCCGAGGTCGAGGGCGTGCTCGCGGCCACGCCGGGAGTCCGGGCCGTCGCCGTCGTGGGCGTCGCCGTCCCGGGGCTCGAGGGGCGCGCGGGGCTCGCCGCCCTGGTGCTCGCGCCAGGGACCTCCTTCGACGCCGAGGCCTTCGACGCGGTCGCGGGGGAGCTCCCGAGCTACGCCCGTCCCCGCTTCGTCCGCGTGCTGCCGGATTTGGACACGACCCAGACGTTCAAGGTGCAGAAAGGGAGACTGCGGCGCGACGGAGCCGACCCTTCCGCAACCGCGGACCCTCTCTATCTACGGACCGAGAGCGGCTGGGAGCGGCTCCACGGAGCGCTCTGGGCGCGGGTAACCTCGAAGGAAGTCCGCCTTTAGGTCGCCGCCGACCGCTCCGACGGCGAGCCGCCACGCGTTGCGCGGCTGTTTCGTGAACGTTGACGAAGCCGGAGCCGCCCAGTACCGTCCGCGGACGTTGCGTTTGTTCGGCGCCCGAACAAACCGGCGCCGGGTAACGACCAGGGGTTGAGATCGAAGGCCACGCCGAACGCGGTGCACGGCCGAACCATGTAAGGGCACGCGCGGCGTGCCGAGGGCCCGAGTGCGGGCTCGTGAGGAGACTTGGAATGCAAAAGCTGACGCGCTGGGGGCTCATCGCGCTCGTGCCGGTCCTGTCCTTCTGTGGGGATGACGACGGCACCACCGGTGAGACCGACATGGACCCGCCGGACATGGTCATGGTGGACATGGACACCGACATGGGGCCCGAGGACATGGGCCCCGACATGACCGAAGACATGGGCCCCGACATGCCCGAGGTGACGCTCGTGAGCATCGCCGTGGACCCCGCCACGGCCACGCTCGCTCCGGACGCCACGCAGGCCCTCACCGTGACGGGCACCTTCAGCGACGACAGCACGCTCGTACTCACGTCGGGCATCAGCTTCGCGAGCTCCGATGACACCATCGCCACCGTGGACGCCGCCGGTCTCGTGACCGCCGTCGCCGCCGGCGAAGCCACCATCACCGCGACGGTCGACGCCGACAACTCGATCACCGGCACCTCGACGGTGACCGTCGAGTCGACGGCGACGCCGGACTTCGTGGTTTTCGACGACGCCTTCGGCACCGGCATCTCCTTCTCGGAGTTCGGCGGCTCGACCAACGTCATCGAGCCCACCATGGACATGCCCTTCGCCGGCACCAACGCGCTCCGCATCGCGGTGCCCGCCGGCGGCTACACGGGCGGCTCGCTCGTCATCGACACGCCGGTCGACCTGAGCGGCTACGACGCCATCACCTTCTACGCGCGCTCCGGCGTCGACGGCCGCCGCCTCAACGTGGCCGGCCTCGGCAACGACCTCTCGGCGACCATCCCCTTCAACACCGAGGTGCAGGTGGACGGCGCGCCCGGCGTGCCGCTGACCACGACGTGGACGCAGTTCACGATCCCGATCCCGGATCCCGCCCGCGCGACCTCCATCGCGGGCCTCTTCCACTTCGCCGAAGGCTCCGAGGAAGGTCCCTACGACATCTTCCTCGACGAGATCCGCTACGTGGACCTGCCCGACGGCACCGTGTCGAACCCGCGTTCGGCCATCGCCACGGAGGCGCGCACCATCGCCGCCGGCGAGGTGGTCCGGGTCAACGGCTCGTCCACCACGCTCGACGTGGGCGGCATCGACGTCTTCCTCGCCCCGGCGGGCATCGGCTTCTTCGAGGTCACCTCGTCGGACACGGCCGTCGTCGCCATCACCGCCGACAACCAGATCGAGGGTGTGGGCGCCGGCACGGCCAGCGTCACCGCCTCGCTCCGGGGCGTCGACGCGGCCGGCAGCAACGACATCACGGTCTCGGCCCCGGCCGCCGAGTTCGTGGTCTTCGACGACGACTTCCGCACGGGCGTGACCTTCAACGCCTTCGGCGGCTCCATCAACGACGTCACGGTCTCGACCGTGATGCCCTTCGCCGGCACGTCGTCGCTCCGCATCGTCATCCCGGCGACCGCCTACACGGGCGGTACGCTCCTCATCGACACGCCGACCAACCTCACGGCCTACGACGCGGTGCAGTTCTGGGTCCGCGGCGACGTGGACCGGCGCCTCAACGTCGCCGGCATCGGCAACGACGCGACGGCGGAGAACTCCTTCAACACCGAGATCCAGGAGCCGGGCGGCCCCGGTGTCCCGGTCACGAGCACCTGGACGCAGTTCACGATCCCCGTGCCCGACCCGTCGGTCACCACGGCCTTCGTGGGTCTCTTCCACTTCGCCGAGGGCTCGGACGATCCCGCCGGCCCGGGCATCGTCTTCATCGACGACATCAAGTGGGTGACCCTCGGCACCGTCACGAACCCGCGCCCGAACATCGCGATGGAGACGCGCGACATCAACGTGGGCGACGTGGTCGACGTCAACGGTGAGTCCTGCCTCTTCGACATCGGTGGTGGCCGCACGGCGCTCGTCGCGCCGGCCGGCATCGGCTTCTTCACCGTCACGTCGGACATGCCCGGCGTGGCCAGCGTCTCGGGCTTCCCGGACAACAACATCACGGGCGTCGCTGCAGGCACGGCCGCGGTCACGGCGAGCCTGCAGGGCATGATGGCCGGCGGCACGAACACCATCAACGTGCTCGCACCCTGACGACCGACCCACCTCTCGAGTAAACGCCGCGTCCGGACTCCGGGCGCGGCGTTTGCCGTCGTGGGGACCGAGAGGCGCGTATGCTGCGCCCGATGAACGAGCCTCGATGGACCCACGTGCTCGACGCCGAGGCCATCGAGGCCTTCATGGACGAGGTCTTCCCCCGAGCCAACACCTTCGCGCGCATCGACGCGCTTGGTGAGGGCCGGCTCGTGCTGACCCTGCGCGCCGAGGAGGGCCTGGACCGCTTTCTTCGGCCCGGGGGCACGCTGAGCGGCCCGACGCTCATGAACATGGCCGACACGGCGATGTACTTCCTCGTGCTCAGCCTCGTGGGACGGGAGGCGCTGGCGGTCACGGCGGACCTCACCATGCACTTCCTCCGCCGCCCGCCGGCCGCGCCTCTCCGCGCGGAGGCGGCGATGCTGAAGCTCGGACGCCGTCTCGCCGTCGGCGAGGTGCACTTGCGCTCCGAAGGCGTCGAGGGCCCCGTGGCGCATGCCACGGTCACCTACGCGCTGCCCTGACCTCCGCGCTGCTCGGAGCCCCGCTCTCGGTCGCCGCGCACTCCCGCGAGCGCCTTCTCGACGAGGGCGAGGTCTTCGGATCGCAGCGGGAGCTTCAGCGCGGCGGCCTGCCCCGCGGGGCTCATCTTGCGCCAGGTCTTCTGGAGGATGCCGATGAGCTTCGCCTCGTCGTGCTTGGCGGCGAAGTCCGCCCAGTAGTGGCGGAGAAAGCAGAGGCAGATGACGTCCTCAAGGAGCTGCACTTCGGGATCCGACTTGATGCCCTTCTTCCGGAGCATCTTGCGGACCTGCGCCACCGTCGCGTCGTCGTAGCCCACCTCGCGGAGGATGGCCTCGGCCTCGTCGGCGTGGACGCCGTAGAGATGCGTGCGCCAGCGGTGGTACCCGGCCCGGTCCATGGGGAAGTCGCTTCGGGGCACCGTCCAGCGCCGGATGTGCTGCGCACGGGCCGCGAGCTGCACCGCAGGGCTCGCCTCCGGCGCGAAGGCCCGCAGCGCCGCGCTCATGCGCTGCCCGTAGAGGAGCTCCTTCGGCACCTCCCGCTCGCCATCGAGCTCGAAATTCGGAACTTCGGCGTTCGCCGCATCGATGCGGTCGAAGGCCGCGGCGAGGCGCACTTCGGGGCTCATCGCTTCGAGGCTACTCCCGGTGCCCGGGTCCGCCAGCGCGGCGGCTGGCCGCGGCCGCGCGACCGGCCAGGGTCGCCACGGCGCTGCTGAGCGAAAACTCGCTGGACCCGCCCGTAGAAGGGGATACGGCACGCTCATGGGGACTCTCTCCACCGCGACCTCCGCGCTCTCGACGGCGGCACGGCTCCTGACGCCGCCCCGGCCGGTCCCGGGTGCACCGCCGCGCCTCGACCAGGAGCTCCCGGTCGTCGGTCACATGGCCGAGTTCGTGCGGAACCCCTTCGGCCTGCTCCTCCGAGCGCAGAACGTCGGTCACGAGATGATCGCGTTCCGCCTGCTGCTGCAGGACGTAGTGCTCGTGAGCGGCCCCGAGGCGCACGAGGCCTTCTTCCGCGCGCCCGACGACCAGCTCTGCCGCCGCGAGGCGTACAAGCTGATGACCCCCATCTTCGGCGAGGGCGTGGTCTTCGACGCGCCGGGCCCTCGCCTCGACCAGCAGATGCGCATGGTCATGAAGATGCTCCGGGACCAGCGCATGCGCGGGTACCCGCCGATCATCCAGGACGAGACGCGCAAGCAGGTCGCGAGCTGGGGCGCGGCTGGCGAGGTCGATCTCCTCGAGCTGATGAAGGAGGTGACGCTCTACGCCTCGAGCCGCTGCCTCATCGGGGACGAGTTCCGCGACGGGATGACCCACGAGTTCCACGAGCACTACGGGCATCTCGAAAAGGGCATCAACCCCATCGCCTACCTCTACCCGAACGCGCCGCTCCCGAGCTTCCGGCGCCGCGACGAAGCCCGGCGGCGCCTCGTCGCACAGGTCGACGCGATCTTCGACCGGCGCAAGCGCGAGGGCGACCGCCCCGACGACGGCATGCAGGCGCTCATGGACGCCCGCTACAAGGACGGCGGCCGACTCGACGCGCACGAGATCACCGGGATCTTCATCGCGATCATGATGGCCGGGCACCACACGAGCGCCGGCACCGCCGCGTGGACCGTGCTCGAGCTCGTGCGTCGCCCGGAGCTCTTCGCCCGGGTGCGCGCCGAGGTCGACGCGCACATCGAGCCGGATGGCTCGCTGAGCTACCAGGCGCTCCGCCAGATGCGCTTCCTCCACGACGTGATCAAGGAGGTGCTCCGGCTCCACCCGCCGCTCATCTTCCTTTTCCGCAAGGTGCTGCGGGACTTCAGCCACGGGGGCATCACGGTGCCCGCAGGCTCCTTCCTCTGCGCCTCGCCCGGCGTGGCGCATCGCCTCGGCCGTGTCTTCCCGGAGCCCGAGCGCTTCGACCCGGACCGCTACGCCCGCGGCGAGGACCGCAACCCCTTCGCCTGGATCGCCTTCGGGGGCGGCAAGCACAAGTGCACCGGCAACGCCTTCGGGCTCCTTCAGCTCAAAGCCGTCGTCGCCACGCTCGTGCACGCCTTCGACTTCGAGCTCGCGCAGCCGGACGAGAGCTATCGCGACAACTACGAGAACGCCACGGTCATGCCCTGGCAGCCGTGCCGCGTTCGCTACCGCGAGCGGGACCGCTCGAGGGACGCGCGCGTGTCCGTACCGGTGCGTAAGCGCGAGACGCTCCTCGACCGCGGCAAGCCCGTGACCGTCTCCATCGACCCGGGCCTCTGCCAGGGTCACAGCGTCTGCGTCTCCGAGCTGCCGAAGGTCTTCCGCGTCGCGCCGAGCGGCGAGGCGCAGCTCCTCGACGACGCCGGCGCGCTCCACGCGGGCGCGCGGGTGTACGGACGCGACGACGAGGGTATGGACGAGGCCGCGCGCGACGGGCTTTACGACGCCCTCGAGCGGGCATACGAGCACTGCCCCAACGCCGCCATTTCGCTCGCGCAGGACACGTAGGACCCAGAGGACACCGGCATGACCATGACCCCCGACCCCGTTTGGCATCCCACCACCGTGGCCCCGGCGCGCCCGACGCCGCGCGAAGAGCTGGAGGAGATGGTCGCCCGTTGGAAGGACGCCAACGTCCGCGCCGAGGAGACCGGCGACTGGGCGACGCACCTCGGCGCCATGTACACGGACGACGCGCTCTACCGCTGGAACATCGGCCCCAACGAAGAGTTCGTGGCCCGCGGGAAGCAGGAGATCATCGACTACGCCGTCGGCTACCAGATGGACGGCTTCCAGGGCTGGCAGTACCCCTACGACCGCTTCCTCATCGACGAGAAGGTCGGCGAGGTGGTCGGCTTCTGGCGACAGATCGCACCCGTGAAGCGCGACGACGGCACCGACTACGTCGTCAGCGGCGTCGGCGGGAGCTGGTTCCGCTACGGCGGCGACTTCAAGTGGAGCTGGCAGCGCGACTTCTTCGACCTCGGCAACGTGATGGCGCTCTTCGCGGAGCTCGCCGCCGACGGCAAGCTCGACCCCGTCGTGAAGAAGAAGCTCCACACCATGGCCACGAGCAAGGAGCTGCTCCCGGGCCACGAGCCGATCCGCAAGGGCGGCGGCGCGCTCCGCAAGGTGCAGCAGGGCGTGGCCATCGCGAAGGTCTTCCTCTTCGGGAAGTGAGCACGGGACAGCGCGCCTTCGGCGCTTGGGCCCCGGGGGCGCCGGCCCTACGTCTTCGCCGTGAGCGGCGCCGTCGTCATCGCCATCGCCTTTCTCGGGACGCTCGTCGGCCTCGCGCTGGTGCAGCGCGGGCGCAAGAACGTCGCCGCCGTCGTGGCGACGATGGGAACGCTGGCCGCGGGCGGCGTGCTCGCCGACGAGCTGCATTCGCTTCGCGAGAGCCCGGCAGAGAGAGAGCGGCCGCGCGCGCCCACGCCGAGCCTCTGGACCGAGCGACCGACCTGGGTCGCGCCCGGCTGCGAAGCGGCGCCGGACCCCGCGCTCTGCAGCGGCCTGGCCGTACATCACGTGCGCCGCTGCGACGGCTGCCACTCCCTCGAGGCCGAGGGCGACGCGCTCTCCTTCGTCGGTCTTTGGGGAAGGGAGCGCTCCCTGAAAAGCGCGGATCCCGTCGAGGTCGACCGCGCCTACCTGCTCCGGAGCTTGCTCCGCCCGGGCTACGACGTGCCGGCGGACTACGAGGGGCCGCCCATGCCGCGCTTTCGGCTCCGGGGCTTCGAGCTCGATGCGCTCGAGACGCTCCTCGTCGCCCTGGCGGACGGCCCGCTCCCCGAAGGCACGGTGGGGCCCGCGCCGCCGGAATCTCCGGCGCACGCCTCGGCCCTGCCCTGAGGGAGGCGGCACGCGGAGAGGCCTTGTGCTCCGCGCGCGGGGCCCCCACGGTGCGCGCCATGGACGACGCCGGTCGCATGGACGAGGAGGCGCTGGGCGCCCTCGACCTCCCACCCCTCGAAGGCCCGGCCCTGATCACCGGCGCGAGCGGCTTCATCGGCTCGCGGCTGCGGGACGCGCTCCTCGCGGCGGGCGCCGACGTCGTGTCGCTTCGGCGCCCGGGCTCACCGCCGGCGAAGCGCGGCCGGAGCGTCGAGGCCTCCTATGGCGACGTGACCAGCCTGGAGCGTGCCGTCACCGAGGCGCGGCCGGCCTACGTCTTCCACGTCGCCGGGGTCACCAAGGGCGTGCGCTACGAGGACTTCCGGCGCGGCAACGTGATGCCCACGGAGAACCTGCTCCTCGCCGTGCGGAAGCAGGCTCCCAACGTTCGCCGCTTCGTCCACGTGAGCAGTGGCGCGGCCTATGGACCGACGGTCGCCGAGCGGCCGCTCACCGAGGACGATCCGAGGCGCCCGCTCGAGTACTACGGCCAATCCAAGCTCGAAGCGGAGCGGGCCGTGGAGGCGTGGGACACGCTGCCGTGGACCCTGGCGCTCCCCGTGGCGGTCTACGGGCCCGGCGACGTCGACGTCTTCGAGCTTTTTCGCCTCGGCCGGCTCGGGCTGAAGCTCTTCTACGGGAACCGGAACCAGGTGATGAGCACCATCTACGTGGACGACCTGATCCGCGGTCTGGTGCTGGCGGCGACGAAGGAAGCCGCCATCGGCCGTAGCTACTTCCTCGCGGAAGAGAGCACGACCACCTGGGGCGCCTTTCAGGACGCCATCGCTCGGCTCCGCCGCCTGCCGAGCCTCACGCTGGATCTGGGCGCCGGGGCCGCGGACCTCGCCGGCGCGCTCGGGGAGCTCGCCACGAAGCTCGACGGCAAGCCCCGCGTGCTCAACCGGCAGAAGGCCCAGCTGAACCGGGCCGAGGCCTGGCTCTTCGACGCCGCCCGGGCCCGGGCCGAGCTGGGCTTCCAGACCCGGGTGAGCCGCGCCGAGGGCATCCCGCGCACCGACGCGTGGTACCGGGCGGCCGGCTGGTACTGACCCGCGAGCGAGGGGCGCCCTCGCAGCGCGAGGTCCGCGGCCCTACATCCCGGGCGCCATGAACGCCCTCGACGACGAACGCATCGTGCGCGGCCTCTCGCTCATCGAAGGCCTCTCGTGGCTGGTGCTCGCCTTCGTCGGCATGCCGCTCAAGTACCTGGCGGGCCTTCCCCTCGCCGTGCGCATCTCGGGCATGGCCCACGGCGTGCTTTTCGTGCTCCTCGGCCTCGCCGTCGCCGAGCGCTTCTTCCGCGGTCGCTGGTCCTTCGGCCTCGCCGCCAAGGTCGTGGGCATCGCGCTCATCCCCTTCGGCGCGCTGGTGCTCGAAGGCCGCTGGCGGAAGCAGGGCACCCTGGCCGACCGAGAGCCGGCGCGCGCTATGCCGGCCGAGTAGCCGGCAAGGAGCAACTCGCGCGGAGGAGGGTGTCGCGACCGCCGCCACGGCGCCCTACCCGCAGGCCTACGAGCAGCTGCGTGGACCGGTGATGCAGCCCGCGCTTCGGCTCAGCGCCGGCGCGATCGCCGCGACGAGAGGGCGACGAGCACGGGCAGGAGGAGCAGCCCGTACTGCAGCGCCACCAGCGCCCGGGCCACCTTGAGGCTCTGCGCTCGCGCGGAGCCGTACCCAGGCCACGAGATAAGAGCGGTCGCGGTTCAGAGATAAGAGCGGTCGCCGGTTCAGAGATAAGAGCGGTCGCTGGTTGAGCTCAGGAGCGCGCCTTCGTGCGTGCGTCATTCGGCGGCTCGTGGAGGCCCGAAGGTCCGGGTCTCCGGGTCTTCATCAACTCCGTCGGCCTCCCCGCCGGGCGGAGTTCCGCTCGGGCGGAGGAAGTTCGAGCTCAGCGGAGTCAGGACGCTCGCCTTCAGGCGGAGGACGGAGCGGTTCCCGCCGGAGCCTCGTCCAGCGCTGCGCGCCGCCGTTCAGGCGGCCTGTCGGACGCCATCTGGCGGAGGGGCCGCCCTTGCTCCGTGGAAGCGGACCATGGCCCAGGTGCCGGGCGGCCACTCCACGTCGTGGTCGCCGGCGCGCCAACGGGCGAGGCTTTGGTCGTAGTGGGCGTTCCAAGCACGGATGAGCTCGAGGTGCGCGTTCACGGCCTCGATGTCGCCGGCGGCGGCAAACTTGGGCGTGAGCGCGCCCCAGTCCTCGCGGCTCTTCGAGCGCTTCGTGTGGGGCTGCCGAAGCACGCGCGCCCGGCCCATGAAGGACCAGCCCTTCTCGCGCATTTTCCGGAGCGTCTCGCGCTCGAGAGACTCGACCCGCTCCCGCACGAGACGCCGCGCTCCCTCGGCGCCGTAGGCGGCCTCCACGCGCGGCGGGAGCTCGAAGCGTACTTCGACCTCGCCGGGGAAGGTCTTGGTGTCCCGGAGGTAGTGGTCAGGCCGCTTCACCCGCTCCACCCGCGTGCCGAGGTCCTCGGGCGCTGTCTTCAGCCCTGGCCAGTCCGCCGCGTAGCGCACCGCCCCGGCCTCGACGGGGTTCGCGATGGTGTAGGCGATTTGCTTCAGGTCCGCCGCGGGCGTCAGCAAGACGGTGCGCGTCGTGGCGTTCTTGTCGAACACCTCCGCGGGCCAACCGCGGAAGGTCTTCACGCTGTTGGCCAGAAGCCGGTGGAACTCCTGAAAGAACATCGGAATCTCGCCCCGCGGGTCCGTCACCACGTAGTGGAGGTGCGTCGACATCACGCAGATGGCGTGCAGCTTCACGCCGTACTTCTGGCAGCAGTACCCCAGCAGGTAGAGCGCCATCTGCTCCACCCGTCCTCCTTCGTCCGGCGTCAGTACGTAGTGCCGTCGCGTCGCCCGACGCGTCACGAAGTACGTCGTACCCGGCAGCGTGCATTGGCGACGGATGCCCACACCCGAGCCCACTGCGAAGTACGTGCCGCTGAACGGACAGCGTTCTTTCCCCATAATTTCGCGGGCCCCGAGTCAGCGCAGAGTGGCGCATCGCCTGCCACCGGCCGCCGGTCCGCCACCGCCGAGAATCAGAACTCCAACCTGCGACAGATCTCGCCGCCGATCGCTCGGCGGACAGTACCCCGGACCGATCCTCTTTACCTGACCTTAGTCTCCCACCTCCTCGTAATAGCGGTAGAGAGGGGCATCACCTTGTCTACGAAATACACGGTCCAGCCGAAGTGACACGCCGTGGACATGAGCCGGTGGACCGCCCGAACAACGGTATAGACACGACGTAGGGTCTTGGGCCTCCAGCCTCCCGCCCGCCAGATCTGCAAGCCGAAAGACACG
>ERZ1740059.1534-NODE-1534-length-11573-cov-10.833304_pt1 | contig 11573 bp, 6 predicted proteins | sample MGYA00581744_ERZ1740059 | MGnify/ENA primary metagenome ERZ1740059 (study PRJEB43018, sample SAMN04849738) | marine metagenome | isolation source: floating plastic debris | place: Pacific Ocean | collected 2008-08-28 | study: EMG produced TPA metagenomics... | reverse complement strand
TTCTGCAGATTTTGCGGGTTACGTTCGGAGCATCTCCTTGAGCAAGGTTGTCATGATGGGTGGAAGTCAAAAATAGGAAACTGTAGGTAACACGAATTACTCAATGTCAATGTCTTCTTATCTAATAAAGTCTGTAGCCTCTCCAGGGAGGAAGACTTAGATTTACCGTGTACTCATTGTAGGGCTAGGATAATTTGAGGACATGCGTTGCATGTTGCATGTGAATTTTTGCGGCTACCGTTTCTATTTGGAGTACCATCTTATCTTGTTAGGTTTAGTTTTTGAGTGCAGACTTGATTGTGCCACCTGTGGCAACCAAAACTGGCATCGGTGATTGAGCAATCTTGTCCAAAAATGATCGATGCACTCAAATTTCCCGATCAGCTGTCATTAATGTCCTAGGAATTACAGCAAAGTGTAAACCCTGGTATCCAAATTCTATCAATGACATCCACTTATGTATTCATCTCAATACACGGTAATCAATAAGTCCCGGTTTATATCCATTCTCAAGCACGGGATAATAGTTGGGTAAGCTGAGCAGCGTATTTTTTGAACAGGATAATAAGGCATAATATTATCAAGATGATCCAAATTGGTCAATCTTAGGGTAATATAACAATGGAGTTACCTAACATCGTCATCAGTATAGCGTATCATTAGCATGTTGTGGCCCCAGGCTCCTTATGAGTAGTTAGACCGATTTTACGCCATTCATTGACTAACTTTCACATTTGTTCCGTTGCAATATTATGTCATTATGACAATGTAAAAATGGGATCAGCTTTAAAAGCTGAAGATAAAACACATGTAGGCCTGTGTTCACCTCATATTGCAAGCAATGATTGCTACAGTTAGCTGTTTAGAACCATTTTTTGCCCGAATACCAACTAATATTCCCGGCTAAAGACTTCCTCAAAAAAGTCTGCCCCTGGTAACCCTAGTTTTTTTATCCAGCAAACTATGTTACATTGCATACATGTAGCACCTGCTAATGTTCGATTTATTTGATTCACACACAGGGTGGTAAAAAGAAAGCGCCTGCAGAGGCTAATCTATGTAAAGCACCACATTTCATACAGGATGGTGATCTGATAGGTTACATAGCGCTAGATCCTACAGATAGCGGTGCTATACCACATACAGCTGTCACTGCTGAAACATTCATGACTGACACAGATCGCAATCTCAAAGAAGCTTCAATCAGCAAAAAACGTCAGCAGTAAGTTATTTTTTTATCATGTGTTTCGACATGTTGACCTGTTGATTTGAGTTAACCAGTACTGGATTTTGGTAATATTTCTCATGACGCACATGAATTTCTAGGCTTCTAAGCGCACAAAGGCAGTACACAAGAACAGAATCTTCAAAGGGAACAGAGCACTGCTTTTGGCACTGGCTGCGAGTGAACATTTGGCAAACTACCAGTTGCCACATCCATTTCCCAGACACGAGTATACGGCCCACCCATGACTGCTACAGCAGCAGCAGTGGTGGGTTTTATGGACCTCATTTAAGACGCCCCTGATGATGTCACTGGTGCACACCTACAAAAATAATTATCAACATCGGTGCACCATAACCCATTATATAACACCTTCCTCTTATTGTCTGATTGATGAAAAGCAGTCAAAAAAATTAACAGATTCAATCTGCCGTGTAATAAAAATATTTAGAGCTGTTCATTGTTTAATAATACGCTCGAAGCAGCAGCATTGTTTGAAGTTTTCACAGCTGCCCAGGGCAAGCAAAGATCTACATCGCTATGTTTGTTGTGACGGGAGTCACTGGGCTTGGCTTAGAATTTATTACTTTAAATGTCCTGAAAATTATTTGATAAGGTGAAACGGGAGTTAATGTAATTTTGACATCATTTCACTTGATTAACTTTCACTCCTCTGCAGATTATAGAAAAGAATTGCTGGGGAATTCACAAATACAGGCAATCAGGCCTGCTTTTTACTATTCTTATCAGGGCAATGGTCACGCCCTTGGTCATCTTTGCAATACCACAGTTCTCCAACTTGGCCTCTTGTTGTAGGAGGAAACAGCGAGCTGATGAAGGTGGAGACCTGCTAGCTGAACACCACATGTCTACACGAAGCAAGAATAAAGACAAGCCGAGAGTAGAGAAATCTATATCGATCAAAGTGGGAACATTCGGTGCTAAGAAATCACCCACCATAGATGTCAAATCTGCATGAGAACTTGTTCTCAAATCTACGCCAAGATCTACCATTCAATGCTCTATCAATATAACCTGTGCATTGCTTGAGAGTTGGTTCATTGCACAGAGACGATAAACATTATCAGGACAAAATGCTCAGAAAAGAATACTTGGTTGTTTTACGTAGTTTTCAAGTTTTTACCATCAGGCAACTTTCATACCACAATCCATGTTAGTCTAAGGATATTATTTCTAGGAAATACTTTTACCAGCTCCATTTCTTTTCTGTTTAGTTTGGCTTACCAGGGCATGGTATAAGTTGGCTGTATTATTTTGCTGCAGTGGATTTTCTATACGAAATAAAACGAATATTTTTCTTTAATAAAAAGTGAAATACCCCAAAGAAATTGACTGTATTGTAAAAAAAAGAACAATATTTCATTGTACAAAATGATTTTCAGATTTATCAGAATGTTTCGTCTCCTTCCTCAATTTCCTTGAGATTTAGCACCTCGATCTGGCCTTGACCCCTCAGTTCTCTTTGCACTAAGTCATTCAGTTCTCGGTAGCAGCCTGGGTCGACTAGAATCTCCTAAAAAAGTTTAATAACAAGCTACATGTATTACACAGAAGTCATCACTGACACATCCTGACTGCATCAAATATAAAAGTGCATAGCAAGCAAACATTTTTTTAAAACAAAAGAACAAACTGCAATAAAACAACTGTTGAATATTTAACTACTGGGTACAAATACAGTAGCTGTTTAGGGCTTCAGACTGCCCAAAAACGATTGCTGTGAGCTATAGGCACCATGACTACCCTGTATAACAACAGACTTTAGGGGGCGAGGGCTGCCACTGGTGTGCTTGATAACCCGGTCGCAACCTTTAAAAATACCAGCAGCAATCAGCTTCAGACAAATTGCTCAGTCAATCACAAAAGATGCAATAAAAATAGATGAATTTAAATACCAGCCAATCAACAGCTATTATTGGTTTTCGTTACACATATTGAATGGTTAGCACTCTGGTCGAAATAACTGAAAACTGAAATTCAATTTGCTCTCTAGTGCCATGTGAAACATGGGCTCTGAACAAAACAAATTAGCATCAATCAAATCAGACACAGTATCTGCTCCCAAGAAACTTGATGAATGAACACCTTTTTACTTAGGATGATGGAATAGAAAAATTTTAATTGGACTGAGATATGGCTTCCCTTTACAATGTTGTTAGGCCTTGAGCGAGCCTGTCAACATGAAAATGGAGGAAACCATTACGTCTTTCAAGTGTCGAAAATTTTAACCTCATCAACATGTCAAATCTGCTATTTTTTGTTCAGGCCCCCAAGGGCAAACAACGAGAGATGGAAGGTGTCTATGTTTTACTTAATGTAGACAATAGAGGGATGGGGTAGGGAGCTGAGATAATAGATAGGGCCACAGATGCCATTGTCATCGCCGAATTCCTGTGGTCAGCGGCCTAATCTACACCCTGACTCCCTGAGATGGCTCAGCTTATCCATCTTTTCACTAAATTGACTTGAGCATAATTGGATACATTGCAAATGGAATTCTATTGTTCCGGAGTAGAAAAAGTCAGTGGAGTAGCTATGGTCGCTTGCACACGATTAAGTAATGGTTATGACAGAGGTAATTGAGCGTCTTGCTGATTACTTGATTAAACTTTGCACTGCCTTTTCTTTTTTAAATGATGCTCACGGCGCACGGCTGGCTATTCGACACATGAGAACCCTCCATCATTGTATGACTTATTATGACTTTTTGTTACATGATGCTTTTGTTTGGTCACCTGCACAGCTTAGGAAGACTATCAAAGGTTTTTTTCTGCTTAAATATCAGGCCCTCGAGTGATTTGAACCAAGAAAATCATACCGCTTATCACATTTTGGTCAATAAACAAGCGGGCCAATGCTGGCCCAAATACCCCCATTTCAATATCAAAAGCGCATCTGCATTACTTGTTAATAACATAACTGCGGCAATAGGAATGTAATAATAATTATACAGTTATGAATGAAGCCTGCTCCGATTCGCAGTGAAAGTTTCTTGGCTCATGCTTGCTTGGTGAATCATTACTTACTATCTCAAAGCCCTCATCCCTCTCCACTTTACTGGCCATGCCTTTGATCGATTCCTTTAGCTTCTTCACGTTTTTGCAATTTTCTGGAAACAAACAAATAAATTGGAGTGCTTATTTACAATGTTTGCAGTAAATAAAGGTTATTAGGACAAACGCAATGATACAATCAGCTTTAAAGTTCAACATAATTAGCTCAGGTCACCAAAAGTAATTACTACAGCAAACATGCACAGTACACTTGTGATGATTTCAAGCAAACAATAACTAAACAACTCGATGATAACTATATTTGGAGGGTTGTGGCCGCTGAGAGTGATTCTTCAGGCGGGAGTAGAGAGGGTCTCTGCACCACATGCTCAGTTCAAGTGTTATCTGTAGTGTCACCACAAGTTACTCAAGACAAGGGCATGCTGTGGTCATCGTCTTTTATGAGGACACTAAATTTGGGGTGATTACTTGAGTATTTGGTCACGATTTCTTAACCTCTCAGTTAAAAATAGGTACTTCAAAAACATTTAATTTTTTAGGACCCGTTTCTGCACTATGGGATCCACCTGTTGTAACTACACAAGCAAGGCACTAGAGCCTGACTCCCACAAAATAAATGTATCAGCCAAACTGAAAATTTTGAAAAAGAAAGGGAAGAGTCTATTAATTATGATGAGTCTGCCCTACATTTCACTGAACCCCTGGAGGCTGTTCTTTAGATCATAGAATTTCATCTTTCAGACCAGTCTCAGCATGGAGTGGCTACTCCATGAAAATGTTTGCTGTCTTTTTCTTCTCAAAATCGCAGGATTAATATCATCCAATTAAACACACTTAGTCACACGTATTGCATTACATAGAGCCACTCATAATTTACAGCTCTTGGGACTCAGTGCTCATACACTGTAAACGAGAAACAATTTCAGTATGCAGACTGAGTTGTAACGATCTTATCAGAGAGGAAAAGCAACAGATGTGAAAATACTGGACTGTATCAGATAAAATGTAAAGAGAGTTGGCCACACTCCCAGTACGATATAAACCTCATGAGATACAAATTTTCAGTTTGCCTACGAGCATACAAACGTATTCGGTCCCCCGCTTACTACAACTAAAATATGTATGATTCGCTTTAAATGACGATTGTACTTCCCTTTACTCTCTACAGCAAAAACTGTATAAATGAAGTGGACAGTAAAGAAAAAAATAGATGTAGGTCTTTATAATTACCAGGCAGAGATATTCTCAACTTCATTTCAGCTCTCTCTATCTGCAGCTGTCCGAGTTCTTTCAGTTTTCTTATAACATCTAACGCCTAAAATCAAATACACATAGCGTGTACGATTAGTTAGAAATTAATGGGTCCATCAGCTAATATTTTTTTGAAGAAATGCCTTGCTTTAGAGTTCCAGAGTCTGGGATCTCACATTCAAAGTTCTAACATCGAAGCAGGTAGAGACAAAGGATCAAGGTTCATTTCTATCAACACTGTAGAATTTAAAAATACATTAAGGATGTCTACAGCAAATGACCACGATAATTATTCTAGCATAAGATGTGGTAAAGTTGTGATACTATTCCGCATACTAGCCTCACATACTCAACAATTGAATTGTTTGCACCAACCCCAACTTCCAAGAATAACAATAAACACCCTAGGTGTTTATGGAGGGTAGTGATTCTGGTTTTTTTGCGGATGGTACTTTTACTGTTAATCTTTTTACAGTTATCGAAAATCAGACATGATGCTACTAATATGCATGATGATGACAGGATAAACTTGACAGACAATGACAGTAATCATGACTCATCAAACGCTGTCCGTCTGTGAACTTTGTGCAATAGTGGTTTAACCCCTACGGCCTGCTTTAATTACAAAAATAATGCTGAAAATCACTGGGGATAAAATTTGCTCATGCCATTTTTGACAACTGGTTTGTTTACTTTTTGTTTGTGGTTTCATTGTTACAATGGTTTCAGATATCATAGAATAGCATCATTTTTCGTCAATACCAAAAGCGCAAAATGTTAATAATTTATAAGTTTCCTTTTCAAGCCCTATTTCTAGCCTTTATTGAATTGGTAAAAGAGGGAAAATACTGCCATTCGGAAATTATAAAAGGTCAGAAATTGTGCAAAGTCTGTAAATGCCCTTGGTGACTGGCAATACAACAAAGATGTCACTGAATTTGCAAGTGTCACAGTTCCCTTTTCCGCAGCAATGACAAGCAAGCTTAGCTTTCTAATTTCAGATATGAAACAAAGCTTTGTAATTATAGATGGAAAGATGGGGTTTGATGATAAATCTGTGATAAGATTGTCTGAGGAAACAACGGAAATGGATAATAGTACAATGTATTGTCTGACACTTTAGAAAGGCAGACAGAAGCCTTAATTTGCCCTAATAATTGCAGTCATATACAGCTACTATAAAATATTAAAAGCTATAATTTTGTGGACATTGGTCCTTATGAGCAGGCAGAAATTTAATCTGATACCAGCAGGGAACATGACATTTTCACCTGGATCACCATGAAGCTGGTGCTGGATATATTATTATTATTATTTGAATACAGTAACAAATACATTCAAATGTACAGTATGATTTTGATGGTTACTGACAAAGTTTAGTGTACCGGTATCTGCTGTCTGTCAGATATTTTCTGGCATTTTGCCAAAACTTAGTCCCTAGGCTCCGTGCCTCTGAAGTATGAAGCCTTTTTCAGCACAGGAGTTAGCCTCGATTAATCTGACAGAAAATCTTCCTGCTCATCATACACCACATTTAACCACGTTTTCTTAGATATCTGTGAGAGGGGTAGCTAGCATGACTCATGACACGCTATCAGCGCGCTGCACCAAACTGAACCCATCTAAGATTGTTGATTGAGACAAATAACCCTACTTAAAATTCCTACCACTTCATGCATATGAGTTACCAGTTTCAAGTAGTCTTTTGAGTTCTTTACACACCAGTGGGTCTGAGGTCTGATTCAGAGGGCTATCCTTTTATGTGTCTGAGTCTGACCTATAGTGTGATCTTGAAATCAAAACAGAGCCCTTACACTAACCGAGCCCAACTGAGCTTTGAATTGATTGACTATTGATGTTTAGATTTTTTTCTTTGCTCTCAACAAATTTGCCAGTTTTACTCATAATCATCACAGAACTTGCAGCTGCAGCCGATTGCCTATAGGAAGCTTCATTCACAATTCTTAGAGGGTGATGCCTTTGGATTGAAAAAACATCCGTCTGCAACACCGATATGTTGATACAATAATTTTCATGTTTTTGGAGTCTAGCACACTATTGTGAAAGTTCAGCGGGCTTTCCAGAATGGTCCGTCATTGATCTACTTCTAGATGAGCAAAGTTTGAGATGAATGGCAAGTACAATCAAACTACGGGGGACAAAGCTACAGGACACACACCATATTTGATAAAGGCAAAAATGTGTACCAATAATAAACCAACATTTTGATAAGGATATATATAATGTTTTAATGTCACAGCTTTCAGAAATTCAAAGTTCAGCCGGTATTTTTATAACAAAAGTACTGCAGATGGGTCATGTAAGCCACTCTTAGCTCAGCGGAATACATACATACAGCACATACTTCTACGTATGCGTATGTGGGTATGTGCATGCATGTATCCATCCATCAACTTCCCAAAATACGGGAGCGAATAATCTGGGGGCTAGCTGAAAATTTTAGGCGAATAAAATTGATTCAGTGCTTACATTACATTATAATCAAAATTTAGTCAACCCTTTTTTCACTAGGTACATGCATGTATATCCCGATATATAGGCTACATACAAGTGTGGTCTGGTATTAATACCTGTTGTTTGGCAGTTTTGCTGGGTTTTAGTGAGTAGTGAGCGTCTCTCATGGCGCTCTCTATCAGTGTGACTGTGTATGGTCTCTTAGTAGTCGGATTGACACATTTCTCGGCTACTATTGTAGCTATATCTCTGAATAAGGCTTCATTGTTAGCTCCTCTCTCCTTCTCTGTCACTTGTAACTCTCCCTTAGCCAGAATCTGATAGTCACAAGCAAACCTTGCAAATCACTAAAGGTGAAGGGGTGTCAGGAAAGCAGTTTCTCTTATCGCCAGAAGCAAAATGAAGACTTTGTGTTTGTCAATTTTTTTAAGTGAATGATGGAGCATGGTTGTAAAAAAACATAAATTCCCTGAATATCTGTTATTTGGAGCTTGAAATACACAGATACATAATACCTACAGCCATATACATGTATATAACCCCTTTACAAGCATATGTCATCCAAATCAAATCGCTTCATCTCGCTTCAGCAGCAAAACCTGGCTAGGACGAAGCAGCGCAAAGGAAATTGTGTTGATTTAAAAAAATAACACCTATCAATAGAACACTCACAGAAATTTTTGGAGCTCTAGCCTAATAAGTTCACTACTTAAGGCCAATTATCTTATTACTATCTCACATTTAGAGGAATAATTATGCATCATAAAAATATTTTTGTTGCTAGGTATACTAAGTTTAAGGCTGTACTGGTATCTAATGAAATACTGTAATGCAACAGATTCCATTGTGCAGGATCAGAAATTTGGAGACTGTTATCAAATAACGAGAGACAAAGTTACCACATAGGTAGCCGGTACTAAGAATGTCGGCTGCGTAGCATACCCTACATTGAGATAATGTGTCTCGATTTTGTATGTTTGTACACACATTCTAACGCGCACCCGCCCTGAGTCAGTTGGACAATATCAATCAGAGTAGGCACTGCAAATTGAGCACATAGAAGTGTTTCATTTTGTACCTAATATTTCTACAGTTTTCTTTGATGTTCAAGTTTCAAAAACAGTAAATCTTTGTTTTAGTGGCCACTTTGAGTTCCATTAGTTTGTTAATAACAGCACTAATCCCTTGTGGTAGTAGATCTTTGACTCATGCTTTTGATTAAAATTCAATAGGCCCCAAACAAGATAAGTGTATAAATATAATTTCTTAACAAAACCACAGGAATTAGTATTTTATGATAAGCAAATTAAGCTACCAAAGTAGTTTGAAAACAGAAGAAGACACCAAATAATCATACATTTTCTTGCTCTCAATGTTTTCTTTGGTTTGCAGGCAATAATGTCTGGAATATTTTTCAACAAATTAACACAAAAAACCTTATTATTCAAAGAATGCCAACCTTGGGAACAGAGCGTAATTTGAAACCACAGGGTCAGGTGATATATATCTCAGTGACAAAAATAATCACAGTCATTCACTTAAATCTCAGGTGGTGTGAGCCGAGTAGAAACAGTATCAAATCTCATGATGGAACTTTAACAATATTATAAGGGCTTATATTAATACTGTTCTCAGACACTTATTAGAATCAATTTGGAATAAGATATAGCGAATTGACTTATCATGTTCAGTCATTTTGAGGCCAACACTTTTTCACCTTGAATGTTCAATCGATGCAAGTCTCTACGTAACAAGGCATTAGGCTTATCTTATGCAACTTCAAAACTCAGCCACAAATTTTGAATACCCTTTTACACCACATCTGCCCATATCATGGCAGATTTCCTGACATCATATACCTGTACCCCACAGCATAAAGATATACAGCTCCAAAAGGGCAAATCAGCGGCATTAAATATAAGCAAATTTCGAGTTTTCATTTTCTATCATAAATTAGCTATAGCTATCATTGAAAAATAAAAAAAATCATGTTATATGCATGTGGTAAAAATCTATTTGTGCTCAAAGTTATTATAAGGTGCAGGCCATACTCCCAGCGCATATTTTGAACAATAAATAGGCCTCCAGTCTTCATTTCACATACAGCCACTTGAACATTTAAAAATATTAGAAACCTTTTTTTACAAATTCCCCTTGAGACTCTATACAATGGTCATATCCCCATAGTATGTGAAATTTAACAAACTCTTCTCCTTGTTTATGAGCGACCTGTCAGATCTGGACTAACTTTTTAGTCCTGAGCAGCGCGGCCAGTCTAGCCATGAAAGGGGACAACATGGATTGATCCATTTACCTGCAAGCATATTTCATTGTGATCTTCTGTGGAGAAAGCCCTTTTCAGATCATCTGTTTTGGCAATTTGGCCTTTCGAGACATTAGCAAACACTGTGTTCGTCTGCAAAACTTCATCTATGTCCTTTTCACTATAAAATAAAAAACATAGGCCTAATGTATGCATGTCTTGTTCATTACATTGAGCCACTGCTGCGTGTAAACTGATCATGAGCTGAATATTTCCATGAGATCAACTTTAGTTATAAAATCAATTGACATTACATATAGGCCTACATGTATTTGAATCGTATAAAATCTATAAACTGTAGGAGAGACGGTGTGGAAAATGCAAAATAAAACTATGTGTGTATGTTCGCCAACAAGTCAGACATACTTGTACATCACGCACAGGAACCCTGCATTCATACATGTACCTACGCTAACGCTATACATGCTAACCAGCACCAGAACTACCATAGGGACACTGCAGTAACTTGCCAACCACCTTAAGTGACCAAGGGGTGTCTGAAAGCAATAGAGTAGTAAGAGGCAGCTGAACAAGTAGGAGGTAACTCAACGAGTAGAAAGTAGCTCAGCTGGTTAAAGCACCTGTCGGTGGTACGCAACTGCTGAAGGTCATACATTCTAATGAAACTTTAACCAAATCCTGTATCCATCACTGCATGGACTCTGGACGCAAATTCACTCTTTGGCTTTCTAGGGTGCTTCACCATTCACTGTAGTGTCCATGTGCAGGTGTTAAAGCTAATGCGCATACACACATGATTCTAATGTTAGGTTATCAGGTTGGTGTAATGGTCTAGCGTGTCGGTCTGTCATTCGACTGACCCGGGGTTCAATTTCCAAGCTGGGCGCTGCATCACTGAGGCCGAGTGCGGAAGAGTATTATAATGGGTACCAGCGCTTTATGCAGTGTAGGTGCTCAAGTGCTCATTATTATTTATTATTGACATAGACAGAGTCAATCACAGGTTTTGAGGACCTACATAGGCCTATAGGCCTATGTATACATAAATAGGCCTAAGTCATAAATAATATTATCCCCTGTGATTCTATCAACTCCAGGATTTCTTTCCAAATATTGATTTGAACAACAATAGAATTTAATGTCACACAGACATGGCCATATATTGAATGAGTTAGAAATTTAATAATGTTTCACTCACTCCAACTGATTCTGAATTCATTCAAAAAAAAAATGGTCATTCTTCTAGACCATGGGTGGGCAAACTTTTCAGACAAAAGGCCGCGTTTTCGCCTTTTGTACCACT
>ERZ1740059.1533-NODE-1533-length-11603-cov-3.938604_pt1 | contig 11603 bp, 11 predicted proteins | sample MGYA00581744_ERZ1740059 | MGnify/ENA primary metagenome ERZ1740059 (study PRJEB43018, sample SAMN04849738) | marine metagenome | isolation source: floating plastic debris | place: Pacific Ocean | collected 2008-08-28 | study: EMG produced TPA metagenomics... | reverse complement strand
ACTGTGTGTCCAAGAATGGGATAAATAGTTTTGGAGATATTTACAATAAGCCAGCCCAGAGTCCCGCTACCAGCAATTAAGACCAAGCCTAAGAATATTCCAGAGGCACGACGCAACCATCGAGAAGGGAGTAGTTTAAGGGCTATGTCTGTATATCTTTGAATTAGCCAGCCCATTACCTGTACTGGGTGAAGCCATCCCCAGGGATCGCCGATTACATAATCTTCTATTGCTGCTAACAACAAAACTAAAGCCGAAGGAGAAATTGACACTGTGGAGAAGAAAATAATTGCCAAATGATGAGAGTAAAGTTGACAGTTAATATCGGATATAACTAACTATTAATTTTGAATTTTGTTTATATTATTTTCCCAGTTTCGACCATCAAAAGGTTGAACTTTAAAACTGCTAATTATATCTCGATTCAAAGTACGAATATTGACATCAATCATATCAGGATGAGAACAAGGGCGATAAAAAGAATGGATGCCACAAATTGAGCAAAAAGTATGCTCTGCTATTTTGGTGTTGAACCTATAAGAAGTTAAATTGTCTCGACCTTGAAGTAGGGTAAAATTTTCGGGAGGAACAATCAAATGCAAAAATCCCTTTTTGCGGCAAATAGAACAGTTACAGTCATACACTATATCGCGATCGATTAATACTTGAAACCGAACTGTCCCACAATGACAACCTCCTTGATAAATAGAAGGTTTGATTAATTCATTCATTAGTTTTCCCCTCAAACGACAAAATTATTTTCTTCTCCTTGGGAGGCTTGCCAACTGCGAGCATCGTAATACAAATCGGCTAAAGTGATATTATATAGAGCTTCTTTTAATTTTTGATGTAGCCTTTGCCACAGACTAAATGTAACCCAATCTTCTGCTAATTTATTATCAGGAGAGTAATTTTGTAAAGGTTCAATATTTTCTCCTACTGCTTCCAGAATTTTACCCAGAGAAATCTGTTCTGGTTTATATGCTAATTGGTAGCCTCCCTTTGCTCCTCTAATAGATTTGACTAAACCAGCCTTACGCATTTCTATCAATAGTTTTTCTAAGTAAGGTGCAGGTAAATCCTGTCGTTGAGCAATCATTTTTACGGATGTGGGTCTATATCCTGGTTGCAAACTAAGGTCTAATAATGCTTTAACACTATAATGACCGCGAGTAGTTAGCTTCATCTTTTTTATTTAATAAAGTTGAACTCACAAAAACTTGTATATCTAACTCAATATTTTTATACAGTTAGCAAAATTAATTTTTTATCTTGCTAACTTTAGCTTTAAATATCTAGAATTTAAATTTTTATTTAGTTAATTATGCTCTATAAGTGTAATATGGTTCTATATAAAGATTGCAAAGTAAAATATATAAACTTTGTATTACTTTAGCTAAAAGCAAAATTGTAAACCAAAATAAATTTTTAGTTGTTTCAAGTTAATGGCAAAAGCAACCCAACCACAACCTTTAGTAGGTTCAACACTAATCGATAAAGTCAAAGAGCTAGGTAATCTCTCAAAAGAGGAAAAAGCCAGAGAATGTGGCTATTATACAGTCACTAAAAATGGTGTAGAAAGAGTCAACATGATGAAGTTCCTCAATGCACTAATTGATGCCGAAGGAATTGAATTGGACAGCACTTCCAACGGTCAAGGTAGAGGTGGTCGCTCGGCTAGCTATCGTATTAGTGTTCAATCCAATGGTAACTTATTGATTGGTTCTGCTTACACCAAAAAAATGGGACTCAAGCAAGGCGATGAATTTGAAATTACTCTTGGAAGAAAGCATATTCATTTACGTCAAATTGGTGTAGAAGATGAGGAATAAGCAATTATAAAGCTTAGGATATTTACTCAATCAGATAAATATTTTTTATTTAAAAATTAAAATTTTTTTTAGAGGAGTTCGGTGGAACAGATCGTTGATCGACCGTTCGTCCTCAATTTTATTACTAACATTATTTTTGAGAATAAATAGCTGACTATTTTCAAGCAGAATTAAAATACAATTCACTCAGCAACTAAGATTTTTTGATAGCCAACATCCAATTAAGAGATTTGGACGGGGAGCTGGGAGTAATCATGTCCGCAGGAATATTTAATTTTTTGATAGTTGCTAAATCTAGCAATAAATAAACATCAAGATTGTGTTTGGGATCCTCTTGCCAATGATTTTTTAAATCAGCAGCTTTTTGGGTGACGATTTGACGATCGCTATAAAAATCTAAGCTAGGTCGCTTTTCAGACATAGAAGTATATATTATTTGTCTTTTTGGGGTGTGCTTTCTAATAAGTTCGGCAATGGGTTTGACTGGTTCTACAGCGTTTAATTCCCAAATCCAATGTGGAGAGATAATCAAAAGAAACATAGAAACAAAAAGACCCCAAAATAACAGAGGAATAAATTGTTTTTCCTGTTGAGCAATGGTAATAGCTGTCGCGGCGAAAGTAATAGCCAATGAACCACAGATGAATGGTAGATAAAAATCAATATAGTCGCGAATTCCCCAGTGTAACCCTGCAAATGCTGCAACAGCAGCCATCAAAGCAAAACTATAAGTCCAAACCTGAGGATAATCTATATAGCTGGGCAAATTGCGAATTAAGTCTAATTGCCTCCCTCCTGCCAAAGCTAAACCTGGATATAAAGGTAAAATTGACCAGGAATTTTCATTGAAAGCCAACAAAATTGTAGTTAAATAAACTCCAACCCAAACCATAATTAGTTTTCCCCATCCCCAATGAACATTGCGGTTTGCTAACTTCAAACCAGCGAACATAACTATAGTCCAGGGAAAAATATACTGTAGGCTTTGGTTCAAGTAATACTGAAGGGAGGCAAAAAATTTCAACTCAGCAGTAGATCTTTGACCTACAAACAGACTGACAAAATCTTGAAAACTGTTGAGTTCATAATAATGTAGCCATTGAGCCCCATACCATCCTATTCCTGGGATTACCCCCAACAAAAATCCTCCTAAAAAATAAGGAGAAGTCAACAGGCGAGGTGTATCCCAAAGCAAAAATCCTACAATCACGATTAAGATTTGCAGGGTAACAATTCCTCTGGTCAAACTCATCAATCCTAAACTGATTCCTGCAACTAACGACCATCTAAGATCCCGTCGCGATCGCAAAACTGCCCAAATAGCCATCAACTCAAAACAAAGCAAAGGACCATCAGACATGGCCAAACGACTAAAGCGCACAATCGGCAAACAAGTCAGATAGATTAATGCAGAGCACAAAGCAGGAAAACGAGCGATGAAAATTTCTCGTCCGATGTTATAAACCAAAATCACAGACATTGCGCCTAGTAAAGCTCCAGGCAAACGAGTCGTAAATTCATTGACCCCCCCTACCTTATAGGCGATCGCGATTAAACATTGTACCAACGGTGGTTGAGCTAAGTATGGTTCACCCCATAAAGTCGGAAAAATCCAGCTAGAAAGACGATCTGATTGTTGATAAATTTCTCTAGCTACTTGTGCCACTACCCCTTCATTCAAATCTAACAAAGGCAACTCGCCTAGATTAACCAAAAATAAAATCAACGCCGCTAGAAATAGACTAGTAAAATAAAAGCACTCTAGCCAAATCTCGCTTTGGCGTAGTTTATTCGGTGAGCGTCTCCAGATAGAGGTAGGATGGGATGACATAAGCTAAGACAAATTGAAAGTAAAAATTTTTGGTGTTATTGATTATGATTAATAAGAATACAAATATTTAAAAATGCTTTTTTTACAGCATTTATACTTGTCTTTGGGTTTTTACAACAAACATATTTATCTTCATTAGTCTATCTCTTTCTGTTACGAGCAGGATAGTCTGAGCTAGAGTAAGAACCAATTTTTGTTTTTACTCAAATGGTAAAATATGACCAAAGAAAACACTTACAACGTAGTTTAATAATTTTAATTATTTAGTCTGTTTGATTGCAAAATCAAATTAATTTATCTCAGTAAACAGATCTAATAGAACAAGTTGACTATTGAAAAAGTTAAAGAATTTGAAAAGTTCATTTTCTTTGTATTCAACTGTCAATCTGCGCGAGAATGCTAACTTTTTATACAGCTCATGGAAGGATCTTTTGAAATTACTCTACAAATAGTTATCGCCGTTCTTGCGGGTATTAGCGCACAGGTGGTAGCAGAATATTTCCAAGTCCCTAGTATTGTTTTCCTGCTACTGTTTGGCATCTTCCTAGGCGCAGACTCTTTAAACATACTTCATCCTCACAACTTGGGTGTGGGATTAGAAGTTTTGGTCGCCCTTTCTGTTGCCATTATTCTTTTTGAAGGCGGACTAAACCTGGAGTTAAGGGAATTAGGCAAAGTATCGGGAAGTTTAAGAAACCTCGTAACCATAGGAACCCTAATTACCTTGGTGGGTGGAGGCATGGCAGCTCATTGGCTAGCCGAATTTCCTTGGTCTATCGCCTTCCTGTATGCTTCTTTAGTTGTGGTAACTGGTCCGACGGTTATTGGACCACTGCTCAAACAAGTAAGGGTAGATCGTCAAGTAGCAACCCTCTTGGAAGGAGAGGGAGTACTAATTGACCCTGTAGGAGCAATTCTGGCGGTGGTAGTACTTAATACCATTTTAAACACCAACGCTGCACCTTTAGATATCATGAGCGGCTTAGTATTGCGTCTAGGAATAGGCGCAGTAGTTGGAGGATTAGGTGGTTGGTTATTAGGTTTATTTCTTAAAAAAGCCAATGAGCTTTCAGAAGAACTCAAAAATTTAGTTGTTTTGGCTGCCGTATGGGGACTATTTGGTTTATCTCAAAGTTTGCGTAGTGAATCAGGTTTGATGGCGACGGTAATTGCAGGGATTGTTCTTAAAGCTTCTGCTATTCCTGAAGAACGGCTTTTGAAAAGATTCAAAGGTCAGCTAACCGTTTTATGTGTTTCTGTTCTATTTATTCTCTTGGCAGCAGATCTTTCTATTGATAGTGTTTTTGCTTTAGGTTGGGGTAGTGTTTTAGCCGTTTTGGTACTGATGGTCATTGTCAGACCCATTAGTATTGCTGTTTGCACTTGGAATAGCAACATGAATTGGCGGCAAAAGATATTTTTGGCTTGGATTGCTCCAAAAGGTATTGTGTCCGCATCTGTCGCTTCCTTGTTTGCTATTTTACTTACAGAAAAGGGCATCAATGGTGGAGATGCTATCAAAGCCCTCGTATTTTTAACTATTTTGATGACAGTATTTTTCCAGGGTTTAACCGCACGGTGGGTGGCAGGTTGGTTACAAATCACCTCAAGCGATGCCAAAGGAGCAGTAATTATTGGCTGTGATGCTCTAGGACGTTTTATGGGTCGTCTGTTTCAGCAGTTGGGGGAATCAGTAGTAATGATTGATACTGACCCAGAAGCCTGTAAAAAAGCAGAAGCAGACAATTTAACCGTGTTCCAGGGTAGTGCCTTAGTCCCTGAAGTTTTGGATGAAGCGGGGATTGAATCTATGGGTACATTCTTAGCTTTAACTAATAATGGAGAGGTTAATCTTGTCTTAGCTCAAAGAGCCGTAGAAGAGTTTAGTCCACCCAAAGTTTTAGCAGCATTTCCACAAAATAATACAGTTGAAAACAGTAAAACTAAAGTAAATCAGGCATTAATTCCTCAACTGCAGATTAAAACTTGGAATAGTTATATTGATGACTGACAAATAAAATTAGGCTTGACCGTTTTAAAAGAAGCGGAATTTTCGTTTCAACTGGCTCATTTACAGGCATTAATTCGCGCAGGGGAAATGCTACCTTTGTTGGTCAAACGCAATGATAATCTTCAGGTGGCAGTGGCGAAAGAAGAATGGCAAGTTGGGGATGAAATTCACTATTTATTTCATGACCCCAGACCAAAGTTATTAAAGCGTCTTTCAGGGGGAAATCAATCTTCTCGTCTTCTGTTAGAAAAACTTCCCGAAGTTGAAGAAATCCCTTTAGCTGCGCCAGTGAAAGAAAGCTCTTCTGAAATTGTTGAAGAGACTATTTGATTTAATATTTTCCATCATTTATTTGGTTTTACTCTTAATTAATAGATTATTTCCAGAATTGCTTTAGGTATATCGCACTATCATGAAAAAGAAATTTTACTAAACAAGATGTGAGATAGTTATGGATGTTAAATTAATTTTATTGGTTTTAACTGGAATTTTTACAGTTGCTTGTCTGTTCTTTGGTACAAAGGGCGGCTACTACGACACTGATAAATATGATGGCAATGGTTCAGCACACTAACGAAAAATCATGGTATTAGCTGACTATTGAAACAAATAATTTTCAACCACTACCATCTTAAATCAAGCTAACGAAACTTAATTTCTCTTTAGATTTAGCTAATTTTTGTCACTCTCATAACTTAAGATTTTAAACAAAGGTACTAAATCACTGGATTTGGTGTGCCTGATTTTGTTTATTGTGAGTCTGAGTTATCAGGGGTTAACTATATGAAAGAAAGACAGGGAAAAATTAAATCTAGTTCCCTGCCTTTGTCTTGCTTTGTTTATGCAGCAGGTCATGAAGATGAAGGTGTATGTTTACTGTTGCACATTGGTAAATATCGCATTATGCTTGACTGCGGTTTGGCAAATTTGGAAGATTTGTTAGAAGGAGATATTCCTCCTGCCGATTTGGTCTTTTGCTCCCATGCACACGTAGATCATTGCCGTGGTTTATTGCAACTGCATCGGAGATTTTCGACATTACCAATTTACATCAGTGAAGTAACATCTAAATTGCTCCCGTTTCACTGGGGTAGGGAGAATGATTTGGGCAATCTAGATTGGTGTAGAACTCTATCTTGGCGATCGCCTGTGATGGTAGCTCCTGACCTGCAAATAGAAATAGTACCCGCAGGACATTTACCAGGAGCAGCAGCAATTATTATTACTTACATTACCCCAGAGCGTAGTTATAAGGTAATGTATACAGGGGATTTCTCTGTTTCTAACTTTCAATTGGTAGAAGGAATGTCCATTGAGAATTTGCGGGGACTATCTCCTGATGTACTAATTTTAGAAGGGAGCTATGGTACTGTACGCCATCCCCACCGCCGTCTCCAAGAAAAACAACTGATGGAGCGAATTAATCAAGCTCTAGCCGAGGGTAGAAACATCTTACTGCCTGTTCCCCCCATTGGTTTGGGACAAGAAATTCTTAAGCTTCTTCGTTCTCATCATCAGTTTACAGGACGAGATTTAGATATTTGGGTGGATGAATCTGTTGCAATTACATGTGATATGTATTTGGAGCTACTAACCCAGTTTCCTTTATCAGTGCAGAATTTTGCCAAACATCAGTCCTTATTTTGGGATGAGCGCATTTGTCCTCGTATGAGACGGCTAAAGCATTTTGATAACTCAAACAGTAGTCAGCAGTCTGGAATATTCTTAGTAGACTATCAAAGCGATCTTTGGCTCTATTTAGCTGGAGAAAAAGATTGGTTAATTTTGTTAGCAGAACATCCCCAAGAATATCTGCATCCAGATTCAGCTAGCTTGAGTTTGATCAAAAATCTCTCCTATGTAACGATTGAAACTTATCTTTTAACTGAACATAGCGATGGTCGCAACACTACTCAATTGGTGCATAATTTGCGACCACAGCATGTTATCTTCGTGCATGGTTCTCTAAGCTATCTTTTAGAGCTAGCTAGTCTAGAAGAGCTAAGAAATCGCTATCAGATACATTCTCCAGTTCAGGGAATATTGGTAGAGTTACCAATAGGCGATCGCTTTGTTCAACCCAAAGCCCTCCAGCCTGTTTACTACGAAGGAGAAATTAACGAAACTGCATCAGAGATAGCCATAAACCTGCCCAATAGTATTAGTAACGATTCCCGCTGGCAAAATATTGCAGATACAGGAATTATCCAGGCTCATTGGCAGGGAAATGAGCTAATAATTAAGGGTGTATCCCAACGAGAACTATTAAATGCTAATAGTCAGGCTCGGATATCGTCCGATCTCGACTGCTGTAATCGCTGTAAGTACTATAGCGATCGCCGTTGTTGGAATAGATCCTCTCCTTTATGCGGTTTCAAAGTAATTCCCGAAGGTTACTGTCCTGTTTTTGAAGCCATAGAAGAAAACAATTAATTAAAGTAAATTAACTAATTACTCTGGATTGTGTTCGGGTGACTGGGGGTGAATTTGTTCTGCTTCTGGACAGTCTTCAGAAACTAAAATTTCAGTGCTTGTTTTAGAAACTGAGGCCAGTTTTTGCGTGACAGCACCAATACTTTCTAGACGTACCATTTCTTCCCAGGAACTAATTTCATCTTCTTCTTCTGTTTCATAGCGAATTGTTACAATATCTCCCTCGAAATCAACAATGCGCCCTCCTTCGAGCCACCGTTGTTGATCCCGCAAGAAAATACAAACTTCGCGACCATCTTGACAGAGTTGATAAATCTTGCGGTGTAGCATGGGTTTCTCCTACTGCGAGTAACTCCTTAAAAATGTATAGTATCTATTATTGTCATTTTCGCTCTATGACACAAGGGTAAATCTTCCTCTTGGACTATGATGTTAACAAATATGTAGATAATTTTTGGCTCAGTGCAAAAGTACAGCAGATTATATCAGAGTCTTTTATCGATTAACTAGGATTTGGTTGACTTGCCAAATACTGAAGAAACTCTAGCAGCTGGCTGTCAGTTAGATGAAGACGACTTCGTTTACCATAGCGGCTTTTGAGAAATTCTCTACCATCATTTTTTGTCCAACCTAGTCGTTTAATTTCTAGATCGGTTTGATGTTTTATTTCATTGAAATTAACTTCTTCTAAGGTGCTTGATGCTCGATCTATACCAATGCTAGCAGGGACAGTTTCTGGAGCAATATGGGGATTATCTGGCACAACTTTATTAAAAGCCATGTCTGAATTTGATGTTCCTTCAAATAAGTTGGCTGAATTTGGGACAGCCTGATTATCTGTGTCAATTTTTGCTTGTTTAACTGTGCCATCGTCAGATGTAGTTATTTTGGTTTCAGGTTCTAAACTGGTTGTTGGCTTGGCAACAGATAATTTTTGCTTTTCTAAAGGGGTAAAAACATTGGAATCAGATTGGTTTTCTTTTTTTTCGGAATAATCAGCGATATTTGCAACATTATTATCTTCCAGACTATGATAACTCCCTGTTTTATTTGGCGGGGAGGGACTGGAGACACTATTTACTGGTGCTGTTTGAGTAGAAGGTATTTTTTGAGGTGTGGTTGTGAGAGTTGGATTCTGAGATTGGTCAGAGGAAATCGATCTACTAGCTTCACTTTGATTAGTAGTCTCATAGTTATCTAACATTAAAGCAGCGATCGCTCTTTCTCTGGCTATATCTTCTGCAATTTCTACTTTGTTTGCTCCTGCCAAACCAGTAGTTAAGACAATCTTATTTACTATAATTGATACTCGGACAATATATGTTCCTCTGTCAATATCAACTAATTCACTGACCAAACTTCCTTGGGGATAATACTGACGAAATTTAGCTAATATCATCTTGATTTAATGTACTCTTAGTTTAAATCTTAATACAAATCAACTATCTCAATATTCAAATTTGATTGAAGACGCAATAATTGATACTAATATCTTTTCTACATCGGTAAAAAGTTGAATGCCACTAATTATGTCCAGTCAAATCAATAGTAAGTCTATTTTTATCCTAAATCTATTCTTTTTTCCCTGTAGGAAAATTAGGAATTTAGAACATAACACAACTAAATAGATCTTATTCAATCAACAAAGTAAAAAAAGAGATTTGCCAATAAGCACTAAGAATTTACAATAGATACTGATATTGGCTAGAACATAACTCGTAATTTTGGTGAGTGTTAGATCGATAATCAATTAATTGATGAAAGAAATAACTGGACTATAAAAGTCTAAAATCTATAGTCAGTAAATCCTATTGTTTTTCTGACCCTTTAAAGTCACAGACTACTCCGCCATGAGACGAAAGTAAGGTGACTTCTGGTTAGGATATGGCAAAGCTTACAACTACACTAATCAAAAATAAGTTAAATGCAGAGTAAAAACTTTAGCAGTTGCTAGCAACTATTTGAATCTTTTTTGTGTAGTAAGGTTAGCAGCTTTTCAGGGAGATCTAAAACTGCGAAACTTATTGTTTTCATGACAAAATACCCTGGTTAAAGAAAAAACCTACCTAGTACAAAGAGATCATACGAGTTACTATAGTCATCTTCGCTTCTGTCGTCTGTTATTAAATTAAAATTGGATAAGGATAATTTTTAGATGGAATTTTCAATCGCTACATTACTTGCTCAGTTCGTAGATGGAAAACTTGTCGCGGGCAAAAATTTAGAAAAAAAACTCGGTTGTGAAGACGAGGAAAGCATTAATAAGCTACAAATTACCTTGGATGCTTTAGAAAAAATTGGCGTTTTAGTCAAGGAAAGAGGAAAATATCGTCGTATTTATGAAGATGATGTGGTGGAGGCTAAACTAAGATGTTCGAGTAAGGGATTTTGCTTTGCGATTCAGGATGAAGACAACGCAGATGATATTTACGTAAGAGAAAGTCATCTTAGTAATGCATGGAATGGCGATCGCGTCTTTGTTAAAATTATTAAAGAAGGTAGTCGTCGTCGCTCTCCTGAAGGTGAAGTAAAGTTAATTTTAGAAAGGTCTAATCCTTCTCTACTCGCCACCGTAACCAACAAAGAAGAAAAATATCACGCTATTCCTTTGGACGACCGTCTTTTATTTGAATTAGATCTCAAACAAAATGGTCAAGATTTAGAAGCTGCTTTAGAACATTTGGTTCACGTTTCGGTATTACGCTATCCTCTGGGACAACATCCTCCTTTAGGAAGAGTAACCAAAGTTTTGGGTAGTGATGCTGAAGAAGCTGCGGATGTTGATATTGTTTCTTGTAAGCACGATTTACCCCAAGAGTTTCCCGAATAGGCAATTAATGCCACTTCTAAATTACCTACGGCTCGCATTCCTGCCGCAGAAATTAAAAAGCGTCAAGACTTGCGAGACAAGATGACTTTTAGTATTGAATCTGAATCAAACACTAAAAATACACCTTGGGTTGAAAATGCTTTTACTCTAGAAAAAACAGAAACAGGGAATTGGCAGTTAAGCATACACATCACTGATGTGGCTCACTACATAGAAACTGATAGCACTTTAGATCGTATTGCTCGAAAGAGAGGTACAGCGGTTAACCTAAGAAAGCAAGTATTGCCTCTGTTTCCTGAAAAAGTCAGCAAACTCTGTTCGTTAATTCCTGGGAAAAATCGCCTTGCAGTTTCTGTAACTATTACTATTGAACCTCAAGGCAATATCATTGAATATGCGATCGCGCCAACGGTAATTTCTGTCGATCACCAGCTGACTTATCAAGAGACTCAAGCGTTGATTAGTGAAGAGAAAAAACCAGGTAGAAAGTTTGCCAAACTAGCTCCTGTACTTCAAGACTTGTTTTTCACCCTTAGTCCTCTTATTAAAGCACAGCGTTTGCAAAGGGGTGGTTTGGAAATTAGCACTCCAGAGATCAATAGTCTATACAAAGATGAAGGTAGAGTAGGTACAATTCTTAGTCTTGATAGGATGCCAGTGCACTCT
>ERZ1740059.1532-NODE-1532-length-11605-cov-3.925974_pt1 | contig 11605 bp, 9 predicted proteins | sample MGYA00581744_ERZ1740059 | MGnify/ENA primary metagenome ERZ1740059 (study PRJEB43018, sample SAMN04849738) | marine metagenome | isolation source: floating plastic debris | place: Pacific Ocean | collected 2008-08-28 | study: EMG produced TPA metagenomics... | reverse complement strand
GTTCCCCTAGAGTGGCTGTAGCGAATAGTTCGAAGGTGCCGTAAGAATCACTATTGAAAAGGAGGGTTCCCTGTGACAAGATATGGTGCCCTTAATCATCGAAGGATTTGGTCATGCTTTTCGGTTTCCGTATGAAATGGGCCATCGGGTTAGCCGTGGCGCTACTGATGGTGATCCTTCAGTGCCTGTACAGCAGTTAGGTACAGGTGGGTTTGTCGACCCTGATACTCAGGAAAAGCGTCTTATCCCTTTAGAAATCACTCCGGAAGGTTCAGCACAGCCAATCTATAGCCAGACGTTTGAAGTGGCGGGTGAGACGGCAAAGCCTGCTTTGCAGCATACCCATGGCGCGATCGCAATGGCGCGGTCTCAGTTTCCTGATTCAGCTTCAGCTCAGTTTTACTTTGCGCTGGCAGATCTGCCCTTTTTAGACGGTAGCTATGCGGTCTTTGGCTATGTGACTGAAGGGCTTGACGTGGTGGATGCGATTCAACAAGGGGATGTGATTGAATCTGCCACGGTTATTGAGGGCTTGGATAATTTAGTTACTGAATAATGGGCCACAGCAGGTTTTGGCTAACAGGTTTGACCAGCAAGATATCGTCAGCCAGATAAATGGTTGATGTTGATGTAACTGGTCTTGGTTTGTGGACAGCTCTGGGCACAACAGCCCAGACTACTTGGGCAAATCTACTGGCGGGTAAAAGCGCGATCGCACTGCGTCAACCATTTATGTCACTGCCTGCTGCCCCCCTGGCCATGCTGGATAAGCGACCTGCTGATCCAGAAAACTTGCTGATGACAGTCGTCAAAGCAGCGATTGCCGACGCAGGGTTGACCCCACCGCTGGAGAGCTGTGGGGTGGTAGTAGGCTCTAGCCGAAGCTATTTGAGTCGATGGGAAGCCATGGCTCGGGGTGAATTATCCTGCGATGGCTGGCTATCTGCTCTCCCCTGTAATTTATCTAGTCAGGTCGCCCGTGCTATCGGGAGCCAGGGACCTGTATTAGCCCCAATGGCAGCCTGTGCCACCGGGCTATGGGCGTTATTTCAGGGCTACTTGCTGCTACAAACCCACCAGTGTAAGCGGGTAATTGTGGCAGCCGTAGACGCTCCAATTACACCGCTGACATTGGCAGGCTTTCGACGTATGAGGGCCATGGCTAAAGATGGCTGCTATCCATTTGATTGCGATCGCACTGGATTAGTCCTGGGAGAGGGCGCGGCGGCTGTAGTTTTAGAAGATAGAGCCGCCACCGATAGACTGGCCGGCCAAAGACCAACTGCCTACGGGCAGCTGCTGGGATTTGGTTTGAGTAACGATGCTTATCACATCAGCCCATCGCAACTAGATGGAACCTTGGCCGTCGCCCACCAATCTCTCAAGCTCAGCGGCTTACACGCCGATGACATTGACTATATCCATACCCACGGCACCGGTACCCAACTCAATGATGTCAACGAGGCCTACATGATCCAACAGCTGTTTCCCAACGCCGCCGTCAGCTCCACCAAGGGAGCGACCGGACACACTCTGGGAGCAGCCGGGCTCATAGGCACCGTGTTTAGTCTACTTAGCTTAAAACAGCAGCGTTTACCGCCTTGTGTGGGATTGACCCAGCCTGAGTTTGACCTCAACTTTGTTTGGAGTGACTCTCCTTGTGCCACTGCCATAGAGCACGTGCTGTGTAGCAGCTTTGGGTTTGGCGGTCAAAATGCCATCGTTGCGATCTCGCACCTAGGCTAAAAATCACCATCCCCCTGGTTAGCAAAATAGGACGCTAAACTAGACATATTAATTTGGCCCGCATTGTCAATCCGTCGGCCAGCTATGCTCCACTCCTAATTGCGTTTTAGTTGCACGTCTTTTTATATGAATAAGCCCACCTCGCCCCATCAGTCGACCTTGAGCCGCCGTGCTACTCGTACCCTGGCCACCGGATGGTTTTTGCTACAGAGCCTGATCGCCGCTCCTCTGATTGGAGCTCAGCCTGTTGCCGCTCAGGTGGAGGGAAACGAAGAACCCCAAATCACCTATGGTCAGCTGTTAGAAAAGCTAGACCAGGGAGAAGTACAGCGGGTCGAACTAGATAATCTAAGGGGGGTGGCCAATGTACGACTTAGAGGGGATGACGAACAGGATCCTCTGCAACCGGTAACCCTGTTTGCCAATGATGTTTACAATCAACGATTGTTACAAAAGTTGCGTAGCAGCGGCGTTGACTATGAGGTTTTAGAACGGTCAGATATCTGTGCACTGACTGGGCTAGCGGTTAATGCACTGCTGGCCATGATTGTGGTATTCGCATTGCTGATGATTTTGCGACGATCGGCTAATTCTGCCAGCGGCGCGATGAACTTTGGGCGTTCCCGCGCCCGGTTTCAAATGGAAGCTAAGACTGGGGTCATGTTTGATGATGTGGCTGGCATTGAAGAAGCCAAAGAAGAGCTGCAGGAAGTCGTCACCTTTCTCAAGAACCCTGAAAAGTTTACCGCCATTGGTGCTCGGATACCCAAAGGCGTCTTGCTTATCGGACAGCCGGGTACGGGTAAGACTCTTTTAGCCAAGGCAATTGCAGGTGAAGCCGGAGTCCCTTTCTTTAGTATTTCGGGGTCTGAGTTTGTTGAAATGTTTGTTGGCGTAGGTGCATCCCGTGTGCGCGACCTGTTCAAAAAAGCGAAGGAAAACTCTCCCTGTATTGTTTTTATCGATGAAATTGATGCTGTTGGTCGTCAGCGTGGTGCCGGTATTGGCGGTGGTAACGACGAACGAGAGCAAACCCTTAACCAGCTGCTGACTGAAATGGATGGCTTTGAAGGGAACAGCGGCATTATTGTTATCGCTGCCACTAACCGGCCTGATGTTCTAGATGCGGCCCTATTACGACCCGGCAGATTTGACCGACTGATCACAGTTGATCTACCGGGCTACAAAGGTCGTTTGGGCATTTTAGACGTCCATGCGCGAGACAAAAAAATAGCGGATGACGTTGATCTCGATGCGATCGCACGTCGTACTCCAGGGTTTTCCGGGGCTCAATTGGCCAATTTACTAAATGAAGCAGCCATTCTGACAGCCCGTCGTCGTAAAGATTCCGTCACCATGGAAGAAATCGACGACGCCATTGACCGGGTCACCATTGGTCTGAGCCTGACCCCTCTGCTCGACAGCAAAAAGAAACGACTGATTGCTTATCACGAAGTGGGGCACGCGCTGGTCAGCACGATGCTAAAGCATTCCGACCCGCTAGCAAAAGTCACCATCATTCCCCGCTCTGGGGGTGTGGGCGGCTTTGCCAGCTACGTCCCCAAAGAAGACAGGGCAGACGATGGCTTAATATCCTATGCCGAGCTAATTGATCGAATTACAATGGCGCTGGGTGGCCGTGCGGCTGAAGAAATTGTTTTTGGCTCAGATGAAGTAACCCAAGGGGCCGCCAACGATATTCAGCAAGTGACTAATATTGCCCGTCAAATGATCACGCGGTTTGGCATGTCTGAACTTGGCACCTTTGCTATGGAATCCCCGAGCAGTGCCGTATTCCTGGGTCGAAGCGACCTGATGCAGCGTTCGGAATACTCAGAAGAAATGGCAGCAAAAATTGACCATCGGGTGAGAGAAATTGCAACGACCGCCTATACTAAGGCGCGTACCCTATTAAAGAATAATCGCTCGCTGTTAGATCGACTTGTAGATCGGCTTGTAGAAAAGGAAACCATCGATGGTGAAGAATATCGCGGCATCGAAGGAGAATATGTAGCACTACCTTCCTCCAACCGGTAAAGCATTTGCTGATAGCGATGTCCATGTCGTCTCTTCGTTTTTCATAGAGATGACATGGACTAACTCCAATTTTCAAAGCTCCAGCAAAGCCAGCCCACTATGTGAGTGATCTATCTGTGATCTATTCGAGGGGCTCACCATCCAAGAGCTCTATGCTGCCAGAGGAGCGTAAACACTCCAAACGCCAGCGTTGACCCGACACTCGACCCGGTAAAAAACCAGAAATAGTCAAATGGGTTTCACCGCGATCGGTTTGGACTTTGACCAGTAAATCGCTTTTGCTCTGACTAAGGATGAGTGCTTCTATTTCGAACTCACCTTCACGATTCCAAGGAAGTTCATACTGGAGCTCGGGTTCTTGCGAACGAAGAACCGCGCGAGTGTTTTCAGCTTCAGACATTGGAGCAGTCATAGTTAATTGGATGGTTATCGAACATGGGGGTACAGCTGTTAGGTACCCAGCCCCTCGCAAAGATGGCCTTAGCTAGACGATAACATCTTGACTGGTTGATAGATTGTGCTGCAGATCATAAAGGCTTAAGCAAACAAATCTTCAAACCTAACAAGAGTGGAACTTGGAGAGAACAGGTATGAGCACTCTACTGACTTAAATGTTGACTCACCGATAGGCCTGTTGGCCAGCATACATTTCCCGCAGTACCATAGCCGGATCCACCCAGCTACTTTCAAACTTTAGCCCCCAGTGAAGATGAGGCCCTGTCGTGCGACCGGTCATACCCACACGGCCAATGGGCTGACCTGTGACAATAGTGGCACCTTCTCGGATACGAAGGTTACCCTCAGGATCAACCATGACCCGTCCTCCACCTTCATAGGTAACATAGCCCTGCATATGACAGTAGATGTGGAGCCAATCACCTGATTCAATCACGACTGATGTACCACAGGCACTATTGTCTGAAACTTCAACCACCTGACCTTCCCACCAGTTGCGAATATAGCTGCCTAAGGGAGCAGCAATATCTAACCCGTAGTGAAACTGTTCTCCGCCATAGGGGGACTGACGATAGCCAAACGGAGATGTGTAGGCCTGAAAATTTTCTACTGGAAACGAAGCAAACCTCCAAGGATTGTTTGCTCTGGCCAGCTCAATCTCAGCAGCCTCGGCAGCCTTACGCTGGGCAGGTGAAACTACCCCATTGAGCACCCATAGCGATAGACCACCCAACAGTAGCAATTTGATGTAAAAATAAATGCGTCGCCGACGGGATTGCATGAGCCGTTTGAAGCGCGCCCCTAGAGTCTGGGTAAACCCCTTGATATGAATGGATTTAACAGCACTCGATTTCATATATCTTGTATAGTTCAAACCCGTTCAGTTCAAATTCGCAGAATAATGTAGTTTTCTTTATCGATGTGCACGTTAACAAATGCGCACATCGATAAAACTGAGCCAATACGAAAGCAATAGCCTGACTCCGGCCCTATCCAAAACTGCTGGTAGGCTTTGCCAACAAGGGCTATCACCAAAAAGTATTTGACATGGTCACGCACTATGAGCGTATTGCCCGCTAATGTACATCAATTTCTTGAAATTGGATACATTTGTTTTTGAATTGAACCTATTAAATCCAGGGATGCGTTGCTGCTGTTAACAACCGGGCTTTCTCAGGTTTCTAAGTTTGAGCAAATACTCCGTAAAGTCTCTTAAACTTAGGAGACTAAGGGGTTAATTACCTGAATCACCTATGGATGAGCGCTTACAAACTCCGGCTCAGTGGTACCAGCAAGGTATTGAATTTGATCAGCAGGGACAGTCTCACAATGCGATCGCATGCTATTCCCAAGCCATTGATCTGCAGCCTGATTACTACGAAGCCTGGGTTCGACGGGGTCTGGCGCTCATGCTATTGGGAGACTTTCAAAGCGCGCTGGCAAACTTTAATCAGGCCGTCGCATTCAATATGGACTTGGATCTGGCCTGGTATCTCAAGGCTTACTGCCATGCCAAAATGCAGGCCGATGACTTTGCACTGTTGGCCCTTCAAAAAGCCTGTGCCATAAATCCCAGTCAGTGGCGTGAGCTGGCTGGCAAAGAGCCCGCTTTTGATGGTCTAAGACAAGACCCTCGTTTTCAAGAACTGGTCGTCAGTTAGGGCTTAAACTTCTCTCCTCCAGCGGCTATGCAAACAGCGACTTCGATTCACACAGAGCTATTTTTTATCGGTGGCGGGCACACCCATGCCATTGTGCTGCGAAAAATTGGCATGCAAGGGCTACCTGCAGGAGTCCGCCTCACACTCATTACCAATTTGGTGGACACGCCCTATTCGGGTATGTTGCCTTGTCACATTTCAGGACTATACGACTTTGACCAATCCCATATCGATTTACGACCGCTGACTCGATTTGCCAACTGTCGATTGATCATGGATGAGGTGGTCGGTATCGATGCGGACCAACAGCTGATCCACTGCCGCCATCATCCACCAATGAAATACGACGCCCTATCGATTGATATCGGTAGCACACCAGGAACGGTCTCCGTACCAGGGGCAAAGGAGTATGCTATTCCGGCCAAGCCCGTGCCAAATTTACTCCAGGCCTGGCAGCGCTATTTGCAAGGATTAGAGCGGACATCAACCGCCACCATTGGCATTGTTGGTGGCGGTGTGGGTGGTGTGGAGCTGGCGTTAAATATGCAGATGCGGCTGCAACAGATTGTAGGGGCCGCCGCCAACATCCATGTGTTCCACCGGGGGGCACGTCTGGCCACAGGACGTAGCCGCGCTACCCAACGACAGCTGACTAAGATTTTTCGCGATCGCACCATTCATACCCATCTATCAGAATCTGTCTGTGCGGTAGAGCCGGTGGCTGGGGCCGTACAGGTACGATGTGAATCAGGCTTACGAGTAGCGTGCGATCGCGTCTTCTGGGTGACTAACGCCAGTGCCGCTCCCTGGCTAACGCATACAGGGCTATCCACCGACAAAGACGGCTTTATTTTAGTCAAAGACACCCTGCAAACTCTGTCCCATCCCAACGTTTTTGCCGTGGGGGATGTGGCCACCATGATCAATCATCCCCGGCCCAAGGCTGGGGTCTTTGCCGTTCGTCAAGGGCCACCCCTTTATACCAACCTGCAGCGCTATTGCTCTGGTCGGCCCCTGAAACCCTTCAAACCCCAGCGTCAGTTTCTAAATATTATTGATCTGGGAACTGGCGGTGCCATCGCATCGCGCGGACGTTGGTCGGCTGAGTCTGTATGGTTTCGGCGCTGGAAACATCAGATTGCCGGCAAGTTTATGGGATTGTTTGAGCGCTTTCCAGCCATGACAAACCGCAGCGCAAAAGCGCCCGATACAGAAGCCACACTTCTCCACTGCGCCGGATGTGGGTCCAAAGTCGGCAGCTCGGTCCTAAACCGAGCCTTAAAACAAGCACTGAACCACACTAGGGCAGAATTACCGGCAGTAGACCACTGGTCAAACCCGGTCAAGATAGGATTAGCTCCCCCGGATGATGCAGCTGTAGTAGCCATCCCTGACGGCATACTGTCCGTACAAACAGTCGACCAGTTTCGGGCTATCGTGGATGATCCCTATATCTTTGCTCAGATTTGTGTGAACCACTGTTTGAGCGATCTATTTGCCATGGGAGCTATCCCCCAAACGGTCTTAGCCCTGGCCACATTGCCTTATGGCACAGATGCCATCCAAACGGAGACCCTGTATCAACTGATGGCAGGCACCTATCGAGCACTAGCTCCCTCCCAAACCTGGCTGGTGGGAGGCCACACCACAGAAGGGCCAGCGCTCTCCTTAGGATTTGCCTGTAATGGTTGGATTTCACCCAGTGATGTTTTAGACAAACAAAATTTGAGACCAGGTCTGGGGCTGATTTTAACTAAACCATTGGGGACCGGTGTCCTATTTGCAGCGGATATGCAGCGTGCCGCCAAAGGTCGCTGGATCGAAGCTGCCATTGCCAGTATGGTGCAGTCAAAAAAAGTGGCCGCGAAGTGTATTCAAGCACATGGGGTAGTAGCTTGTACGGACATTACTGGGTTTGGGCTGTTGGGCCATCTCTATGAAATGCTGCGGCCTGGACTCGCTGTGGAGTTAACGTTAGAAGCACTGCCTGTGCTGTCTGGCGTTCATGCCTGTTTTGAATCAGGCTATCGCAGCTCGCTCCATCAGCGAAACCAGAAAATTGAACACCAGATCCACCCCCTTCAATCCCATCATCCCAACTATCCTCTGCTGTTTGACCCCCAAACGTCTGGCGGCCTGTTAGCAGCCGTTCCCCACGCCCAGTTAAACGATTGTTTAGCAGCTCTGACAGCCCAGGGCTATCGTCATAGCCGCTATATTGGCGACATTGTGCCTGCTGCAGATGGGCAAGCAGCTTTTACAATCAGAGGATGAAATCCGTAGGATTTTAGATGTTCGTTCAGTAGCCACGCGGTGCCCCAACTTCTTCCCATTAGCGATTTTTGGCAGGCCCCCGGCCCAATTTTAGATGTCCGTAGCCCTGGTGAATATGCCCAGGGTCATTTATCCGAGGCCATCAGTTTTCCTTTGTTTTCTGATCAAGAACGCGCTCAGGTGGGGACCTGTTACAAACAACAGGGCAAGGAGACCGCCATTGAGCTGGGTCTAGAACTCGTCGGCCCGAAGATGGCAAGCTTAGTTAAACGGGCTAAACACATAGCACCTGAGCGCCAGGTCAGGGTGCACTGTTGGCGAGGGGGAATGCGCAGTGGCTCTGTCGGCTGGCTGCTAGAGACCAGTGGTCTAGAGGTCAAACTATTGGAAGGGGGGTATAAGTCGTTTCGCCGCTGGGTTAGAACGATCTTAGCCACGCCTCGGCCAATCATTGTAGTAGGTGGCATGACCGGTACTGGCAAAACCGATATTCTCCACGCCCTTAGCAAGCTGGGAGAACAAGTTTTAGATCTCGAAGGACTGGCTAACCATCGCGGTAGCAGCTATGGCGCTCTGATGCTGCCACCGCAGCCCAGTACCGAGCAGTTTGAGAATCTAATTGCCGAGCAGTGGGTTGACTTTACCCCGCAGCGGCCCGTTTGGATTGAGGCGGAGAGTCGTCGTGTGGGAACCTGCCGTGTACCGGATGAAACCATGGCTCAGATGGAAGCCGCCAATACCCTTGAGGTGATTCGTTCGGAATCAGAGCGGTTAAAACTATTGGTAGATATTTACGGTCAAGCAGAGTTAGATGAGTTGGTTGCCGCTACTGAGCGTCTGCATAAGCGATTGGGAGGATTACGCACCCAGGAGGCTGTTCAATACATTAAGAGGGGTGAACTGGCGGCTGCGGCAGCGATTATATTGACCTATTATGATCGTACTTATCGTCATGATCTGGTGCGTCGCGGCAAACAAATTCCCCAGGTTGAGATATCTGGCATGTCGGTTTTACAGGCAGTCCAGCATCTTTTGACTCAGGTAAATGACTGGGGATGGTGTGGCAATTGACCGCTTGTAATCTCTAACTTATAGTTTCTAACTTGTAGTCTTCAAGCAGATGCTCGACGTTCTATCTTGGCCCCTTGCAATGACTACAGAATGACTAAAGTGTGTTCGTACTGTTAGTATCCGTACTTCCAAATAGGTGATTAATCTTGACTATGGGCTACCTGTACTACATAATCCCGGCGGCGATTACATTCTCGATAGCACTGTACGCATTTTTTAAGGACATCGATGCTTCTAAAAGAAGTCTGCTCAACTGGATCTTTGTCACTGTTGCAGGGTTGCTTTGGCCAATCACGTTGCCGTTTATCGTTTGGAAAAAGCTATCGTCCTTGTTTAAACCAGAAAAGGATGACATCGAGCTTAAACAGAGCCACACAATTTAGGAGCGGCAGCGGCAGTTCCCAACCTAGGTTCAGCCATATGAGCTTCAGCCGATTGCAGATGTTTAACCAGCGTGGCTTTTGGTAACGGACCTTCTAGATGATCCCAGGGAAGAGGCTGAGATGTCGGCCAGTCTGTGTAGACATAAAATTCTAGGGGGGGAAGTTTTCCCTTGAGTTCTTTAAAGGCACGGCGATAGCTGCCTAGCGAGTCACCATAGTGCCGGGTCAGCTCTAACAGTTGACTGATACGCCGGTCGCCTCGGGAAATTAACGTTTGGATGACGGACCAGTTATAGCTCTCTGGCCTAAAATCGATACCCTGCGATCGCAGCTGCTTCTGTAAAAATTTGAGCCGTTTCTCGGCCTTGCGGTTGACGCCACACCATTGAAACGGGGTGTGGGCCTTAGGAACAAACGTGCTACAGCCAAGGGTAAGCCTTAATCCCTTGGCCGCTTTTTTGAGCTGCTGCATCATAGTGGCCGTGGCCGCTAGATCAGCGTCCGTTTCACCCGGAATACCGGCCATGCCATAGAGCTTGACGCTGCTCAGCCCTCCAACTTTGGCATTGATCACGGCTCGCTCGATATCAGCGGTTTCAAGCTTTTTATTAATTGTTTCACGCACCCGTTCCGAACCGCTCTCTACAGCGATGGTGATGGACTTAGTACCATGGTTTACTAAGGTGTTCGCGAGTTTCTCATCGACGGTGTTGGTGCGTACAGAGGCGATGCTTAGACGCACATCGTCGTAAGCAGGTTGGTTAATGTGATCCAACAGTTCCCCAAAGCCAGGATGCTGGGTCACCGAAGCACCCAAAAGGCCCAGACGCTTGGTCACACTTAATCCCCGTTCAATGGCGGGAATCAGAGATTCGTCCAAACTTGCGGTGCGAAACGGCAGGGTTAGATAGCTGGCCAGACAAAACCGACACATTTCTGGACAACTACGCACCACCTCCACCATAAAAATATTTTCCCAGGCGGCCTTTTCGGTTACTACCGTCGACGACAGCAGCACATTGCCTCGATAGGTCTGTTTTTTGACCAGGGCGGGCGCGCCCCCAATCGGGTCTACGCGCTCAATGGGGCCAGTGGGGCTTTCGTAAATCGGCTGATAAAGACTGGGAACGTAGATGCCCGGCACCTGGGCTAAAGCCGTTAGCTGTTCTAGACGGCTAGCCGTGCGAACTGACCGATAGGTATCGATAAAAGTCGGGATAAGGTCTTCTCCATCCCCCAGAAGAACAATATCAAAGAAGTCAGCAAAAGGTTCGGGATTAGCGGTGAGCACCGGACCACCCCCAAAAATAAGAGGATGATGATGGGTGAGATCGCAGCTTTTTATGGGGATTTGCTGCTGTTCCAACAAATTTAGAATATTGATGTAGTCCAATTCCCATGAAACTGAGAACCCAAGCAGCTCAGACTGGGCAGGCAGGTCGCAGGAACAGTCTGTAAACAGACGCCCCACAGCCAGATCGCTGCGCTGGGCCAACATCGCCCAAATCACCTGATATCCCATACTCGTAATCCCAACGGAGTATTCATTGGGGAATGCAAATATGACGGGAACAGCATCAGAGTCAGGGACAGCGGACTCAAATAACAAACGCTCAGCTGAAAATACAGACGTGGTCAAAATAGTTGCCTACGGCGGAGGGGGTTCTTTAAGCAGTTGAACAAAACGGTGAATGGGATACACGATCACATTAGTAGTAAGTCTGCCACAACAATAAGTCTCCTGAATACAAGATTCAGGAGACTCAAACAGCTAAAAGCTTACAGGTCTAAACTGACCCATCTAACTAAACTGACTAACTTAACTAGGCTGGCCAATTAGTTGCAACGACTTCAGCCAGGTCAACAACACGCTGGCTGTAGCCACACTCGTTGTCATACCAAGCAACGACCTTAACCATGTCACCATCCATCACCAAAGTCAGGCTGGAATCAACAATGGAAGAATCATCTGTCTTA
>ERZ1740059.1531-NODE-1531-length-11608-cov-4.051156_pt1 | contig 11608 bp, 9 predicted proteins | sample MGYA00581744_ERZ1740059 | MGnify/ENA primary metagenome ERZ1740059 (study PRJEB43018, sample SAMN04849738) | marine metagenome | isolation source: floating plastic debris | place: Pacific Ocean | collected 2008-08-28 | study: EMG produced TPA metagenomics... | reverse complement strand
AGTAAACTCGTGACCCATTCTCAATAATTATTTTAATATTTTGTTACATAACAATTTTTAATCAAAATATTTCTAGCTTCCATCAAAGCAAAGCCTAATAGATTTTCACCACGCCACTTATAGGGATTGGCTGCATCGGGATTGTTTTGACCTAAACCAATACCCCATATTCGATCTCTGGGGCTAGCTTCAACTAAAATTCTTTTTCCCGTATTAATCAAAAACTCTTTTAATTCTGGGTTTTGTTCAAATTTACCTGCATTACCTTTTACTACGATCTTAAATCTGTGTTTAAACCAAACTTCTTGTTTAAACCCCTTTACTAGGCGACCTAGTTTTTTGGCTTCCCCTGGATGTTCTGCGGCTATGATTTGTGCGAGAACATCATCATCCTTAAACAACCTGGCTTTCTCTGCCATCATATAGTGTTCGGCAGTAGGATATTTAATTCCATTTAATTCAAACGAAGCTTCGTACCACTGACTAAAACAACTCTTCCCTATCGATCCATCCAAGCTAGGTTGATGTCCCCAAAAAAAGAGATACTTTACTTTATCGCCATGATTAATGCGACCGATTAAATCTTGCCTTGTTCTAATTTTGTTTATCATTTAGAGTTGCGAAAAAATTCTCTTGCTACATAGAGTTGGCAATTTTGATTAGTGTTTCCATTTTTCCCGCTTTGATACCAACGGAGTGAGTAACCGAATCTTGTTTCCAGGTTAAAGTAGAGTCACTACATTGTGCATCACACACCGCATCGGTGAAATAAGCTTCTGTGCCATTGTTCAGGGTTACTGTTTGTTCTCCTTTTAAAGGGGATGAAGGATTTTCTTTTTCCGCTTCTATATTCCCCAAACGGCAGACATTTTGACCAGTGCAGTCTGGAGTGTAACCAAGTACGATCTGATATTTAGATCCATCTGCATTAATTAAATTTGCATGGAGAGGAGGATCGCTTTGATATTCAGGAAGGTAAGTAGGTAAAACAGGGTCTATATTGGTTTTTTTGGCTAATTCTGGCAAAACGCTTTCAAAAACTGGATTAGAAGACGTAGCGAACTCTTCTATGGCAGGGTTGGTTTGAGAATCGGTCTTAGGGGAATTAGTTTGCGATGGATTTTCAGATTGATTAAATTGACAGGCAGATAAGATGCCCATTAACCCAATAGTTTGAAACAGAGATTTAATTACTGACATAACTTACTTTATATTGCCCGATCGCTTTTCATACTAGATCATTAATATATTCTGTTGTGTTATTGAGATTTACTGTTCTTCTATTAATCTATAAGCTAGCTGTAATATTTTTAGTTCAAAGCTTAAGATTTATGGCTTACAGCTATTCCTAATAGTTAAATCGGCACTGGTAAAGATAACGAACATGAGCTATCAAATGGATCGACGGGCATATGCAGATACTTATGGTGCAACAACAGGCGATCGCGTTAGACTAGCAGACACGGAATTATTTATTGAAGTAGAACGAGACTACACTACCTACGGCGATGAGGTTAAGTTTGGTGGTGGCAAAGTTATTCGCGATGGTATGGGGCAGTCTCCTATTTCTCGTGAAGATGGCGCAGTAGATTTGGTGATTACCAATGCTCTAATTCTTGACTGGTGGGGTATTGTTAAGGCGGATATTGGAATCAAGGATGGTAACATCTGCAAAATTGGCAAGGCGGGTAATCCTTTAATTCAGGATAACGTTGATATTATTATTGGTGCGGCGACAGAAGTTGTAGCAGGGGAAGGACATATAGTCACCGCAGGGGGAATAGATAGCCACATTCATTTTATCTGTCCCCAACAGATAGAAACTGCGATCGCTTCTGGTATTACTACTATGATAGGTGGTGGTACTGGTCCAGCAACAGGGACAAACGCTACAACCTGCACTCCTGGGGAATGGAATATCTGGCGGATGCTACAGGCGGGGGATGCTTTTCCGATGAACTTAGGCTTTTTGGGCAAGGGAAATAGTGCCAAACCCCAAGGACTAGTAGAACAGGTAAAGGCAGGGGCTATGGGGCTAAAACTCCACGAAGATTGGGGAACAACTCCCAAAGCGATCGATACTTGTTTAAATGTTGCCGATGAATATGATGTGCAGGTAGCTATTCACACCGATACTTTAAATGAAGCTGGTTTTGTGGAGAATACCATCGGTGCTTTTAAAGACAGAGTAATCCACACCTATCATACCGAGGGTGCGGGTGGCGGACATGCCCCCGATATTATTAAAGTCTGTGCCTACAGCAATGTCTTGCCGTCTTCCACTAACCCCACTCGTCCTTTTACCGTCAATACTTTAGAAGAACATTTGGATATGTTGATGGTATGCCACCATCTTTATAAAAGCATTCCTGAAGATGTAGCCTTTGCCGAATCCCGCATTCGCCAGGAAACAATTGCAGCAGAGGATATATTGCACGATCTGGGTGCATTTAGCATGATTGCCTCCGATTCTCAAGCAATGGGTAGGGTAGGGGAAACTATTATTCGTACTTGGCAAACTGCCCACAAAATGAAGGTACAGCGAGGTGTTTTATCTTCCTCTAATGACGAACCTGCTGACAACTTCCGCGCAAAACGCTATATTGCTAAATACACAATTAACCCCGCTATTACCCACGGAATAGGCGATCGCGTTGGTTCAATTGAAGAAGGTAAACTAGCCGATATCTGTCTGTGGAAACCCGCCATGTTTGGGGTTAAACCAGAAATAGTGATTAAAGGTGGCGCGATCGCTTATGCTCAAATGGGAGATCCTAATGCTAGTATTCCCACTCCCCAACCTGTATATATGCGCCCCATGTTTGCTAGCTTTGGTGGTGCAGTTGGTGCAACTTCAATTTCTTTTCTTTCTCAAGCTGCGATCAATGCAGGTATCCCCGAACAAATTGGATTAAATAAAATCATAGCTGCGGTTAGCAATACTCGGAAATTGAGCAAGACAGACATGAAGTTAAATGATGCCCTGCTAAACATTGAAGTTAACCCTGAAACTTATGAAGTTAAAGCCGATGGGGAATTGTTAACCTGCAAACCTGCAAAAGTTTTACCAATGGCGCAAAGATACTTTTTATTTTAATGGTGAAGATTATTTCCAGTGTTAGAGTATCGGAGATTGAATATTAAAAATAAACTTTAGGGATTGTAAACAAAAAAACTCTTGAGATATAAACCAACAAGATCGCCTGCATCTATTTCACCTAATATATAAATATTTTCGCTGATTTCACTAGCCAAGCGATACACTTTTACTTCGGAAAAATTTTGCTCCATAAATTGATTAATACGAATATATTTTTGATATTGATTTTTGGTATTATATTCAGGATAGTAATTATCAAAATATGAGATATCGCTATATAAACCAGCAAAGTTACTAATTTCTAACATTCCTGTTTTTTGTAGAGTATTTGTGAATGCTAGTTCTTTAGTTTTGCCAAAAGCATATATTATTTGATGGGTATGAGAATAAATATAACCCCCACCAAAGTCACCATTTAATTCTATACTTCCTAATTGGGCAGCGATCGCTTTAATTTTATAATTAAATTCTATAGCTAGATCGCCATAATCTTCTATAGGATTCTTGGGATATTTTGTATGTCGAGCAATAACTTTATGAGGAATATTGGTTTCAACATAAACTGTTGGAGCAATACCAACCCAAGCATCATTATCTACTTGCTCTAAAATAATATTATATTGAATACTATACGGAATATTGTTAATTTGATAAGCTTCTGTATTTGATAAACTTTGAATAATTGATGCCAAAGAATCAATATTATTTCCCCAAGCTTTAATTTCTTCTGAACTAAGAGAAAAATCATTAAAACGACGAGCAGATTCTAATTGTCGCCAACTTTTAATAATATTCTGCCTATCTGTTAATTTTAACCAGCTATTCTCCTGACAAAGATTAAAAATATTGAATTTACCTCGAGTATTTTTTTCCCAAACATAAGAATAAATATACCCTCCGTCTTCATGTCCAGGTAAATCAAAATATAGTTTATCTGCTAATAATTCTAAAGTACCTAGTAATTGTTCTGTTTCTGGTTCCATTTGCGACCGCATAAATTACTTTTATGACAAGGTATTACTAAAAAAATTAGGAGTTGGTAACTCTACATTATCTTGCAATATCATTTCTAAAACCTCTTGAGCATTTTTCAACGCTTCGTCATAAGTATCACCATGAGTTATAGGTTGATAATAATCAGCAAATTCGGGAATAGAAACTACGTAACAATTATCTTCTTCTGACCATTGAATTAAAATACTATAGCGAGATTTCATGATTGTGCCTCCTTGATATCTTTTAATAACTGCATTACTTCCTTCTCTTGATAGCGTTTAGCATCTGTACCATCTTTTCCAGATAAAACTATTTTGCGATTAACTGATGGATGTTTCCATTTTGTATGACTACCTTTTCCTGGTTCGCTAATACAGCCTACTTTGAGTAGCATTGCTTTTAACTCCCTAATTTTTTTAGGCATATTTTTTTAAGCATTATTTCTCTTATTTGCTAACTATGATGCTAAATTTTCTCTAGCAACTGCACGAACGATTTGATTACTATCTTGAGCAAGTTGTTGTTTGATTTCTATCGACGTATTAGGATTATTCGCTACGGCATAACGTTCGATCCAAGAATTAGAATTTACTGCCTTTGATAATATTTCTTCTAATATTAAAGGATGTAACAAGGAAACAAAACGAACTAAGGGAACTTTGGAATTAATATATTCAGATAGTACTGTAGATAAATTATCACTATTGGGGTTATAGATACGGTTTAATCCCCTTAAAGTTGGACTTAGGGATTGAGTTTGTTTTTTGGCTACTGGTAATAAATCTTTGAGTAATTCTTTGATATCTGCCGAACTATTTTTATGATTAGCTACACGACGTACCTCTATTGATTCATCCAATGCTAAGTTCTCTAAAATATCGATCGCAGTATTGGAATTAGCTGCAACTTGAGTTCTAACTGTTGCTTCTACGTCTGTGGATAACTGTTCTAAAATTTGACTGGAAGTATTATTATTAGCTGCTACCGCTACGCGAACATCAGTTACAATATTTTGCGATAAAGTTTCTAAAATACTAACAGGTGCATTTACCGAAGAGGCGATCGCTTTACGTACATTTGCTTCTGGATGTTGTGCTAATGTTTGCCAATGTTCTAGTGTTAAATTAGGGTGATTAGCCAATGTTTTACAAACATTAATGTTGGGATGTTGGACAAAATCAGTTAATAGTTCTGCTGTCAAAACCGAATTACGAGCAAGAGAGACTAAAACTGATTCTTTCAATCCTTCTTTAATTAATCTTTCAGCTATTTCTATAGGTAAATTAAGCTTAGAAACTATATTTTTTCTAACTCCATATAAATTGCATTCTAGTAGTTTTTTCATTAGTGTTTCGGGAATATCTTTTCTTCTTGCAACAGAAGAATATATTTGTCAGACAACTTTATCGCTAAGATCGAGCTTATTTATCAATTTTTCTAGTAAATGAGGCGGTGTATTTGGATTTCTGGAAATTCTCCACAATACAACTCCATCATTGTTATCAATCATCTTCTCCAATACAGAAATAGGAGTATTATTATGCATTGCGACAGACGAGCGTATCAGCGATGTAGGATGATGAGCTAGCTGTTCGAGAATATATGCTGGCATATTAGAAGTGTAAGACTTAAGCAATTTATTTAGTGCTTTATCTTTATTTCTAATATTACTTTGTAGAGTCTGTTTTACTACTGCTGCTAAAGCTTTCTCAGTAGTATTTGCATTGTAGATATTAATAATACCTTTTTCTATTCCTAAAAACTCTAGTGTTTCTACAGGGGTATTTCGGTTTCTAGTAAGCCTGCGACAAACTTCTGCACTAGAATCGTTAGCTAACTGTTCTAAAATTTCTGCTGGCGTATGACGATTACTTGCTACATTAAATCTTACTTGTTCCGATCTATCTTTTGCTAGTATTTCTAATAATTCAACAGGAGTTTCAACTTCATTATTGCTATTTTTATTGGCAAGGCTACATCTTACTCCTACACTATAGTCTTTTGTTAGTTCTAATAAAATATCTAATGGTAAATTTTGATTTTGAACTACAGCTTGCCTAACTATATCATCTTCATCCTTGGCTAGTTGTTCTAATACCTGGATTGGAGTTTTACGGTTTCTTGCTGCGGAGAGTTTAGCACTTTGATTTCCTGTTTCCAATACCATAGCTAAAGCATAAGGGCTATCTGTTCTTTTAGCTAAAATTTGATTACTTTTTTCTACCTCTTTCTGTTCTTCTTGTTCAAGTACAATACGATAGCGATTTAAAATAGGAAAACTGGGATTATTTAATACTCGAGCGCGTATTGATTTGACGTTGTTAATTGTTTTTTCAACAGAACAATTAGCTAACTCTATTAACAAATTAGTCGGTGTCGATGGATTAATTGCTATTCTTCTCAAGAGTTCTTCATTATCTTCTGTAGCTAACTTTCTAAGTAAGTCAGCCGAACTATTTGGATTTTCAGCAACTTTATATTTAGTATGATTATTTTCTGCTAATTGTTCTAATATAAATTTTGGTGTTAAAGGGTTTTCAGCAAGCAAGAGATTGTTTCCACTTTCTAGAAGCTGTTCAAAATACTTTGTTCTTTTTGCTTCTGGAATTGCAATATTATAAGCTAATGCTATTCTTAACATACTATCCAGTCGATAGCGTCCCATATCATCGGGTTTTTTTTGATGTTGTTGCCATAATTGTTCTCTGAGGTTTTTCGGAGTGCTTGAATTGCAGAGCAATGCTGCAACAATAAGTTGGTTAGTAACATCACTATTGTAATAATTATTCAACAGATACATTAAACGCTTTAATAGTAATGTCTGAGGTTTTAATTGATTGCTAGAGCGAGATAAAGCTTTTCTTTTAACTGTAAATTTACCTTGCAATTTTTCTTTAGGTTGTTGATTGACTATTTGCTCTAAAGTCCGACTTTTCTCATCAGTTAAAGAAGTTAATAATGTATTCCAATCGTCTAAAATTGAAGCTTGAAATTCTTTTCCTTGTTGTAGCCAAAACAAAACTAGTTCTGGAGCTTTATGGCGATCTATAAACTCTTTAATTTTGTTGAGTAAATTGGACGTAATATTAGGTGCAATTTCTCTTAAAATAGAAAATAATACATTGTTAGAAGATAGAATTTCTGATGACTTTTCTAGTATTTCTTTAGGTGTTTTTGGATTACTAGCTATTTTAACTTTAATGTAATCTTTGCTGTCGACTAATAATTGATTTAATAATTGTTTTTTTAGTGCTTGAGGTGCTTGAGAATTTTGAGCCACAGCTAACTGCACTCTTTGATTGGGAAAATTAGCTAATTGTTGTAAACTTTCTGTTGATACTCGAGGATGTTTGGTAAGTTCGATCAAGCCACTACTGCGATCGCTTATCCATCCTTCAATATTGTTTTTAATAGGTGACTTAGGATACTGTCGTTCGGCATAAGTTCTTAACTCTTCTAAATCTATATTAGCGAATTCAGCTAATATCCAAGTGGGCGTATTGAGTTGTTTCGTAAAGAAACTTAGAAAACCACCATATTCAACTAAAAAGAGAGGCTTTTGTGGTTCTTTTGGTGACTCATTAAAAAATTTCTCTAAAATACTTACTGGCAAATTATCGCGAGATTTAATTACATTGTGCTGAGTATTAAATAAACTATGTAAAATCTCTTCTGTTGCATGAGGGTGTTTGGCTATTTCCGCTTGTATTGCTTTACTGGAATGTTCGGCTAATACTGCCAAAACTTTGGGCGATGTAACGGGATTTTGAGCTACGGATAATTGAATCTTAAATACTTTATCTCCTGCTAACTTAAATAAAGTCTCTTCAGAAGCTGAGGGGTTTTGGGCTACTGCTAGTCTAATCCAATCCCAATTACTATTACTCAGATTCTCTAACTGTTGGCTATCAGTATCCCAGTTACTTGCTACCTGATGTTGTCCTTTAACTAACTCAACCAATTCTGGAGGACAATTAGGACTATATTCTACGGCGATGCGAATCGATAATTCAAGATCGCCGATTAATTGTTCTAATACCTCTGGTGGCGTGTCGTGAGATTCCGCTACCTGCAAGCGTGGTTCTAATGTGGGTTCTTTTGCTAATCTGGCTAGTAGTTTAGCGCGATCGCGTTTACTCAAATAAGAATTTTTTAAACCTTGAATTAAATATTCTGGGGGAACATATTCGCTAAGAAAATAGACGGGTAAAGGGGCAATTTTTAGTAGCTCTACAGCTAACCTGTCATTTTGTCCTAGGTAGCGTGATTTTAATTTATTCTCTACGGTATCTTGCCACGCTTCTGTTAATTCCCCAGCATAATTAACGTGCATTTGTGCTGCTTCCGCTACTTCAGGAATTTCACTATTTGCTAAAACTTCTAATATATTACGGGAAGTATTGGGATGACTGGCGACGGCTATTTGTAAAGCGATGTCTTCTTTCAAAATTTCTTCAGGAGAATTACTAAAAGCTTCTAAAGCTTTAACATCTAGAGAAATCAATCTTTCCATAAGAAATAAGAATAAGTATATATTTACTTAATACAAGAATATTATCGAATAATATATCGCTTTACATTCTTTAGATATTTTTCCCATTTGGCAGATTTAATTTCCATTATTACTTTTAAAAAGCAACAATAACTTTTGTTTAAAAAGAGCAGATAAAAGCTATATTTAAGGACGAAGTAACACAGCGAATTATCATATTTTTATTTTGGCTCGTATAATAGCTTTTTTAGTTTGCTTATTCTGTTTGATTATTTTACCTTCTCCTGTTAATGCTCAAACAGAACAACGTAGCTATCTTACTATAGAGATATTGCAGGATAAAGTAGCTAATTTAATTCAAAGCGAAGGTAAAGACAAAATAGATTTAAGTAACTTTATTATTAATACATCTAATTCTGATAATGAATTTAGTCAACAGTTTTATCAAGAGATAAACAATACTATTAGCAGAGCATCAAATCCTATAGATATTGATTTTAGTAATTCTATAATTCAGGGGAATTTTAAACTTAATCAATTAGGAATTTATAGCGCAGTTGGTGAAGGTGCGCTACATTCTTTATTTACTCCCGCAGAACAAGAACAGATCGAGCAATACTATCCTGTAAATAATAATCTAAGTCAGGATATACCAAGGATTAATATATTTCGTGGCGGGTTGAATTTTGCAGGGACTACTTTTACAGCTGAAGTAGATGGGGATAATAGTTTGTTTCTGAAACCAGTAGTTGTTACTTCGGCAAAGTTTCAAAGTGCAGTCAGGCTCGATCGCAATATTTTTGGTAAAGAGGTTGACTTTAGTAATAGTGTTTTCGAGCAGGGTATTGATATTAGCCACAGTCACTTTTTTTCTACGGCTAAGTTTAAAGAAGTTAATTTTACAGCAATCAGCGATTTTAGCTATAGTCAGTTTGAAGAGCTGACAGAATTTAATAAGTCACTATTTAAACAAGGGGCTAATTTTACTCGCACTGTATTTATTAAACCCATAAACTTTAGCAGCGCAATATTTAGCGATCGCTTTATTTTCGCTAAAAGCAAATTTTTAGAATCGCTGATTTTAATTAATACTACTTTTGAGAAAACTATAACCTTCCGCGATATTTATATCAATGGCATAATCAATCTTCAAGATGCTCATTTATTAGACCGTTTGGACTTTAGTAATGGTTTTTTTACACCAAAAGCTAGTATCAATACTTCAGGATTGGCTTTCGATAGTGCCGATGCAAAAATTATAGGTGATAAGGGAATTGGCAAGTTTATAGATGTTAATAAATTAGAAACAAATGAGACTGTATTACGTAATTTAATTCGTAATTTTCGCAATTCCGAACAAATAAGCGATGCTAATTATATTGAATATCGAAGAGAACAATTAAAAGCAAAACAAATAAGCGATCGCCTCTTAAAAACATCATGGCGAAAAGTATTTACCTGGGGCTGGATTCATGTAATTCCTCAGTGGTTAATGCTCAATTTATTATTAATTCTGGGAGACTATGGCACTAACATAAATCTATTCTTTACTCTTGGCATAATTATTATTAGCTTCTTTAGTTTTTTATTCTGGCTAATCGATCGCTATCGTCCAAATATATCCGCACCAATTATACCTAGCGGTTATGAAATTATGGTTATGAGCAGTAGCTATTTATTATTTACGCTTCTAAGTGTAATTAATATTTTACTAACTACTAGCAGACCATTCTTAACCATAATAGGAATAGCAGCAATATTATTACCGTTACCAATTTTAATTACCAGCCTGATATACAAAAAAGGTCGATATCACAAACTCCTCGATACAACCTATTTTGTAGAAGATGGTTCGTTTCGAGAATTCCGCTTACTAATAGGGCGTTTACCCATTATGCCTCGCTTTCCCTTTTTCCGCGATCGCTTTCAACCAATTTTATGGAATAAACGCTGGAGTTGGCTCAACTATTACGACTTCAGCTTCAATAATATTTTCAAATTCGGTTTTAATGATATTCGTGTCCGAGACGAACATCTACCAGGACTAATCTCTACTTTGGTCTGGTATCAATGGTGTTTGGGCGTATTGTATATCATTTTGATACTGTGGACTCTTTCTCGCACAATTCCTGGGTTGAACCTATTAATCTATTTTTAATAGCTTTAAACTATAAAAAAACGAAATAACGGGGTGTAGTCTAACGACTTTAAACACCTATATAAATTATGATGAACTTTTTATCTCATAAGCTGAGAACAAGACCTAATTTATATTTTTATTCAAACACTTTAAGAAAATATCTTTGTAAAGCGATAAGCCCATAGCATGAAAAGTATTACTAAAATAGCACTACTATCTAGCATTCTCTTGACCTTTATGGGTTGTTCTGTTGTGGAAAAACCTACTTCCGCCTCAAATACCGATAGCTCGTCATCAGGTAGCCCCATTGTATCCGACGGAAATGTTGCGGTTGCTAGCAATTTTAAAACGACGACTATTACACAGGGCTTAGAGCGTCCTTGGGGTATGGCATGGTTGCCAGATGGCTCGATTCTAATTACTGAGCGTCCTGGGAAATTAAGAATTGTTAGAAACGGAGAGTTGGACCTAAAATCTATTTCGGGAGTTCCTGAAGTCTTTGCCGTTAACCACGGAGGTTTGTTAGATATTTCTCTACATCCCGATTTTGCGGAAAATCAGCTAGTTTACTTTACCTATTCTGATGGTACGAATCAGGCAAACCACACTAAAGTTGCCAGGGCTACCTTTGATGGAACTAGTCTGCAAAATTGGGAGGATATTTTTGAAGTCAATCCGACAAACACCGAGGGTCAACACTTTGGCTCGCGTATCGTTTGGCTACCCGACAAAACAATGTTGGTGGGTTTGGGTGACGGTGGCAATCCACCAATTGAGCTAAACGGTGAGTTGATCCGCAATCAGGCTCAAAATCTCAATTCTCATCTGGGTAAGGTGGTGCGCCTAAATGATGACGGTTCGATTCCTCAAGATAACCCCT
>ERZ1740059.1530-NODE-1530-length-11610-cov-6.684206_pt1 | contig 11610 bp, 8 predicted proteins | sample MGYA00581744_ERZ1740059 | MGnify/ENA primary metagenome ERZ1740059 (study PRJEB43018, sample SAMN04849738) | marine metagenome | isolation source: floating plastic debris | place: Pacific Ocean | collected 2008-08-28 | study: EMG produced TPA metagenomics... | reverse complement strand
CGTCGCGCGCGGCCTCTCGCTGGGGGTGCGCGTCGGCTTCTTGCAGGTCGACGTCTAAGCCGCCGCCACTCCCTAAGTGCTCTACGACCGGCTCGCGAGCCGCTTCGGCGTGATGTTCTTCGCCGACCCTCCGGCAGCCTTTCGTCGCCTCCGCGACTGGCTCGCTCCCGGCGGACGCTGCGCCTTCGCCGTGTGGGGCAGCCCGGCCGACAACGCCTGGGCTGCCACGGTGCGTGAGGTCGTCGCGTCGGTGGCGGACCTCCCTCCTCCCGTGCCCGACGCCCCGGGCCCCTTCCGCTACGCCCACATCCAGCGCTTCGTGGACCTTCTTCGGCAGGTGGGCTTCGCCGGCGTGGAGGCGACGCCGTGGCATGGCGCGCTCCCCATCGGCGCCGAGACCGGAGCCGCCGAGGCGGCTCACTTCGCGCTGAGCGCGTTCTCGACCTTCGGCGAGACCCTGGCCGCGGCGGGCCCGAGGGCGCAGGCCGAAGCACATCGGGCCCTGACGTCACGCTTCGAGGCGAACGTCGGGCCCGATGGGTTCGTGCGGCTGGACGCGAGCGTCCATCTCGTGGTCGGCGCTCAGAGGCGCTTCGAGTAGTACTCGACGATGAGCTGCATCTCGACGGGGAAGGGCACCGCGTCGGGGCTGGGCAGCTCGGCCACCCGGCAGGAGAGCGTGTCGTCGTCGAAGCGCATCCAGTCGGGGCGCTGCAGCGCTACCTTCTCGAGGCTCTCCTTGACGATCGCCAGCTCCTTCGACTTGTCCTTGAGCGTGATCTCGTCGCCGACCTTGAGTCGGTAGGAGGGGATGTCGACGCGCTTGCCGTTCACGCGGATGTGGCGGTGGCGGACGAGCTGGCGCGCGGCGGGGATGGTAGCCGCGTACCCCGCACGGAAGACGGCGTTGTCGAGGCGGCGCTCGAGGAACTCGAGCAGCTTGTCCGGCGTCGGCGCCTTGTTGTTCTTGGCCTCGACGAAGAGGCGGCGGAACTGACGCTCCGTGAGCCCGTAGTTGAAGCGGAGCTTCTGCTTCTCGACGAGCTGCTTCTTGAAGTCGGACTCGCGCCGGCGGCGGGCGTTCTTCGGGCCGTGCTCGCCCGGCGGGTAGGCCCGGTCCCACATGGTCTTGCGGGAGAGGCCGGGGAGGTCGACGCCGAGGGCGCGCATCTTCTTGACGCGCGGGCCAGTGTAACGGGACATGTGTTTCGCTCCTGGGGCCAGCGCGGAGCCCGGGCCCCGCGAGCTTCGCGGGGGCTTGTGCCCGGGGCGGCTGACCAGAAATATTTTCGGTCCCGCTTCGGGGCGCGGGCCGCAGCCTGGGGCCTCGCGAAGGGGACCGGCGGTATGACCGGTCGCTCCCGCGCCGTCAAGGGCCGCCACCGGTCTCACGTGGACATCACCACGCTTCCTTCGCGTGCGCCCGCGCCTTGCCGGGTCTCCGAGCCACCACCAAGGTCGGCCCGCCGTGACCCCGGCCCTCCATGCTCGCACGCCCTTCGCCCTCGCGCTCGCGGTGGGCGTGCTCCTCGCGCCCACGCCCACGCAGGCGCAGACGGCGCCGGGCCAGCGGCGAACGCTGCGGGCCGCGCTGCGTTCGGGCCCTCTCGCGATCGACGGTGTGCTCGACGAAGCGGCCTGGGCCGCGGCCGAGGAGACCGCGGACTTCACCGAGCGACGGCCGACGCCCGGCGCGACGCCGCCGGTGCAGACGCGTTTCCGCGTGCTCTTCGACGACGATGCCCTCTACTTCGGCGTCACGAGCGAGCTCGGCCCGGGCGAGCGCCCGCGCATGGCGGAGATGACGCGGGACACCTTCCGTCTCTTCGACGACGACACCATCAGCATCAAGGTCGACGTTCGCCGGGACCGGCGGAACACCGTGGGCTTTGCCGTGAACGCCGCCGGCGCGTGGCTCGACTACGTCGCCATCGACAACGGCCGCCAGTTTCGCGTCGAGTACGACGCCGTGTGGGAGGTGGCCACGTCGGTGCGCGAGGGCAACTGGGTCGCCGAGTTCCGCATCCCGGTGGCGGCGCTGGGCCTCGGGCCGGGTGAGGGGGAGCGCATCCTCGGGCTCAACGTCACCCGGGACCACAATGCGGCTCGCGGCACCTACGACTGGAACGCGATCCCCGTGGAGTTCGGCGCCGTCAGCGCCATCCACTACGGCGACCTCCGCGGCGTCGAAGGCATCGCTGGGGGCAAGCCGCTCATCCTGGTGCCCTTCGTGCTCGTGGGTTGGCGCGAAGACGACGAGCGGCGCTTCCCCTTCACCGCGAGCGACGGCACCCCCGGTCCGCTCAACCTCGGCGCCGGCCTGGATGCGCGCATGCGCATCGGCGTGGACAGCTGGGCCGAGCTCACCGCGCTCACGGACTTCGCCGAGGTCGACCTCGACGACCCGGCCATCAACCTCGATCGCTTCCCGCTCTTCTTTCCGGAGCGACGGCCCTTCTTTCTCACGGGCCTCGACGTCTTCGACTTCGGCGCCGAGGGCGTGGCGCAGCCCTTCTTCACGCGGAACATCGGCCTCGACGCGGACCGGGAAGAGGTGCCCATCTGGGGCGGGCTACGTAGCTACGGCCGCGTGCCCCTTCGCGACTCGGAGGGGAGCATCGGGTACGGGCTGCTCCAGGTCTTCAGCGGACGCGCGGGTGCGACGACGGAGAGCTTCAGCGTCGCGCGGCTCCGGGCGAACGTGGGCGAGGCGAGCTACGTCGGCGCCATCGCCACGGTGCGCGCCGGCACGGGCGAGGAGATCGACGGGGACCCGAACCTCACGGTCGGCACGGACTTCGTGGCGCGGCTCCTGGACCGCCGCCTCGAGGTCGGGGGCTTCGTGAGCGGGAGCTTCAACGACTCCTACATCGAGAACCAGGAGACCGAGCCGCCGGACCCCAGCGAGGACGACGTGGCCCGCGGCGCCGCCGGCCGCATCCAGCTCCGATGGCGCGGCGAGCGCTGGAGGCCTCAGGTGAACCTCCTCTACGTGGACGAGGGCTACGACCCGGCCATCGGCTTCGTGCAGCGCCGGGACATCCTGCGCCTGAACGGGTCGGTGCAGTACCAGTACCGCACGCCCCGCTTCGGCCTCGAGAGCCTCGATTTCTTCGTGCGCGGGACGCAGGTCTGGGACGGCGGCGCGGCCTTCGACGCCGACGAGCGCGACGCGGCAGACGCGGACGCTCCCCGGCTGCTCGACAGCTTCGCGAGCGTCGAGGCCCAGGCCGGCTGGGTCGAGGGCTGGTTCGTCTACGCGCGCTTCGACTACGACCGTGACGTGGTGCGGAACGGCTTCGACCTGAGCCGGAACATCGATGGCGACCCGCTCTGCGGCACGGCGCTCGAGGACGGCGCCTGCCCCGGCGGCACGATCCCGGCGGGCACCTTCCCGGGCTACCGCTTCCTGACCGGCTTCAGCCGCTCGGATGCGCGCAACCCGGGCTTCGACCTCGAGTACGTCGGCGAGACGGCCTTCTTCGGCAACCCGCAGCACATCCTCCAGCTTCGCCTCAACGCCTCCCTCGCCCGCTGGGTGCGGCTCCAGGGCTCGGGCTCGGCGAGCTTCGCGAAGCTCTACGGCGAGCGCTTCCGGACGGGCTCCGGCAGCCTCCAGCTCACGCTGGCGCCGACGCGCTTTCTCCAGGCGGACGCCGTCACCCAGCTGAACACCTTCACGCGCGCGATGACCGTCCTGGCCCGCATCCGCTGGCGCTACCTGCCGGGCAGCGACCTCTTCCTCGTCTTCCAGCAGAACTTCCCGTACGCGACGACGGAGAGCCGCTGCCTCGAGAACCCGGCGTCCTGCGCGCCGGAGCGACGCGCCATTCTGAAGCTGACGTTCCGCTACGACGCGCTGCTCTGAGCCGCCGTCAGGGCTCGGCGTGGACGTCGTCGAAGCGGATGACGGTGTTCCCGTCCGTGCTCTCCCGCCGGAGCGAGAGGGTCAGCGGGCCCACCTCGCGGTAGTCGGTCCAGGTCCAGCGCCCTTCCCGGCCGGCGCTCAAGCGGTAGCGCCACTCCTCGACGCGCCCGTCCTCCGCGACTCGGTATTCGTAGCGATCACCAGGGGTCACGCCGACGTCCCCGTAGACCACGCGCAGCCACCCGTCGGCGTAGCTCAGGGAGGTCCCCGGGGCGCGCAGCCGCACCGGCGCGTAGAGCCAGAAGGAGTCGTTGATGAAGGCGCCCCAGCTCCGGGCGGCGAGCGCCGGGTCCGTGCCCGGGCTGATCTCCTCCCAGAGCTCGGCGTGCGCCTCCGGGTCCCGCGCGGCGCGGTCGAGGTCCCGGCCGCGCGTGCCGCGGAGCACGACCTCCTCCTCGCCAACCTTCACGCGGAGCGTCCCTTCGCCGGGGCGCCATACGTGCGTCCGGCGCACGCGCTCCTCGCCCTGCGATTCGACCACGAAGGTGAAGCGAAGCTCCGTAAGGGAATCGGGGTCGCCGAGCGCGCGCTCCGCGCGGACCGCTAGCGCCACCGGATCCGGCAGCGGCTGGGCCAGCGCCGGGGTCACGAGCATCAGGCTCAGAAGGACGAGACTCCTCAACGAATCGACTCCACGCTCTTCTCCCAGTTCTGCCCGTCGAAAGGCGTGACATCCCACCCTTCGAAGCCATCCGCCACGACGACGTCGAGGCAACGGCCATTCACGCTGATGCCCTCGGGATGCGAGCGCGGCACGTAGAAGGGGGAGATTCCGCAAACGCGGCAGAAGTGATGCTTCGCCACATGCGTTCCAAAGGTGTAGGTCACCAGCTCTTCGTCGCCCCGGAGGAGCGTGAAATCCTCGGCACGGGCGATCAGGTGCAGAAACCCCTTCCGCCGGCAGATGGAACAGTTGCAATCGAGCAGCGCCCGCGCCGGCGCGCGCACCCGGAAACGTACGGCGCCGCAGTGGCAGCCCCCTTCGAGGTGCTCGTCCGCCGTTCCCATGCGCGCCGAGGATAACGCGTGAGCGCATCCGCGCCGGGCGGCGAGAGCCGCGGTGCCATCGCGTGGATGGCCCACAATCCCGTCGCGGGGAACATCGCCGCCGCGATCCTCCTCGCGGGCGGGCTCCTCTCGACGCTACTCCTCATCCGCCGCGAGGTCTTCCCCGCGGTGCAGGTAGAGCTCGTCACCGTCGACGTGGCGTACCCCGGCGCCGACCCGGAGGTCGTGGAGCGGGGCGTCGTCCTTCCCATCGAGGAGGCCGTGGAGGGCATCGAGGAGATCCTCGAGGTGCGTTCCTTTGCCTTCGAGGGCGCGGCGTCGGTGCAGTGCGAGCTGCAGCAGGACGCGGACGTCCCGAAGGTCCGCGACGAAATCGAGCAGGCCGTCAGCCGCATCACGTCGTTCCCCGCCGACGTCGAGCGCCCCGCCGTCAACGCCGCAGAGCTCCGCTCCGAGGTCATCACGCTGGCCTTCTTCGGCGACGTCTCCGAAGACGTGCTCCGGCAGGCTGCGGAGGACGCCGAGCGGGAGCTGCTCCAGGACCCGCGCATCCCCGCGGCCGAGATCACGGGGACCCGCGCTCGCGAGGTTAAGGTCGACGTCCCGCAGGAGTCCCTCGAGCGGAGCGGGCTGACGCTCGGCGAGATCGCCCAGCAGATCCGCGATGCCTCGCGGGAGGTCGGCGCCGGGGGCGTGCGGACGCCCGGCGGCGAGGTGCTGCTGCGCATCGACGAGCGCCGCGTGGGCGACGAGGTCGGCGACGTGATCGTCGCCGCGAACGAGGGCGGCGGCGTGCTGCGCGTGCGCGACCTCGGCACCGTGGAGGACGGCTTCGCCGACATCACACGCCAGATCACCTTCGGCCTCGAGGACAACGCGCGCGCGCTTCGCCTCGACCTCTACTCCGTCGGCAGCACCGACCCGCTCGAGATCGCCGAGCGGGTCAAGGCGTGGCACGCCGCGAACGTCGACGCGATGCCCGCCGGCGTCAGCGTCGCCATCTGGGACGACGAGTCGCGGCAGTTCCGCGAGCGCATGGACCTGCTCACGAAGAACGGCCTCTACGGGCTGCTGATCGTGCTGATCGTGCTCGCGCTCTTCCTCGAGCCGAAGGTGGCCTTCTGGGTGACCTTCGGTATCCCGCTCTCCTTCGCGGGGACGCTCCTGATCCTGCCCGGGAGCGACACCTCGCTGAACATGATCAGCCTCTTCGCCTTCCTGGTGACGCTCGGCATCGTCGTGGACGACGCCATCGTCGTGGGCGAGGCCGCCCACGAGTCCATGCAAGCCGGCGGCGACCGGACCGAGGCGGCGATTCGCGGCACGCGGAAGGTCGCGCTGCCGGTCACCTTCAGCGTCTTGACGACCTGCGTGGCCTTCGCGCCACTCCTCTTTCTGCCCACGGCCTTCGGCTCTCTCTTCGCCAATATCCCGCGCGTGGCCATCGCGGTGCTGCTCTTCAGCCTCGTGGAGTCGCTCTTCGTGTTGCCGGGGCACCTCGGGCACCGAACGCCCCTCCTGCTCCGCGTGGTGCTCGGCATCTTTCGCCTCACCGATCCGCTCCGCCACTGGCTCCAGCGGGGCCTCGTGGCCTTCCTCGAAGGGCCCTACCCGCGTGTCCTCCGCGCGTTCTTCGCGGGTCGGTATCTCGTGCTCGCGGTCTCCGCGGCGCTCTTCCTGGCCAGCCTGGGCGTCGCCTTCGGCGGCACGCTGAAGGTCAACTTCCTCCCGCGCATCGAGGGCGACTTCGCCTTCGTGCGGCTGCGCATGCCCGAGGGCACGCCCGTCGAGGAGACCCGCGCCCACCAGGAGACCATCCTGGCCGCCGGCCGCGAAGTCTTCGCGGGCACCAACGACGTGCGCAACGTCCAGAGTCGCGTGGGCTACGGCTGCGGCGAACGGGGCGACAACGTCGCCAGCGTCTTCGCAGAGCTCGCGCCGGGCTCCGAGCGAGAACGGGCGGCCAGCGAGATCGCGCGGCTCTGGCGCGAGGCCACGCCGCCGCTCCCCGGCGTGGAGCGTCTCTTCTTCGGCTCCTCCGGCGGCTTCCGGCGGGGCGCGGACCTCGACATCGAGCTCGCCCACGACGACCAGGACACCCTCGAGGCCGCCGCGCGCTGGCTCGCGGAGCGTCTCGGCGAGTTCGACGCCGTCGAGTCCGTAGACCGCGGCGTCCGCGACCGAAAGCAGCAGATCACCTATCGCCTGGACGCGCGCGGGCGCGCCCTCGGGCTGACGCCCGCCGACTTCGGGACCCAGCTCCGTCACCAGTTCTTCGGCGCCGAGGCGACGCGACAGCAGCGCGGGCCCGACGAGGTGCGGGGCTACGTGCGAAGGCCCCGGGACGCGCGCTACTCCGCGCAGGGTCTCGAGACGACGCGCATCCGAACACCGAGCGGCGCCTGGGTGCCCGTGGACGAGGTCGCCACGGCGTCACGCTCGCGCCAGCCGGCGCGCATCGAGCGCGCGCGGGGGCGCCGCATCGCCGAGGTGGGCGCGGAGATCGATGAAGCGGCCGGCAACACGGAGGACATCCTCGTGGAGCTCGAAGCGAGCGTCGTGCCCGAGCTCGAAGAGCGCTTTCCGGAGGTGGCGCTCCGGCCGGGCGTCGGGCGGCGCGGCGAGGCGCAGCTTCTCGATGCGATGGAGCGCTACTACCTGCTGGCCATGCTCGTGATGTACGGGATGCTGGCCGTCGCCTTCAAGCGCTGGCTTCAGCCGCTCTTCGTGCTCATCGCGATCCCCCTCGGCTTCATCGGCGTCGTCGTGGGGCATCTGCTCTTCGAGCTCGACGTGAGCCTCATGAGCGGGATGGGCTTCGTCGCGCTGAGCGGCGTCGTGGTGAACGACTCCCTCGTGCTCATCGTGGCCATCAACGAGGCGCGCGCCCGCGGCGTCAGCGCCATGGACGCGGCCCTCGAGGGGTGTACGACGCGCTTCCGGCCCATCCTGCTGACCACGCTGACCACCTTCTCGGGGCTGATGCCCATGGTCTTCGAGACCAGCACGCAGGCGCGCTTCCTCGTGCCCATGGCCGTGGCGCTGAGCTTCGGCGTGCTCGCGGCGACCATCATCACGCTCGTGGTGGTCCCGGCCATGTACCTCGCCGGCGATGACCTCCGCGGCCTCGGAGCGCGGCTCGGCCAATGGGCCGGCGTGCCCGACGAGGCGCGAGGCGTCGCGGAGTAGCCGCGCGTAGCTATCCTCTGCCCATGACCTCCCCGACGCGCGCCTCCTTCGCGAGCGCCTCCCTCGGGCACGCGCCCATGAGCCGCGCCCAGGTGTCCGACGTTCAGGCCGCCGTAGCCCGTGTGATGTCCAACTTCGGCCCGGACTACTGGGCCCTCGTCGACGAAGAGCGTCGCTTCCCGGAAGAGGCCTTTCGCGCGGCGGGCGAGGCGGGCTGGTTCGGGACCTTCGTGCCCGAAGGCTACGGCGGCGCCGGCGCCGGGCCCTACGCCGCCGCGGCCATCGTGGAGGGCATCAACGCGGCGGGGGGCGACGCGGGCGCCATCAACGCGCAGATGTCCATCGGCCGCACGCTCGTGCTCCACGGGAGCGAGGCACAAAAGGAGCGCTGGCTGCCGGGCATGGCGCGGGGCGACGTGCGCTTCTTGACCGTCGCGGCGACGGAGCCTGACAGCGGCGCCGACATGGGCGCGCTCCTGAGCACGGCGCGCCGGGACGGCGACGACTGGATCCTCGACGCGAAGAAGGTGCTCATCTCCTTCTCCAAGCACACGCGGCTCATGATCCTGCTCGCGCGCGCCGACGAGGGGACGACCATCTTCCTGCTCGACCTCGACGAGGTCGGCGACCGCGTAGAGCGCCACCCCATCGACCTGGTGGCCCATCGCATGACCACGAGCCTCTTCATCGACGGTCTCCGGGTGCCCGACTCGGCGCGCATCGGCCCCGTCGGCCAGGGCGTGAAGTGCCTCTCGGACGGCTTCGTCGTGCGGCGCGTGCTCGCGGCGTCGGAGGCCCTCGGCAACGCTCGCTTCCTCCTCGACCGGAGCCTCGCCCACGTGCGCCAGCGCGTGACCCGGGGGCGCCCCATCGGCGTGCATCAGGGCGTGCAGTACCCGCTCGTTCAGGCCTACATGAAGGTCGAGGCCGCCGATCTGGTGCGCTGGGACGCCCTCGACGCCGAGGGGCGCGGTGAGGACGCCGTGGCGCGCTCGGCCATGGCGAAGGTGCTCGCCTCGGAGGCCGCGTGGGAGACCACCCGCGCCGCGCTGACCGCCTTCGGCGGCTGGGGCCTGGCGCGCGAGTACCACGTCGAGCGGAAGCTCCGCGAAGGCACGGTCTACGTCTTCAACAACCTGCTCATGAGCATGGTCGCAGACCGGGCCCTCGATCTGCCGAAGCTCTGAAGGGCTCGCTACTCGACCGAAACGGGCGGCAGCGCGTCGTCGCCGTCGACGACCTCGAAGGCGAGGCGCTCGTCCTCGGGCGGTCCGCCCAGCACCTCGAAATCGGCGAGGCGTACGAGCACCCACTCTTCTTCGCCGAAGAGCGCGAGCGCCGGCGCGCCGCGGACGGTGCCGAGCCCGGCGCCGCGGAGCCCCGGCGCCTGCAGCGCCCGGAGCTCCGAGCCGTCGATGTGTGCCACCAGCTCTCCCGCGCGCAGGAGCCCGCGGTCGACGCGGCCGAGGCGCGCCAGGAACCGCTCCCCCTCGGGCAGGGCCCGGGCCCCGAAGGGCCCCGTGAGCGCCTGGCCGCCCTCCTGCAGGCGATGAACGCGCACGAGCGGCTGGCGGCGTACGTCGCCGCCCACGCCGACGCTGTTGAAGTAGCCCGTGCCGCCGTCGACGAAGAGGCGCTCCTCTTCGATCCACGCGCGGTGCACGCCCTCGCCGCCGGGGATCTCCACGCGCGAGCGCACCTCGCCGGAGGCCGCGTCCAGGATCATCACCTCGACGGGGTCCGCGCCGTGCAGGTCGAAGACGACGTCCTCGGCGGCGTGGAGCGGCCGGCCGCGGAAGGGCGGCGGGGGGGGGGGGGCCCACCGCGGAGGGGGCGGGGCGCGCCAGCGCCGCGGGCCCAGCAGGGAGGGGCAGGCGTGAAGCTGGGCATGGCCCCGCGCCTCGCGCGCCCGGAGGAAGACCACGCCCTCGCGGACGAGGAGGCCGTCCTCGCGGTGCGCGTCGCCGTCCTGGAGGCCGAAGAGCGGCTCGGACCAGCGGAGGCCCTCGGGCCCGCGCACCACGAGATGCGGGTAGCCGCGCTCCTCGTAGCCCCGGCGCACGAGCACCGCGCCCCCGTCCGGCGCCGGCACCGCCGCGAAGATGGGCCCGTGCGGCTCGCGGCCACGAAACCACTGGAAGAAGGTCAGGCCCACGACGGCCAGGAGCGCCAGCGCGCAGCCGGGGACGAAGCGCTTGCCCGAGACGCCGCGCGAGGCGGGAGCCTGGGAAGCCGACCGAAGGTCGTCACTCATGGGCTCTTTCTTGGCCCCATCGCGGGGCGCTGTCACGGCTACCGGCGCTGCGTGCCGACATAACCGAGGGCCCGGAGCTGGGCGTCGAGCTCCGGGTCGATGTCCGTGGTCTCGGCGACGTGGCGCCGGCGGCGGCGCTGGACGCTCCGGCCGTCCTGGCCGGCGAGGGCGAGGCCCAGCATGCCCCGAAGCCAGCGCACCACGAGCGGGCGCTCGGCCGAGAGATCGTGCTCTTCGCCGGGGTCCGCCTGGCGGTCGTAGAGCATGAAGCGTCGGTGCGTCCGCTGGATGAGCTTGTAGCGCCCGAGGCTGACGCTCCGCCACCCCTCCATGAAGCCCGCCACCATGGGCCGCGGCGCCGCGGGCACCACGCCCCGGAGCTGGGGCAGGAGCGAGATGCCGGAGAGGTCGTCGGGCACGGGCCCGACGGCCTCCTCCCCGAGGGCGTCGAGCACGGTGGGCACGACGTCGATGAGCCCGGCGCCCCGGCCGTCGCGCAGCCCGCCGGCCGTCAGCCCCGGCACGTCGAGGATGAAGGGCACGCGGGTCAGCTCGTCGTAGAGGCTGTGGCCGTGGCCGACGGAGCCATGGTCGAAGAACTCCTCGCCGTGGTCCGAGGTGAAGACCACGACCGTCTCGTCGCCGAAGCCGCGGCGGTCGAGGCCTTCGAGGATCGCCGCGAAATGGGCGTCGTGATAGGTGATCTCGGCGTCGTAGAGCGCCTCGAGGCGGCGCTTGTCACGCCCGCTCAGGCGCAGGCTCCCGACCTTGATCTTCTCGAGGAGCTCCCGGTCCCGGGCGAAGCTCACGGGACCCTCGTAGGGCGCGTCGTCGTACTCGTGGAGGAGCTCCGAGGGCGGCAGGTAGGGCACGTGCGGGTCGATGGTGTGCACGTAGAGAAAGAAGGGCCTGCCCTCGCCCGCCTCGCGCTCGGCGACGCGCTGGTCGAGCCAGCCGAGCACGTCCGCGGCCACGAAGCGGGCCTGGTTGCGCCGCCCCTCGCGGATGTAGTTGCGCCAATCGTCCCAGCCCTGGCGGAAGCCGAAGGCGCCAGAGACGTAGCCGTTGGTCACGAAGCCCGCGGTGCGAAAGCCGTGGCCCTTCAGCCGCTCGGCGAGGGTCTCGACGCTCGCCGGCAGCACGGCCTCGCCGCTCGTCGCCGTGTGCTCCCAGGGCATGAGGCCCGTCAGCAGTGACGCCACGCTGGGCTTGGTCCAGTTCTCCGGCGTGG
>ERZ1740059.1529-NODE-1529-length-11611-cov-3.804258_pt1 | contig 11611 bp, 8 predicted proteins | sample MGYA00581744_ERZ1740059 | MGnify/ENA primary metagenome ERZ1740059 (study PRJEB43018, sample SAMN04849738) | marine metagenome | isolation source: floating plastic debris | place: Pacific Ocean | collected 2008-08-28 | study: EMG produced TPA metagenomics... | reverse complement strand
CGAATCAACCCTTAGTGGCCAAACCTCTCTCTCGTCGCAGTAAGGTTGATTTTAATGCAGGTACTAAGATTCCCGTTGTTACGCTACAGCCTGAGGAATTTAAGACATGGGCCAGTATGTTGTCGGGTAAAGGGGGAACCTGGGCAAAGGGGGCTGTCTTTTCAACCGTTACTGATAGATCTACTCAGCGTAGCGCTCCAGGGGCGATTTTAGAAAATCTCACTGCAGAAGAAAGGGTACAGTGCTTTCGGATAACGGCATCGCCCATGGGAAGAACGCTTGCAGGTTTGCTGGCTGCTTCGCCTGGTATTAATTTACCTGTTGTGAGAATTATCCAGGATCGACTGTTGCAACAATCTAAACAGGTTCATGTTGCTGAAGTTTTTCTGGGTGGGTTGTTAGAGCAAGTTACTGAGATTACCCCAGGTATAAAACCTGCAGGAATCCAATTTAGTTTTTGTGAAGGGGTTCGAGGTGTTCTCTTAGAATCTGTTCCAAAAAGTGAAATTATTAATGGGTTTAATGAAGTTTCAGCTTTTATTGCTGAAAATCTTGGTTTGTCTCTCGAAGAGTTTGCAGCTATTTTAAGGACTCCCGAAGAAGCATCTAATCAAGATTTAGCAACTCAAATTCGTCCTTTCGCAAGGGTAACAGCTCAAATATTAAAGCGATTGGGTGGGGAATATGCTCATTTTGCTGAGCAGCATCTTTCACAAAGCCGATTAAGATTAGAACCCCTTGATCTCGAACGTTTTTATCGCGCTGCTAACCCTAGTCGTCCACTTAAAGTTTCTCGATTAGAAGATCGGCAACACTATATCGACTTTTCCTCAGTACGGGGTGGGGATATTGTCCGGGAGCTGGAGCGGACGATTACCTTGCTGTCACCGGATGAACCGACGACTCAACTATTCACCGGCAATATTGGTTGTGGTAAGTCGACGGAGCTATTACGTCTTAAGTCAAAGCTGGAACAGCAGGGATTTCACGTCGTTTATCTTGAGTCAGACCGTCATTTAGAGATGGCCGATGTGGATATCAGTGATATCTTACTGATGATTGCCCATCAGGTAGTGAAAAGTCTTGAAAAAATTGGTATTCAATGTAGGTCAACCTCACTGAAAAATCTGTTTCGCGACCTGACAGAGGTACTGCAAACGCCTATGGAATTGTCGGATGTGAGTTTCCAGGTCGGGATTGGGACAATTACGGCACAGGTGAAGGAAAGTCCCGAACTCAGAAGCATGCTGCGACAGTATCTAGAACCATGAACGACAACGATTAGGAATGCTATTAATAGTGAGCTGTTGGAACCTGCGATCACAACCCTTCGTTCCCAAGGGAAAAAAGGGCTGGTAGTACTCATAGATAACTTGGATCGCATTGATCCGGTGGAACACCCTGACGGTCGTACCCAATCTGAATATATCTTTGTTGACCGTGGCAGACATTTAAAGCAGTTGAACTGCCATATGGTCTATACGATTTCTTTAGCCTTAATCCTCTCTGAGGATTCCTCTCGTCTATCCTCTCAGTTTGGCGTCTCTCCAAAAGTATTACCCTCGGTACCTGTGACCCGGCGAGATGGGACTATCTCTGAGCCAGGTCTAGCTCTATTACAACAGATGGTTCTAGCCCGTGCATTTCCTAACAAGAATTATAATGAGCGCTTAGACCATATTCAGGTCATTTTTGAAAATGTTGATGTGCTTAACCGTCTCTGTCATCTTAGCGGTGGCCATATGCGAAATCTGATGAGACTGCTATATGGCTGTCTCCAAAAGCAAGATCTTCCAATTCAACGCAGTGCATTAGACGCAGTTATACGAGATGAGCGTGATTCCTTAATGGCGCTGGTCGATGAGCAAGAATGGAAGCTCTTATTCCAGGCAATTGAGCCTGATATTCAAGGGCATGAAGATTATGGTCTACTCTTAAGGAGCTTGTTTTTGTATGAGTATCGGGATCAAAATGGTCGGTGGTTTACTCTGAATCCGATCTTAGAGGAAACGAATCGCTTTAAATCCTGGAAATCTGCTCAACCTAAGGTCATTGATTCAGCGGATACCAACAATTCATAGGTTGATTTTGCAGGTTATTAAAAATCGGAAAATATACAATGTCCTCAGCACTTGAACGATTTCAAACTATTTGGCACAAAATATCTCAAGGTTATAGTCAACCACCTATAAGTTTGGCTATTCCCCAAAGTCGAGTAGATTTAAATCTTTCAGCCGGGGGACCATTGAAGCAAAATGCTCAATACTTTCAGGTTCGTATAAATGAGCTGCATCTCTCCAAAACACGAGAATGGTTTACAACTTATCAGCCATTTGTCTTTGTTGTTTCTGAATTTATTTACGATAACAAGATCGAAGCAGTCCCCTTTATAGTTGGTCCTTCCCTTATCGAAAAATATGGCCAACCGGCTCCTCAAGGGATGATCTTTGCAAACACGCGAGTAGCTGGCCTTCATCCCTATCGGGGTGGCAAGCTCAATCTTTCTATTCTGCTTTGTCGTATTAAAAACAAAAACTACGTCAAAGAACTACTTCAACTAACCGAAAACGCTGCCAGCGTTCTTGACTTCTCCACTGCCCTCACTAGCTATCTCAAAATCGGCAACGTTCTCCTCGATGGTATCGAATCCCTGTTTAACCTGGGCGATACACAGTCCCTCATTGGCCTACGCCAAGAGTTTGCCCCTGATGCCGGAGATAATATGCAACCCGGCTACTTTGCCCTCATAGACACTTCAGAGACTCAATTTAACCCTAATCACTTCTGGGTTCGTAATAACCAGCTGCTCTACGGCATGACCGCTGTATCAGCTAAACCCTTTCGTGAAGCTGATTATGTTCTCTATAGCCTCGTCCAAACTTCAGAGCGTCAGGATGTAGCCCTGTTGCCCTTCTATTCCAGTTACGAAGATGTCAAAGCCTGGGCTAGTAAAACTGACAAGGAAAGCTGGAAGCAAGCCAAAGCCAGCATGTCCAGTCTCTACCAGGAGATGGTCAAAAGCCCAGATCTGATTTCTTCCCAAATGCGTAAGCTAGTCAACCAGTATGTAGCCGAAATGCGACAGCTTCGCAAAATGGCCATTGGTCTTGGGGCTTTGGGTGCAGCTGATAAGTTTGATATTGGCGAAATCGACGAGGCCGATACCGAAGCTAATCTAGCTAATGTCGCTCGAATTCTAGATTTGAAACTTTAGCCCTTCAATCAACCTGTTGCAGAAGAGATGCTAATTTTCCAAGCTGAGGGTAACTTGCAGATAGAAGTTCTATAGCCTGCTTAGCACGTTCTAGCTTCTCACCTCTGCGCTCTGTGTTACCAGCAGACTCTGCCTTGATCGCAGCATTTAAAGCCAGCTCAACCGCCCTCAAATCATCTGCTAAATCTTCCAAATCAGCGATCTCTGCCTGCTCAATCTGCTCAGTCACCTGACTACAGATGCTCTGTAGGGACACCGTATTTTCAGCAGCAGGAGCCGTTGGCACAGATTTATACATATCCCGACCAGCATAAGCTCCACCGCCCGTATTAATCACTGTTGAATTGCCAAAGACCTGATTAACTGGACCACTGGGCCGATTAACAAACCCTTGAGAACCAGATGCATTGATATAGTCTCCACGCTCAAGCACCTGCACATCCTGCATATCGCCACCAGCCGCCAGGTTAACCTTGCCACTAAGGATTTGTTGCAAAGCCCTCTGACTTTTTGCCGCATCCACCTCACGCACTGCCCCATTGAGAGAAGCAGGATAATCGCTAGCTCCCAGGGCACCGCCAGGAGTCTGACCACTGTGTAGGGCCACAGCCATCACTCCCACCCCTTTTTGAATCGTCAGCTCTGGCTCCTGCACTATGCCATACTGCCCAAATAGTTTCTCCACATCAGCTTCGACCTGACTAAACACCTTTTCATATAGGTCAAAAATACTGATATACCCTTTACGGCTAGGAATACCCTTGCCCTTTAGAGCTTCAACTAAACCCTGGGCAAACAGCGGCATAGAGTCTCCTGGCGAAAAGTAATTCTTCTGAGTCTCCCGTCAGGCTGTAATGATTACCCGTCCTTCCCCTGTTGCCAGCAGCGCATTTGCAGTTTGCTCCGGAATATTAGCTCCTTGATTGCTAGGTGAACCTAGTGTACCAGGAGAGATTTCCCCCGAGTGACAAGCGTTAAAAAACAAGAAAACTCGCTTTGCCTTAATAGCATTTAGTTTCTCTAAAAGAACTTTTTCACGGAGCCCACTGCCTGCAACTACTCGGTTGCCATCTAAGCGCGTATCGTAGGTAGTCAAGTAATAGCCATCGTCACCATAATCACCATGGCCACTATAAAAAACAAACAGTGTATCTGTGTCACTCAAGGATTTGGCCAGAGCATCTAAAGCATCTTCAATATTTTGACGAGTCGCTATCTCATTATGCAAGAAAAGAATCTGTTGTTCAGGATATGCGCAATAGTTTAGATCTTGCAGAGTCGTTTCGATTACCTGAGCATCCTTGACCGTCAGAGGTACATTTAGCCCTGGCTCATATTGATATGAGCCTATCCCAATCAACAAGGCATATCCTGTATCAAATGCCATATGAGTGTACTCCAGAGTCAATCAGCCATTCTAACTAAATATAGCTTTGCACATATGGTTCACAACATAGGTGATCGCTGGAAGCTTCGAATAGCAAAGGTTATATACGATGCAATCTGCTGAAGGTCCTTGATGGAACGCCTGTCGAAGATATCGAAGATATCCTTTTTGCATCTAATGTGGATCTAATTCAATACACCCCCCTTACATTGGTAGTATGACGAAGCAAGCTTACACAGAAGATTTATTAGATGGTAAAGCTCTCACTTTTGAACATTGAACTGACGAAATTCTTCTGTTTCTTTTAGTGTTGGGTTAACATCGAACCAGCGGCCCTGTTCATCATAGTACTCAAAGACAAATAAGCTTTGTAGGAGGCTCTGATACCCTTCTTCTCCTTTTACTACCTGCTGTTGGCTAACCTGATGTAGTAGTTCCCATTCATCGGCAGTAATTCCTAGGGTTAAACCGTCTCGATGCTCTCGAATAGCTATTTCTAAACAACTACGGGAAATAGGAGGGTCCTCGTCCTGTAGGCAACGATATAAAATGCCCAACAAAGTACGTATATGACCTCCACTAATAAGACAAAGACGATCCAATGTCTCTTGGCTATCAAAAACTTCTACAATATAATCCAGACGTTGTGTTGGGTCAATATCTGGAAAAGCTCGTGCCATTGCTATTTGTCTCAGTAAAGCTAATCCTTGATCATGCCTACTCTGATCTCGATTGAGTACTGGCACCAAAGGTAAAACGTAGGGTTTAACTCCACCTCCAACACGATTAGTTAAGGCTCGATATTCATTGGAAAACACTAGTATCAGTGGAATGGTGTATACCACATGGCAATTAATTTTGCGTAACTGCTCTCCTCGGTCTACGAACAAGTATTTGGGTTGAGTTCGCGTACCATTAAATATAGAACGATTATCAATGCGATCTAAATTATCAACGATTACAACCAGTCCCTGTTTGCCCTGTTGTTTAAGCTTTTCGGTGGCGACCCCTAAAACATCCTTATTAAAAACTTCTAGGAGATTGTAGGTTCGAGGCTCTAAATATTGTCGCAGACGGTCTCTAACTTTGGGGCTTTCTTTTGCCTGGGCAGTAATTTTGCCTAATTCCATGGAAAAATCAAACTCACTTTCGTAAGAGAGATCAACAGTCATTTGCAACAAGTCGGATATTTCATTAAACATCCCTCGAAAGTAGCCTGGTTTAATTTGAATATCAACTTTTTTAAGGTTTTCTGTAACCTGGCGAATAATTGCCAAGATAATATCTGTAATATCTACGTCACACATATCTAAGTCTTTTGTGGATTCAAAATAAACAATATGGAACCCCTGAGCTTCTAACTCTGATTGAAGACGACGTAGTTCGGTAGACTTACCACAGCCAATATGCCCGGTGAAGATTTGGCAAGTAGGGCTATTAGTTCGAGCTTTGAGCAAAATTGTGCGTTTGGCCAACTCAATCATCCTATCACCCCGAACAGAATCAAAATTCGTATAGTATTGATGCTCTTCCTGATTGTCAAAGGTTAGGGTTCTAGAAGGGTCACAAGCATCAAAAAAACGTAAGAAATCTAATTGAGCTGCCCTGTTGTTATTCTGAGATTGTAAATATGGTTGCCAATTACATTCCAGTTCTTCTGCAAACCTTGCATACTCTCCACCTAGTTGTTGTAAGATCTGAGCTGTCACTATTGCAAATGGACGAGATTGATCAACTAATTCCTGATTATCATTTTTAACTGGGTTCCTCAAGATTGCAGTAAACGCATCGATTGATAGTCCTAGCCGCTTTGCGACAAAACTTGAGACTTCGTTTAAAACGCCAAGAGAATCTACAGTTGGAATTGACTCTAGCAATATTTCTCGAAAGCCCTTTAAAAACTCATATCGAATCGTATCAGGGTTTGTATTCGATTGAAGTTCTGACAGTGGTCTTAACAATCCACCTAGAAATACCTCAGCTACATGAATTTGTCGTGATTCTGGCAATAAACGATCTCGAATAATTCGTACTACAGGCAAAACAATGACTGGCGCAGCCGCTAACAAACCTGCTAATCGTCGAGCAATTGGAGATGCGGTAGAACGAAATCTTTGTACCTGATGCTCTGCTGAATCTTCCAAAGAAGGATTCTGAAAATGTGAAGTATCTAACGATGTTGCAGTGCTCGAATCGAAAACAAATCCAGGAGACCAAGATCCTCCTTTGGCACTCAACATCTTTGACCAGGCTAAAAATGGCTCAGATTCCAGTGTCACTACCGGCACCCGAATCCCCGTATCCAGATCCACCTCATCCCAAGGAGATAAATCCCTTACATCCAATCGATTATTAGGTACCCCAGGCATAAGCGAATGCAGCCGCACAGCTGACGCAAACCCCAATCCTGTTCTTGCCCATAGCCACTCCGGCAACATCTGCATAATCGCCATCGGCCCACTACTAGCCCACAGATTCAAGGTAGGCAACATTGTTCCATCCCACCAAATCGCTGACACACAATCCGTAGCAATCAAAATCAACCGTCGCCCACTGGGATCAATCAACTCACTGGGTCGATGCACTAACTTTCGACGAGCTGCTGCCCCCAATCTCGGTCGCAGACCTACCTGACCAGAGTCATCCGTTACCAGACTCCAGACCCGCACATCTCGAAAGACCCCGTAATTTACCAATAACCGCTGTAATTCTGTGATTGTCCGTTTCCACAGGTGCATCGAAATACTTTCATCCACCACCAGCGCCAAATCTAACCAGGGTTCCAGAGCCGGTTTTAGCACCGGCATCCAAATACCCTCATCAGCAATACGCTCCACCGTTGCTGCATCATCCAGCACTGTGCTCACCCCTGCTGAAACCTTTTTCAAAAGAGGTTTTAAGGACTTCGCCAAAGACAAGGGCTCTCGCAATGAACGCGCATCTGGAACATTTAGTGTCAATTCAGAACCAAATCCACTCTGATCATCCGATTCAGTATCTGGCGTATGCAGCTCTGCATCTGTCGATTGTGATTGCTTCGAGAAATCATCTCTCCCAGAATCTGAGCTGGAAGTTGATGGATCACGATTAAATGAACGATTGTCTGTAGAACGTTTTTGTATTTGATTCCTGGTTGCTTCCTCAGCAGTATTCGAAGAAAACTCTGAGACTTCCATCTGCAACGCAAGCCAAACTGCGTCTGCAATTTCCTTGCTCGTCAGACCTAATTCTTGTCCCAGTGCTGCAACCAGTTGATTAATCATCCATCCTCCGCACTGGATAAATACTTCATCAACACCTCCATCAGCTTCTTCTGATCACCCCCCACCGGGCTAAACTGTCGCGTCACCAAATACACCGCATTCAACAGCTGATCGGGGGAGAGATCACCCTTGATTCGCTTCTCAACAAATTGAGAAATTAATGGTTCAGCCTCTTCTAAAGCCTCATCGCCCAGGTGAGCCTTAACCATATCTGTCAGCGCATCCTGATCAGGGTCAGGCATAGTTAATCGCAAACAGCGCCGGAGAAAGGCAGGTGGAAAGTCTCTTTCACCATTACTAGTCAATAAAATAAATGGAAAGCTAGCACATTTCACCTGACCAGCCTTGAGGATAGCTTCTTGGCCATCATAGGTCCGCACCTGAACTCGTTCTGTATCCTTTGCAAGTCTTGCTAGCTCAGGAATCTCAAACTCCCCCTCTTCAAACAAATTGAGCAGGTCATTGGGTAAGTTGATATCACTCTTATCAAACTCATCAATCAACAAAACACGGGGCACCGGCTGGGGGCCTGCTCCATTCTCTGAGCGAGCCGTTGGCAATAACGCCGTCCCCAATGGCCCCAACTGAATATAACGACCAATATCAGGATTAGCCCCATTACCAGATTTTCCAGATTCCTTAGGTTTCAGCTGCACATCCTGCAATCGCGAAATAGCATCGTAGCGATAAAGACCATCCTGCAGCGTAGAACGAGCAGTAATAGACCAGGGCAGAACCGGCCCCAGGTTTAACTCATACGCAATTCGATAGGCCAGCGATGTTTTACCTGTACCTGGTTTGCCCGTCACCAGCAAAGGGCGTCTCAAATAAAGTGCCGCATTGACCACATTCACCAGATCCTCATCATCTGACGACACCCGAAAGCTTTTCCCCCGTGTCTCATCCCGACGACTGAGCTGCTGTGGCGCATTAACCCACTCAACTTCCTCAAACTCTCGTTCAAACTGTCGCCAGCTGGGCGACTCTGGCAAATCTGTAATCCTATTATGGGGATCTCCCACACCTGTAAAAATTCGCCAATCACTCACGATCTAATCCCCTCCCGTTACTGTCCTGGTGGTCTAAGTTGAGCCAGGGCATCTGGCGTTAGTCGATTTGGATCTTCCCACAGCACCGCCAAATGTGAACCCAGATGGGACGCTGGGCAACTGTCACAGTCTGCTTCCTCCCGTTTCTGCCGAATAGTTTCCAAAAGCTTTAATAGTGGCCCAGAAGCAACCAATTGCTCAATTTCACTCACCTGATCTAAATGATCCAAATCTAGCCTGGGCCAAATAGCAATCGGTGCAGCTGCTTTCAAGATGCAGGTAAATAGGTCCTTTTGATTGGTTTCTACCAGCCCGCAGGTCAACTTAAGCCCTAGCTTTTGCTTCAGACGATTGACCAATTGCTTCCAGTTACAGGTCTCCATCTCACTGAGATGTTCAAAATCGTCTTGCCCTGGTACCGAAGATAGACGAGTCCTAACCCTATCCCAGTTGTTATGCCATTGATTTAAGCGCGAAGCTAGATACCGAGGATCAAGACGTTCTTGCGATCTAACAATTACCTGGTACTTGGTGCCTACCAAATACGTCTCATCCTCAAAAAATAGGTCGGTCAACTCCCAGCCATCCACATCCGCACAAAGATGATCTAACGGCAAAAACACTTCAACGGTCAACTCATAGCGTTGCCCCGTCAAATATTGAAGTGCTTGATTCAGAAACTGATTGAGGATAGTCGGCACCTCCTCAATCTGACAAGTCGTACCCTTCCGGGTTTCATCCAGATCTAACGGTTGATATCGCTTCGCCGGATCAGACACCGTATCATCAGGAATCAACCAGGCATTGACCACCAAGCCATCCGAACTCAAATCTGGACGCAGCACTATTTGAAGGTAAGCCTGAACCCCAGACTTAAGATTTTGTGCAGACAAATCACCTTGATCTGGTAGATCAGCCTCTTCTTCCTGAATTCTGAAGTCGTCGAGCCTGCTGCGAACTGCTTCCGGCATATCAGGCTCTGCCGCTAAACGCTTCAAACACTGCTGCAGCCGACGAAACTCCTGAAGCTGAGCCACCATAGCTCCATAGCTACCAGCCTCAGGACGTGAAACATAAGAATCTGCTGGCAAAGACTCCTTATAAGCTTGCTTAACCAGCTGTCCATCTCCATACTGCTCCAGAACTTGTAGTAAATCCTGTAACGTTTGGGCTGTCAAAGCCCCTGATGGATTGGTACCAATAAAGACATTTATAAAACTACGCTTGTCAAGATTGCCCCCAGCTGAGTCACCACCACCTGTATCAATCGTTTGCTCATCACCAAAGCGCTGACTAATCTCACTTTGCGGATTTTGTATGAGTCCCTGTGATTTTTGAGCATCCGTAGATCCTTGACTCATAGCGCACGTGTAGACTGACTCAGTTTCCTGCTTACGGCTTTGGCCACAATACTAGCCTTTTCTCAAGCTTACTGGTGTAAACACCTCTAACCCGATAACTTACGCAAATTTTTAGGACTAAGGCGGACAGGTACAGAGGCTACGTAAAATGGTTACATAGTGCTTTCCCCAGAGCCTTGCTCTGCAGGCACTTCTAGATTTCGGATTGCATAAAACATTTAGCTCAGGCATTCATTACGTATCACTTACAACCTGATCGCACCCTCATCTCTGATCAAGACATCACCCCTTTACCCCTGACATCCTTATGAGCATCGTCTCATGAGGATTCGCCTATGAGTACCTGTAAGGAAGTCTTACGGTCTCTTCCATCGAAACTAAAACCGACACTCAAATCCAAGATCACCGAAATCCTGGATGAAATAAACGCTCTGCGCTCCCGAGGTTATAAATACCTCGAAATCACTCAAATCCTTGGTGAGCAAGGCATCACCATCAAATGTTCAACGCTTAAAAAATACGTCCAGCAGCTAAACCGCGCTGCCCGCACTACTAAACCTGGTGCCCTGCCGTTACCCAAATTACGGAGGTAACGGTCATGCCCTGGATTCATAATTCTTGTGGTGAGAAAGGCGGTGTGGGTAAAAGCATCGTATCCCTAGCGCTTGCTGAGTACTTCCTGCAGCAGCAAAAGGTACCGCTTATCTGTGAAGCAGATCGATCCAATGGTGATGTAGGACGAGCATTTGAAGGAAAGCAGCGGGTCATCTACCCCTACTTCACCGAAGATAGCGATCAGCTCGATAAGGCAGACACGCTCCTTGATGAGGTGCTGGCAGGTAACACCGATGCCGTGGTCAACTCCCCCGCTCAGTCCCACCGGGCACTCGTGAACTGGTTATCGCAGGGAAGTGCCGATCTAGCACTAGAGGAAGGCGTCAAACTTTGCTTTTGGTTTGTCACCTCTGGCGAGTACGACTCTGTAACGCTCTTCCTTGAATCGTTACAGGAGTTCGACGGTATCCCCCATATCCTGATTCGAAATCGGCACTTTACCGACCGGCTTACCTACGACTACTCAGACCCAGAAGCCAATGAAAGCCTTGGAACAGCGTTACAGGCGTATCAGGTGCCCGTCATTTACCTACCAAGGTTTGGTACGGCGGACCTTGATTTCTTAAAGGCCCATTCCTTGACCTTTGGGGAAGCCATCTCCCGTGACGGTGGGCTCACCATCGCTGCCCGCAGTCGTGTAAAACGAGCACTCACCACATTCTTCTCTCAACTTGATGCATTAGAGATTTTTACCAATGGAACATCTGACAACAACGGAGCAG
>ERZ1740059.1528-NODE-1528-length-11618-cov-7.160944_pt1 | contig 11618 bp, 11 predicted proteins | sample MGYA00581744_ERZ1740059 | MGnify/ENA primary metagenome ERZ1740059 (study PRJEB43018, sample SAMN04849738) | marine metagenome | isolation source: floating plastic debris | place: Pacific Ocean | collected 2008-08-28 | study: EMG produced TPA metagenomics... | reverse complement strand
CTGGATCGATGCCCTGGCGTTGAAGGGTGTTCGAATGCAGGCCTGCAGGATTAAATGTAACAGCCGGTTTGTCCGTTATAGCCGATGCCAGAGTTGCCAATCCACCGCCTAGGGAATGTCCTGTAAAACTGACATCCTTACCAGAGATGGCGACCTTACGCGCTAGCGCGGCGGCTTGGTTATACTGACCGGACTCAAAGCCCGCGCCCTGCTTTAGATTGTGATACCAATCTTTCGCGCCTTCGGTGCCGGCAAAGGCAACGACTATGTCGCCCTTATCGGTTTTGTAGACGCCAGCCTTGAAGTCCGTGTTCGGGCCAAACAAAGTGTCACTCGCATCGCGTATGTCGCGCGGACGGACCCCCAGAGCTCTAAGCTCGACTTGATCAAGGCGGGTCCAGCCAGGCGCATTATCTGGTTTGCGTCCGGCCCCCTGCCCCGGCTCATATACGTCGGAGGCGATTTCAGCCAATCTGCGAAGGTATTGCGCCTTCGCCGCGGTCAAACTGTTTGGGTCAATTCGCTTCGCCATCACCGAGCGTTCCGAGATCGGTTGGAGGGGCGCCGAGATACCCAATCTGCGTGAGCACGCGGGTGCGTTCTTCAAGCGCCTCTTGGGTTAAATTTTCGCTCGGCGTCAGCGTGTAGAGCGCCAGGAATGTCTGATTCAGATTATTGGTCTGCTGGGGGTCTGCACCCGCCTGCAGGAGCAAAGGGACATAACCTGGAACGCCGGTTGCGGCGGCGAGATGCAAAGGCGTATCGCCTAAATCATCCTGCGCCTTCACGTTCGCTTTGTGAGCTAAGAGATAGCGAAACTGGTGCTTTCGATCGCTGATGATGGCATCAAAAAGCGGCGAGGCGCTGGTCTGCGTATTTTCAAGATCGGCAGAGACCTTCTGCTCAAGTAGCGTGAGCAAGCCGTCTGGATTGTCGATCTTGGCGGCGAGGTGGAGCACCGTGTAGCCGTCCTCATCCCCAAGAGAGGGATCGGCGTCATGATTGAGCAAGTCGGTCATGGCTTCCAGATTGCCATGGAGTAAGGCCCACATCAGAAGCGTAATGCCTTTGTCGCCCTGAAAATTGAGGGTAGTTGGCGCTGCGCTGGAAATATCAGGGCGCTTTTGCTTGGCGATTTGAGCCGCCAAGTCAGCCGTGTCTTTGTTGTTAAAAACCTTGAAGGCGTCGGCCATGACGGAGCGAGTACCTGATATTGCGCGTGTTCTCATAAAGATCATCTGATCGGATCCGGCAAGCGATGGGTTCTCTTCTGGCCGTGCCGGCCGGGGAAGGAGGCGCGCGGCCCTCCTTCCCTCCCAAGCAGAATAGACAGCGACCGTGCCTAGCCCTAGCGGGCTGCGGCCGCACCACTCGCTGTCGATTCAGCTTGGCCCCTTCCTCCCCGCTGTTCGCCACGAAGGCAGAGGTGATGGCGGGGCCATCCCCTTTCTGCCGAAAGGGTCACTTAAACGAGGACTAGACTATGACTAAGACCACAAACGAGACGGCGATTGAGATCGGGACGATTGAAATGATCCCGCTTAAGGCCTTGGTGCGCGATCCGAAGAATGTTCGGACAGGGAAACTGAGCGCAGAAGACAAAGCCGAGATCAAGAGCATTGCCGCCAATATCGAGGCGCGTGGATTGCTGCAAAATCTATTGGTGCGTAAGCTTGCGAGCGGGCGCTACGGGGTGACAGGTGGGGGGCGCCGGTTCGCGGCCATTAAGCTGCTGGTGAAGCAAGGTAAGCTCTCCAAAGAGACCCTTGTGCCTTGTCGGTGCGTCGATGACGATGAGGCAGTAGAGGTCTCCATGTCGGAGAATCTGCATCGCAAGGATATGCACCTTGCCGATGAATTCACTGCTTGGCACAAACTGGCCAAAAGCGGATTGAGCGTTGATAAGATCGCCATCCGCCACGGTGCGAGCGCCAGTGCTATCACGAAACGGTTGAGACTCGGAGCCTTGAGCCCGGCTATTCTCAAAGCGTTTCGAGCCGATCATTTCAGCTTAGACGGGGCGATGGCCTTCACGCTGACAACCGATCACTCGGAGCAAGAAAGCGTTTACACTGCTTTGTCTGAGAAAGGGTTGCCGCTTCATGCACGCTCGATCCGTAACGCGATTACGGGTGAAGAAGTTCCCTGCACGCATCAAATGGCGAGGTTTGTCGGGCCAGAGGCGTTCTTGGCGGCTGGTGGGACCATCCGAGAAGACCTATTTGGGGATGATATGTTTCAGGATCGCGGGCTTCTGGCGGATTTGGCGGACGATAAAGTCGCCGCTGAGATACTACGGTTGGAAGAGGACGGTTGGGCTTGGATTACCAAGGTCGACCATTTCTATGAGTGGGAGCACGCCAAAAACCATCATCAGCTCGATCCGGACGAGACCGATTTGGATGATGCCACGGTAGAGAAAATTTCAGCGATCGAGGAGCAGATTGGAACCCTCATGGCTGACGATGACAGCGATGAATGTCAGATCGATGAATTGGAGGAAGAAGTTCTAGCCCTGAAAGAGGGCGGTCAGTTCAGCGATGAACAAAAGGCAAAAGCGGGCGGTTGGATCACAATTGCAACGGATGGCAGCGGGTTCAAATATCACCTTGGTTATGTTGAAAAAGCAAATGTCCCAAATCCAAAGACAGCGGCCACAAAAGATGGCGCGGTCATCGCCAAAGATCCCTATGGCAAAGGGCTAAGAGACGATCTTGCCTATATCCGGCGCAATGTCCTGCAATGTGAATTCATGCGCTGTCCGGAGGCCGCCGCAGAGCTGTTTCAATTCGAAATCATTCACGCCTTCCACAAAACATCGAGCGTTTTCGATATCAGCGTCAGGCATCCACATGGGCGACGCGTCATGGGTGAGAATGGACTGATGGGCGTGGTGAGCGGCATTGAAGAAAAAGAAGCCGAGATCGCGTCTTTGCCGCTCGATTGGGTTGAAATTGAGGACCGAGCCGCAGCGTTCGATAGTTACAGAGCGCTTAGTCCTTATGACAAAACCCGGCTGTTCGCTTTCGTTGCAAGCCAGAGTCTAGAACCTGTTTTGTCTGGGGAAGATCAGCGCAATGCGAGCCTCGACCGTGCCGCTCAGATTATGCAGACAGACTATGCTGAGTATTGGACCCCAGACACTGACTTCTTTAGTCGATTGCCAAAAAACGAATTGTTGAAGATCGGACGCCATACGGTCTCAGATGAATGGGCCGACAGCCGAGGTAAGTCTAAAAAGACGGGACTGGTCGCAGCGCTCGGCAAAGCGTTCAGCCCTGCTGGTTCAACCGCACTGTCCAAGCAGGCTCGTGAGAGAGCGGCGTCTTGGACCCCTGCCCCGCTCAAAGAGGGCACTCATAGTGAGACTGTGGACCAGCAGGCCTCCTCACCTGCTTGATCTACAAATGGGAAGAGCGCGGCAGCGCTCTTCCTGCTTCTTGGCTCAGGTTTTTCTTTCAACTATTAGCGCGGCTGTGAAATCTCGGACCCGTTTTCGATCGAAGGTCTCGAGGCCGATATAGGACGATAGAAAGTTGAGATCTTGCCGTGTGATGTTTGGGGTAGCTGACGAGTCCTGGTCAAAGAAATAGCTGATGGGTTGGTCCAAGCATTTGGAGAATTGGCAGAGGGTTTCTGCGTTGATGCGGGCGTTGCCGGTCTCATATCGATTGAGATCATCCAGACTAAGATCCATCTCGTGGGCCAACGCCTCGGGCGTCAATTTCACCGCGTCTCGAGCTTCTTTGATCCGCAATCCGACTAATCGATCAATGACTGAATGGTCCATGGTTTCGCGTCCCCAGTTGATGAGGCAGGCGTTTTGCGAGTGAGCCGGATGTCGCTAGACCCCCCACCGCAATGAGGAGGCGGAGCTTTTAGGTTCGCACCCTGGACATGGCCACCACCATCCGGCCAAAACCGGGGGCGAACGCCATTAAGCGGGCCGGTAGGCCACGCAGTGGGTTTGAAGGGACTAGCGACTTCCCTCGCAGGAGCACCTGCATGCGAGCTATATCTTCTGGTTCGATGAGGAACGCAAGATGGTGGATTAGAGCGAGGCGACGAGCTGAGCTCGTCGCCTCTTAAGGGCTAATCAGCCCAGGGGTAAATGGTCAGTTCTTCAACATTCTCCGCCTTGCCGACCGCGTTCACATTCAGCGTATTGCCTGCAATGTTGACCCGGATCGAGAGCATTCGGTTTTTCGCTTCCGAGGTCTTCCACCAAGCGGCGCCGATTTGGATGATGCGGCCTCTTGGGCTTTTGGCGGTAACGGTGAAATCTGGGTGCTTGTCAGCGGTTTTGTTTTTGTTTGGTTCGAGGGTGATATCAGCGTCTACCATCAGGTCTGCGATGAAGCCTTCATATGTATCATTAGCGGCGAGAAGTGTTCCTGTAATGCTCATGGCCTTGTTCCTTTCGTCTGGCGTTTGAGGCCCCTGAAAAGCCGGGCCGAGAGCGACGATCACCAACGCCCTGCGTCACCCCCTTGCGGGGTTGATCGGAATAGCGAACGGTTTGGCGCTGTTGCCTCAATCAATTGCCAGTCGTGGAAGGAATTTGGCTGTGAGCCCTTTGGGGTACCCTTGCTGGGGCAAAACATTGGCTTTCGCCCCCGTTTCCTGTGTGAGCTTATTTCCCCATGTACCAAACAACAAAAAAGCCCACCGTTTTGAGGGCGGGCTTAATTAGGAGTGGCTATGGCCCGTCTTCGAGCCGGGCTGGCTGGAAGCTGATATGATAGTGGTTGTTATGAGCGCTATTGGTGATGTAGCGATCGCCTGGCCCCAGATTCAGCGAGCCGCCAATATCTAGCCGGACCATGTCATCAGCGTCGAGGACCTCGCCTGTGAGATATAGGTCCCGAAACCAACCACTCGGCAGCTCGATAGGCGGTGTACCATCATCAAAGGTGCGTGTTTCAGGATCTCCAATTGGTCCGATAATGATCCTGAAGACATTTGTGTCGTAAAGATCCTCCAAGGCTTCGCGTTGCGCTTCGACAAAATCTGTTAATGCGGCTTCAGATACAGTGTCCCCCTCGATTGCGTTGAGAACGAGCGTGGCGGTATTTCGATAAACTGTACCCCCAGCAGTTGCACCGAGGCCGAAGAAGCGGGTGTCCATTTCTTCACCTCTTGAATGGGATCCGCTGTTACGAATAGGCCGAGCATGTTCGGCAGTAATGTCACCGAAACGTGTTGGGATCAGGTTTTCATTATCATTGATCCAAATGTTGACCGCTCGGCTCGCCCATTTGTCGCCTCCGACATCAAATTCCGGATAGGTGTCTATATTGCCGGAATAAGCCCATAGCCCTTTTCTTTCAGGGAAGTTGACGCTGTTCGAGACTGTAAACCCCTCTTTGTCGACTGCGACCTCGATTTTGTAGATCACATATTCTGACGGGGGTGGATCATCATTGACCTGAGATGCGCCATTGGGATCGGTATATGAAACGAGCAACTCGAACTCGCCGTCCCCGACTTCAGTAATTTGGTCAAGGGGGGGCGTCCCGTTAAAAATCTCAATGGTGCCGCCTTCATTGCCGCGACCAAATTGGGCCGAAACGATTACGTTGCTGATATCGCTAAGGAGGACAGTTTCTTCTCGGTTCGAGAAATCGACTTTGACCGGGATACGGTAGTCAAACGTGTTGGCCACGCCGCTGGCAGGTATACTCACAAATTCTCCAGAGATGCCCGCGAATCTGCCGCGTGCCGGGGCATCGGATTGTGGCTCGCCATTCGCTTGTACGACAATCTCTGGTGGCTCTGTCGTTGTGACATCGCCGCCCTTGAGCGTGGCGAGAAACATGGAATCTGCTTCAGAGACGACTGAATTTCTCAGGACGGCACGGATAATTAGGCGTCTAGGAGCCCCTGTTGGGTTTTCAATCACGGGAAGGTTCAATGTTTCTAAGACCTCTCCGGTGGTTGCAGATCGCGCGGGGAAGTTTGGAAACTCGACAATAGGTTGGAGCCACGGGAAGCTTGGCGGTCTGAGCGAGCTTCGAAAGCTACTGCCTCTTCGCAAGATGGGCTGCCCGCTCTGATCATATACATAGAAGGACCAATTGTCCGAATACGGGCCGCAGTCGGGGCAAAGAAGGTCGCCTAAGAAGACTGCGTCAAGCTGATAGATTACGTCCACATTGAGGGTCATATCTGTGACGAAAAATTCTAAAGCCGCTTGTACTCTCTTGTTGTCGAAGGTGTTGATAGCAATTGTGTCCGGATCGCCCTCTTGCAATCGTTGGGTGGACGGAACCGATTGCATTGTTTGGACGGAAGGACCGCGAACCATCTCTGAAGCTGAAAGGTCGTCAAAGTTTGTTGGAACCGCTTCTCTCAGCATTTCAATCGCTTCAATGCGTTGAAGATCGCTGTATCCGGCAAAGGTAGACCTCGCATTGGTCGAAAATGTAGAGGTTTGGACTTCTTCGAAATCCAAATCTCCAGCGACGATTTGATCAAGCGTCAATGGTGTCGCGATGACCGTTTTGTCTTCATTGACGAGGACGGTGGATTGCGCCGAGAGAAACTGATCTCCGACTTGTACAAGCGCTAGGAAGTTATAGTCGCCGGTCGGGACTGTGCCGAAACTAAAACTACCCGAGGAGTCCGGCGAAATTTCAAACTCGGTGTCCTCATAAATCGACGTCAGCCTTACGACGGCATCTTGAACATCAAATCCGGGGCCGGTCGGTGACACTTGGATCGTGCCGTTTAACGAGAAGCGCTCAACCGCGACCTCAATGATGGTACGGTAGTCTAGTCCAGTGACCGAGCTAGTTGCCATGATCTCAAATTGGTATGGCCCCGTACCGAGGGACTGTAGACGGGTCAAAAGCTCCGTTATGTTTGTCGCTTGGATTGTGCCATCTGTCAGAACCATGAAAAGGTCATCGACTGGCAGATATTCGCTCTGAGTTTCGCCGCCGGAACCTGTCGACGATCCGCGAGAAATCATCACGACATCCATATATTGCAGGTCGTCAATCGGCACGCGGGCACTGGTTGCCTCATCGATAATTTCGAACCGGAATTCCGTATCCGATATTGAGATGGACGGCTGATCGGTACCGACCTCTGCCAATCTATAATCGGTTACATTGGTGTTTTGGCTTATGAGAACAATCGTCTGATCTAGCGGAAGCCCGGCTTCGACGATCAGGACGTCTCGTGATCCTGCCCGGCCTGGAAAAACGGATGTCAGTTCATACTGGCCGGGGGCCAGATCCAGCCCCAAAGTGCCGTCACTCTGAGGCGATGCGATTGGTGCGCCGTCAAGTGTCACCTGAATCTGCGAGGGGTCCAGCGAATCCCATTCCTCAATCACGTAATTGAGATTGATCATGCTTGGTCCGCTGGGCCCTAGGTCAATGACCCGCAGTTCCGAGTTTGCCGCTCGCGCCCGTTTTTCGCGTCCGCGGAAAAACCAAATGAGTTCTTCTACTGTTGGCTCAACCACAACGATAAAGTTGAACGGCCTATCCTCGCTCTGCGTCGATGCAGAGACGTTTAGCGTTTCAGTCGTGCCGTCGAACAATTCTTCATAAGGCGTCGCCCTGCCCACAAAAGATGGTGTGCCATCTGGGAAAGTGGCGCCAACTGACAGGAAGCCGAGGACTGTTTCACTGAAGCCATCAGGGATGGTGTTGAAGATAAGCGGAACATCAGACTGATTTGCGATGCGGAAGAGGTAGCCTCGCTTGCCGTCAAATTCGCCGCCATTGATGTCATATACAACCCGACCTTTCCGGCCTCTGATGAGTTGCGTCCCATCATAGGCTTCAGCGGTTTGAGCGGCGCTGGGCGGCGTAAACGCACCCGGCACTATCAGTGTAAGTGCAAAAATCAGGCTAAATAGTAGTCTTCGGCCAAGCATAATCCTATCCCTCCTTGTTACCGATTGGTTAACCCAGATTTGGAAATGACTCAGGTATGAATAGTGGTCAATACAGACCGCGAGTTCGCTTTATATATTATTTGAAATGCTTCCGAGTTCGAAACAACTTGACTTCAATTATCTCAAACAAATTCATTGGATTGAAAGGATAGAATCACCGTTTGCCGCTTATTGGAGCACCTGTGTCAGCGAATGGCGAATGCTCACATGACAGGCTTCCGGGCATGGACTGTTGATATGCGCGCTTAGCTGGTAAACTACAAACCACTGGTAGCGAATTCCAAGGATTGTTGAAATGCACGATTTCGATGCACAGGAAGAATTGGAACAGCTAAAGGCCGAACTCGCTGAACTCGGTACATTTCTTTGGTCCAGGCTTTTGGAAAACGCAGAGCATTCTTATACGATCGGCAATCGGACATATATGAGCCGCACCGCTTATCTATTCATGCTGGAAACGATGCCTAAGGACCAGTTGGAAGACAAGTTCGTTGTCGAACAGGATAGCGGAGAGTCGATTGTCCAAAATGCAGACGAAATTGCATTCGGCAAAAAAGGTCGCCCTTTTACAGAGGAAGAGCGCCAAATTCGGATCCAACTAGAACAGTTGTTGGTAAGAGAAGTCGGAGATGCTGCACAAGAAAAGCTTCGAGTATTCCTAAACAGCTTCCCGAACCGTGAAACCGACAATGATTTGATTTACGGCAAGTCTTAGCGACGCGGTGGTGACTGTTATCCATTTGCGTAAGCCGATGCTGAAAGCCACAGAGACGTTCTAGTCACCATAGGCGACCATGATCTTAATGTATTTGTAGGTGTTCTCGGCGCGCTGCCGCGCTGTTTTCTCTGGCCGTCCCGGCCGGGGAAGGAGGCGCGCCGCCCTCCTTCCCTCCCAAGTAAAATAGACATGGCCGTGTCCTCGCCCTGACGGGCTGCGGGCCGCACCACCCAAGTCGATTTTCCTTGGCCCCTTCCTCCCGGCTGTTCGCCACGAAGGCAGAAGGGATAGCAAGAGCTATCCCTTTCTACCGAATGTGTTTTTTTGAGGAAAATCTAATGGAACTACTGAACGCAGAGTTACGACATCAGCTCAGTGCAAACTGGATCGATGGACAAGAGAATGCCGAGATTGGGCAGGCCGAATTAGACTATGCGCCAGTGCTTAAACTGTTCACACCGTGGGCGCAGGCGACATGGCTGCTTACCGAGCTGAACGAAGACACCGGGATCCTCTTTGGATTGTGCGACCTCGGGTTAGGCTGCGCGGAGCTTGGTTATGTCAGTCTGTACGAGCTTGAGCAGGTGAGAGGACCAGTCGGGCTCACAATTGAGCGCGATTTGCACTGGAAACCAAAGGCCACATTGAGCGTCTATGCCGAAGCAGCCCGGCGCCCCGGCCAGATCGTTACCAAGATCGAAGCGCTCGCAGCCGCTCAGCAATTTCTCGCAGGCGAAGCATGCCAAGCAGGCAAGGCCTGCATGAGCCGTCTCTTAGTGGAGGACTAGGCCCATGCGTAAGGATGATAAAGCCGTTTACACGGGCGCAAATCTGACCCGCGAAGAATGGCTGCTTAAGCTCGCCCTGTTGATGAAGCCGGAGATTGAAGGACGTGCAGGCCTCACCCTGCCCCCGTTTCGGGTGACGTGCGGGTTTCCATCTCAGGGCGGCATGATGGGCGGTAAAACGAGAGTGCGCGGACAATGTTGGAGCGCTGAGGCGAGTGAAGACGGACATGCCGAAATCTTTATCAGTCCGGTCGAAGACGCGATTGATACCGTCACCCCCATTCTGGCGCATGAGCTTATCCATGCCGGGCTTCCAAAGGCGGGCCATAATCGCACGTTCCAAGCCGCAGCGGGAAAGATTGGGCATGAGGCCCCGTTCACAACAGCGATTGCAACACCGGCATTCTGGGACTGGGCGAACCCGGTATTGGCCACCCTGGCCGGCTATCAGCCTCGCAAACTCAATGCGCGCCGAGCCGTCGCGGCGAAGAAGCCGCAAACCAATCGGCAAATGAAACTGGTTTGCGGTGCATGTGGCACCATTGCGCGGATGTCCCGCAAGGCGATTGAGCATCCAGGGCCGCCCCATTGTGCGTGCGGCGCAGGTCCAATGACGCCGGAACTTCCCGAAGAAACAGAGGGCTAGGCACTTTGCGCCTGGCTTCAGAAGTGTTATATATCCCCATTCAAAGGAGCTTACCGATGAGTGAGACACGACACCTTAGTGAGATGACACGCGAAGAGGCGGCAGAGATTGGCCGGGCCTGCGCTGCGCGTGCGCGCGAAGAAAACTTCGCTCATGGCTTGCCCGTCACCTATGAGAATGACGAAGGCGTGCTTGTCCAGGAATATGCCGATGGTACAATCGAGACCGTCATTGATGAAAACGGCAACGAGCGTCCGATGCGGCGCATATATCCAACAACTGTCGCGGCCGAATAGGCCGCCGCGTGCCTGACAACGACAATCCGGCCAACGTTCACAGTTATTGCCGGTCCTAATGGGGCCGGCAAATCTACATTCTATGACCTGGCAAAAGAGGCCGGGTTTGAATCTGGCCCTTTTATCAATCCAGACGTGATCGCGCGTGAGCTGGCGTCCAGCAATTCCCCGCCTCAAAACTTGGATTTTGCAGCCGGACGAGAGGCGATCAGACAAACCCGCGATAAAATCGACCGCGGCGAAAGCTTCACGCGTGAGACAACGCTGACCAGTAAAGAAATCCTGCGCACAATGCGAGACGCCAAAGATGCAGGGTTCAACGTCCGAATGATCTATGTCGGCGTGAATGGTCTCACGGAGACCAAAAGGCGCGTCATGGGACGCGCTGCGCGCGGCGGTCATGATATTCCGCAGGAGGCTCAAGATCGGCGCTATGACCGCTCGATGGAGAATGCCCCAGTCGCTGCCAAGATTGCCGACGAGGCGCACTATTACCATAATGGTCAGAACGGGCACCAGCTCGTCGCCGAAGTCAGACAAGGCGAGATCACCTATCAGCGTGAGGCGCAGCCTCAGTGGACTGACAAGGCCCTAGCGGGGCTTGAACGATCGCGCGGCGCTGACCTCAAATCTGAACCGGAAAGCCCCCTGCCCCCGCGATCGCGGGCCGAATGGTTAGACCGGGCCGAAAAGCTGACCGAAGAGATGACGCCCGGGCCCGCACAGGCGGAAGCGCGCGAGCTCGTCACTCAAATGCGCGATGGTCCCGATCTCAGCCAGGAAAACGGCCCTCAGCCCAATCAAGACTTTGATCGTGAGCGCTGATTTGAAAAGCGTCGGCCGGATTTTGGCGGCCTTTGCAGGTTGGGGCCTTGCGCACTTTCTTTGGAGTGCAATTGCCATGGGTCTGTCTTCGCTATTCATAGCGAAAGATCATTGGGTCTGGCAGGATCGCTATATCATTGTTGCGAGTGTTGTCGTGGTGGCCAGCCTGGTCTGCTGCGCTTATCCCAGCGGTCGCCGGTTAGGGCGTAAAATTGGGCTGCTTTGGCGTTATGCTCAGGGATAACGCATTTCGACTATTTTCCTGGCTTCCAGGGGCCGCGCTGCTTGCAAAATGCGGTAAAGAGCTTGTCAGGATCGGTCACTTTGATCTTTTTAGCCGCGACCCAGCTGCGCCATTCGATTTCGAGCTGATCAATATCCCAGCCGCGCGCCAAGGCTTTACAGCGCTCGCGTGCATCGCCTGAAATCAATA
>ERZ1740059.1527-NODE-1527-length-11620-cov-14.540164_pt1 | contig 11620 bp, 5 predicted proteins | sample MGYA00581744_ERZ1740059 | MGnify/ENA primary metagenome ERZ1740059 (study PRJEB43018, sample SAMN04849738) | marine metagenome | isolation source: floating plastic debris | place: Pacific Ocean | collected 2008-08-28 | study: EMG produced TPA metagenomics... | reverse complement strand
ATGATGCCTCAATCAGGTTATTTAAGCGCTCAAGTATCACCAGCTAGCGTTATACTGGGGATCTTGCAGTGAATAACAATGATTCTAATTTTAACTGAGATTTGCTGCATGTATTGAGACAAAAAGCAGTTGGTTCTGAGAGTTTTGACAAAGAAGGTTAATATGGATTAGCAATGCTTGTGACATCCCACTTCGGCCATAATCGACATTTACATCCTGACGGGGTTGACGATCTTGAGATCCCTTCGGCACCAGTGGGGCGGCTGCACACTCAGTCAATTCAACAGTGGTTTCAGCAACTGAAGAGTTACAAGATTCATGCTCCTTTCCAGTCCCGGACATGGTCGATTTTTGAGGTTGAGGTTCAAGTAGCCTCCTATCACCATTCGCCTGAATTAAGAAAATTAACCACGATCATGATATCGGATGTGCAAAGCCAACTGTTAACTATTTCCTCTAAAAAAATCCTTGTTTCCAAAACTTCCCAGTTATCAACCCCTAAACATACAATGCATAGAAACATGGCTAAGCCCAACAAAAAAATGTGAAACATATGGCATTATGGTTTTATGTCGTTTAGCAAGCAATTAGTCATGCCAATTTTATTCATAGAAAATCATGGTCAGATAATCAACCACCTACATGTATATGAAGCCAGTGCCATAAATCATCATAATGTGCCAAAATATAAATACGCATGTACCAGTATACTTGTGAGCTTGTTTCAGTTTGATATTCAACTTTTAATCTAACCTTGCAGCATATGTTTATTTAACAGTGAACTCAACACCAACAGAGATTTGAGCCTCACAGATCACGCATATTCAAAAAGAATAGCCCTTGTTCTGTCACCAGGGCCACAACATAGCACAGCTGTTTTCGAAAGTGTTCATGAACAAGGCCAATATGTATCAGCCATAAAAAATTGGCAAAGAACACTAGAGCAGAGTTTTGTAAATCATTGTTACAAGATTTAGATGGATGTTATGTCCAATTGAGAGAAAAGAGTAATGAATCTGTCTGTATCATCAAGTTTTAAGCATATACATGCCAAACCATCACGCATCATATCGCACACTGATAAAAAAGCGCTATGTACGTAGTTTGCACCAATTTTCCTTTGGCGCAGCCCTAGATTTTCCCATATATCATACTTGTATCATGCAAACTTACAATATTTAGTGTTGGAGTTTGAAAGATACTTGAAAATTTTATTGCTATGCTAAAATTTGTCTTAGCATTTCAATTGCTTCTAATTGCTTCTTTAAATTATTGGTTCACAGGTAATTGAAGCAATTGCATATGCATAATTGTAGAAACTCGGTTAAAACTTTTGTCATTGTGTGAATGTTGAAAACTTTTTCAGCTGAATGTGACTTGTTTATTAGCTCTGGTACTGATTGAACAGATTTCATGGGACTAGGCTGATGGTTGACTGGCAGTCGTTGTTTTCAGTGACAGGTAGAGAACCTGGGCAGGAAACATCTCTCACCTTCACACTAGCCTTTGAAGCACAAACTTTTTCTGCTCGAGGTTCTGTTGTAAGCTGTGGTAAATTGAGTGGAGGAAAAGTACCCTCTTGATTATTGCTGGCATTCTCTGATTGATGGTCAGCATCCTCTTCTAGCATCTCTGTGATCGACTTATCAAGAGATACACACAGACAAAAATTAGCGCTCAAATCATCCTGCCTAGTTATCAAAAGGGCCCATAGGCAAAATTTTCATAACGCTTATATGATTCTGCGCAAGGTCCCTCAGACAGCGCCAAGTATAATACTAGGGCAGGATTACATAAGAGGTAAATTAACACTGACTAGAGACAATGTTTACTCTTCAGGGTAATCAATAAAATATTTTATTTTATCAAATTCATGCAAGGAGGCCTCAATCAGGTTGTTTTAGCGTTCACGTATCACTATGCATTATACTGGGCACCTTGCAAAGAATAATAATGATTCTAATTTTTGAAATGAGTTTTTTATGTGTGTATTGAGGCAAAATGAGTTTGTTCTGACAGTTTCGGTGGACAATGAAGGCTACGACAGATTGGCAATGCTTGTGTTATCCCACTTTGGCTATAATCGACATTTACATCCTTAGGGGGTTGAAGATCTTGAGATCCCTTCCGCACAAGTGGGGCGGCTGCACACTCAGTCAATTCAACAGTGGTTTCAGCAACTGAAGAGCTACAAGATTCATGCTTCTTTCCAGTCCCGGAAGAGGTCGACTTTTTTGAGAGAGGTTCATGTAGCCTGCTATCACCATTCTCCTAAATTAAGAAAACAAACCATGATGATGATAATATTGGAAAAGCAATGCCAACTGTTAGCTATCTCCTTTGAACAAAATCCTTGCTGCCACCTTCCAAAACCATCCTTTAGTAACCATTGTCATAAATCATCATAATGTGCCAAAAATAAATACGCATGTACCAGTATACTTGTGAGCTTATTTCAGTTCAATATTCCATTTTTAACCCAACCTTGAACCATATGTCTATTTTACAGTGAACTCAACACCAAAAGAGATTTGAGCCTCACAGATGGCGTACATTAAAAAAAATAGCCAATGTTCTGTAACCAGGGCCACAACATTGCACAGCTGTTTTCGAAAGTGTTCATGAACAAGGCCACCATGTATTGGCCATAAAAAATTGATTTTCCGAGAAGACCTACAAGTACACTAGACAAGAATTTCGTTAATTGGTGTTTCATGTTTCTCATGGATACAATGTTCAATTGTGAGAATCAAGTAATAAAACTGTCTGCATAATCAGGACGTACTATAGGACTATGCTAAATTTTGTTATTATAGAGAATTGCAACCATAGTGAGATGCTCAAAATACTTACTGCTTAAAAATTCAATAATTAACTGCCGAGTACCAATAAGACCAACAATGTGTGAGAATACTTGGTATCTTTGCCAAAGTTTACCAAAAATTTATTTAGCTCACCGATTGGTAGAACAGCATATAGGGGGAAGAGCGCTTCATGTCTCGTTCGGTTACTTCTGAAACCTTTAAAACACAGTAAAGCTTGATTCTCAAGAAATTGGTTGAGTCGCAGTGAAGCCCACAAGCAGGCTTTAAAGTCAGTGAATCTACCATTAGCAAGTACAATGAGAATTGATGATTATTATCAATTTATAATATTTAAATCATCATAGCAGGCATCGCATACCCACATTGCATACATTTGTTGGAATAGGTAGCATCTATGAGATTTTTTGTTGTTGGAAAACCACAAATACAAATACAAATTGTATAATAAGTGATTCACTACATAGTGAATCACTTAGTATACAATTAAGCATTTTTTCATACAATTGACACAAATGTCCATACAGAGCTTGAGGGGAATGATTCATAACTCATTTGAGTTGCTAGGGAAATGATCAATTGAAAAACAGGATTTATGGAAGAGGATTGGTATGGGGTGCTTACCTTATGGTCATTGATTTCGTACCACTTTTTTCCTGATCGTATGATCACATAGTAATGACCTGATGTTAGCTGTCTCCCTTGATGAACAACCACTGCATACAAACTGTACTTTCTGACATCTCCAAAAGCCTTCATTAATGAGATATAAAGTAATACCTACTACATAATTACGAATGGTTTCAAATATGGCTCAGCTGTAATAGGAGCATATTTAAAAAAGGTTGTGACTTAGATTGCACGAAATCTGATAGAAATTATTCCAACATTACCCCCATCTTAATATGAAACTTGTTGACAACATGTTAAAGCTGTATGGTGTGAAGTTTTATGAGACTATGCAATAATTATGAATTTTTTATTGAATGAAAGCTGATATATAGATCCTGCTATAGGTTGTGGACATTAGATCAAATTTGAAGTTAGGCTAATAAAGATACATATAGGCGACAAAAAAAATTATAAATTGATACATTTTGCGTGAAAGTTTGTCTACTAACAGAAGAGCAACGCAAGGTATGAGAGCGGGAGAAATGCTGGAAAACATGAAAAATCACCAAAATGCAGAATTTTTTATGTGCCAAACAAAACTTCAAACAGCTCTTTGATGCTCCCTCACTGAATGATGTGAGAGGTTCAATATTATCAGATCAATGATCATGAAGTAACAAAAGGTGTTAAGTTAAAGGACTATTACATCCACACCACAAATAACATCCAAGATTGGTATGATTCCCTAATAATCAGACATGAGTACCCTCATTTGATGCTATTACAGAAATGAGCAAGAAACCAGTGTTATGGTTCTAATTTTAGAAGTGTTATGTATCGTAACGTTGAGGCTCAGAGGAAGATCAATTTATTTATTACATGCATTGTACACTTTCAGTTGACAAACAAGTCAACCTGTTATAATTTGAAAGAAAGGATAACTTCACGCACATCATAAAAATAATGCTGATACAGCTTTAGCTCATTGTTATAATAACAGTGGTTTAAATATTTTTGTCAAGGATGTAACTACCGCTTTACAAATCCATCCATAAAATCATTATATGTGGCAAATTAGAACCAAAAAAATTTGCCAAAGTGTATTATGTACTACCCGCATGTTACATGTAGGCTTTATAGCAATGATACAATTTGAGAGACCATCAATGTAACTATAACGAATAGCATGGGGCTGCAACCCTTAAACAAAATCATTAAGGATAATGAAGGAAAGGTACCTACATTTTTCATGGTAATATCTGGATTTACAGCAACAGTGGTCTTCGACTTTCTTCTACCATCTTGGGACACATTGAAGGTGACACTTAACACATCAGGAAGTGTAATAAAGTCAATAGTCTTCTCCGCTCTGCCACGTACCTTGCAGCTGTGCAATGAATTTTTTTTTGAGTTTCACAGTGTAAGAACTAAAACACCATCTAAAATCCGTTTTTGAAAATCTTTATGGGCAGATATTATAAACCAGGGCTGTATACCTAGGGGCTGCCACTACGGCTAGGCCCTACAAGAGTAACAGATGGAAGAGTATCAATATGGTAAATTACTGAAAAATGTTTTCAACCTGTTATCGTCAGCTGCATGCATGTATTAGATTACAATCCTCTGGATATTCTGGTTTATTATTCGTTTTGGCCCCAGAATCACAGAGTAAAAAGATACAGCCCTGTTATAAACAATTGTGTAGGATGTTGCTTGCCCATAGTTCTAGCAACATCAAACTACTCTAACTTTAAATGTTTTCCCACTGCCTTAATGATGGAATATAGCTTTCATACCTGAAGTATTTCATTGGCACGTTGCAAAATGCCTCCATGGCACAGTTTTGGAGGCGTAGGTCAGCAAATCTTGAGGTTGTGGATTTCATCCTGGTGGGGGTATGCTTTTCATTGGTTTGGGGAAGTTATCAGTCAGATGATGCATAATATGCTCTATATATTTCAAATTCGAAAAATTAGCTGAATGAAATTCCACTGAGTGTTAGGTTAGTGACAGAACATTTCAAGTGAATTTGAAAGATTGACTAACCAGTCGATTCAGTGCCACTCTAAACTCAAAAAAATTATTGACACACTGCTGTCCATTTACCTTTTGTTACAAAACTAGCTTGAAGTCAATGTGAGAAGTGGCCGAATAAGAATACTCATAATAGTTTTTTAATGCTGCACCAAAAAAAAAACTTTAGGTAATGGTAAAGTGGGCAAGAGGTCAAATCAATGAACTTCACCGGATAGTTCACTGGTAAAATTGATTGCAAAGTAGAGGCGCATATGTCAGAAAGTGAGCCATAATGGTCTTTATCAACAGCACCAACCTCGGGCAGTTATATCCTTCTATGTCTGACCTGCGGGACCTTCTTATAGAGTTTTCCATTGTATCTACTGAACCCTAAAATGTTGAAAAACATTAGGAAAAAAACACCGCTTTATAAGTGTAATTGTTAATTGGTTAGAACATCCACCCCAATTAATTTGTCATCTGCCTTCTAGAATGTTCTATATACATGGTCTAAAGCACAACTTTGAGTTTAGACCTGTGTCCAGATTTCAAGGGACATGTGTTTTGGCCGGCCTTATTTCCATTTCACAACAATTTATGCCTATTTTAGAGGGTATAAGTGTGGAAAAATCGAAATTAAGATGAGGCAGGTTTCATTTCACATCTAGAAATGGATGAGAAATGTGAAATAGATGTAATTTTAGGGTAATTACCATGAGGGGACGAGGCATTTTCATTTCATGGCCATCTATATTCAGGTGAGGAAGGGGGACACAGATCTAAACCCAAAGTGGTGCTGGCCTAATCATCTCAGAACACGATTTTTTAAAACATGAGGGGGGATTGGTGCAAGGTTTAGATCTACACAGATACATTAAAGAATTCAGGCCATGAAATATTTTCAATAAGGAAAAATCAATCAGATGTACAATATAACTTGTCCCACCAAGTTTAAATGCAATGCCAGCAGTGGTGGCAAAGATAGCATATACATGTACGCCAAATCCAAATATGCTGGGAAACTCCATGATGATGTGTTAAGTGTCTTGTGATGCTATTTTTAGTAACGTTTTGCGCAATAGGCACTTAACGAGTCCTTAATTTAGCTTAATAGCTAGCTTCAAACTGAAAAAGTCATTTTCAAGGTAAGTTAGGTGTGAGATTTTGGACAAATTGCAAAACCTGTTTTGTGAAATGACTTAAACTATCCATTGGTTAAGTGTCAAACTAGCTGTACACCTCCTACACACCAGTATTAAACTTCTTGTTGAAAAAAATTATATGTCATGGCCCGAATTATATAACATGATTTTTTCCAAATCATCCTATTTGATACCCTGCCATTCCATACCTTCAGATCAAGAACCAAAGTGAGATGATTCTCGGCGAAAATATTGCTTTTCGAGCAAGCTTTACATGTGATCGCATTCTCCATCACAATATCAAAAACATTGTAGATCTTTGACCTAAAAACAAAGAAAATACAATACAACTACAGATTCAATCTTATCTTTGTAAAATTCAAAGTAAAAGAATGTTTAATGCTTGACACTATCATATTGAAGTAGGCAGTCAAATGACTACAGTTTCATCACTAATTCACTGGTACAAAATTGAAGACAAACACAAAAATCTCCCCTTTCAAACTGCTACTATGACACACATGGTGCGAGATTGCATAATAATTTTTGAACAAACGTAAATTTGCCGCAACTATTCTGCATATTATATATTGTATAACTTCACTGACTGCATGTTCAGCTTACCCGCTGCAAGTGATTTCCTGTAAGCGGTTGATTAAGGAGATAAAGAACTCGGAAGCATCCTGTTGATGTCCATTCACCAGAGATGGCAAGACTTCTTAACAAACAAATACAATATTTAGTAGGCAAGTACTTTGTATAATTCATGACATTACATACCTTTGACTATGGTCTCAAACCCACTATGTCAGATGAAAATATATATCTAATTTTGACTTCCGGCGATTAAATTGTGATGTCGTGCAGTTGGAAAAAAGTCAGCTAATTTTCAGCAAACAAATAATTATGGGCATTTGAGTGCTTGAAGATGTGGAAGTTTCGATTTGAGATGTATTGCTTTTGAATGCATTAATGCAGGTTAGCTCTTGGTCGAGTAATTTGCACAAAGAAATATATGGTCGGGTCAATCTGCATAGGATAAGAAAATGTAAACAAAATATTCCTGGATATATGATTACCACAGTTATTTTATATAAATTAATGAACGAATTAAAAATAATTGACACTGAGAACCAGCCTATAAACAGTGAATGATAACTTTGGGAGCAAAACAGTGGCCTGATTTGGACTGTGTAAGCCTGAAAATCCTAATGAAGCAACTGCATTTTGTACTGAATCTATGACTTTGAAACTTTCATATACGGTTGCCTGTCCTTGTATGCCTATGTATTATGCGGGAACACCCTACCCACAACAGACCCAATTCAAGAGCTTATTACCCCCCATCCCTCCCTATCTTAGTATACCCGCACCTATTGATCTTGTGCCAGGCTGCGCCACTATAAATTGAACAGACTTCGGGTCAATTAAACATCTCAATGAGACCAAAAAAGGTTCATATAAAAAACTTGACCATGTTGTGTCAATACACAAATGCTGGATAATTATGATTAAAATGGGAGATGAGACGGTTATAAGCCCTTTCCTATGAGATGGGTTGAAAGTTTCGGACATTAGGCCCAAATTTAAATCACTGCGACATATAATGTTCATTTTTGGGCAAGTGAAAAGCCATGAAAAAGTTACGTAATGCAGCATGTCAATGAAACAAAATTTCTGATGATGTCATGTCATATATGGAGTGCCATATATCAAAAGGCAGATCATATGTTTGGTAAAAAGGCATATGCATGCACATCTAACTTGCCTGGAATATTTAGACAATTCTAAAGCAAAGTAGCAACATTGAGTGGTTTCTGAACTCTCTTAACTTACCTCGCATGAGCGGTACCAGCTGTTTAGGACTTGAGTATATGTAGCTCCAGGTGCAAGTCTGTGAAACGGCTATTTTGTAAAAATTTGAATGCATGACAAAAAATGCTAGTGCCATTAAGTCATAAAAGTGCTGCCTTATTGCAATCACATGCCAAAGAAATACACTTGACATATTCTTAGGCTTTAAGCCTGTTTTACAACGGACAGATAAAACATTTTTTTTACTAAATTAATTCAGCAGATGATCAAGTAGCAGATGCGTCAGTACTCAGGTTTTATCTGGTTATTGTATGGCCCTACAATATTAACCAAATTTTATGAATATATGCAGTTTTTTTTTAATTATTTCATTTAGTATATTCATTTCATAAGTTGAAGCCTGTGCTAGGGAAAAACCCCTCCCGATCTTACCACAGTGGCACTCATGCTTGCTCAGTGTTCTTAAAATAGAGGAACATCTCAACACCTGTACTACTGAATTCAGGAAACAGCTATTGCCGACATTCTCAATTCCTTCACTGCAGCAAGACAATACATTTTATTTCCAAAATGAATGACAACGGAGCACACACATCATTCCGAAATAGATAACATGCAAAAAATTAGAGCTGGTTGGCCCAAAGACAAAAAATACCACGGGAACCTGGAAGACTTGATAAACTTTAGCAGAAGAGAAGGCTGGTCAGACAGTATTATTAAGTTCAACATCACACATTCGTTAACGCAGTATTCAAACGAAATCAGTGAAAGTGAACATGTCAACTAATTGAGGCGAGAATAGCAGTATCTTAACTTACAGTCGGTAGACATCCTGCAGGCATTAAACAGATTATATCAAAATACAAGGAAATGGGGACATGTATCGATGAAAGGTTTAAGTGGATAAGTTGGCATTATATAAAATTCCCTGCATTGGGATAGTGGATAGAATTTAAAGAAACGATGTCATCACCAACGCCATTAGCACTGAGTAGCCTCAAAAAATGTATTATGCTACACAAAATACCCTAAGCTAACGCATACAAATACTCTGTTTAATTCTATCTTTAAAAGTGGTTGATTTGGTTCGACATCATTCAAGTCAAATTTATATAAAATTATTATCAGAATATTGGCATGTATGCCATGCATTGTGGAGCATGTAAAAAGGCTGATTTGCTGGCGGTGGTATCCTTTAGTATTTTGAGAAGTTAATGTGAGGATAGTTTACCTGTGCTTCTCGTCTGCTGAGACCTAGAGCCTGCATGTAAGACGTTTCTGCAGCATCATCCATCTATGTTACAGGAGGTCCAAGTCACTTGGAGTAAAGACACTGTTCTCTGAGAGTCTAAGAGGAAATGCATTACAGAATGTACACTTTATATCTACAGATTCATGAAGACACTTTGTGAAACTATACACAAAATTTACATGTACATTTGGTTGTAGGTATTTATTGAAGTAAATATTTGAAACCATTACGGGGCTTGTCAGTCGTTTCCAAATGATTGTTTTTATTCCATAGCACCCTATAAATACGTTACCAAAATAAGTTTACTCGAACCTTGGTCAAAACACTGGGAGTTGTCCACACAACTTTATTGGGGGTATAACTGCCAAACAGTGCACGCAGTCTAATAATAAAAGGCAAGAAGCGAAGTCTGAGTATTGGTGGGAATCATCTATCAAATTGATGTGAGTTGAAACTCATTGATTGCAATGGCTTCCTGTTTCATTTGTTTGACATTCCCAAATAAAAAAAAAACAATAAAATATACTTACCTCATAACACCCGAAATGACCATAAAACGAAAACAGAAATATGAAATGCCTCCTTCCTTTAAGCTGTAAAGATGATATTTGGCTTTCGGGTTTGGGGAACACTTATGGTAATGGGGTGTTGGTTGTTGGGTAATGACATTTTTCCCTTTTAAGTTGTATATTAACAATATTGATAACAATCACCAAAGGCTATAAGTACACTAAAATAAACTGCCATCATATAGATGACGTGAGAGAGTCGGAACAGACGTGTGCAGTAGTGAGCAAAAATACAAAATTTTATTGGTCATAGGCTGTCTGTCGAAAATAATCACTCACTTCCCTCTAGAAATGTTTTGAGTTTTGTCCATGCCGGTGGCTGTACCATATACATGTTAGCCACCTAGTAAAATGAGAGCTTGAATAAACAAAATACTAATGGTTCTTCTAACCGAAAGCTTGATTGATGCAAGAAGAGCATAATTTGATGAATAGTCATAGCCATAAAGGACATTCAAAACATAAATCGTAAGATTAATCATTTTACAAATGAATGAGGTAGTATTGGCTATTGCAAAATGCCCCCACCCCCAAAATAAATGGGGAACCTGAAATTAAACCATATATCTGAATAATATATGTAAAATATGTTTAAGACAGCACTGTCTAATAATGCACTTGCATCTGAAAGTATGATAAGACAGAATACAACCTTTCATTAGAGTGACAGCTACAAATGGTTGACTCACTCTGATGTCACAATCTGTTAAACAGGAATACGTTAGGTCAGCTGGAATTTGGATTTGTTCCCTCTATACACAGGGTGGACAACAACAACACCAACAAGATTACAAGGAAAAGCAAGGGTCAAAGCGTAACAAATGCTGCTGGTGCTTTATATATGGATGGAAACAGGATGCTGATCATTTTTGATAGTCCCAGTGTGAGCACCTTAGTGAATTTATGTGTGAATATAATGTGGGATCACAAATCTTAGAATCAACAACAAAGAAATGACACAATTAGTTAGTTTGATTATATTTAGCCTTCTTTGAATCGTTTGCATGGCAAAGCTGCAGAAAGGATACTTCACAAGTTTTTCACCAATGAACACCCAAAAGGCGACCACCGTAGTCCATTTTCAGAACTTAATAATCAGGCATTTTTTAAGAAAACAGCCAATTTGTCCATACCTGTCTTATAGGAATACACTTTTGTACAATTTCAACATGTAACAGACCTCGAAAATCCATCTATAGCAAAACTCAACAAGGGCCAGATTCAAAACTTTCATAGCTTATAATGATATTTGTCAATTTTATACACCCCTTCCCTACAGGTGTAACGCTTCTTTGGATTTTTTTCATTAGCCAAGTATGATCTACCGCTTGGGAAAACGTGTGGCAAGTTTCAGCTCTGCATCTATAGTGGAACCCAGTGAAGTCCAGTGTG
>ERZ1740059.1523-NODE-1523-length-11633-cov-8.167905_pt1 | contig 11633 bp, 10 predicted proteins | sample MGYA00581744_ERZ1740059 | MGnify/ENA primary metagenome ERZ1740059 (study PRJEB43018, sample SAMN04849738) | marine metagenome | isolation source: floating plastic debris | place: Pacific Ocean | collected 2008-08-28 | study: EMG produced TPA metagenomics... | reverse complement strand
ATTGCGGCTAACTAATTTCAACTATTTTTTCAATCACTCTTTAGGGATTCTCAATCACTCTTTAGGGATTCTCAATAAAGTCGGATAGTATCTTTACTCAGCAAACGGTTTGTAGGCCTGCATTTGTTAAATCAGTAAAGCAGTATTTTTCAAATCCATACGGAAAATACCTATCTCACGTGGAAGCTAAACATAAGCACAATATAGGTTTTTACACGGGTTCAGCAGATTTAATCTATTCAATTAGTGACAAATCAAAAATATTCGTCTATGCTGTGCAATGTGAAGGGTGTATGTTGAATAACTCAGAGAATTGAATAGTCTTTTCTCATAAGCTAGGTGGTTTCAGAGGTTGTAACAGTCTAAGTGCTGATTCGTTCAGTCTTTCGAAATATCCGCCTCGCTATGTTTGATTCAACGTCATAAATCGCTGATTTTTCCATTTATCTCTGCATCTATCTAAATCGGAAAAGTCTCTGACACACTTCAGGGTTTTTAGAAAATTTGAACTAATTTGGTCTTTGATTTCAGGCAACATTGTCTGTGTGTTTCCCGCCTGCTGTGGGTGAAATGCTGTTTAGATGATCTGGGTCTTGTATAGAGAATAGATGCTATTCCTTCGGTCGTTTGTACTCATTCGGTTAAGTACATGGATGCCATCTTAGTGTCTGTTTATTCGGCAGAGATATTTCCGGATCTGTCCTCCCATTGCAATAAAAAGATTGTTATACGCATGTGCTCTTTCAAAGCTTAGATCGCCTATTGAACCGTCACCCTATGGCTAGCATTAATGCTGTTGAACATAGGTGAGAAGGGTATTTAACCCACTTCGGTCGATGCGATTGACAGCTCTATACAGTGGCATCTAGTACCAAAGTATTTCGTTAACTGACCTCAAAAAATTCGAGAGTTATTATGCTGTATTCAACTAAGTCTAGTTTTACTAGACTGTGGCAGAAGAGCACAAAGAAGCTGGAAACGCAGAATGTAATCGGATTTCCGGTCACCGCAGAAGCATTTGATACACAAGTTGACACCATGTTGGCATGGGCCCATCAACGATTGAGCAAGGCCGTATGTGTAGCTAACGTACACATGCTAGTCGAGGCAAAGTGCAATCAAGGTTTTGCACGGGTTTTACATCGGGCCGACATGCTAACACCAGACGGTATGCCCTTAGTATGGGTAACTAGCCGGTTGAGAAAGCAACGACAGGACCGTGTGGCAGGCATGGACATTATGTTGAGCCTATGCGAAAAGGCAGCTCATGAAAACATTAGCGTCTTTTTCTTAGGCTCCACTCCTGATGTTTTGTGGAACATGGAGCAGCGTCTAAAACGGGAATATCCTAACCTGAACGTTGTTGGTATGGAGTCACCTCCATTTCGTCCGTTGACGACAGAGGAAGACGATGCCTTGGTTGAGCGCATCAATAGCAGCGGTGCGGGTTTGGTCCTAGTGTCCTTAGGTTGCCCCAAGCAAGAATGGTGGATGTATAACCATAAAGGCCGTGTTAAGGCGGTTATGGTGGGCCTTGGCGGAGTATTTCCCATTTTTGCTGGAGAGAAGAAGTGGGCTCCTGTTTGGGTTCAGAAAAATGGCCTAGAGTGGCTATATCGCTTGGTGCAAGAACCTAGAAGACTATGGAAGCGCTACGCTAAGACTGTTCCATTGTTCCTATTGCTAGCCTTTAAACAACTAGTGAAGGTCAAACTGGGCCTAGAACCTCGCTTTGGGGCCCCTCGAGCAGAAGTGGCCTTGGGTGGCGGCAGACGGTAATTCTGTCAGGTCTTAGAGCATCGTCACCTGGGTGCCTCAGGTAACTAATTTAACAACCTGTTGCATGCATTGACTGGAACAATGTGTGCAGCAGGTTGTATGCTAACGCCTTGCTTTTAGTAACTAAGGTTGTCTGAAAATCTCTATGATGCAGACTAGTTTGAACGCGCCCATATTTTTATATGGCAGGTATGGTTGATGGCGCTGCATCTGAAAAATTAGGATGATGAGCTGTATATTGTACCTGGTAGCAACAGATTTCAGCTGACGTTCGTTCTAATAAACAATTAATATCTGACAGTATGTTCATCGGGGATAAACTGCTCGGTTGTGTATGTCATATGACAGTGTCTTGCAGATAAAAATATCCTGAGAATCAGCAATGCTTACTTTAATACTGTGAAGAATCACTATTGCATTATATAGCTGAGATAAAGTGACGACTCGTCTATCTCGTAGTTTTCCCGAAAACAGCTCTGTGTTAGGAAGACTGTAGTGTCATGCGTGCGGGCTTGGATTAACGTTTGTGGGTTGTGAACTAATTGTCAAGTAATTCATATATTTACTCCATGAAAATAAAGCTACCTGTTGCCCTCCGTACTCTAGTTCAAACAACCCAATTTTGGAAAGACAATCGCTTAATTCTTAGAGAGTTTAAATATTTTCGAAGAGTTGTCTTTTTGGCCATCTTTTTTGCCCTAATTGCCGCAGCCTTTGAAGGGATTACGGTTGGATTTATTGCTTCCTTTTTGCAGGGACTTACTAACCCGGACGAGCCACCGATTCAAACGGGCATCCAATGGTTTGACACTGTTTTTCTAGCCACTCAAGCCTCTGCCACAGAAAGAATCTATCGACTCTCTGGACTGCTACTCATTGGAGTATGGCTGCGTTCAAGCTTTGACTATCTGAGTACAATCTATTCTAAAAAATCGTCTTTAAACCTGGTTAATCGGTTGCGTGGTCGAATTTTTGACCAGTTAGAAAGTTTTCAACTTAGCTATTACACCACCGTGAGTCCTGGGGCCTTGATGAGTACTATTCGTGGTGAAGTCAATCAGGTTCAGCAGGCGTTTAATGTCCTTTCAACCTCTATTGTCCATGGCTCTAAAGTGTTGGCCTACTTGGTGTCAATGCTGTTGTTGTCATGGCAGCTATTTTTAATCTCCACCCTGGTTTTTGGCTTGATGTCCGTTGGTTTGACATCTTTGACGGCCAGGGTACGGGAAGCCAGCTTTGCAGTCCCAGAGGCTAACAAGGCTTTTACTGCCAGGGCGCTAGCTTTTGTCAACGGTATTCGAACTATCCATGCCTCAGGTACCCATGAATTTGAGCGTGAGCGATTTTATAATGCTGCTCAGAAAATTCACGACTCTCAAATCACGGTAGTCAAGCTATCGGCCTTAGTGAGACCCCTAATCGAGGGATTAGGCGTGACGTTGCTGGTCGGTATGGTTGTTATATCCTATGGTCTGCTAATCTCTTCAGGTCGACTAAAGGCAGCTGAACTTCTCACGTTCTTATTTGTACTCATTCGTACCACACCGCTCGTATCTTCCTTAAATGGTACTCGCGTAGGCTTTATTTCATCTCAGGGGGCATTACACGCCGTAACTGAGCTGCTTAGACAAGATGACAAACCCTACTTTCAGGATGGTCGTAAAGTATTTCAGGGGCTGCAGCGATCTATTGATTTTGTCTCAGTTGATTTCTCTTATAATCCTGGCGAACCGGTGCTACATGACATTACCCTCTCGATTAAACGTGGTGAAACAACGGCACTGGTGGGGGCTTCTGGAGCAGGTAAAACCACATTGGCAGATCTGATTCCACGCTTTTATGATCCTACGGGGGGGCATATTCTTGTTGATGGGGGTAATCTTAACGAGCTAAAAATTAATTCGTTTAGACAACGAATGGCTGTTGTTAGTCAGGATACGTTTATCTTTCAGACGACTGTGGCGGAGAACCTGGTATATGGTGTCGAAAATGCCAGCGACACCGACATTATTGAAGCTGCTCGAGCAGCTAATGCCCTGGAGTTTATCCAAGAACTACCGCAGGGATTTGAAACCCAGTTAGGCAATCGTGGTATTCGATTATCTGGGGGACAGCGACAGCGAATTGCCATTGCCCGTGCCCTGCTGCGCAACCCTGAACTTCTAATTTTAGATGAGGCCACCAGTGCCCTGGACTCAGTGACAGAAAAACTAATTCAGGAATCACTGGAGAAGTTGTCAAAAGGCCGAACAGTCATCGCGATTGCTCACCGACTCTCTACGATTGCAAATGCAGATAAAGTTGTCGTAATGGAGAAAGGACGGATTGTAGAACAAGGGAAATATCAGGACTTGCTCAAACAAGAAGGCAAGCTTTGGAAATATCACCAGATGCAGTTTGAAATGGGTAGCACTCACTAGGGTTCTATAGTGTTGATCATATTGGTTAGGGCATTCTATAGTCCCTGAAAGCATTAAGCGACAACGCCAATGCGACGCGCCAACGCCCTAATGCATCAGGACGTTGGCTGTAAAACCCTTAAACCACCTTACCTAAAGTGTTGTTGTATTCGAGGATGCTCATGATGAAAACTCCGCTACCAGAGTTTCAAGTTAGCTTTCAACAGATAGGATGTCTCATTACCTTTATCTGATTGTATCTATCTGAATTCAAAGGGCAAATGCTTGTAGTCAAACTTCATCTGGCCAACTCTTAATTCTAGGAATAATCTCATGATAATCTCTAACAGTCAAAAGTATATTTTTATCCATATCCAAAAAACAGCTGGGACATCTGTAATGGATGCTTTAGGCCGCAATCTTAGTTGGAATGACATAGAAATTGGTGCCAATCCAGAAGTACATAGATTTTACAGAGAGAAATATGGCTTGGGCAAGCATTCGTTAGCTAGAGAAGTCAGGGAAATTATAGGCGAAAATGCTTGGGACAGCTATTTAAAATTCACCTTTGTAAGGCACCCATACTCTCGAGCTGTTTCTCTTTACACATATATCCAAAGAATGGCTAGGACGAAGTATTCCAGAAATCGTTTCCCATTTTATAAAAGGAAGGATAAGAGTCCTTTTTGGTCATGGTTGATGACACAAGCTTTTTTAGATAGTAAAAATTTTTCAGAATTTATCCGACATGAAAAATTTTTGAATGACTTTGGTGCACAATCTCAAATCAATTGGATATTTACCAATGAAGGAGAAACTCTAGTCGATTTTATTGGTAAATATGAGAACCTAGATATAGATTTTGAAAAAATAACACAAAAAATAGATAGTGAAAATAAGCCTAAACTCAAACAGATAAATATTTCTACTGGAAAGCAAAAGCCTGGATTTTATTTCCAAAGTGAAGAGGATTATAAATATCTAGAAAAATTGTATGAAGATGACTTTAAAGCTTTCAATTATGATCCTAATCTTCGTTTTTAGCTCAAAATATACTCTGGAATCAAGATTATAAAGAAGTTTATTGCTCTTGAATTCAGAGCCTTAAAGGATAAGAAAAGCAACAACGTGAACGATCATTAAAGTCTTTTATCATTGAGAATCAATTATGGCTATTATTTGTAGAGAATACAAACTTTTATTTGTCATGGCACCAAGAACAGCTTGCTCTGCCACAGGCAAAGTTCTTTGTGAAAAACTAGGTGGAGAATATATTCCATCTCAAGATATTGTCGAGTCAGATGGCAAATTTAAAGTCCAGAAGAAACATTCTACTCTTAATGAACTTGTAGATAATCAGCTAATTTCACGAGAAGAACTATCAGATTACTTAAAATTTACATGCGTAAGAAACCCTTACGATTTAGTTGTTTCAGAATATGTTAAAAGAAAAACAACTTATCAACCTTTATTGGATGATCCCAATTCTTGGATTCATAAAGTTCCAGGTTATATAGATGGTATGGAATTCTGTAAAAATCATACCTTTGAGGAGTGGGTGATTTATCGGTATCAAGTTAATTCCTTAGATAGACTTCGTGGCAAAGGGCATAAATCGATTTTCAATAAGTTTACTAATGGCGTCGATGAACTTATGAAATTTGAGAATTTACAAGTAGATTTTAAGAAGATTCTATCTAAAGCTGGAATAAGTGATTCGATAAATATCCCTCTTTATAATAAAACACCTGAAAAGGATAAAAAATATCATGAATACTATACAAAAAAAGCAAAAAACATAGTCGAGTATGCCTTTAGAGAGGAATTAGAAAAGTATCAATACAGTTTCTAGTCTGTTGATTTTTTGGATTTATAAATAGTTTTCATATCATGGTATCTGATCAAATTTAGTTGTATAAAGCTAATCGATTTGAACGGAATTTAATTGGCATATTTTATACTTTACTAAAGCTAGATGATTGGTAAGTATCCCATGAAATGCAGTTTTCTATAGAATCACACAAGTGATCTTATCCTTTCAATGATCAAGTCTTTAGGTAAAAAAGTCAGCTCTCCAATATTAAATAAGTTTAGCCTTGGCAACATTGCCATGTTTCACATTGGCCGCAGCGGAAGTACCGTATTAGGAGATTTGCTAAACCAAAGTCCCAAAATCCTATGGGATGGTGAGGTTTATCACACCTATGTTGACTGGGGTGGTCAGAAAGCCCTTAGAAAAGGTGAAGATCCTGCCATTGATCCAGTCAAACTACTGCAGGCTCAAAAAATAAAAGCACGCAGACGATACTACGGTTTTGAAGTTAAGTTTTACCATTTAGATCGTACAAATATTAGTCTTTCAGACTATGTTCAACAAATTTCTGAACTGGGCGTTAGTCACTTCATTATCCTTAAGCGAAAAAACTATTTACGCAAAATAGTGTCTAGCTACGTAGCGTTTGACAAGAAAAAAAATAATCTAAGAACTATTGACCAGTCAGATCATCACTCAGCAGATACAAAAGCCAGACTGTATCAGGTTACTCTGAACACTGATAGCGTATCTATTGATGGTTCAGAAAGATCTCTACTGGACCATCTTGATTATTATCAGCACAACTTTCAAAAACTAGATGCTGAACTTGCAGACAAAAAAGTCTTACGACTGACCTATGAGGAGCACATAGCGGAGGGGCCAACCAAGGGCTACCATCAAGCCTGTGATTTTCTCAACATTAGCCGCCATCCGGTCACAGTCCAATATGGCAAAACCAATCCCTTCAAGCTATCAGAAATAATTCAAAACTTTAGTGAGGTAGAAAAGACTCTCACTAACACCGAATTTGAATGGATGCTCTATGAGTAAACCCAAAAGGTTATAGGGTGTCTATACCCAAGCTCAATTTTTTAGATATCTGCCCAACCTTTAGAAACTTTCTATCCCATAGGTCCCGGTATTATTAAAAGACTTCGATAGCTATGAGAGTCCTATTCGTTTCTAACAATTTTCCCACCGATCTTCGTATCAAAATCCATGGCGTTTATAAACGAATGGGGCTTTTTATCGATGCGATTAAGGGCTTAGCATCGATTGATTTTCTTTACTATGTCTCCCCTAGCTTTGATATCTCTCCAGCAACAGTTACCAAGCTAGAACAAGAATTTTCAGAACATTGGCAAGCGGAGGTTACCCTTACCCTATGCCACCGCTCCACCCGCAAACATCAGCTTTTACGACGGCCTAACTATTTGCCGGGTGCCCTCAACTTTTTTGCGCAAAAACCCTACATTAGCCTCAGTGACAAAAAGCAAGTGGCCGCCCTCGACGCCTGTTTAGAGCGTCAACCAGATGCCATTTTTGCCCACCGGTTACAGGCCATGTGTCCGCTGATGTTAACCAACGCTCAACTTCCTCCTGTCTTTTTTGATCTAGACGACATTGAGCATATTTCCCTGGCTCGTCAGCTGAAACAGCCTGCTCCTTATCGTAAAAAAGACCGTGGTTATGCCTTATACCTACCTAGCCTTAAACGCGCAGAACTGAAGGCTATTCGTCAGGCTAAGAAAACATTTAGCCGAACAGCTCAAGCTTCCGGGCGTTGTTACCATTCCCAATGCTATTACGCTTCCAAAGGCTCAGTCGCCGACTGCTGAGCCTACCTTGCTGTTTATTGGTTCGTACACCTATCAGCCCAACGTCACCGCAGCAGAATTCCTAATTGAGCAGGCATGGCCCCATATCCATAAAGCTATACCAGAAGCCAGATTACTCATTGCTGGAGCCAATCCGGATAAAATCCGAGGCTATCAAGCTCCACCACAAGGGGTAAAATTTACCGGATTTGTTGAAAATCTTGATGAATTATATCAAAAGGTTCGGGTTGTCTGTTGCCCAATTTTGTCGGGTAGTGGTACTCGGGTCAAACTGATTGAAGCCGCCGCCTATCGTAAACCCATTGTGTCCACCCGTATTGGGGCGGAGGGTCTGGATCTCGTCGATGGAGAAGCCATCTTTTTGCGGGACCATGCTCAAACCTTTGCAGATGCCTGCATTGAACTGCTTCAGAACCACCAGCTGTGCCAACAGCTTGGCAACAACGCTTATGCCGTAGCTTCAAAACGATATAACAGAGCTCAGATTTTGCAGCAGATTCAACATCATCTCTAGTTATGAACATAGTGACGGCGTCGAGTACCCCGATCCCTGATGTATCAGTGATCATTCCTACCTATAACCGCATTGCGATGCTGGAGGAGGCTCTGGCAAGTTTGTACGCTCAAGATTATGACGGCACGGTTGAGATTATCGTCATAGATGATAACTCCCAAGATGGCACTGCCCAGGTTATTCGAGAAAAATACCCAGATGTCCAGCTGATTGCGCTCTCTGAGAACGTTGGAGCTGCTGCTGCACGTAACCAGGGTATCGCTGTTTCTAAGGGGCAATTTATTGCGTTTTTAGATTCGGATGACCTTTGGGAGAGGGAGCATTTGCGATCGCAAATGAGCCTCTTAAATAGCAAGACCGTCACTGACACTCAATTATTCTTTGGGGTCAGTGATGTTTTTATCTGGGAAACCGTTAAAGATATTAGATACAAAAAGTCCCAAAAACCTAAACTTCAATATTCATCAGTATTACATCAGCTATTAGCGGGAGGCAGTTTTATATCTACACCATCTGCTGTCGTTTTTCCGAAACATGTCCTTGATGCAGTCGGTGTCTTTGACAAGAATATAAGGCTAGCAGAAGATACCGATCTTTACACGCGCGCCATTCTAAGAGGCTTTGAACCAGCCTTTACAGAACAAGCATCGGTTATCAGACGCAAACATGACAGTGGTCAAGCCATGACTATTAAAAACATCGAACTCAGGATCAAAAATCGTCTCGATGCATTGCAAAAATACTATCCCCTAGCTAAACAAAAGCTGGGTAATGTCAAACAACGTCAAATTCATTCTGAAATTTATTCAGACTTTGCCAGATATTATTACGAAGAGAAATCTTACGGTCGCTGGTTAAAGCTTCTCTTCGTGTCTACTCGCTATAGTTCTCCACTGTTTGTACTCCGTACCAACTGGCGTTATATCAACGATTTCTTTGGCAGGATCATCAGTAAATTAAAGTTCGCAAGCTGATATTAATCAATCCTTGCAGATCTTCTTAGCCATCTAAATTTAGGCAACTGCATTGATACATTATACTGCGAACCCCTTTAGTGAGAGGCAAATTATGAAAAAGATAAATCTACTAAAATTTAAACCTGAAAAGCCCTCTATATTCTTCATGCATCTCCCTAAAACAGGGGGGACATCTGTTGATTCAGCCTTTCAAAAACATTACGGTAGAGAACACGTAAAAATTGAAGCGTCCGAATCTTACGAAGCTTCAAAAATTCTCTTCGATAACTCCCAAAAAGAATTTAGCTATGACGACTGCTTTCGCTATCGTGAAAGCTTGCTCCTATATCATATGCATTTAGGATCAAAATACATCAGTGGCCACATTCGGTTTAATCAAAAAATATGGGAAAACACTAAAGACAAGTACGCATACATTACCGTCCTCAGACATCCTGTCAAACGTTATATCTCCAACTATTTTTTTAACAAATATAAGGAAACTGAACACTGCAGAATTAATGATGAACTGTCAGAGTTCTTAGACTCAGGGCGTGCTAAGTCTTGGGGATACATGTATACCAAATACTTTTCCGGCAACCCCAAAATAGCTGCAGCTCCTAGCGAGGAGTTATTAGAAACAGCAAAGGAAAATGCCTTGAAGTTCAACACCATTGGTTTTCTAGAGAAGCTCGATGACTTTGTCACTGAATGTAAGGATAAATATAATCTACACCTCAGAATTCCCCATAAAAGAAAAAACCCAAAATCTAGTCGTGAGATCTCTCAGGCTAACTTAGAGAAGATTAATCATATTTGTCGTTGTGACGTAGAGCTTTATGACTTTATTCGTCAGAATTCATAGCCTGTATCAGTCGGAAATCATCAATAAACATAGTTATCTTCAGGGGCAGTCATAAACCTCGTTTATCTTCACGATGAAAGCGAATTACAGGATTGACGACCAAATCACTCTTTTCTATTAGAATCAAACCGATGAGCAATATTAGTCCTTTTGTCTCAATCATCATACCGGTCTACAATGACCGCGATCGATTAGAAAAATGCCTAGATATTTTAGAGAATCAGACATATCCTAAAGAATCTTATGAGATTATCGTTGTTGATAACAATTCAACAGACGATATCAAATCCTCAGTTGCTAAGTTTTCGCAAGCGACCTATGCCTTTGAAGGTATTTCTGGTTCCTATAGTGCTCGTAATAAAGGACTATCTATTGCCAAAGGAGAAATTCTTGGCTTTACTGACTCCGACTGTGCTCCAACATTAAACTGGATTGAAAAAGGTGTAGACCAAATCCTGAAAAACCCTGACTGTGGTCTAGTTGCTGGATGTATTAAGTTCTCTTTTAAGGATCCAGAAAGACCAAATTCCGCTGAGCTATACGACAGCCTATATTTCTTACAACAGGAAACATATATCAAAGAACGCCACTTTGGTGCAACAGCTAACGTATTTACGACTCGAAAAATATTTGATACTGTTGGGCTTTTTAACACAGCTCTTAAGTCTGGAGGGGATCGTGATTGGGGTGAGCGAGTTTATGCGGCAGGTTTTCAGCAAATTTATGCCACTGATGTCGTAATTGCTCATCCGGCTCGAGCTAGTTTTCAAGAACTCAACAAGAAGCTTCGCCGAGTTTACACAGGTGGCTTTTACATTAATAAAAAGTCTGAGAAACCAATTTTAGAGCTGCTGCAAGAAGTCATATACGACATCAAACCGCCAGCAAGATTTTTATTCAAATTTCTGAAAGAGCAAGGAATTGACGGTAAAAAAGATAGAATAGGCGTCATTTTTATTTATATGTTTCTCAAATTTTCTAAAGCTACAACTGAGCTAAAGCTTTATTTAAAGGAACATTACAAAGCTCAACTATCTGTCGAATAAACAGGGCTTAGATAGCTTGTGTTTTCTCCGTATAAATTTTAACTTGCCAGCTACTGCTATGACTATTGACCTAAAACAAATCCCTTTGGTTTCTGTTATTATTCCGGTCTATAACGACAATGACTTTTTACAGGTTTGTCTGACAGCACTGACTAAGCAAACCTATTCAAAAGACCACTATGAGATTATTGTCGTTGACAATAATTCGGAAGAAGATGTCAGTCAAATTACTAACCAGTTTGAGCTGGTCACATTGGCTCACGAATCTACAGCCGGGTCCTATATCGCTCGAAATACCGGGTTAAGTCTGGCTAAAGGAAGCATTATTGCCTTTACGGATGCTGACTGTATCCCTCAACCCGACTGGTTAGAAAAGGGAGTTGCCACCTTAACCCAGCGTCCCAATATTGGTTTAGTTGC
>ERZ1740059.1522-NODE-1522-length-11637-cov-3.498619_pt1 | contig 11637 bp, 11 predicted proteins | sample MGYA00581744_ERZ1740059 | MGnify/ENA primary metagenome ERZ1740059 (study PRJEB43018, sample SAMN04849738) | marine metagenome | isolation source: floating plastic debris | place: Pacific Ocean | collected 2008-08-28 | study: EMG produced TPA metagenomics... | reverse complement strand
TTTATCAGATACGTCGATCTTACCTATTATTGCGATCGCAAGCTTTACCAGTTTCTTGCTAACTAGCAATATCGGATTACTTAAAACCCAACGACCTCGCACAGTAGAAACCATCTCAGGCATCACACCCCCTGACAACATGACCAGTGTTGAAGCATAACAGTCTGCATCAAACTAAATTGGCGAGATGCCGGTAACCGACATCTCGCCAATAACACTAATTTATCGTGTGAACCCGTAAGAAATTCGCGGGTAAATACAGTACCTGAGATGTCCGTTTCCCGTTCACCGTACCTCCATTCTGAGGTGGAGACTTTACTGCTTGGCAAATCCCTAACCGCTAGAGAAAGAAGATGACCTAAATTTGTTATGACACTTTAACTAGCACCAAATCACCATCAATCATCACCTCATAGGGGTCCAAAGGCTCAGTGGCAGGACCATCGGTAACACTACCATCCGTGCTGAATTTAGAGCCATGACAGGGACAAGCAAACGCATTGTCTTCCCACTCAACACCACAGCCCTGGTGGGTACACATGGAATTTAAGGCAATCAGACTCTCTGCATTAGCCGGGTCACGAATGACAATTACAGGGCCAGCAATAAAGCTTTTTTTACCTAGATATCCATTGGCATCTAAGTCAGCAACCGTACCCAGCGCAGCAAAACCATCGGCCCTAGGAGTTTCATCAATTTTCACCTCTGGAGCTTCTGCAGCCGTATCGGCAGGAGCATCAGAGGCAGTTTCCGATGGATTACAGGCTGCGATCGCAACCGGCAAAGACGTTGCCAACAGCCCTAAACCAAACAAATTGTTAAACTCACGACGTATCATCCAGATTCCTCTCTTTTTTGACGGTCTAACGTTTTGACTACCTAATCGTCCAATTGTCTAATCTGACGATCTAACGTCCAGGTCTACAGCAACAGCATTATCTCCATAGACTTGGGAAAAATTAATCCTTTCTTGGACCTTTCTCGGCCCTTTCTTATTAGTGCGCCATCGGCTATGACGCACTCATTGAGTACTATGACCACTGGAAACTACGTACTGGTCTCAGCTGTACGCCATCCACTCAGCCATCCCTGATGGCGAATGACGGTGACTAATACAAACAGTAAATCCAGACCGACTACTCCAGCAATCATTAGCTCAGAGCCGCCTGTACCAAAACCGTAGCTGTGTAGCCCCGTCCCCAAGACAAAATTAACGCCATACCAAGCCATCAGCACCGCATTAAACGCGACAACACTGGCAACACTAATGCCAAAGTTACCGATCCAGCCGACCAGGCGACCGTGCAGGGGCACCAGATAACACAGCAAGGCAATTAAAGCCCAAGTTTCTTTTGGATCCCATCCCCAAAAGCGTCCCCAGGAGAAATGGGCCCAAATACCGCCCAGAATAATGCCAGCCGTCAGTAACAGAACGCCCACTTGCAGCACTCGATAGTTAAGCTGAGACAACAGCTTTATTCGTGCGGTCGCATTAGGGGTAAACAGATAGCTACCCAAAGCGACATGCCCCAGCCCCAACGCCAGGGCAAAACTTGCATAGCTCAAAGCAATAGTGGGAACGTGGATACTCAGCCAAAAATTGTCACGCAGCACTGGCACCAAAGGAGAAATGCTGGGATCTAGCACCGCCGGAAGACTGTCCGCCAAAATCAAACACACAACAGAGAGAGGTGCGGCTGCCAGCAAATAGTACTAAGACCGTTGCAGCATCTCAAACATTAGAGCAATAGCCGCGATACCAAACCCAACCCAGACTACTGATTCGTACATGTTAGTCACGGGCGGGCGGCCAGCAATCTGCATTCTTAACCAAAATCCATAGCTTTGCACAGCCACACCTGCAACAAACGTACCAATGGCCATCCAATAAAGATTAAACGGCTGGACCCATAAGGCCACCAACATTAAAACAAAGGCAATTCCGTAAAGCTGCCACGCCTTAGCGAATGGATGAAAGTGATTAAAAAACACCTCGCGTCGCATGATGCCATCGGCTGGATAGACAGCAGGGCTAAGACCGGCTAATCCTTCTTTTAATGACTGGGCCAGAGGATTCAGCATCGGCAGATGATCGGTACCTGACAAGATTGTCTGCTTGATGATGGCAAAGTTGGCTAGCAAGGGAGAAACTGACTCTGCATCGTACAAACTCTGAGCTTCAGTAATACCAACCCACTTGCCTTTGATATCACTAGGATGAGGGACAATTGCGATCGCATCATCACTAACCATAGCCAGCATCAGCTGCAAACGTTCTTCAATCGTCAGAGCTTCCCGCTCATTCCGAGTCAGCTCTTCTTCTTCAATTTGTTTACGATGGGCAGATCGAACCACCTCCCCTAAAGGCTGATTTCTCATCAAGGTGGCAAACGAAAAATGTTTTTGCTCTACGTCCAACTCCGCCAGCTCTTTTAGTGGACGATAGCTAACCAACACAAAGGGCTCTTCATTCCAGTTGCGATTATTTAACCACAGAGACATAAATGTCTCCATCGCACTTTCTCGAATACCATCATGCTGATAGGTTGTTGCCCCATAAATCTTAGCGACTGTTTCTTGAGCTACAGTATCCAGAGGCTTTTTACGTCCCCCCTGCTGCACAGTCATCGTTGCAAGACCGTCCAGTTCAACAGACTGAAATTGACTAATAGGCATAGCAATCAGCAGCAGCCCGAGACATAAACCAATGGCAAATTTGAGAAGTTTCATCGGTGGTAAATCGCGAATTTTTAATCGTAAGAAGTCTGCAGTCAAGAGAGTAAACACAGAGCCTGACGTGACGCAGGCTCTGATTCATCGATCTAGGAATTTAACGACTTGAAAAAAAGCTTAGGATTGGGATAGGCGTAACTGGAGGAGACGCATCGTCCTTAGTCTCAGGCTCATGGGGAGCTAACAGCCCCCTCAGAAATTTCAGCTTTTTCGCAACGGCTCGCCCATAAAACATAGTCGCTACGCCCATAGTCACCATTGCCGACCCCAGCCATGTCAACCCGGTCACCCACCAAGGCTCGCGTTTAACCTGCAGGGTTGATTGAGCCAAGTCACCTGGATTCCAAGAAGCCTGGGCAACCTTCCATCCTCTAAACCAGGTGGGATGGTTCATCCATACCCGCCGGTCGACAAGCTCCCCCGTTTGTGGCTCCATCAGGGTTACTAAGCTAGTCCACATGGCTACAGACTCACTCCCCTCGTTGCGCTCTACGATAAAGTCATTTAACTTCAGCGCAAAGGGCAGCTGCATCAGCTTAGGGCTAAAGGCAACAAACCAATCACCTGAGGATGCCTCAACCGTGGTTGGCTCTCCCCAGGGAACCCATGCAGTCGTTCCATCGGATGTAGCTATCTGTAGTGCCGGCTCTCCATCCTCAGCTCCATCAGGCAAAGGAACAACGTCACGCTCAACCTTCGCCATGGGCACATATTCTTCAAGGGTAATTTCAAAATCTGCCCATCCTGGAGTGACCCCCTGTCCTGGTAGCAGCAAACCAGACTTAAACCCTTTAGATGACTTTGCCGCATAGTACAGCTCTCCTGCTCCATCGACCACAACCTTAAAGAAAGCGCCTGGCTGGACGTCAGCAGAAACTTCATAGCTGATATCTACCGGCAAAGGCGTGTCATCAGACAGCTGCGTGCGGATAGGCGAAAACGCTGGATTACCAAAAATAAACCAGCGTTCGACTACATCGCCCATCGACACCTCTAGCTGCACAGCTGGATTTTGCAACAGTTGAGTGGCAGTTTCCGGCTGACCCGCACTATCTAAGCGAAAATCAGGCCAAAAATTCTTAATCTCAAGCCTCGTACCTTCAAAAACGACAGCTTGATCTAGACTTGACTTAACATCAATTTCCCGAGAGCTATCGGGCAAATCCAACTGTAAGGTTCCCCAAACAGCCCTGCGTGACTGAGCAGGATTACTCAATGCTTTCTGCAGCTCTTGCTCAGAATGCGCCTTGACAATCTGCAATTCAGCTGGGCCAATGTCCATCTTACTGTATGACACTGGAGCAACCGAGAGCCAACGCTCCAGTGTCTGCCCCATCCGAGCACTAGCCAAAGAAAGGCGCACAGCTGGATTGTCAATCGCAGCACCTTCTGTAAAATGAACAGTTTTAATAGCGTGGTTGGTATACCCCAACAACTTCAAATCATCCAAATGATCAGGAACAACACTTCCATCTGCCTTAATAAATAAGGAAGACTGCTGAGTATCTTGACCAGGAGCTGCAACCTCCAAAAGATCACCTTCTACACGCAAAGTGCTAACCGGCCCTCCATCAGTACGAGCCAATAGCATTCCTTCAACGCTCAAGTGAATAACAGCTGCCGAGCCTGCAATAATCACCACCAAACCCCAGTGGGCCATGGCAAACCCCATTTTCCGAGCCCCTTTCCAGGGATAGCGCAGCAGGGTAGACAGACTGAGATTAACAGCCAACAAAAACATTAAGCCACCAAACCAGGGACTTTTGTATATTTCTTGCTGAACAACAGATGATCCCACCTCCGACTCATAAAAAGTTGCACCAATAAGAATAGAGCCGATAACAACCAGCAATGGAATCGCCAGCCTAATCGAACCAACAAATTGAATTACTGCGGAAGTCATGGGCGAGCAAGCAAGAAACAAATTCGGATTCGGATACAAAAGCGCCAGTTGGAATTAAATTCATTTACCAGCAACAAAGTTTGCCCATCTTCACTGTGAATCGAGGTCTTTTTTGTATATGGGCACACAGAAAACCTGTATTTTTTACTTACAAACCCAATATTATTCAAAAATTGAATCGATCTATTCCGATAAACGCAAAAAACCGTAGACTTTCATAACATATGGGGTTTCAAATTCGGACATATGCAACCCTAAGTGGACACCTAAATCTCTTTTAATTCCTGGGGTTTAGCTCCAAGTTGCTCACACAAAAAATGTTGCAACACAATTTTTATTTACCCAAAATAAGATCGATTCAACTTCTGCAACCAACAAATGCACTAAAAGAATATTCTCTTTGTTTTGGTATCTGATGCCACAAAAAAATAGTTGCGATCGCAATACGGTGATAGTCGCATAGTCAAATACCGAATGGTCAAATGTATCGATTGTATTGTCTTAGTTATTGAACTAAGGGAAGCATCAGAGATTGTTCGTATGTATTTGGCTCCTAGAGCTATCATTTGCTGGTTTCTCTATTGTGTCGCTTAAGTTGTTTGAACCTACGGGGATCTTCTTCTGAACCTGGCACAATGTTTTCTGGTCCCTTGAAATGAAGCTTGTGACAAAACTTGTTTGGAGTGAGACTAGTCGGAATGTCCTTGAACGTTGAGTTGTTAGAGCAAAGTTTTGAACTTGTCAAGCCTAAAGCCGATGAGTTTGTAGGTAGCTTCTACAACAATCTTTTTACAGACTATCCAGCCGCTAAACCGCTGTTCGAGCATTCGGATATGCTGAAACAGCAACAGATGCTCAAAGGTGGTCTGGTTATGGTGGTTGAAAACCTCAGGAATCCAGACGTCTTAAGCAAGGCGCTCAAGGGCTTAGGTGCACGCCATGTTAAGTATGGTGCTCTGCCTGAGCATTATCCACTAGTCGGCAACAGCTTGTTGAAGACCCTTGAGCAATATGCAGGAAACGCATGGACAGCTGAGTTAAAGGAAGCATGGGCAGGGGCCTATGGTGCCATTACTGAGCTGATGCTAGAAGGGGCTGACTACACTCAGCAGGAAGTAGCCCTCGACAGCACGCCAGCACCCGAAGAAGAGGGACTTAAGGTTGAGTTGCTAGAGCAAAGTTTTGCCCTGGTTGCGCCTCAGGCTGATGACTTAGTTTCAACCTTCTACGATAATCTATTTACCGACTATCCAGCCGCTAGGCCGCTGTTTGAGCACTCTGACATGGCTAAGCAAAAGCAAATGCTCAAAGGCGGTTTGGTGACGGTGGTTGAAAATCTTCGTAAGCCAGAGATTTTGAGCAAGGCATTAAAAGGTCTGGGAGCCCGTCATGTAAAGTACGGTGCACTGCCAGAACACTACCCTCTAGTTGGCAATAGCCTGCTCAAGGCTCTCGAGCAACATGCTGGTTCTGCTTGGACTACCGATGTCAAGGATGCTTGGGTAGGGGCCTACGGAGCTATCACCGAGCTGATGCTAGAAGGGGCTGACTATGACAAAAAAGATGTTCAGCTAGAGGCTGCAGCTGCAGTTCCTGCCGAGACACCAGAAGGTATTGGTCTAGGGACGACAGCAGGTATTGTTGGCGGCGGTGCTGTTCTCCTTGTACTGCTGATAATTTTGCTTTAGTAACGAGTTGCTTAGGGTTCTGATGGCACGCTTTTTTAAGCAACGACTGGGTCGATTATTCTCGCTGAAGACAGGTATTGTCCTGGCGCTGGTGATGCTACTTGTTTGGGTCTCAGCCGCTTTTGCATTAGACAAAAAGGAGATATTTTTGCCAGGTGAAACCTCCGAAGGTCACCATGTTTTTGAGGCATCCTGTGCATCCTGTCACGAGGGATTTAAACCTGTTAGCAATGAGAATTGCACCCGCTGCCATCAGGCTGAGCTCACTAATGATGTGCATGGTACCAAGAAGTTTCGTGACCCTCGCTGGGCAGAATATCGCGAAAGAGTTGATGTTTTAACCTGCACAGCTTGTCACAACGAGCATGTTCACATGTTTGGGCGTGGGGTTCATTTACAGCCTGATTTGTGCATGGCCTGCCATGAAGAACTTACGCTGACCCAGCTTAAGAGTCATGAAGGGTTTGCTGCCGATGGCTGCTGGACAGGAGGATGTCATAACTACCATGACCATCGCACCATATCTACGGGCTTTCTACGGCAGAATATGGGGGCTCCAGCCATGCTACCTGTGCAAGAGCTACCAGATCGGATGATTGTCACATCTTTGGAAACTGCACCAGCGCCCGATCTCCAAAAGGAATTTTTGGGAGGTGGTTCATGATTTTGAAGTTTAGGAGATTGTGGCTGCGTTCCCTTATGTTATTGGGGCTGGTTCTCGTACTTATTTTAGGGTCTGGATTAGCTCCTGGGTTGGATGCAATGGCAGTTACAGAACAGGAGCTAGATGATATTACCGCCCAGTGGGAGGGAAGCGTTCATGCCCTCAATGATGTCAACTGTGCAAGCTGTCATCAAAATAAAGAGACCAGGGAAATTGACTCAAGCCCAAATCATGAAAGCTGTCAATCCTGTCACGAGGCATCCGTAGACACTTTTTTGCTCAGCAAGCATGGTATTCGTCAGCTGGAGGGAAAGTCGCCTCTAACGCCAGCTATGGCCAAATTACCAATGCATACTGATGTCATGTCAAAGCAGATGAACTGTAATGCATGTCACAGCGTACACTCGGCCAATACGGTTGAGGCCTCTGTAGATGCGTGTCTCACCTGTCACAACGATACTCACTCCCGCAACTACCAAAACTCAAGACATGCCGAGCTATTTGCCGCGAGCAGAGAGTTGCCACGTCCTGGCCCCGGTGCAGTGAGCTGTGCGACCTGTCATCTACCTCGCGTCATTGATGAGTTTGATGACACTCTCGGGCGCGTCAACCATAACAATACCTATAATCTCATGCCGCAGGACCGTATGGTAGGTGATGTCTGTATGAACTGCCACGGCGTTGAGTATAGCTACAACAGTATTTTCGCCCCTGAGCTGGTCGAAGCCAAATTTGACCGCCCTCCACCCCTTGCGATGCAGACCTTCGATTTAATGGAAGCTGCTGAAGCTAGGAGGACGGGCAATACCTCTGAATAACATCTTTAGCTTATTCAGAAACCTCTGTGTGGATATTTATCCGGATGTACCAGGAGATAACTTAAATGTTGACAAATTGGATTCAGCGCATTCGCGCTAGAACAATAGCTTTGCTAGGTCTTGCTGCTGCAGTCTGTTTTACAGCTGTTGCTTGCAGTGGTGGTGGTTCAACTGTCGCCACTGCGACTGGACCTAGTATTCCCCCCGACCTTGTTGCTGACTACATCCATACAGTCTTAGCAGCTGACCGTACTGCCTACACCAAGCACGTTGTTAGTCGAGTCAAGGTTCTTGAAGGTAAGGAAAAGGACAAGGGAGTCCTTGATGTTGAGTCTACCGAAGGCTGGCAGCAGACTGATGGTATTCCACTTCCAGCTCAAATGTTCCGTCTAGGTTACGAGATTGCCAATGAGTCAGGTCTGTTTACCTATGGCTTAATTTCTCCTTGGTATATCAACGACAACCATGGTCCTAAGAGCGATTTTGAACAAGTAGCGATGGATACTATGGTTGAGTCGGGTGAAGCCTACAAAGACTATCAAGAAGTGGGCGGTCAAGCTTATTTCTCTGCTATGTATCCAGACAAAGCTGTTGCAGAAGCTTGTGTAACTTGCCACAATACTCATCCGGTACACCTTGAGCGTTATCCCGACAAACAGTTCGAGATGGGTGAAGTTATGGGTGGTGTCGTTATCAACATTCCTGTTGAGAGTATGCCTGCCGCCTAATGTAAACCGTCATTAATTGTTGGTTTGCAACATTAGTTAGGGCTGTCTGATAGGAGATCTCTCCCGATGTTAGGGGTAGTAATATTGCTTTTGACAATAGTTCTATCCCTAATATTTCTGTTTCCAATGTTACTAATTGGTGTACCGTTATTCGTGGCCTAAGGGGTAATGAAGCCTAAATTTTCCACGCTGATTTTATTGACGCTACTGAGCGCTTGTTTGTTGGTTCCTTTTGTAGTCAGTCCAATTTATTTGGATGCTCTACGAGAGCGAGCGGTAGAGCTGCACCAGTTTGTTCGTGGAGAGCTTTACAAACAGGCTACTGGTTCTGTCGCGCTTGTTTTTGTTCTTTTAGAAATGCTTTTATCCCTGCGTAAGCGAGGTCGGAGCTGGCTGGGTAAACTAAAATTGCCTGGCTCCGTCATTTTTTGGCGCAGTCTACATATTTTTATGGGGGTTGGGCTGTTAGCAGTCGTTGTTGTTCACACAATTGGTTCGACTGGCCTCAATTTTAATGCTGTATTTTTATGGATATTTTTTGCGGTTACACTCTCTGCCCTGCTCGGTGTTGTAGCGGAAACAGGTGTTCTGGAGTCACCCCGTAAGCTGTTTGGATTACCGGGGAATAAAGACCTTGTCATTACAAAAGGACCATTGATTCGTAATATGCGAGCAATTTGGTTACCTACTCACATTTTTTTAGTCAGCGTTTTTGGCATGATGCTGGTGGTTCATATATTTCTGGCCTATTACTATCGCTAAAGGGGGCTATGGTTTCTACGTCTAAAGATAGCGTTTCTGATTTGCCAAGGGCCTGGGTTAACCTGGCTGGAGTACTTATAGCACTGGTTATTGCTTTACTACTGACGATAATCATCACGCGTCCTGCCGAAACTACCAAAAGTTTTACCCCCCTCTCAGGGTTAATGACGCTAAAGTCAATGGCATCTGAGGCCGTTGCTTATGATGACGCGATCGCAGCTCCAACACCCACGCTAATCGAATTCTATGCCGACTGGTGCACCACTTGCCAAGGCATGTCTTCTACTATGGCTGACCTACATCAGCAGTACGGCAACAGCATTAACTTCGTCATGCTAGACATTGACGATCCCCAGTGGGCTCCCCAGGTAGCCAACTATGGAGCTTCTGGTGTGCCTCAGTTTACGCTGCTAGATGCTCGTCATACCGAAGTCAAAACATGGGTCGGTAAAGTGCCCAAACCCATTCTTGCCAACTTTTTTGATCAGCTGCTTGGATAGTCCTTATGACTCTACTAACCCGATTTCTTAGGCTATTGGAACTATTGGAAACGGCCCAGGGTGCGTTTGAGTTTCTCACCGAGCCCATCGGCTAGTCTGGGGTCGTTTCTATTTGCCTATACTTTACTATCCAGGCACTGGTGTGTGATGCTTCAGCCGCTGCTACCCTAGCCTGCACAGCGGCGCTCACCTTCTTTTGTCTGGTCGAGAAACCCGACTTTTAACTACCTTTTACAAAATTTCTAAGCGCCTCAAATGCCCTGGGCTTGAGCACCTGAACACCATGACGCAGTGAAAAAATGCGTTTGCTCAGCCAGCCCCAACGCATTTGTCAAAAAACTGCATTAGTCAGACGGAATCCCCGCAAATTGGCTCCGGTAAAATCAGCTTCTGACAAATTTGTATCGGTCAAATTTGCGCCCCGTAAATCAGCATTTTGTAGGTTAACCTTATGCAGATAAGCGCCCCTGCTAGGAGGGCAAAAAGGCTAGCTAGGGACGTTAAGTGCTCCGTTTTGTCTGAGCCATAGAGTTTGAGTAGCCGTTAGCCCTTGGGCATCGGTAAAGAGTGCTCCAGACACCTGAGCTCCTGTAAAGTCAACTGCAGTCAAATTAGCATTCTCTAGATTCGCCTGGTATAAGTTGACCCCAGACAAGTTTGCCCCTGCCAGATTCGCACTTTCTAACTGGGTTCCCATCATCGACGCACCCGCCCAATCAGTCTTGATCAAACTGGCCTTATTAAACGATGCCCAGTCAGCCCGCACCTGCATTAATACAGCACCATCCAGCTGTGCCCACTCTAGCTCAGTATTTAGCAGGTTGGCCTCGGTTAGATTTGCGCCATTGAGATTGGTTTCAGTCAAACGTGCAGCTTCTAAATCAGCTTGTTGAAACGAGGCTCCACGTAAAATAGCCCGATGCCAATCACTGCGAGTCAGGTTTGCCCCTTTAAACACAGCGTTACTAAAGTCAGCATCATTAAGATTTGCTTTGACCAAATCAGCCCAATTAAACCGAGCACCATGGCCAGTAACATTGGCCAAATGGGCCTGGGTTAAGGTGGCAAAGGATAGATCCGCCTCGGTTAAGTTCGCCCCGTAAAACTTAGCCTTGGGTGCTTGTAGCTCACGAAAAACACCACGTTCTAAACGAGCACGCGTCAGCTCAGCCGCATCTAAGCGAGCTTTATCAAAGCATGCGTCAGAAAGCACAGCTAACACTAACGTAGCCTTGGAAAAATCCGTACCGGCACAGGACGCCCCGGTTAGATTCGCCTGACGTAGATAGGCTTGGGTAAAATTTCCGTGATCTAAGGCCGCTCCGCCCAAATCAATTCGGCTCAGCTCAGCCCGTCGTAGCGATTGGTGATGACTGACCTTTGAGAGAACTTCAGTAACGGTAAGCTGAGCCATAGTGTCTAAATCCCTTAAAACGGTATCAGAGATAACGATTTACTCTTGATAACTGTATAATACACAACAGTTTTAAGGAATCCTATGTGGGTTAAGAAATATAAGCTCTTTTTTATCTAGATTTCATGACATTACTATCTTAAGCGTAGCTGCTGGTTAGCGATCGCAAAAGCCACTAGTATCGCGCTAATCCGTCATAACCTGTAAGAATCTTTCTGCTGCAGGAGCCGGAGGACTGTTCCCCAAAATAGCAACGCCAATGCTTCTCTCTAAAGGAACAGGTAAAGGACGACTTTCAACCGTTTCAGGAATCGGCATTGCCGCCAATCTTGGCAAAATCGCCGCCCCTAAACCTTGGGCGACCATACTGACAATCGTAGAGTCTTCTTTAACGATATAAGACACCTTGAGGGCCTGTCCCCATCGT
>ERZ1740059.1521-NODE-1521-length-11644-cov-9.267581_pt1 | contig 11644 bp, 1 predicted proteins | sample MGYA00581744_ERZ1740059 | MGnify/ENA primary metagenome ERZ1740059 (study PRJEB43018, sample SAMN04849738) | marine metagenome | isolation source: floating plastic debris | place: Pacific Ocean | collected 2008-08-28 | study: EMG produced TPA metagenomics... | reverse complement strand
AGGATAAAATAACCACCACTTGGTAGTTCTTCACTGTTACAATGATCAATTATTTAAAATATACATGTGTGTATGTACATTTTGGCATTCTTTTATTTTACTTGAATTCATTGTTCCCAACTGTAATATATGATGCAGTTTATATTGCTTTTCTATAACTGCAAATTGTAAGTTATTTGACATATAATGGGTTCAGTAGTGAGAAGCTTGGGTGGTCAGTGTTATCAGGGAGGGCACTACAGCGAATGAGATAAATATTCATCTCGTTGCTGCATCAATGAACAAAGATTGAAGTTGCCCGCCCCTTTACTGCCTTAGAGTGGGCGTTCATTCCTAAAGGATGAGTATTAGCGTTTGCACTCTGAAGATTAATTGCCTTTATACATGACCGGCTGGTTGCTAGTATGCATCAAAAGTGCTGTGTACAAAGCAATTCAGTGTTTTCAAAACTTGACTGATGTATGTACCCTCTTGTATTCAGTCTAAAGTGAATAACAAAGTCTAACTCCAATTAATTCAGCATAACCGCCACATCACTATGCTGACTACCTATATTGCAGGGTTCTTTACCTACATGTATAATGCTGCTTGGTTCAGATTTGATAAGACATTATCAGTTTTAGCTTAGCACATAATAGGATGCACCCTAATTAGTCCTGAAAATAGCATAGGTAGTGTCTGACTCTGAGTTGAAGGAGATACTGCCTGGCCTGCCTGATAATTGAGGTTTGTAACACTGTAGAAGTAGGCTACAACTGAATTATTTGGTTGGTCATAGTAATCCTACTTTGAGCCGTATAGGGAGGGGTTAGCTTTCTTGATTGCTCATATGGTCCATGTCTGCCCTTCTAGGGTCCTTGTTGAAAGATTGACTCAATGAAGTAGACCGTCGTAACCATTGGGGTGGGGGCAATGATGGAAGGGAATGTCTGACAAGGCATTTGAATGCTGGCAGCCTGTTCACCATATACATAGGTGAATCGGAAAGGAAGTCCTCAAACAAATTCCACACAGCCTCACATAGATGACCTCACAGGCTATGATGATATATTATGCATATAATCGATCAAATAAGCATTTTTAACATACAATGCCAAAATTTAAACATGTTAAATGTCAAAAATTTAATAAATGAGTCAGTTAAAAATTTGCTGTGCATCACATTTAAAAATACTCAACATTGTACTACATTTGTTTATTTGACAAGCACTCGTAGCCGCAAAAGGTCACAAAGGAAAATCAGATTCACGAAATAAAATACACATTAAGGGGATGACCAAGCTCAAGTGTGATTTTTTTATAATACTATCCCAGAGTATAATATTATATCTATTTTCACTCCTAAAATAAAAGTCAACAGTGGTTTGCATTATGGAGCAAAGGATTTGAAATGTAGCAGCTAGTGATTTGTTTCGTCTCACCAGGGTGCTGTTTATCTTTGCCTGTATGATGATACGCTGACCTTCTTAAGATCTAGACTGCTTATTTTACCCGCCCTCACTAGTTTCACAGGCCTAAATTTGCTGCTGCTAATGAGTTCATAGGTATTAACAGTCTAAACTGTTCTGTATTTTATGATATTTTATCAGGCGCTGGTAGGGCATATCTGGTTGTAAGGAAGGCATTAGCTTGTCGAATTCATCAGCGGAAGGCAGATTGTTGCAGCTTATGATTTTAAGCAGCAATTAAAGAGAATTGCGTAGCTGGGTTATATTATATGACCTAATACATCTCACTTCTCAAAGGGCAGAGTAGAACCTTAGCGCAATCTTCTTTCTTAGTTGATCCAATTCAGAAACATTTTCGTTTTATTAATTTCGTGTTCCTGGATTACTGAAATCTGCTGCTGTCATCTAACAAAAGTTCCATACAGGGATAACGGATAGCCAGTCGGCAGCGTATGGAGGTACTGTATCATTACAGCAGTTTACAAATAATGAAGATCTTATCAACTTGATGTGAAGCATAGTTTGATTTTTGTTCATCATGTTAAGCTGAAGTAACAGCTCGTGGAATCTTATTACGGTTGTTGTCTCAGGTCTGTAGGGTTGCGTTGCTGCTGTCTCGATTGTTTTTAAATGTCAGGAGATAAAAAATATTACCTGGCTTCTTCTCGATAAGTCTCTTGCTAAGTTTCCGGCTCTGATGCACACTAACCCACACACTTCTTCACCAGGTTTAGTTGGAAGTCAGCTCCTACTGAACTGATAAAACAAGGGAAATTGAAATTCAGCTCATCTCTCAACAAGTAAGGTGAAAATCCATGCTGTGAGATGTTTTTACATTCTCAATTGTGGCTTGGGATGCAATGTTTGTGTTTTGTCTCTTTTGTTCTGATGTCTGGAATCAGTTTCTATGTCTTCCTTGGCGATTTGTGGCTGCCGTTATAATTATATGTATACATATTGGTAAATACAGACCTTGCTGATATATGACATTCCGACCATGACTTGTTGAGATGTATGTCATTGTAGAGCCATCCGCGGTTATTGTCCGATGCTTGCGATTTTCATCCACTAAATGTACAGGTTTAAGACATGCATGCCCAAAAGTGAGAAATTATTTGTAAACTGCTGGTATAGAACTTATATTGATGGTGTTCCACCCAAACATAAAACTATTGACACTGGTTTCAGTTGTCAAAATGCTCCATAATATCTACTACTCTACTACTTTTGAGTTTTCTTCTCCTGTTTACTTGTCGCTTGTCAATCCGTGCATACGTTATCAATTGAAGAATTCTGGGTGCCATGACTGGAGATTACTAGTAAAATGCGCGTTGGTTTAGAAAGCATGGTTATCATTGCTTTGCAATCTACAAATTTCCAGTTGTTTTTTGTCCGAGGGAAATTGTGATGACTGCACTTGGCTGTTTTTCGTTTTGATAATTTGATATTATCAGCTTGCTGCTTAATTTCCCAGCAGGTATTTGATTCAAAAGTTAGATACTTGATATCATGAATGGTTTACAATTGACTTGGAATGTTAGAAGCTATCATAGCAACACTTTTTGCAAACTTGACATAACTGATGAACAGCGTACTGCAAACTTGTTTCAGGGACCCGCATTCATTACCGGTAGAAGAAAACAACCACAACCTTTATTTTATTGTTCAAGTACTAAAATACCATTAGCATTGTCGCCGAACTGTGCATGCTGTGTGCTCTGTTATGTGGCACACCATTTCAATGAGCTACTCTTTGGCATGCAGCAACTGCTCAAATTATATACTTGACATGAACCATTGACCCACTTATATTTGAAACATGATGTAACAGTATCCCGAGCTGATGGAGAACATTGAGTGAATCATGAGAAGGTCACATGGTATGCCATGCTCCCGCTTCTACTAAACGCAACAAGTCTCTGTGTCTATGAATGTTCATCTACATTCCAGTCTTTAGATGTGTGACTGCTAGGCATGGAAGTCTGACAGATTGTGTCAATTTCTAGCGAATGATAAATTGAATTCTTTCACAATGCAAACCATGAATTTTAATGATCATAAATTTTGTGAAATGACAGAGCACTCATTAGAGGAAAACCGCCACAGAGCTTACTGGAGAAAAATGAGCGGCTTCAATGGATCTGTGATGAATTTGATGTAAAGATAGTAAAACTCCCATTTACGGCATTACCGCTGATAGCGGAAGAATGCAAGCAGCACCCAGTGTACATTGATTAGGCTTAGATGTAATGACAGCATTGTAATTCTACTTGATAGTCATTCTAATGAAACATAAAAATATTACACACATTAGTAGCGTAGATAAACTGTGAAATGATAAAAACTGCTTACCTGCATATTTCAACTTTGACCCTTGATGTTATGCATGCTAAACAGGCGGCAGCAGGCTGCTGTGATTTTACTGCATGAGTTGCAAAATGCCCTGCAGTTACAGCTTTGTGATCCAATTAGGAGGCAAACTACGAAATCTTATAGCAAATCGCCAGCTGCTTATAACACTCTTTCTAATGGAAAGCAAAGTCGCAAGGCGCTGACTTGTTTCTTTGTGTTCTCCTAAATTAATGGAGTGATCTATCCTTGAGGGGATCAAACGCAGCTTTGCTGACCTAGGCACTGATGAAGCTTGACTAATTGGAATATATAAAAACTATTACTATGGTATGTTTAGAGCATGGTTTGCAGTTTTACAGGGCTGGGTGTAACCTGCGTATCAACTACACAATGGCCATGAAATAATGTTGCACCTTTCGGTAGACATTTTATTGTGAATTACCTGTTAAACTGAATTTTAGCCATGGTTTCTCAACGCCAACATCATTAAAATGTATTTTTGGTTTTTGTTGTTCGTTGTTGGTATGCACAAGTCAATTTGTTTGCCATCCTCACAGGCATGATGAAATGATAGTTTTAATACAATATCAATTATGGTTGACAGTGTTTGTCTCATCTTGAATAGATGTTTGATTTGATTTGTACATTAAACATGAAAATTCCACTTGAGATTCAATTGGGGGTGAAAGCTGATTATGTAATATTGAGTTAAAACCGTAGTGTGCAGGAATTCACATTTCTATGTGCCGCTACTTGTGCATCGTCCCATTTTGTATGCCAGCTTTTCTTGCTTTAGGCTATATACACATCTATGAACTTGAAATGAACTGCTAGAACAGAGGAAAATATATTGATTTCATTGACACTGGGAACGTATGTACTAATTCGGCATTGTGCATAATAAAAAAACAAAAATAGTCTGTATAAAAATGGGCACAACTATAATAAGTGGATGATCTTTTTAGACTTAGAGCTGGGCTAGGTTCCTGCCATCATTACTACCTCTCAGTATGTTCTATCAGTCGTTGTGGGTGTCAGGCATGTTTAGCCTTCTGTGATGAGATGCATATTAGGTCTGCATTTTTATGTGTTTTCAAAGCTTTAGTCTACTGTGCAGACAATCAATGTCCATCAGTCGGCATGGGTTTTATTACTGCTGTGTCATAATGATGGTTACCAGGGTTGTGTAGATATATATGGAGAGGAGAGGCGCTTCGCTTGTTCCCTGTGGAAACTCTGACTTTTTCGACATAGAGCTGTGGGATAGCTCTACTCCACCAATTGAATTTCCCATACAGCCCTGATTGAGATTTATTGTATTGATGGATTTCTGGGTCAGTTGCATAATCATACTCAACTCTGCTCTCAGCTTATGGCATATTTATTATAATTAATTGATATATAAATTCTCTTACTGGCTTCCTGTTATGTACAACGACCAAATTTAGAGTTATCTCATATCATGTTATATGTAAATGGCGATCAGAGTATAGATTTGGGCTCAAGGAGTTTCAATGAAAACTATTTTGTGGCCAGTGACTTTGTTGTAACATAAAATCATTGGAATGAGCCCCACGTAACATTGCCCGTATTGTGTACTTATTGCATGAGATTCACTACATACGAGATTTCTGACATGCACTTTGTCTTTTGAAGGCTGAAGAAGATAAGTCCAGAAACCCAGAAGCAAAGACTGAGCGACAAACTAATGGGTAAGATACAAACAAAATTGTCTAAAGCTCCAATTTTGTGTAATTCCCAAGAAAAACACCTGTTGTAAGGAGTTCTATAACCGATTATTAGCTTTGCGCTCATGTAGTGTTCAGTTATACCATTTTGCGACTTGTTAGATATTTTATGGTACAATGATTTACTAAAAATGACCCATGGGTGATACCCAACTCACACGAGCAGATAAGAACATCCTGCTCGATAAGCATCTAGGTAATTTCTCGCCATGGCAATGCAATCGGTTATAGTCACGAGTAAGACTATCAACTAGTCAGGCAATCAATTTAGATTTTTGCTTATAAAGAAAACCAAAGCACCAGCGAGTTGAGATACAGGCGTCCTTTGAAAATGTTAAGTCTTTAATCAAGTAGTTTTGTAAAACTCTGCTCTGATTTGGTGGTGCGCACCAGTTATAGTTATAATGTCATTGTACATAACCGTTATAGTAAAAAAACTAATGGCCTAAATATGTTTGTGACCTCAATCTGTCATGCCGCATTAGTTTTTACTGCAACTGTTAACATTCACACTACATACCTGAGAAATTGCCATAGAAACCAGATACTTTTAGTGAAGGTTTATTTACAAGTTATGGCTGGCATTTTATTTGCCCTTGTTTTGTAGAATTACAGCCCTTTCACTGATAAGTTTCCCTAGTCATGATGGTAGCAGTTTAAATTTAACCAACCAGTACTAGAGAAAAACTGAAATGTTTGTCCATTTCTTTAATATTGTGTATTAGGGTTTGCAATGTCCAGCAGGCGCGGAACAGAATACAAAGTTTTTTGGCTGTGATCCAGAGTGTAATTATTTCCTATCCACATTCCATCCATTGGTATCATATCATTGATTAACTTACGAGCTCTCTATCAGCACTCTTCCATCTTTTCAATTTTTTGTATATACATGTACAATGCAAATTCATGTGCATGTCCGCCATGTACTTATTGGAAATTTGGATCTGAGATGTTTTATGTTCACAACCGTTACCATGCAGGATCCTTGCCGTCGAAAATTTGTGTGCATTGGTGTTACCCATTATGGGACCTGCATAGTTGCTAGTCTATCCTTTCCACACCTTGGGACATATTCAGCACACAAATCTCTATCATCTGAGATTTGAAAACACTTGAAATAGTAGACAGTGGTGAAAGTTGAGTGAAAAATATCATTTAATATCACGTTTCAAGTGAAAATTAATTTAAGCGCCTATTCCCGATGACAGCTCCATACACACTTCCTGATTAACTTACCAAAATCAGTAATTATGGTTGTTGGTTATCATGGATGACTAGACTTTCCGCTTACATAAGTGCCATAGCAATGTTTGAATTTAGTCAACACTAGCCATCAAATTGTGCTAATAAAACAACTGAATCAATCATACCAGCCCAGTTTTTTGAATGTACACAAACCCCAGTGCACCAAGATTACCCGTTACCAATTATCTTGTCTTTTTAAGGAAAGTTTCAGTTTTGTGTGAGCTCTCCAACTCTTCGGATTCAAGACAGATAATATAGCATTTTAAGGGATTATGGGCTGCAAATGGTGACTACTTTTTCTGCTTACTTCATACATTCAGTACATATGTAGACCTAACAGTTGTGTTGCTGTTGTTGTATGGAAATGTATGAACCTGTGATTTTTTCATGATGTGGTGCAACTGGAGGCAGTTAGCAATGTTGGGTAAGAATTTTCTTCAACCAACACCTTGTCTCCGTCGAGCTTTTTCAAGTTTTGATTGGTGTCATGTTTTATTTCTTGAGACATTCTTCTATTTCTTTTTAGGTCAAGTGAGGGCTCAGCCTCTGCATCTGGTAAAATAGATCTTGCTTCTCACACACTTGCTCTCTCACCAGAAGGCAAACTACAAGTAGTACCATTAGATCCAAGCAAAATAAAAACCAAGACAAAGCCGTCTGTCAGTGTATCTCCTCCACAAATAGACGAGGAAGTCATAGCTCCAGCTTTAGCTACTACTGCAGAAACTGCTCCAAGAACCATGTCAGCATCAGGGTCAGCTGATATGGATGTGAGCTTCTCTGCCTCTGCTGGGGCCTCTTCACCAGGATTGTCTGCTAGTCTAGATGGTGGAGCATCAGGAAGTGGTAGAGCAGAAGTTAATCTGAACTCTCCAGCCATTACCGTCAGTGGCCCCAAGGTCACGGCCGGCGCTGATGGTACTACAGATTCAGCTGATGCTGGTGTTGAAATGAGAAGCAAAAGAAAAGGGTTCTCTCTGCCAGGGTTTGGAAAGAAACATAAATCATTAAACGTCGAGGGTGATGCTGGTGCCACGGGAGGAGCATCGAACAAAGGGCGAGGAAGTAAAACACTCAGTATGCCAGGCTTCAAAAAGAAATCGCCTAATGGTAAGAGAATTTACTATGGATTTTTATCACTCCCATAAATCGTCCTGGTCTATATGGCACTGAGTCTTGCATTCTTTCAAATTGTTGTTGCATATTTTTTGGTAATTTGGCGTGTTATTTTTTTAACTTGAATTGCAGTGAATCATAAACACTGTATAAAAAGGAAAAATGATTTATTTAAGGAATGATATTCTTGCGTTGAGTTGCTAGGGATAAATCACCACACCATATAGTATTTACTCTGTGTGGGAGGTACGTTTTTTCCTACATCTAATTATCAGGATTATGATTCACTAACAACCTTGTCACATGTTTTCGGAGATGAGGCTAGATCTGAGGAATGTGTTGATATTAAGAAACCCTTTTACAACCTGTTCCCTTTTCGTCCGGAAGAATATTCTGTTCTGTTTAATATATCATGATGAAGTAAAGGCTGATCATAGACTGTATAAGTGCTTTTGACGGCTCCGAGATTGCTCCATCCTATAGCCATTCATAACGCATCTATTATAGAAGATAAGCCGGACTCATTTTGTGTTGGCTCCAGCATTCGATGCAAATCTAAAACTGATCTAAGTTTTAGATTTGATCTTCTCAAATGGTACTTGCATAATGTTTACCAATCGCACTTTTTGGACTGTTGATGCAATTTTCAGTCATATGTTTCTGCAGTAGTCCCCACTGCAAAGGGTAAATTCCGCAGAAGAAAATCTTGTGAGGGTTGTGTCATCAAACAGATATGTGATGTTTTTGGGCAGAGCTTGCGTGTTTAAAGAAGGAGGTGGCCACAACAGTCCCAAAGAATTTGTTAAAATTGCCATATCAACCACAGGCATGGATTTAACTCCCTGCAATCAGTAACTATCACACCGGGCTAACACCCTGTCATTAACGTTACTAGCCACCAAGCGTGGAAATGCTTAATAATGTTCATGTGGCATAGTGTTAGGTGTTATCCCTTTATGAAGAGCTGGGTTTTGTCGGAGCCAGGTGCATCCATGCATGCTATACTGTGATTAAGATGTGCCTCTGAACTAGGTCAATGCATTATTGTATTGTATGCGATGCACTATAGCTTAGCTTTTCAGAAGTAAAGTTGTTGGCTGCTACAATATCAGTGGATTTTCTAATTTCTGGTGCGGCCGATTATCTTTAGCTGGAAGGTTTTTCAAGGTAGAGTGTTTACAACTTGATTTGTTGCTCCATGTAAATACTGGATTATGACTATTTTGTTGCATAATGTGGTAATTTATAGCTGAAAGCTTGTTTGTACTTCTAAATCAACTTGTTGATTTTCGAAATGTTTACTCAAGTAGAAGGTCAATTGAATTTGTGTATTTTGTGGTGTTGTGTAAACACAGGAGCACAGTGTGTGTACAGGATCAAATTGTAGGAAGTGGTTGTCTTATGAGGAGGTGCTGCTGTTGCGTACCTGGATTGAGGACTTTTTGAAAAAGGTGAAAGCAGTCAGCTGCCTGGCCTATCTACAGCGTACCGTTAAGAGAACTTAACAGGCTTAGAGGAGTTAATGCAGCGGTGGTGTACAGCATTTCTTCGGCTCTAAAAAAGGTTTTATGTGGCAGCAGCCATAGATTATCTGGATTTTATGTTGACCTAATTATGCAATTTGACTTCAAATCCAGAACTCTTTTCTGCTTATTTGATTTCAACCTGTCTTTATCATGAAACAGGTGTAAAAAAATGGTGGTATTTATCAGGCAGAAGGAGTCTAATTGTAGGCAGGAAGCTTCATGATGGGGTTTCACGCTGCCCACGCTAGTTGGTATGGAATGGTGTGCCCTTCATTATTCAAGGATTTCTGTTCTCACAATATTGTATGCTGTGAATGTTGTTTAGGCGGGAACTTTTGGAAGTGAAAGTTTTTGTCTTTGCATTTCATTTCTGACTCCAAAAGAGTCATTATTGTGACTTTTGTAGCATACTTTAAATTTCAGTGCATGTGATTTATGAGGCTTACGTCTCAGTTTATCATTCCGGCTGTATAATGAAGCTATTGTGTAATAGGCTGGTATTATGGTGTCTTGGGTTGCTTGCTTATTATACTTTTTCAAAGGCTATTCATTGGTTGCATTTTAATCCTCGCTATCCGGACCATAATCATACAACAATTGTGTGTCTTGTTGATGGAACTCCAAGATGAACTTGACAAATTTGTAAACACTTGAATGGAGCTGTGTAGGATTTTATTGTCACACATCACAAGTTGCAGCTTTCTCAAGGAGTGCAGTGACTGCTAGTAATCAGTCTCAGGCTTACACCATCTCGTAATTGTGGAGTTTTTGGCTCTTCAGATTTTGAGTTGAGCAGCCAAGGTCGGTTTGTGGCAGCAAAGGTATGTCATTTAGAGGGGAATTTGTGCTAATTGCATTATTACTGTCTAATTGCTAAACTCATTACCTGTTGGCGACAGCTAGGAAGTGGTTTTGTTTGTATTGTGGTTAACTGGTGAAGTAATTGCTGTTTTTGTAGCTTGATCACATGTGTTTTTGCGTCCACGTTGGCTGCTGAAAAGAATGCAATGCTCAAAATGCTTGTCGGCTGACAAATAAATTGAGACATGTTATTGCTGAATTCATAACTAAATGGGTTATAAGCCATATTGGTCATGCTTCACTGTACCAAATTAAATAGTGACACACATCAGGCATGCTGGGCCAGCACATGAGCTCTCTGCGCGTGCTGATCTATATCATAAAATTATTCAACCTTGTTTAGCAAAGTACCGGTATGATATCTTTGTCATTTCCATGGTAACATATTTGAATGATAAGACTGCACAATGTAATCCTGAGTGGCGTTGAGGCTTCCCCTCTCGTCATATTTTGCCACACGAACTCTTGTTGGCTTGAATGTCTGCGGCATTGATGTTTACTTACCATTCTGCGCAGCTATCTTTCCTGAAAAATATCTAATACTTAAATTTGTTGTTTCCATGTCTTTTGCATACATATGATTTCACTGGTGAAATAAAATTCAGATAGGGTGCAGTAGAGACCTTGGTGTAAGGTGCCAAGAGTGGGTTTACCTTGCTAAGCCAACTTTACGCTTGTGGAATTTCATTCTTCCTATGACGTATAAAATGTCCATCCTATGGAAAAGCAAACAGTTTCTGCTGCCGCAGCTATTATGGCAGCGTCGGATTAGCATTTTGATTTGCAATTTGTTCTGGCTCGGCATTCCATTCTGATTGCTTCTTTAATACTGCAGCCATATAGGACCTACGCGCCTCGGTTGAGTAGGATTTTATGTAGTCAGACTTGTTGCTAGTCTGAGGCTAGGCGTGAACTATTCACTGGATAATACCTCGCAGCAGTTGCACAGCATTTGCTACTTGGCTTGGATCTGGCTTGCCTTCACTTGATCACTAGAAATGTGGATTATTTCGCTTCTTGTCTGAGGTAACAACTCCGCAGTGACAGCACTGCAGTAGCGACTGAAGATGTTCCAAATTTAGAACTACTGGAAGAAGGAATTCATTTTTCTCTGACCTATTTATTATGTAACAATGTCTGCACTCAGAGTTGTTTTCGAACCACTAACATTTTCTCTGCATCACATTAGATCACTATGCTGCTGTGAAGCAATCACTGGTTTCATGTTGACAAGATTGTGATTAGTAACAGGTTCAAATTGCCTCCGTTGAACTTCAATCTTCAATCATAGGGTTGAGCAGACTTCGGCACTGGCGGCACAATATGCTGGTTGCGGCATTCTTGTTAT
>ERZ1740059.1520-NODE-1520-length-11648-cov-3.724058_pt1 | contig 11648 bp, 7 predicted proteins | sample MGYA00581744_ERZ1740059 | MGnify/ENA primary metagenome ERZ1740059 (study PRJEB43018, sample SAMN04849738) | marine metagenome | isolation source: floating plastic debris | place: Pacific Ocean | collected 2008-08-28 | study: EMG produced TPA metagenomics... | reverse complement strand
TCCCGCGGCCTGCTGGAGACCGCGCGTGCGGCCTGAGAAAGTGTTCTGGTACCGTCAGTTAGATGGTGCTCGGGACTGAAGTAATTGCGCTCTGTTACAGCCAGTCGGCGTAAGTTTGCGATACTAAGTTTACCTGACTTGGACGAATGATAACAGATCGTCTCGCGCGGCATATAGCAATTCGCCAATGCGGCCAATCACACTCGCGGCGCCTGAGATATCAAATCCGGCCAAGTCAACATAACCGCCGGGCGACGCGTAGGCGTTTTACATATCGATTACGATCACAGCGGTTTCTGACGCGTCAAGTTCTAGAGGATCCGGCATTGCTGGGAGCGTCATTGGCCTAGTCTGAGAGGGCATCTGACCTGTCCTTTCGTAGACGAGTGCACATAAGGGTGCTGTCAGTCTAAGGCGAACTCGTCTCTGTTAGGCATAGAGCGCCCTACCCTTTGCGAGGCTTAGGCCATGAGTGATTGCCACTCCGCCAAGGCGGGGGAGCGGGTGGTCTTGTAAGTTTGTCTGTCAGTGAGGTGGCGGTTTGTGTTGAAGTGGTTGTGGACGTTGGCGTGAACGGAAGCGAACTTCTGAAGAGATTTCATTCGCCTGAAACGCTGCATCACCCGTTCCCGTCGTCGGAATGGTAAGTGTGAGTTCTCCACCCGGTTGTTGGCCCAGCGCCCGATCTCCTGCCTCTCTGGATTGCCGAGTTCGCTCATAGCGGCCTTGTAGGAAGGCAGCCCATCTGTGGTGATGGTTTCGACAGGCCCATGGTTCTTGAGAGCTTTCTTCATGAAACGTAGGGCCGCTGTCTTGTCGCGGCTTTTGGTGACGTAGCTCTCTAGCACTTCGCCCTCTTGGTCGACCGCTCGCCAGAGGTAGTGGGTCTCTCCGTTGGTCTTCACAAACATCTCATCGAGCGCAGGCAACGGGCCTTCCGGGGGAAGGCTCTAAAGCCAAGCCCAGCGCCACTATCTAAACCCGCGCATGCGGTTGATCCGCTGCCGTTTGATATCCGCTGCAAACATCGGACCGAACCGGTTCCACCAGAACCGCACCGTCTCATGGCAAATGTCGATCCCGCGTTCGAACAGCAGGTCTTCGACGTTTCGTAAGCTTAGTGGAAAGCGGACGTACATCATCACCACTAATCGAATAACCTCGGGTGACGAGTTGAAGCGCTTGAACGGGCTTGGAGGTTTGGCTCTCGATTTGCGGCTCATGAGCGGCCGCTAGCAGCGAGAGCCCTCGCCTGCCACGTTAGTCTGACAATGCCTCTCAGCGCGTTGCAAACGCCCCTGAAACCAGAGATTAGTGCCAGGACTAGGTGGCGGAGACTGAGGTGTCAAGTCGGCTGATGCAACCAGTTGTGGTTTAACGGAAATGCGAAGCTCTTCGAGGGCCATTTACCACAATTGTTCCCCGACTTCGCTGAACTGCGATTTGAGCCTCTGACTTTGAGTAGCTTTAGGCTCAGTGTCACGAAATTTTGGAAACGTGTAATATGTCCCGTACGGGAAAGCGCGCCTTTCAAAGTCGCCCTTTGAGCGGAAAATATCCCTTTCGGGAAAATCATCTTGAAATTGATCCATTATCCGCATAGATTTCCCGCTCGGGAAAGGTAATGCTCATGCTCAATGTTGCCACTATCGGTCAAATCATCCGCGATGAACGCAAGGAGCTTGGTCTGCGCCAAGACGAGTTGGCCGCTGCAAGCGGCGTCGGCTTGCGCTTCCTCGTTGAACTGGAGCGGGGGAAGCCCACTGTCCAGATGGGCAAGGTTCTTGATGTGATTTCAGCACTTGGATGTGAATTGCAAATCAAGCGGCCTGACGGGATCGTGATAGCGGGTCGAGCGGTCGCGCCCGAAAAGGATGAGGCGGAGTGACGCTGCCAATTCTGGATACGCTGGTGGTCTGGTGGGATGCGCGTCAGGCAGGCGAACTCTCGATCGACAAAGGTGGCGCGATGCATTTCGCATATGCACCTGCTTGGCTGGCTGATGAAACGGCCCCGGCACTTTCTCATGCAATGCCAAAACAGCAAGAGCCATTTAGAGATCATGCCTGCAAGGCTGTTTTTGGCGGACTGCTACCCGAGGAAAGCCAGCGTACGGCTATCGCTCGCGCACTTGGGGTTTCGCCCGTCTATCCTTTTCGGCTGCGTGAGGGTTTGTGCCGAGATTTTGCTGGTGCGCTAGCCTTCCTGCCCAAAGATGCAGAACCGGTCCAAGAACACTCCGAGAACGCTCCAGAACCACTCCAAGAGAACGAGCTGGCGGCACTGCTCGATCGGTTGCCTGCTGTGCCCATGCTGGCAGGCGAGGGCGGCGCGAGGCTCAGCCTTGCAGGAGCGCAGAGCAAACTGCCCGTGGTGGTCACCGCAGATGGAGGCATTGCGATCCCCCGACCCGGCGAGCCATCTACGCATCTGATTAAGCCCGAACCGGATCGCTTTGCCGGATTGGCTGCAAATGAGGCCTTTTGCCTCACACTGGCGCGCGCGGTGGGCATTGATGCTGCCAATGCAGAGTGGCGCGAGGTGGCAGGCAAGCCGTTGCTGCTGGTCGAACGCTATGATCGGATTATACTCGACGGAAAGACGCACCGACTGCATCAGGAGGACTTCGCTCAGGCACTTAGCGTCCCCTCAAACCGCAAATACGCGGCGGAGGGCGGGCCGACTTTCCGCGATAGCTTCGCTCTGTTGCGCAGCGCTGCGACGCGGCCAGCACGCGAGGTGTTGAAGCTCGCCGACGCCGCGATCTTCAATCTCATCATTGGCAACGCCGATGCCCACGCGAAGAATTACAGTCTGGTGCGCCGGGAAAACGGCGAGGTGGTGCTCGCCCCGCTCTACGATCTTGTTGCCACGCATATGTGGAAGGAGCTCTCCCCCAAGCTCGCAATGCGTTTTGGCCGTGCGGCGACACTCGAAGAATTTGACAGAGAAAGTGTGGCGAGGTTCGCGGAGGAGGCAGGGCTAGGTGCCCCGTACATTCGCCGCCGGGTAACTGACCTTGCTGAAACGGTGACGGAAGAAATTGAGAAGGGCATCGAGGTGCCCGGCAATCCACCTGAGGATGCTGTTGTGCCAATTGCCGAAGCATTATCGGCCCGCGCCAGCGTTGCTACACTGAAGATTTTGGAGGCCTGAGTGTTAGAATTGATTGCACCAGACCAACCGTTGATCATCACGATGGGCAAGATCGCTGGCAGATTTCGTCAATTGCATTCTTGCTAAATACTTCTTTATCAAGTCAAACGAGCACAAAATCAGATCGCAGGGGCAATCGTGACAACCTCATTTCAGACTAATCCTTACAAGCTCAGCGATCTCATGCGTGAATGCGATGATGGCAAACTCCAGCTGCCAGACTTCCAGAGGGGCTGGGTCTGGGATCAGGATCGCATCACAGATCTTTTGGCGTCAATTTCTGAGGGCTTCCCTGTGGGGGCGCTCATGACTTTGGATGCATCGGGCGAAGTTTCGTTTGCGGTACGTCCGGTAGAAGGAGCGCCGTCACCGGCCAAAGAGATCGAGGCCTACTTACTCGACGGTCAGCAGCGTATGACCTCACTTTACCAGTCGACCTATACAACTGTCCCCGTCTCCACACAGACAGTCAAAAAACGACCAATCAAATTGCACTTCTACTTCGATATTCGCGCGGCGCTGGACCCGGATGTCCCGCGTAGTGAAGCCATCGTGCCCGTTCCCGAAGATCGGATCATTCGGGAAAACTTTGGCCGGGATATCAAGCTCGACCTCTCCGCCGAGGAGAACGAGTTCGAACATCTGCATTTTCCAATCGACCGGATGTTTAGCGCTCAGGATTGACAGACAAATGCGATCGACTGGATTTACAAAGAGCTAGACCAGCGCAGCGAACACCTGAAGCTGATCAATGCCTTCATGCAAGGCGTGGTTAGAAACTTCGACCAGTATCAAGTACCGGTGATAAAGTTGGGCAAGGACACAAGTAGGGCGGCCGTCTGTCTCGTGTTCGAGAAGGTGAATACGGGAGGCAAACCGCTCGATGCATTCGAGCGCGTGACCGCGATGTATGCGGCAGAGGAATTCCATCTCCGCGATGACTGGAAAGAACGCCGCAAGCGATTGGTTTCGAACCAACCGGTGCTTGACAAGATTGAGCCCGTTGAGTTTCTATAAGCAGTATCATTGCTTCATACTAAGGAAGTGCGAGAGGCAGCCATCGCAGAAGGCAGAGAGCCTCCTGCCATAAGCGCGACGCGCAATAGTCTGCTTCAAGTCCCACTTTCGGCTTATCAGCAGTTCGCGCCCAAGGTCGAGGCTGGCTACATCGCAGCTGCCAAGTTTCTGCATTCGTTGAAGATATTTAAGGCGCGCGATCTTCCCTATCAGACTCAACTTGTCCCACTTGCTGCGATCCTAGCGGAGCTTGGAAACACATGGGAGAACGACGCGGTGCTTCAGAAGCTGGCGCAATGGTACTGGTGCGGCGTGTTGGGAGAGCTCTACGGCTCGGCAGCTTACAAGGGCGTACATGCATTGCTGATGAAATGCGGAGCCGAGGATTTCAAGTCGGGCCAACCCTATGACCAGGCGGTGCTCTTCGACGAGAATGTCGACATCCATCACATCTTCCCGCAGGCTTGGTGCAAGAGTGTTGGGATTGGGCCAGAGATCTACAACAGCATCGTCAACAAGACGCCGATTGCCTCAGGCACCAATCGAATGCTCGGCGGCGTTGCCCCGTCTTCCTATCTGGGCCGACTGACCAAGGGCAATGACAGCAACCCTCCCATTGCCCCTGACCGTTTGACAGCAATCCTAGAGAGCCACGAGATCGAGGAAAGCTACCTCCTCGCAGACGACTTCGACGGCTTTATGGACGATCGAAGGCGGCGACTTTTGGCTCTCATCGAAAACGCGATGGGCAAGGAGGCTTTGAGGGAGGCTGAGGTTCCGTCCGATCATGAGGAAGAGGACTACTACGCGGAAGAAGAACAGGAGGCTGCGGAGTAACCGCTACTCATGACACCTGCTGAGTTTATCCAGAAATGGCGCGCTGCCGAGCTGAAAGAGCGCACTGCATCGCAGGAACACTTCCTCGACCTTTGCGAATTGCTTGGTATCGAGAAACCGGCCAGCGCCGACCCCAAGGGTGAATGGTTCACCTTCGAGAAGGGCGCATCGAAGACCGGCGGCGGTGAAGGCTGGGCGGATGTCTGGCGCAAGGAATGCTTTGCTTGGGAATATAAGGGCAAGAAGAAGGACCTCGACCGCGCCTTCGCCCAACTCCAGCAATATGCCATCGCGCTGGACAATCCCCCGCTGCTGATCGTCAGCGACATGGACCGGTTTCGCGTCCACACCAATTGGACCAATACGGTGCAGGAGGTGCATGAATTCGCTCTCGAAGACCTGCTGAATGGCGCTACTCGCGATCTGCTGCGCAACTGCTTCGAAGCTCCTGAGCGTTTGAAGCCTGCCAAGACGCGGCAGATGCTTACCGAAGAGGCGGCTGAAGAATTCTCCCAGCTGGCCCAGCGCCTGCGGTCGCGCGGGCACGAGGCTCACGCCGTTGCCCACTTCGTCAACCGGCTCGTGTTCTGCATGTTCGCCGAGGATGTTGGACTGCTGCCCGATCACATGTTCACCGCCATGCTCAAAGCGAGCGCGCCCAGGCCTGACACCTTTGCCACGAACGCAGCGATCCTGTTTGGGGCGATGAAATCGGGCGGGCTGGTCGGCTTTACAAAGGTCGAATGGTTTAACGGCGGCTTGTTCGACGATGATAGCACTTTGCCCCTCGAACGCGCGGTTATTGATAACCTGATTGCCGCCGCCGCTCTGGACTGGTCCGAGATCGATCCATCGATCCTCGGCACTCTGTTCGAGCGGGGTTTGGACCCGGACAAGCGGAGCCAGCTGGGCGCGCATTACACCGACCGCGAAAAGATCATGCAGATCGTCGAGCCGGTAATCATCCGGCCTCTCACAGCCGAATGGGAGGCAATTCGGGTCGAAATTGAGGCTCAGATCCACAAGGCCGAGGAAGCCCGAAACCGAACGCCGACTAAACAAAGCGAGGCGAAAAAGGTCTATGCTGCCGCGCGGCGTGCGGAGGCGAATGCGCTCAAAAAGGCGAAAGAGCTACATGGCACGTTTGTAGATCGCCTTCGCAGTTTCCGAGTGCTTGATCCGGCGTGCGGCTCGGGCAATTTCCTTTATCTATCGCTGCTTGCGCTCAAGGATCTTGAGCACTTGGTTAATCTTGAGGCTGAACAGCTCGGTTTAGGGCGTTTCTCACCGACGGTCGGACCTGAAAGCGTTTTTGGAATCGAACTGAATTCCTATGCAGCGGAACTGGCGCGGGTGTCGGTTTGGATCGGTGTGATTCAGTGGATGAGGCGCAATGGCTTTGAGGCAGCGAGGAACCCAATCCTTCGCAGTCTTGGTAATATTGAGTGCAGGGATGCGATCTTGGCTCCCGATGGGACAGAAGCACGATGGCCGGATGCAGATGCAATTGTTGGCAATCCGCCGTTTCTAGGAGCCAAGCTCATGAAGCGTATGCTCGGCGTGAGCGAGACGGAGCGAATTCGGGCGGCTTTTGAAGGCCGATTGCCCGGCTTTACTGACCTTGTCTGTTACTGGTTCGAGAAGGCGAGGGAAAAAATTGCCGAAGGGCGCTGTGAAAGGGCGGGCTTGGTTGCCACGAACTCAATCAGGAAGAATACGAACCTTCCAGTTATGAAACGCATACTGGATGCCACGCGGATCTTCTAGGCTTGGAGCGAAGAGAAATGGACTATCGATGGCGCAGCAGTCGACGTTTCGCTCGTTTGCTTCGGTCATAGCGAACAGGAAGCCAAGCTCAATGGCGAGAGCGTCGGTTCAATCAATCCGGATCTGACAACTGGCCTCAATCTTACACTAGCAGTCGTTCTCCCCGAGAATAGGAATGGTGCATATCTGGGGATCCAGAAGAGTGGTCCTTTCGACGTCCCTGGCGGGGCAGCAAGAGCATGGTTGACCGAGCCTACAAATCCCAATGGTCAGCAAAACAGCAACATCCTAAAACCATATTGGAACGGAGACGACGTAACCGGGCGTCCGAGAGATTATTGGCTTATCGATCTACCCCTCGGCCTTAGCGAAGCGGACGCATCCGCATTCGCGAGCCCATTCGACCATATCCAAACAACTCCAGACGAAGACGGAAAAACAATCGCTGAGCTTCGCGATCTGAGCGGAAGCGATAGTGTAGGTTGGTGGGAACTTTGGCGTTCCCGACCGGCAATGCGCAAGGCTATCGCGCCTCTGAGCCGTTACCTCGTGACGCCGGAAACTGCTCAGCATCGCATCTTTGTCTGGCTCCAATTGCCCATTCTGCCCGACAAGAATTTGATCGTAATCCCCCGTGACGATGATACGATCTTTGGCATTTTGCAGAGCCGGTTCCATGAACTTTGGGCGCTGCGAAAGGGTTCTGACCTCCAAGATCGCCCCCGGTACACTCATACATCGGTCTTCGCGACTTTTCCTATTCCAGAAGGCCTTACGCCGAACCTCCCCGCCGCTGACTATGCCGATGATCCGCACGCACGGGCCATCGGGGAGGCAGCGGCGCGGCTTAACACCTTGCGCGAAAACTGGCTCAACCCGAAGGAACTGGTCGAGCGCGTGCCTGAAGTGGTCGAAGGCTATCCCGACCGTATCCTGCCGAAGGACGAGGCCGCCGCAAAGGAGCTGAAGAAGCGCACCCTCACCAATCTTTACAACGCCCGCCCCGCCTGGCTCGACCACGCCCACCGCGCGCTCGATGAGGCGGTTGCCGAAGCCTACGGCTGGGGCGATGACTACCGCGCCGGTCTGCTGACTGATGATGAAACCCTTGCACGCCTGTTCAGGCTGAACCAAGAAAGGGCGGATGTCTGATGCACGCTCCGCTCGCACCTGAAATCAGTCGCCTGATCGACCTGATTGACTACGTCGAGGCCACCGAGCGCGACAAGCTGAAGACGGTTCTGGATTATCAGGATCACAAGGCCTTCCGTAAATCCGGGGCTGAGCTTCAGGGATTACCCGGTGTCGCGCTCGATGTTGGGCGCGATGATGATCCGATATGGTTGCGTGTCGACCGGCTGCCAAAGAAGGCACCACCAGCACCGGAGGACGTGGAGCTATCCGTCTGGCTGACTTATCGCGACGATCCCAAAAGCGAACCGCGACTGAAGAGCGAAGTCGCAGGGGCTGTCCTTGTAGAGGCGGGCCTGATCCCCGCCGAAGATGCACCCGAGCATGTTTCCTTCGAACATTTTGCCGAGCGCGAGATGGTCGAGCTTTTGTTTGAGTACTGGCTTAAGGATGCCTGGTCGAATTGGGTCGATACCGAAACCCCGCGCCGCGAGACGATCGCCCTCTACAATGCGCTCTTCATGCTCCGTCAGCAGCTCGAAGGTGTCAGCGACATCCCGCTTGAGCTGACCTGCGGCATCGGTTTTGCCACGCTGTTTCGAGACGGGAAGCGGTTGCGGTATCCGCTGCTTACGGTCTCGCAGGAAATCAGTCTGAATGAGTTGACCCACGCGATTGAGGTGCGACCTCGTATGGAAGCGGACCCGGGTCTCGAATTGGACGCGCTAGATAAGATGGGGCTGGGGGCGCTGGACCAATGGCGCTCCGCGACTGAGAAATTCCTTGGTGAACTTGAGGAAGAAAGCTTGTCTCCATTTGCCCCGGAGACGTACGCGCCGCCGCTACGCCAGGCCGCCGCTTTGCTCGACCCTGATGCGGTGTACTTACCCGACCAAGATCCAGCGCAGCCCGGGATTATCCCTTCGATTGAAACGCAGTTCAAGATCGGCGATGCGTTCGCATTCTTCCAGCGCGAGCGTCGGGCAACGCAGCTTATGGAAGATTTGCGCCAGTTCCGCGCGCTTCTCGAAGATGGAGAAGAGACAACAGAACTGCCGAAGGCAGTGGCTTCGCTGCTTGTCGAGCCTGCTGATGCGGTAAGCGAAGAAGAATATCCCGAGTTCCGCGGCATCTCCAGCATTCCGGGCGTTACCACTTCTAACGGGGAGGGGAAGGATCTGTTCTTTCCATTGCCGTTCAACCGTGAGCAGGTCGAGGTGGTGCAGCGACTGGAAGTGCGCCCGGGCGTGGTTGTTCAGGGGCCGCCCGGCACGGGCAAGACGCACACCATCGCAAATATAATCAGTCACTATCTTGCCCTCGGCAAGCGGGTGCTCGTGACATCTCAGAAAGCGCCCGCGCTAAAGGTTCTTCGCGACAAGCTGCCAGAAGCGGTGCGTCCGCTTGCAGTGAGCCTCCTCGAAAGCGATCGCGACGGGCTCAAGCAGTTTCAGGAATCCGTCGATATCATCGGCGAAAAACTACAACGGCTGCGGCGGCATGAGTTGCAAGACGAGATTGATGATCTGGACGAGCAAATCGACCGGCTGCACCGACAACTCGCGCTGATTGACACGGAAGTCGACAAGATCGGGCGAGCTGCTATTTCGCCAATCACGCTGGATGGCGATACTTACGAACCAATTCGCGCCGCTAGAATGGTCGCAGCCTCGCCGGAATTAACAGCTTGGATGCCTGATGATCTGGAGGTTTCATCAACCTACGATCCAGCATTTTCCGATGCTGACATTGCCGAACTCAGGACGGCTCGGAAGGCAGTTGGTGACGACCTCGTCTATCTGAATGCGTGCCTTCCGGACCTTGAGCGCCTTCCCAAAGTCGAAGCGCTCCTCAATGCGCACAAGGATCTTACTGAAGCCGAGCAGATAAGGGAGAGGATAAGCAAGGGCGAACTTCCGACTTTGCGAGAGGACCAGGATGACACTGTGTCGCGCCTGCGAGACCTGACGGCAAAACTGAAGTCACTATCTGCAGAGGAGCAACGGGTATCAGGGGCACCCTTTGCATGGACCGAAGACTTGCTTCTGCGTCTCGAGCAATCGGGACCGGACGACCGTCTAACCGCGTTGGAGAGCTTGCGCGAAGAGGCTTTAAGGCTTGGAGCCGAGTATCAATACTTCCTGACCAGATCGGTTTTCGTGCCGGAAGAAGCGCTTAGCGATCCGAAGTTTCTTGTTGCGATTGAGAAAGAGGCCGAAGGTAGACCGGCAGTCGGGCTCGTTGGCGGGTTATTCGCTTCCAAACTCAAGGCTCAGCTGGGTGAGGTCACTGTGTTGGGCGAACCAGCTTCAGCCGCCGACGAATGGAGCGACGTCCAACGATTTGTTACAGCACGGGCTTCAATTCGGCGATTTCAGACAGCGTGGAACAACGTGGCGGCTGGCGGGATGGGTGATCGTCTGGAAGGACAAGAGTTGGGCGTGGCGCAACTCGCAAGACGCCAGTTCGATCATATTGACGCTGCTAATGCATTGATCGCAAGTCGCCGAGAGATCCGTGCCGCAGTCGATGCTACTTTTGTTTCGTTCCCTGCGTTGCGGGATGGTGAACAGCAGGCAATTCTCGGTCTGCTTGCAGACGTCGATGCTCATCTTCTGCGATATCGATTGGCTGATGCAGAAGGTTTGCGCACCTCTCTCCTCTCCGAACTTGAACCTTGCGAGTACGAAATCAGCACGGAGCTTCGTACCCTTGCAGCTACGCGTTTGGGTAGCCCGGAAATCTCAATCGATGCACTGGCAGAAGCGTGGAATTCGCTCATCACGCGCCTGAGAGAAATAAAAGGGAAGCTCGACGCTTTCGCGAAGATTGCGGAGGTGACAGACCTCATTGAGATGTCAGGTGCGCCAAAATGGGCTCGGCGCTTGAGCACCAGTCCGGTCAATGGTGTTGAGGACGAACTTCTACCCGGTGATTGGCAAAACCGTTGGCGTCTTCGTCGCCTAGAGGGGTGGCTGGATACGAATGACAAGCATCACCGCCTTAGGGAACTCGGCACTGATCGCAGCGAGAAGGAGGTTCTCCTCAAACGAGCATACGAACGCTCTATTGAACTGCGAACCTGGTTGGAGCTCAGCAAGAAGGCTAGTGATGGGGTCAAGGCGGCACTTGCCGCCTATGCAGATGCGGTTCGAAGAATTGGAAGAGGTACTGGGAAACGTGCTGGCCGATACAGGCGCCAGGCGCGTGAGGCATCCGATCGCGCCAAGGGCGCTTTGCCTTGCTGGATTATGCCGCATTACCGGGTCTCAGAGTCCCTTCCAGCAGATTTGGGACTCTTCGATCTCGTGATCGTTGACGAAGCATCGCAATCGACAGTGGCCGCATTACCCGCCCTATTGCGGGCCAAGACAATCCTCATCGTTGGCGATGATAAGCAGGTAAGTCCGGACCTTGTCGGACGCGACCAGACGCGTGCAGATGAACTCGCGGTACGACACCTTTCTGGGCAAGTCCCCGATTATCGGGCTTCGCTACGCGAGGAACAATCGCTGTACGATCTTGGCAAAGTGGTCTTCGCCGGTGGAGCGATCATGCTTACCGAACATTTCCGTTGTGTCGCGCCCATCATCGAATTTTCCAAGGCGCAGTTCTACAATCACAGGCTGAATCCTCTGCGGCTTCCGACTGCTTCAGAACGGCTTGATCCTCCCTTGATCGACGTTCGAATTGAAGACGGATATCGACAGGGAGACATTAATCCTCCTGAAGCGGCATAC
>ERZ1740059.1519-NODE-1519-length-11649-cov-6.133517_pt1 | contig 11649 bp, 9 predicted proteins | sample MGYA00581744_ERZ1740059 | MGnify/ENA primary metagenome ERZ1740059 (study PRJEB43018, sample SAMN04849738) | marine metagenome | isolation source: floating plastic debris | place: Pacific Ocean | collected 2008-08-28 | study: EMG produced TPA metagenomics... | reverse complement strand
CTACTGCCTGCGCGCCTTCGTGCCGGCGATGGAGCTTCGCGGCTACGGGCGCGTCCTCAACGTGTCGAGCGAGTACGGCTCCTTCGGGAGTGGGCTCGGCGGCCCTGCAGCGTACGCGACGGCGAAGGCGGCGCTTCACGCGATCACCGTGAAGGCGGCCCGCGAAGCGCGCGGCGACGTCAAGATCAACGCCGCCTGCCCCGGATGGGTCGCCACGGACATGGGAGGCGCCGGCGCGCCCGTCACCCCGGAAGAAGCCGCCGCCGGCCTCGCGCCGCTGCTCTCGCTTCCGGCCGAAGGACCGAGCGGGCTGCTCTTCGACCGCCGCAGCGCGCGACTGCCCTGGTAGGGCGGGCTCGGCCTGGGCGGGGCGCTGGGCCGGCGGTGCATCACGAGCAGGCCGCGGGGCGCCCTTCGGCGGCGTGTATACTCCTGCGTCGAGGGGGTCGGATGCCGAAGGGAGCACGGGCGTGGGCGCTTGCCGGGCTGCTGGCCTGCGGGACCGCGGAGCCTGCACCCATGGACCTCGGGGGCGCGCCCGCCGTCTGCAACCGCGGCTGCGACGACGGCCTCTTCTGCAACGGCATCGAGGTCTGCGCGCCGACGAGCTCCACCGCCGACGGCGACGGCTGCGTCGACGGGAGAGAACCGTGCCCGAGCGCGTCCCTCTGCGACGAGGTGAACGACGTGTGCCGCGAGTGCGAGGACGCGGACGGCGACGGCCGAGGAGCCCTCGCCTGCGGTGGCGACGACTGCGACGACACGGACCCGAACCGCTTCCCGGGCAACCTCGAGGTCTGTGACACGGAGGACCACGACGAGGACTGCGACCCGGCGACCTTCGGGGTGCGCGACGCCGATGGCGATGGCGTGGCCGACGCCGCGTGCTGCAACGTCGACGCGACGGGGGCCCGCCTCTGCGGCCGCGACTGCGACGACACGAGCGCCCGCATCGGCGCGGTGCTCGAGGTCTGCGACCGGGTGGACAACGACTGCGACGGCACCGTCGACGAAGACGTGACCCGCACCTTCTTCGAGGACGCCGACGGCGACGGTTTCGGCGACGGCACCGCGCCGACGATCGAAGCGTGCGAGCCCCCGGCGGGCTTCGTCGAGATCGGCACGGACTGCGACGACGGGCGCTCGGAGGTCTCCCCCGGCAACCTGGAGCGCTGCGACGCCGAAGCCCTCCTCGACGAGGACTGCGACGGTGCCGTGAACGAGGAGTGCGCCTGCGTCGAGGGCGAGTCGCGCCCGTGCTCGGCGCCCGGCGCGTGCGCGGCCGGCGTCGAAGCGTGCGACCCGGATCGCGGCGCCTTCTCCATGGCGTGTTCCATCGCGCCCATCCTCGAGGTGAGCTGCGACGACGTGGACGAGGATTGCGACGGAGCCACGGACGAAGGCCTCACCATTCGCTGCTACGACGACGTGGACAACGACGGCTTCGCGGCTGCGGCCGCAGTGGTGCGCGATCGGTGCCCGGGCGTCGCGCGCGAGGCCGTGGGCGGCTGCCCGACGGGGAGCACGAACCTGCCGCCGACGGGCGACGACGTGGACTGCGACGACGGGCTCTCGCGCCGCCGCCCTGGCGCGACGGAGGTGTGCGTGCTCGGCGAGCGCGTCGACGAGGACTGCGACGGTGCCATCGACGAGGGCGTCGGCGTCCGCTGCTTCACGGACGAGGACGGTGACGGCTTCGCCCCCGCGAGCGCCACCGCCGTGGACCGATGCCGCGATGCGGGGCGCCCGGCCTTCGGCGAGTGCCCCTTCGGCTTCACGGACCGGGCGCCGGGAGCCGCGCCGGACTGCGACGACGCGGCCTTCAACGTGAACCCCGACGCCACCGAGATCTGCGAGGGGAGCGTCGACGAGGACTGCGACGGCGCCGTGGACCCCGCGCCGGCCTGCGTCTGCGTCACCGGGACCCGCCGCGCCTGCCCGCAGCCGGGCGTCTGCAGCACGGGCCGGCAGGTGTGCCTCGGCGATCGCTGGAGCCCCTGCGACGTGCGGCCGCTTCGCGAGGAGACGCTCTGCGACGGGCGCGACGAAGACTGCGACGGCATGGTCGACGACGGGCTCCTGACGACCTGCTGGGACGACGACGACCGCGACGGGTTCGCGCCGGCCACGGCCCGCTCCATCCAGAGCTGCTTCTGCCCGAGCGGCACGACCGACCGCGCGCCGGTGATGGGCGCGACGGACTGCGACGACACGCGCCCGAACGCCTACCCGGGCGCCCCCGAGCTCTGCAATCGCCTCGACGACGACTGCAGCGGGACGGGTGCGACCACCGAAGATCGCGACGACGACGGCTACGCGCCCATCGGCATCACGACCTGCTCCGGGGGCTTCCCCCCGACGGATTGCGACGACGATGACGACCGCGTGAACCCCGGCATCCGCAGCTACGCCAGCACACCGGCGGACTGTCGCCCGGGGGACCGCCGATGCGTTGGCTGCGTCGGCGGGCTCGGCTACTCGTGCCTTCCCAGCGGAGCGATCTGCATCGTGACCCCCATTGCGTGCCCGAGCGTTTCGTCCTCAGCCTACCAGTGGGACCTCGACTGCAATGGCGTCATCGAACCGCAGCCGCCGCGCAGCTTCTGCGACTTCCTCGCCAACGCCTTCCGGCTCTCGGGCCCTCAGACCACCCGCTCCGCGAGCGAGTGCGGAACCGTGGTGCCCCACCGCGTATGCGGGCCCGGCGGCGGCACGGTCGCCAACCTGCCACTCTCGTGCCGCTAGCCGCGATGCGCCGGGCCTTCGACGGCTCATGGTCGGGCGAGCCGCTCGGCGACGGCCCCCCTACTCCTCCGTGGTGCAGGCGCTCCGCGTGGCGATGTCGACGCCGCCCATGAGCTGGGCCTCGCACTCGTTACCGTAGGTGCGGTCATCGCAGCCGCAGACGGGCAGGAAGATGTCGGGGCAGATCATGGGCGCGGGGCGACAGACGCCGGGCGTACCCTCGTCGCCGCAGGGATCCTCGGGCGGGAAGTCGCAATAGAAGAAGGCGGGACAGCCGGGGCTGCAGCCGGTGGGCCCGGCGTCCGGGAGCCCGCTCTCGCGGCCCATGTCGCCGATGCCCATCTCGCCGCCCATGTCGCCGGCGCCGAGGTCCTCGCTCGCCATGTCCCCGCCAGCCATGTCCTCCCCGCCCAGGTCCTCGCCGAGGTCGGGTCCCGCGTCCCTTCCGAGGTCGGGCGGTGGTCCGGAGTCCGTTCGCGGGCCGGAGTCGGTCCGCGCGGGCATATCCGCCGCGCCGCCATCGTCGGCCCCGAGGTCACCCGTGGCGCGTTCGCTCTCGCCACACGCGCCGGAGAGGAGGAGCCCGGCGAGGGCGAGCAAGAGAAGAGAACGTGTGGCCCACATCATGAGCGCCCACGCTAGCGAAGGCGGCCCGGTCCCCCAAGCGCTCCCGTCGCGGGCGCGCACGCCACGCGTGGGAGGCGCGCGGCGGCAATTCCGTTAGCGAAGTGACGACCTGCGTTCCGACGGCGCACGAGGAGCCGAGGGACGTCACGAAGAACGGAGGGATCTCCAGGAGATAGAGCACGGCACGCATCTGGTTATCGACCTTCACGAGCGCTCCGGCGGGGGGCGGTGGAGGAACGAATGACGCTACGAACGGGATGGATCACATGGCTGGCGCTCACGTTGGCCTGCGGCGGGGGCTGCGGGAGCACACCGGACGTTCGGGACATGGAGCCCTTCGACCTCTTGGATGAGGGAGTGACCGACGACGGCATTCCGGACGAGGGCATGATGGAGCCCGACGATGGTGCCGAGCCCACCTGCTTCGAGCGCGGCTTCGGCGTGAGCTGCACCCCCTCGCCAGGATGCCGCGAGGGCTTTTGCCAGCCCGAGGGCCAGTTTGCGCCCATCTGCGGCCCCGAGGACCCCATCGCCGGGCTTCCCGACGGGTTCTCGATCCCGGGTCCACCGCGCTTCGACGGGGGCTTCTGCACGCTCGACGCGCCCTTCGAGGACGACGGCGTGGACTGCCGCGACGGCGACGGGGTCTGCGGGGACTGCATGACCTGCGTAGCCGCCTTCGGTGAGGGCGGCTGCTACCTCGACTGCGACCCCCGAGCCGAGGGCAACGACATCTGTCCGCCCGCCTGGGACTGCATCCCCCTGACCAACGGCAGCGGCGTCTGCTTCGACGGCTGCGCCACGGACGACGACTGCCTGCGGGAGGCCGTGGTCCGGCAGGAGACCAACGGCGTCCCCGGGATTCAGACGCCCGAGGACTGCGAACAGGTCCCCAACCCCTGTGGCTTCGCGGGCCCCGACCAGCTCGTCTTCATCCCGGACGCCATGCCTACGTGCGACACCCGGACCTTCGAATGCGAGGTTCGCGGCGACCCGATGGCCGAGGCCGGCGATCCGTGCACCAACGATCTCGAGTGCGAGGACGGTGGCGACTGTCAGAACGAGAACCGCATCACGCTCGGCGACGGCGAAGAGGTGGTCATCTACGAGGGCGGCTACTGCTTCGGCCCCGGGTGCGTCTCGGACGACGACTGCGCCGGCGACGGCGTCTGCGGCGGGGGCCGCTCCGGAGCGTTCCTGACCAGCTCCCGCGACCAGTGCCTCGAGCGCTGTGACCTCACCCTCGGCGTGGACGCCGCCGACGCGGCGACCTGGCCCGCGGGTCGCGGGGGCTGCGACGAGGGCTACAAATGCCTCTCGGACGCCGGGACGGGTAGCCCGGAGCTCGGGGTATGCGTGCCCGACCGGGTCGATCCCTTCAGCACGAACGGCACCATCACGCAGGCCTTCGGCTCGGGACCGAGCGCCCCGAACCTCGGTACGGCCTGCACCGCGTCCGAGGAGTGCTTCAACCCCTTCGGCTACGGCACCTGCCTGACCGGCCTCAACGGCCGGGACGGCATCTGCTCGGTCGAGGAAGCGGGCGTTCTCGAGGCCGTGGGCTTCGAGGTGTGCACCGGCGATGCCGTCATCGTGAACACGAGCGAGCCGCCCTCGAACGAGCAGCAGTGCCTGCCGACCTGCACCACGGGCGACGACTGCCCGACGGGCTTCGGCTGCGTCTCGGCGGGCACGGCGGACGTCTGCTTTCCCACCGGCTGCGATCGCGACACGGACTGCCGGACGGGCGAGGAGTGCATCGCGGGCGGGTGCTTCGACACGTGCCGCGCGGGCGACCCCTGCGGCGCGGGCCTGGGCTGCCTCCCCCTCGACACGCTCTTCGACGTGGACGTCACCGATCCCATCTGCTTCGACGTCTGCCAGAACGATGCGCAGTGTTCCGGCGCGCAGGTGTGCGCGGGCGAGGCGCTGGACGTCTTCGGCACGTGCATCACGGCCTGCGCCGACGCCACGGAGTGCGCCGCCGGCCAAGCATGCATCGACTTCGACGGCACGCCAGGCGGCGAAAGCGAGTGCCGGGACGCTTGCGCCCTCGACTCCGAGTGCCGAAGCGGGGAGACCTGCGACGACGGAGCGTGCACGCCGAGCTGACGAGCGTGGAGCGCGGGCGTGCACCTCGAGGGCTCGCCCGAGCGAGACGAAACGGTCCGGGCGCCCGGTACCGGAGATGGCGCCCTCGCGGACCCCTTCAGGATTCGCGAGGGTCGCCGTACCCCACGCGTGGATGAGTGCGTTTGTGGCAACGACCTCGATGAAGCGCCCCCACGTATATCTGCGGCGGGCCACGTCCTCGCTGGTGCTCCTTCGGCTCGGACCCGATTTCGACGAGGAAGGCCTGGTCGAGCTCGAGCATCGCCTCGCGGAGCTTCGGGCGCATGCCACGGAGCCGGTCGTCTTCGTGAGCGACCTTCGCTTCCTCCCGATTCTGAAGCCCGCCGTGAGCGACGGGCTCGTGTCCATCCTCCGCAGGGACAATGCCGCGGTCGAGCGTGCCGCGATCTTCGTGGGCTCGGGGACGCTGACCCTGCAGATGACCCGCATCGTCCGCGAGGCAAACCACCCGGGGAGAGCCGTCTTCTCGAACGGCCCAGCCTCGCTCGACTTCCTTCGCCGCTCACTGAACGAGTCCGAGATTCGCATCGCGGAGTCGTTCCTCGCCGAAAGCACGCGATGACGGAAACGCACACCTTCGAGGTCGACGACACGCTCCAGCTCACGGCCACCGAGACCGGCTCGGGCGACGGCGTGACCCTGTGGCTCCATGGCTGGATGGCGACCCCGGAGGTCTTCGCGCCGCTCCTCGACCGGGTCGACATGGGGCGCAACGTGGCGCTCGCGCAGCGCGGCATCTCCAGCGCCGCGGAGAGCTACACGATCGCCGACCACGGCCGGGACGTGCTTCGCGTCCTCGACCTCGCGGGCATCGAGCGCTGCACGCTCGTCGGGCACAGCATGGGGGCCAAGACGGCCCAATGGGTCGCGTCCGAGGCACCGCGACGCATTCAGGCGCTGGCCCTGGTGAACCCCGTCCCCGCGGGCGCCCTGCCCCTGCCCGACGAGCTCTCGACGCTCTTCCGGAACGCTGGCGACAACCGCGCGTCCTTCGCGGCGATTCTCGCCATGGCGAGCCCCGAGCTGGCCGTCGAGGACCGGGACGCGCTCGTCGACGCCGCCATGGGCCTGCCGGCCGAGTGCATCTCGAGGGGCTTCGACGCCTGGAGCCTCGAAGACCATGCCTCGCGCCTCTCGGCGATCGCGTGTCCGACGCTCATCGTGGGCAGCGACGACGCCTTCCTGCCGCGCGAGCTCCTCGAGGGCGCCCTCCAGGCCCACATCGAGGGTAGTGAGCTCGCGATGATCGAGGGCGCGGGCCACTACCTTCCTCTCGAGAACCCCGACGCCTTGGCGAGCACGCTGAGCGCGTTTCGACGTCGCGCTCTTCGCTGAGCCCGCCCCAGGCGTCGCTCGACGCGGCCGCGGTTGCAATCGCTACACGGGCTGGGAACGATGCGCCGATGCGGCGCTTCGCAGCTCTAGCTCTTCTCTCGACGGTCGCCTGCGGCGGTTCTCAGGAGCGAGACACTACGCCGGCGCCGGCGCCTTCTCGCCCCGCCCATTCGATGGAGCAGCTCCTGGCGAGCGTCTCGGTGGGCGGCGGCTCCTTCAGCGCCGACGAGTCCCGGCTCCTCGTGCACACGAACGAGACCGGGGTCTTCAACGTCTACGCCATCGACCGCGCCACGAACGAGCGCGTGGCGGTCACCGAGGGTGAGGAGACGACGTACGCCATCGGCTTCTTCCCGGACGACGACCGGATCCTCTTCGCGCGGGACCGGGCTGGAAACGAGATTTACCACCTCTACCTGCGCGACGAGGACGGCGCGACGCGCGATCTGACGGAGGGCGAGGAGACGCGCGAGACCTTCGTCGGCTTTTCGCACGACGGCGCCAGCTTCTTCACCGTCAACAACCGCCGCGATGCGCGCTTCCTCGACCTCTACGAGTGGGACGTCACGACGCTCGAGGCGCGCCTCATCTACGAGAACGAGAGCGGGCTGAACCCCGCGGTGCTCAGCCGGGACCGTCGCTGGCTCGCGCTCACGAAGGCGAACACCACGAACGATGAGGACATCTACCTGCTCGACCTCGAGGCGGAACGAGGCGAGCCGGAGCTGCTGACCGATCACGAAGGCGAGGTGAGCTGCACGCCGCAAGCCATGACCGGCGATGGCCGCTACCTCCTCTACACGAGCAACGCGGAGAGCGAGTTCCGGGTGCTGCTGCGCTACGACCTGCAAACCCGCGCGCACGACGAGGTGCACCGCGCGGAGTGGGACGTCGTGTCCGCAACGCTCAGCCACGACGACACCTACCAGGTCATCGCCACCAACGAGGACGGGGTGACCCGGCTTCGCATCACCAAGACCGCGACCGGGGAAGCCATCGCGCTTCCCGACCTTCCGCCCGGCGAGGTCAAAGGCGTGAGGTTCTCGCGTTCCGAACGGCTGATGCGCTTCTACGTCTCGTCGGATACGAGCCCCGCCAACCTCTACGTCTTCGACCTCGAGACGGGCGAGCTCGCGACGCTGACCGACACGCTCAGCCCCATGATCGACCCTGCGAACCTGGTCGCGAGCGAGACCATTCGCTTCGAGGCGCGCGACGGGATGACCATCCCCGGCCCCCTCTATCGACCCCGCGGCGCGAGCGCCGACGCGCCCGTACCGGCGCTGATCTGGGTGCACGGAGGCCCCGGCGGCCAGAGCCGACCCGGGTGGAGCCCCGAGCGGCAGTTCCTGCTTAACCAGGGCTACGCGATCTTCGCCGTCAACAACCGCGGCTCGTCGGGCTACGGCAAGACCTTCCGTGCGGCCGACGACCGCCGCCACGGGCGCGAGCCGCTATGGGATTGCATCGACGCCAAGGAGTACCTGCGCAGCCTCGACTGGGTGGACTCCGAGCGCATCGGGATCCTCGGCGGCTCCTACGGGGGCTACATGGTCCTCGCCGCGCTGGCCTTCGAGCCGGAGGAGTTCGCGGTCGGCGTCGACGTCTTCGGCGTGGCCAACTGGGTGCGCACGCTCGAGAGCATCCCGCCCTGGTGGGAGGCCTACCGCGAGGCGCTCTACCTCGAGATGGGGCACCCGGAACGCGACGCGCAGATGCTCCGCGACATCTCGCCCGTCTTCCACGCCGACGCGATCCACCGGCCGCTGATCATTCTCCAGGGCGCGAACGATCCGCGCGTCCTTCAGGCCGAGTCGGACGACATGGTGGAGGCGATCCGCGGCCGCGGCGGCGTCGTGGAGTACGTGGTGTTCGACGACGAGGGCCACGGCTTCACCAAGAACGTCAACCGCGTCCGGGGATGGAACGCCGTCGCCGACTTCCTGAGCGAGCACCTCCGCTAGAGCGGGCGCCTGGAAGCGAACGTGCCGCTGGCCATCGAGTCGCAGCTGGACCTCGTTCTCGCCTTCGCCCGGGCCCCGCTGACCATCGACGCCTACGTCCGCACTGGCCGGTCGCTCGGGCTTTCGATCAGCCCGGGGCCCGCCCCGGGCGACCGCCTACTGCGGCGCCGCGGGTTCTCTCTGCAGCTCTTCGCGAGCATCTCGCTCGCACGAGTACCCATCGCATCGCTCATGGAGGAACCGGACGACGCGACGACTCGGGCACTCGGCATTCGCGTCGAGCCACGAACGGAGCGACTCGGAGACCACTTCGCCCATCTTCGGGCTGTCCTATGCGAAACCATCGGCGACCCTGCAGTCGATGGCCACTTCGAGGGGGAGTGCTTCCTGACGAAGGATGCGCACCGCTACCGGTACACGAGCTGGCGAGGTGAGCACGCTTTGCTGACGCTGCTCCATGACGACTGGGGCGACGGGCACGTGGGCGAATACGGAACGCTGGACTTACGCTACTCGTCCAAGGCCGCCGAAGCCGGACTGCCGAACTCCGTTCGACGCGAGCTCGCTTGGCCCATCCAGGAGTGAGACTCCGCCCCGGGCGTCGATTGCTCACGGTCGACGCGCGCGGGTAGAGAGGGCACATGCGGCTCGTTCTTCTGCTCGCCTTCACCCTCCTCGCGTGCGGCCGCCAGGGACGCTCCGACGTCGCTTCCTCGGCACCGGAAGCGCAGCCCTGGCCCGAGGTCGCGGTCGCGGCCGTACCGGCGCTCCGCACCGAGAGCCGGCCCTTGCCGCGCGACGTTGCCGCGATGCGTCGGGTCAGCCAGGTGCGCATGGCGCCCGATGGGAGGGCCATCGCCTACGTCGTGCGCACGCCGACCTTCGATCCCGAGGCCAAGGCGAGCGACGACGACCCGAAGGGCGGCTGGACGGTCGAGAGCCACGTCTGGCTCGCGCCCACGGCGCCTCGCGAGGGCGCTCCGCGCCAGCTGACCTTCGGCGACGCCGGCGCCTCGTCGCCGCGCTTCTCGCCCGACGGGCGGCACCTCGCCTTCGTGCGCAAGGCCAAGGGCTAGCGGCGTCTGCACGTGATGCGCCTCGACGGCGGCGAGCCCCGGGTGATCGACACCGGCGAGCACACGCCAGGCTCCTTCGCCTGGTCCCCGGAAGGGACGCGCATCGCCTTTCTCGCCAAGGTGCCGGAGACCGACGAGGCCAAGGAGGCCCGCTTCCGTCGCGGCGGCGCCTACCGCTGGGACCAGGAGTGGCGCCCGTCCCACCCGATGGTGGTGGACCTCGCCGGCGGTGAGCCCGTGCACGTGCATCAGGGCAACGACCACGTCGTGCAGCTCGCCTGGTCGCCGGACGGCGCCTCCTTCGCGCTCGTCACCGCCGAGAGCTCGAACCCCTACGAGGCCTGGATGCAGCACCGGCTGCGCATCGTCTCGACGAGGGATGGCGCCACGCAGTACGAGGTCGAGACCGAGCCCGGCTCCATCCAGCACATGGCCTGGTCGCCGGACGGGCGGCACGTGGCCTGGGAGCGCGCCCACGAGACCCTGAGCCTGCACAACGAGCTCCGCCTCTTCACGCTCGGTACGGGCGAGACCCGGAACCTGACCGAGGGCATGGACGTCAGCCTCGACGGCTTCGTGTGGACCGGCAGCCGCGCGCTCCTCGTGTCGACGCAGGCGAAGACGCGCACCGAGCTAGTCCGCGTCGGGCTCTCCGGGGCGCCCTCGGTGCTCGCGCATGGCGACGCAGTGCTGGCGCTCGGCAATACCGACGCTCGCCTCGGCAAGGTGGCGGTCATCGCCTCGACGGCGACCCGCCCCCACGCGCCCGGCGTCCTCGACGTGCGCCGCGGCGCGGTGGAGACCCTCCACGCCATCAACCCTCAGGTGGACCAGTGGGACCTCGCGGAGGTCTTCGTCGTCTCCTGGGAGAACGCGGGCGGGCAGAGCATCGAGGGCGTGCTCTACCGAAGCCCGCATCACGCGGACGGTCCCGGGCCGCTCATGGTCCTCCCGCACGGCGGCCCGGACGCGGTCACCCAGGAGCGCTTCAGCAGCTGGGGCCATTACTTCGCGGCGCGCGGTTACTCCGTGCTGCGACCGAACTACCGCGGCGGCTTCGGCTACGGCGTCGACTTCTACGCGGCGAACCGCGGACGCCTCGGCGCCATCGAGCTCGAAGACATCGAGCCCGGCGTGGACCACCTCATCGAGGCGGGCATCGCGGACGAGGGACAGCTCTTCTACGGCGGCTGGTCCTGGGGTGGCTACCTTAGCGCGTGGACGCTGGCCCATACGGGCACGCGCTACCGGGCCTTCGTCGTGGGGGCCGGCGTGAACGACAACGTGCTCGGCTACGTCACGAGCGACATCAACCACGGCATCGTGGCCGACTGGGAGTACCTCGGTCGCCCCTGGCGTGACCCGGAGAGCTACGGGCGGAGCAACCCCGCACGCTTCCTCCAGGACGCCCAGCGGCCGACGCTGGTGATTCACGGCGAGGCCGACGACCGGGTGTCCTTCGTCAACGGTCAGCTCCTCTACCGGGCGCTCCGCGACGCCGAGGTCGAGGTCGACTTCTGGGCCTACCCGCGCGAGCCGCACGGCTTCCGGGAGCCGGCCCACGTCGAGCACATGCTCACGCAATGGGCCGCCTGGTACGACGCCCACCGCGAGTAATCAGGGCGAGGCCCGGGCGTAGGCAGCGTAGATGCGGCGTCGCAGGACATCGGGCGGGGGCGCGCGGCCAGCCCCCCTGCTCGCGCGGCGCGAGGGCAGCCGGTGGGTGCGCCGGGGGGCGCTGATCGCCGTGCTCGCCTTTGCGGCCGTCG
>ERZ1740059.1517-NODE-1517-length-11659-cov-11.310841_pt1 | contig 11659 bp, 7 predicted proteins | sample MGYA00581744_ERZ1740059 | MGnify/ENA primary metagenome ERZ1740059 (study PRJEB43018, sample SAMN04849738) | marine metagenome | isolation source: floating plastic debris | place: Pacific Ocean | collected 2008-08-28 | study: EMG produced TPA metagenomics... | reverse complement strand
TTTGGTGTGACAACAGCAAGTCATTATTTTGTCTGGAGACAAATTCAAGTTTGGACAAGTTGAAGATTTTATGACCTTCCACCTGGTTTGGTTTCCTGGAATTTGTTGTTGTTGGCGGTGCACCCCCATTATTTTGGTGATTTGTGAAGATTTTAATGACCTGGTTGGTTTTTATGCCCAAGGAACTTTACCACATCTAAGGGTAAAAAAAAGTCAAAACAAAAATATGGAATGTTTATCTTGTTTTGGTGCTTTTCTGTCGTACAGTGGGAGTCAGCGAGTGTATTTTTGGTACTGTGAAGTCATGGTTTTGGTTGGCCTCAAACCCAACACATGGCTTTGGGAGATCAGCATTTCCTTGGTGAAAATAATTGCAGTTACTCATCTAATAATGATGTTATTGAGTGTTGAATTGACAAGTGCTGACAACTCTATGCTTTGATCTTTTACCGCTGCATTGTTGTTAATAATTTGGTGACATATGGCTCATTACAGCTCATTACTTTCTTCAGCTTATCGTAATTTATTAATATGGAAGTCTGAGGCCCTGCGATAATTTGCAGTAATTATTGGCTATTAAGAACAGGTTTTGATTGAGTAACTCATGCGTTTACATGGGAGATAGCAATCTGAATCACTGATTTGATTGCTGCTGCAGGACCTTATTATGACCTTATTACGACCTTGTTAGTCACTGCTATTTTATTGATGGGATGAGTAGAGTATGGTAGCAGCTGGAATTAAGTTCTGGTTTTCTATTGTTGAAGAGGTACCATTTAACTTCTTTGTACTTGTTGGCCCTGTTGTACTTCTGTATAAATTGATTTTGGCACCTCTGGTAAGACTAAAGAGGAGAGTTCGTAACTCTTACTGGAGACGCTGTGGTTCTTCTCAAACAGAGCTCGTGCTGAACATCAAAAGACAGGCTTACACAATCATTAATTGAGTTTGCGATCCTCAGCGTGGCGGTGGATTTGTTGGGTACAAGCTACAAAGCGTGTCTGAAGATTTGTGATTTCTAAAGAGAGCGCTTCACCTCACTTTACCTCAAAAGATTTGGTTACGTGATTTGCCACCAGAAGTAATTTGCTAAATCAGACGATGTTACGATGTTCTCTTTGATGTTGTATGGTAAATCTTTCCAATACATCAAAACACTGCCACTAGGATATGAGATGTAATCTGTACTTATTGCAGCTTATCCCGGTCAACGGACTCATGATAATAGGATTGATCGGATTCGATATGATGCCAGCGCTGGGGTATTAATGGTAGCCAAAGTTTGATCATCTGTTTGATGATCGACTGAACAGATTAGTCTGATTGTCGTGACTAGAGATGCGCCCAGGATTAATTGTGCATTCTGCAGAATATTGAAATGTTGAAATTGTGAATTTAAGAAAAACATCGCTAAGAATCAGACTCAAATATGGCGGTATTATTATGCCAAACGTATGTAATCGCAGCTGACTAAAGTGAATTTAATTTTACGTAAAAACATGTGTGACATAATTTAATGCAGATGTAATTCATGTAGAGTTCACAAACGCTAAAAACAACACTCAATGGGCAACAGATATCAAATGTCAACAAATTCAATCCATTTCAAAGCCAATTTAATCAGTAGCATGGTGAGGGGCAACCTTTTCCCAGTGCAGGACAATAACCACTGTCAGTAGTTACCTACAGCTACACACACCATTATTATTATCAATCTTAGTGAAAACTTGTAGTAGTATTTCTGATGGCATTTTAGCTCCCCTAGGTTGTAGGCTTCAAATGTTCTGTAAATGTTATTATACAAGATCAAAGGATTTTTACTTTTGATTATTTTCCATATCTCTGTGGGATAGTGGGCATTGTTTATCAATTGGTACAACTTAATAAATATAACCTTATCACTTGGAGTTGTTTCAAATTTATGCGCGATGAATGTAGGTTAAGTTGTTAGGTGGCCAATAATGCGAGGGCATTGGGTTTCATTACCGCGTATTTTAACTGCACATTCAAAAAAAGAAACATTTCAACAGATTTTTGCTTATTTTCATTACTACAGATTACAACGTGCATTTCACAGTCCAAAAATTCAGTTTTGTTGTACTTCCAAACAATCCGAGAAATTCTCAGAATACCTTAACACTTTTCCTTTTGACAACCCACATGTGCATGCCACTGTAATGTATTTACGTCATAGAAAAACACAATGTTTTGCAGCACCCACTATTGACCTCTTTATAACAATCGTATCATGCCCTGAGTTTGAATGCAGGATGAACGGTCAGGAACAAATCAACGTATTGTGGTTAATTTTTGTGCGGGTGAAATTCACCTGAATTAATCTATTCAATTTGAGGAAGACAAAAGTATTTGTTTTTTATTAAGAGTTCAGTAGAAGGTTAGAGTGGATAATTTGATTTCTATAAAGCTTTACGATGTTGATTCAGAGCCTTCAAAACACATTTGAATCTTGAGATGAACACATCGCAGTAGAAAGTCTTGTGCAGTAAAAAACTCGAGTTTTTTTTTTCTGGATATAAAAGTTGGATTAAAATGAAGCCGCTCAACAAACAGCATTGGATTACAAACACTAGTAAAATGATAGATCCGTTAGACATAACCATCATCAAAGTAAGTCATGTTATTTTCGAAAAAAAAACAACTTTGGGGCTAAATCTGATTACTCATGACCTTCGGATAATGTCTATTTTTCTGAGTCCTACCCAATCCTCATGGTGATATTATTTTGACAGGTGAATGGCAAGGATTTATCAAAGGCTACCCATGAACAGACAGTGGAGGCACTGAACCAAGCCCAGGAACCTATAATAGTGGAGGTGTTACGTCGACCCTGTAACACCGTGCCCGACAAGTCAACACATCAGTCATATGTGAGCTCAGTCTCCACACAAACAGAGGGACACGACTCTGACTACTTACATAACAACAGAATGTTTGTGATGCCTCGACCCCCTCCGATAAATAGGTAAGAGGATGCCTGATTCTCATTAGCTGCTGTAATTGTTGTCATTAGTCTTAGAAAAATATGCAAAGTTAATTAAAAAACCGCTGTGTGAAATGGTAGAACAACAGAGCGAAACACCTGGAAATGGAGAAGTTTGAATGAAAGGCGCTGTGACGAGAATGCATTGTGTAATATTGTGTAAAGAGTCAAGTTACAGGTTAATCATGCCTTTTTGTGAAACAAAAGCCTCACGCGATCTGCGGATTTTTTCAAAAATGTGGGTTGATGAAATGATTGAAACCAAAATGCTAAACTGCTTCTACTCCTGTTTATTTTTGTAAGCGGAAACCTTTTGCCAGAACAAAATTAAGCAGAGCGTTATGTTTTCCTTAATTTAATTACCATTATTAAGTAACTGGTCTTTTGCCAATTAGAGAAAAACTCGGGTGTTGTTAGTTTGAAGTCATTGAAAGCCATGACCTGAATGGCTAGGTGTTAAATGAACCTTGCTTATTTGCTGTTTTCATAATGCTACACAATTAATTGGAATCTATGGAGTTGGTTTTTTCAAGTAAACAGAAGCATTTAGCGATAAGGCAATGAACTAAACTATCACCTCACATTGTACATGGTCGGGTAATTCCGAAGGATAAGTTTTAACATGGGTGGCACCAGGTTGTCATTTATTTAACCCAGTTTACTCATATTATTGTTTCCAGCTCAGTAGAAGAGGTACGAGCTCTGTCCTCCTCATGCACTGCTGAACTCGATGATCAAACTTACGAAGAAGTTGAATACGATGTATGTATTATTGTAATTTGCTTAGTATTGCATCTCTCCTAAATAAACAAGTTTAGTATTACACAGGCCTAATCCATTATGAACTCAACACCCAAGGAAAACCTCTTTGTTTATTTATCTGAGATATTATATAGCATAGCCTGGGGCAAAAAGTGCATCAAACAGTCTAAATAAGATTCCTAAAACAACAAGACATCTTTTCATCAAACTATCACCTCCGTTCATTTCTTAAATCTCTCTGTTTATTGGATTTGGTTCTTACAAATAAACTCGCTCCCGGTACAATCGCATTTGTTTGGTTTCCATTTGCTTATTCTGTATGATGGAGTTATTTTTTCTCTCACAATAAACACGGACCCTTATTATGATTAATTAAAGTAAAATAGGGCAGCTAATCATTACCTCCGAGCGTCTTCTAGGGTCAATTGGCGGCACCACAGATAGCCCATCCAGGGTAAAGACTGGCTGTCAACAATATTACAAGTACCTCTTGTCATATAGGAAGTTAAGAACAATTCTAGAAACATATGGAACTAATGATTGTGAAAGTGTTGATATCTATCAGATATTAGCTCAAGTGTGAATTTTCTCTCTTTGATTGACACTCATAATGCAATTAGAGCTGTTCATACTAGACATCAATAACTTGCTACTTCTAACTACTCAAAAAACCCCACAAGGCTTCAATTATGTTTTCAAATTTATAGGAGGTTGTGTTGAAGAGAACCTCGCCAAATGACAGAATTGGTTTGACGTTGTGTTATGGAGAAACAGAAGAAGATGGATTCACTGATATATTCATTGGTGAAGTAGAAGACGACTCCGTAGCTGGGAGAAATGGCAAAATTCAGGAAGGCGATCAAATAGTCAAAGTAAGTAGAGCTGTTACGATGTAGTTGGAGCAGATGGGGTGGTAAGAGCTGATGCGCACAGATGTATGTGTATAATTGTGGTTAGTCTTGAGTAATGGCCTGCAGGCAAAACTCAGGTAAAGTGAGCAGGCAAAGTGCTCAGCACTAAGACGAGCTATTGTTTGATTGTGGATCTGTTTAAAAAGTGGCCCCTCTTGAAATCGCGCTCAATTGCTTGTTGCACCAAAGAGTTTTTATGGTCGACTTATCAATCGAAATAAAGTTAAGATTGGCAACGCTTGCTTACTTTTGCACCGAATGCTCGTTTAAGTCAGGCCTGTGTTTTTTGACCAGGTCAGTTTTCTTTTCAGGGTTGTGATAATTCAATTGTTTAACAAATGAATTGATTCGCAGCTCCAGAGTATTTTCATTGTGTTCACTCCAGCTCACTTTTTTGTAATTTATTTTTGCAGATAAATAATGAGGAGGTTATGAATCGAGAAGAAGCTATCCGTCTATTCAGCGAGTCTAAGTCTGAGATTACACTGTTGATATGCCGTCCTGCTAACGTTAACCAGGTATATAAACAATCTTCATTCTCTGTCTGAGTCAGCACTGATGCCAACTGAAGAGTAGTCTCTGATCGCATGTGTAGATTAGAGGCATCATATTGAGATACTAACAGCATATTTACACCTCATGTTACATGCTCCTAGTCTTATTACATCTTGTGAAACTCAGTCAACCGACTTCTGACAACAAAGTTAGCAGCCAAACATGAAACAGATAGCTTCAATATGTTTAGGGTTACTCGCTGACCACAGACCTGGGCTATCGATGAGCCACTGTCTACTATAATGAAGAGTGCCTCCCTCTCACTGAAAAAAAGATCCTCTTGTTTTTATCTCACAAATATTGAAACATTATCAAAAATCCCGCCACAGCTTTTTTGACTAATTAATGTATAGATCACATGCTGTTGTGAAAATTGCGCTAAATCTTCCTGAATACAAAGGGTTCAATCACTATTTTTGTACGCAACAAAGCAAAAATTACTTTGAACCCCTAAAAAATTATGGTTTGCATTAAACCTGCGGTGAAAATATTGAGATATCAGGGGTCTGCCCAGGCAAGTTTTGTTTACACCTGCAGTTTGGCGGGCTTTGCAGCGTTGATTAAGTACAACAAACTTGAGAGGGTACAGTTTGAGAGGGTAGTGCTCATCGCTCTTCATATAGCGGGCCCTCTTCCTGATACTGCGTATAGATAGGGCTCGTGTCATAAACATGAATAATAATTAGCGGGTATGATTGATCTCAAATTAGCTGCTGCCACCGATCCTCTCTGGTGCAAGTTGATCTGGCGAGCTGATTCTGACATGATTTGGCAACGGATTATTACATAACAGCCGCTGTCTTGTCGGAATGTCAGCATCGCTCCCGGCAGCCTTACTGCTGACATCAGACAATGATATGATGTGAAATTCAGAAGCTAATTTTGATCATTTTATTGTCTAGTTCCGATAGCTGTATTATGATTAATCATACAGGTTGGGTTATTCACATTGGTGGTATCTTGCATTGATCTGATGTTTCCTGTTTGCTTGATTTCAGATGGATGATGGTTTTCTGGAGGAATGTGGCAGCAATTTTGACATGGAATCTTTCGACAGCTTTTCCTGCCTAGCCAACAGACAAATGATGCCCCTAATTGAGGAGGTAAGATAGCAGAAGTTCACAAACCCCCGATACTGTCTACATTATAGCAGCTTACATGACAAGCTGCCCCACATTCTACTTGCAATTAACTGTTAATATCAACAATACTTGGGTCCCTACCCATCTGACACCTCACCAATAATAAATGTAGCCATCAGTATTATCTTATGAGAATGTTGATGATATTGAGACAGTGATTTACCGATGTTGTTTTGTTGTTATCTTGTAGAGATCAGAGTTTGAAGAGGACAGTACTCTCACAGACACCGCCACACTGCCCAGTCAGAAGGAGAAAGAGGCCAAAGATTCCGGTGTGGGTCAGGATAGTGCTGGCAGCTCTGAACAGGTTTGTATAAATATAACGTGTTTATTACGTGAATATGACACAGATATTAGGTGGATGTTACGTTGATGTTACGTAGATTTTGATATGGAGAGCTGTGAGAGTGTCTGGAACAAGTGGTTTACAGTAATGCTGACATTATAAATTATCAGGGTTCAATTAAATAGCACTTGACTGAGATGATTGTTTACCATTCTTCAGGGAGTTCCCACCATGTGATTATGCCACCTAGATTCCTATCAAATTTTCCGTTTTCTCACGTCAGTCTGTGCCATAATCAGCCAAACACTTGTAGCATTTATTATGAGGCTTGTACGTTTGAGTGACTAAGCCAATGCGATCCTTATCTCTTGCTCGAAAGCAGTATTTTCCACTGAGCACATCATAAAGAAAATGTGTTATTTGCCGAGGCTGATAAAAAATATGTTAGGGTTCGTTTCATGCACTTCGTTTTACAAGGCCTAATTTGAAGATAATGATACATTATTTGGGCTGGTATATTTCGGCTAATATTTGTGTCACTCTTTACAAAGTCTATGATGTGTCTAATGAATGTCTCTGTCTGTGATTGTAGGAATGCGACTTCAGTCACAATGATTCTCTGTATGATGAACACGAACTGACAGCTGAAATACCACAACATAGCTGCAGTAAATTCAGACAAATACTGGAGTCCAGATGCCTGGAACCAACCGCAAACATGGCTGCTCAGCTCTGCGAAAAACTCAACCAACTTCAACATGACAATAACAACAGAGTTGTACCTAAAATGGGAGTGAAAATCATGCATCACAATGACTCTAGTCTGCCGAGAAGTATGACTGAGAGTCTGGACACTGCTTATAACACAGCAGAGAGCTGTAAGAGCTCCTCCCCTACTACCCTCGAACTTACCAAAGGTCTGAGTGGCTCTGCTCTGAGTATCAGCAGCAAACCATCTCGCAGATCTCACGAGAAACGAAGATCAAGAAAATCCACAGACCGCCAATCTCAGCAATGCACAAAGTCTGACATTGTATACACCACCGAAGATAAACTAGTGGAAACTATGGCCAATCAGCAGAAAGTGTTATTGGAGCAGTCGAGAAGCTCGACTCTAACAAGAGACAATGTAATGAGTCGCTCAGCACACGGTACATCCAGAGACAATGTTACCAGTGACGGCTCTAACATGGAGTGGGTAGTCAAACGTCGCTCAGACGGTACACGATACGTGACCAGGCGTCCAATCAGATCAAAGATAATGAGCGAGAGAAAGAAAAGACTTGAGAGCGAAAGATGCGGCATGACTACTGATGACGACGCTATGTCTGAGATGAAGACTGGGCGACACTGGTCAAAAGAAGACCGACGCAGGCATCTACAAAAGTCTAAGGAATACCACCAGAGGAAAGCCCTCATGCAGCAAAAGATAGAGTTTGCAAAGAAGGTGGCCAGAGAAGGCCAGGCTAACATTCTCGAGCTCAGTCACAAAAAGCTGCACCGACACGCTATGAGAGATATAGACTTTACCACAGTGCAGGAACTTCTCACACACGGAGGCAAGATTCCCATGTCATCCAGTGGTCTAGTCTCTGTAACCACTGTGTGAATAATGTCACCAAACCCTGCATCCAGGGTCCCCTGCTTCAGGGCTCCCACTACTATACCAGTGCTACACCGGTACATGTGTCACAATATATCTTCTTTGGTGGTCTATGGTGCAATAATTTTTCTTGAATTTTTATCATACAAAATCATTATTTCTATATTTGTGTAAATTTTGTAGTACTTGTGGTATGAATGTCTTGTAATGTATTTTGTATGTTGTGAAACTCATTACAATCAAAGCTATATTTTTTTCAATCTAAATTATTTAGTTATTTTATCGCCATTTTCAGCGATGTCTGGAGTATCCAGTATTAATTTCATGAGAATACTATGATAAACTAGTCATTCATTAAACAATGTAAAATGTTTATTGTGCTTCTTCAATTAACTACTTGGTAGTATTAATAACATGAAAAATAAATAGATAAAAAAAATAAACTGAAGACGTGATATGTTTGCCAATATTATGAGAAGATGTGCAAAAGCGATAGAAAGATGAGAGTTGGGATATGTTACATGAATAAAAAGTAATGATTCATTTCATATGATACCTGCTGCAGATAGAATATTATATAGAAGATCGATAAGTAAATTCTTGTAGATAACAACAAAAATAATGGCATGAATACAAAACATGTAAAATAACCTGCAGAAATATGATATCTCAAAAGATCATGTTAACAAGAAAGTAGATGGTATCATTGGTTGTTTTTTCCTCAAATAATACATAGCAATGCACAAAATACATGGAAAATGGAGTAAAACTTGTATGTAAGTCAACACCGCATGTAGATCAAAGGGTAATTTATCCTGATAGTGGTCATGTCCATTAGACTTACAGTTTGGTTACTGATATCGGAAAAGTCATATGGTTACATTCTCATATCGACAGTGATAACTCGACATCAAAGAACAAAAACTTGTGGGCGAAAACCTTTATTACCACTGTGACAAGATATCACCCTGATAAACCTGGTTATTAGGACACGCAGGTGCTTGTTGCCATTGTACATGACGACCTGATATATGAAAATATCTGTCAGCCCTGAAAGTAACGCTTCCATTTGCTGAGACAGGAAGGACCGCTTGCCTGCCATTCCTCTCGTGTTATACAAGACTGTGCGAATGTAGGCAGCTTAGCTAGCATACAGGCTCCGATATAAGCAGCGTGATATCTGTGTGGACTCGCATGTACCTAAAACACATATGTGCATAGGACTATGACTCCTATACAAGATTACCATTTAATCGTAGAAGATAAACATTATATTTATCTCATTGATTCAACCATCCCTCCTTCCGTCATTCAACTCATTTCAAATGATTCATCTAAAAATAATCTAAAAGATATGGTTTACCATTTCATTGACAACACCAAGTGTTTGTTGAAGAAATCTGGCTTTGGACAGTACAGAGACCTCAAATTAGGAAACAATGGTTGCTTCCTGGCGTGGCACTAAAATTAACCGCACAGCAATTAGCTATGAGCTATATTTAGTGAAGTTTTGGGATATTTATAGGCTTTTTGTTTATAGGTTTTTGATGATAATTTTTTGCATTGTCAGTGAACCAGAATTTCACGCCACTGAGTCACTAATAACAAAGGTTCAACCCTGTTTTCTTCTTTGAAGGTGGCATCAAAGTTAGACCATAGGGTGCATACATATACTCTGAACTCAAAAATGATTATCAATGCATTTTTGATGAGCCGTAGCGCAATTTTGCCAAACTAATAATAGACAAGGTGCTGCTAAAGCTCTGTTATCACATCTCATTGAGAACTGGCCGGTGCTTCCTCTGGAATGCTAACTCGAGAATTTATACATTCTAATCTCCGACTTCAAAGGAGATACATCAGTAAAAATGTGATTATTTTGTTTGTGATAATCTGATATTGACAGCTGGTCGGACTACTGCTACTGGCCTACATGTCAGTTTTTCTTTTACTGTTTATCTTCTTAGTACTTTTATACAGTCTGCTTATCAACCCAGCTACCCATCTTCCCTCTACCCCTGAGACTGACTTATTACGGAGAGCTCTCTGTCTTCATTTAAACAAATTCATACAAAAGATATGAAGAATTTATATCATGATAGCTTCAATTTCTGTGTCTAGCCTCCGACATGTTGATGCACTAAGATAGCTTTCAACTTTTACTAATGACCATAAACAGCCTTACTTGACATGGTGATTCCAATCATTCTTATCATCAGTATTTTATTCCTGAATCTATGCCAGTTTCCCCAAATGTCTTTTTCTCGTGAACTGAAGTCAGCAGTCCCGACACAATGGAATTCCGCTCATTCCATTTACATCTCATTAGACAAAGTGCATTATAGATGTTATGAAAGCAAAACAAAAACCCATATTTATCTTTTCATCCAGGAGGTTTTTTCGTAAAGCATGGGTGCTTACTGGACCCAACAATACAAAGGAAAAGTCAAAAGTCATCCGGAGAATAAGCACAAAGTACGCGGCATCGGCATAAGATAAAAGAGCTTTTCTTACTATCATTTCTCAGTGCACTGCTATGTTAATGGATTTGTCAGACGATTGGAACTGCAATTATCATGCATTGAGATTAAAGCAAGCTCGTGATCTTTCTCATACCGTAGATGGTCTGCTTATGATCACTCTCTCAACTTTTTCAAATTCATTAGATTAGCAGGAGTCGAGTATAGCACTTTGTGCATTTGGATAAATGTGGGGGGGAGGGGTACAAAGTTTTGTTGTAGCTATGATCAAAAGGAAAATGAGCCTTTTTTAAACCATAAGTTTCTAGTTCAATAACTCGCTTGAAGCCGGTAAAACTCCCGATTCTTTCCAATTTGACAGGACAACACCCAATCAATGAGATTTTTATATTTATCTCGGACGTAAACAGGAATTCATTTTGCAAGGATTTGTCTCCTCATTAAGATTGGACAGAGAACTTCAAAAGTTACTTGATGGATTCCTGATATTTCCTAATTCCTGCACTTTGTTTTTTTTCTAATATTCCTAATGAATTGTGTTGTGTATATTATTCATATACTTACTTCATATACTTACGTATATTGCACGCTCTGTATTATACTTTTGTGTGTTTTTATTGCACTTTGGATACTTATTCATACATCCGTATGATACCTTATTGGTACAGAGTAAGTTCTGCTACATGATCAAGTACAAAGAAGAGCATATGGAACGGTAATAGCTTTTGCATTACGAACCATTAACTCTTCTGAAATATCACATTACTAATAGTGTAACCAAACTCTGAGGATGTAATGGTCTACTTCGCCATTATCATTTTGTTGTAGCAATAAGAAACGTGTCTGCAAGGAGTGAGCTGGGCAAATCTCTGACCCTGAACCGACACAAAGTACACATACTGTACCTGGGACTGCCCAA
>ERZ1740059.1516-NODE-1516-length-11660-cov-10.326497_pt1 | contig 11660 bp, 10 predicted proteins | sample MGYA00581744_ERZ1740059 | MGnify/ENA primary metagenome ERZ1740059 (study PRJEB43018, sample SAMN04849738) | marine metagenome | isolation source: floating plastic debris | place: Pacific Ocean | collected 2008-08-28 | study: EMG produced TPA metagenomics... | reverse complement strand
CGCACGGTAGCCTACTTGCACGTATGGCCCGAGCATATCAAAGAAAATAATGCACCCCATAACAATTATTGTTTAATATGGAACACACATTTTAAATCTGGTCAAAGAACTTTAACAATGCAGTCAAAACCATGTATTAACTGATGAGGTCACTATGGCTCATAGGTGGAAGAAGGAAGAAATTAAGAAATTACAATGCCGGGCACGATCTGGTTTGAACATCGTGATAATATAATATAGCAAGTCATTCCAAACCTGGAGCTTTCTTGGTTGAGTCAACCTGAAACAGCATGACAAAAGACTGGACATCACATACGCCAGTAAACTCACTGCGTACGCAAAGTGTATATAGTCACCTCAATATAATGGAGTTGTCTCATCAGATTGCAGGTGAAGACAACTCAGATTTGTGGTGGGCAATCAACGCTGCCTGATAACAGGGAGTTGAGACTCCATGTTGAGAATAAATTGGTTAGACATTCAGGTCTTTATATGTGAGACTTTATTTTACTTTGCCCTCGTGCATGGCCATAGAGTAAAAGTACTAAATGTTTAAAAAATTTTGGCAAATGCATCCAGCAAGAGACAGAAGTAATAAACACTAGTCTTGTTTTGATATTGATGCAGATTTACACTAGATGTGACCTCGTGATTGCACAATATCAGAAGGCTGATAGTGTAGTATTGATGGTGCAGTTTTACACAAAGCCGATCCTTATGCGTAAATGACACTGTTATTGTGCGTAACCCGACTCGTTACATAACAATTACCTAACTTGACGCCTTAATTTCGATGGTGTCTCCAATATCACGACATATTTTACTCTATTTTGGCTCATTTCAGCTCATCAGCTGGATAGTGATATCATATGACATCAGTTTGTGGGTCATTCATTGTCAATGTTTGGAATGCTAGGTGTGTATAATCAAAAATGGTTTTTATACCCGAGGGTTTTCACACTTTTTAACACTGAAGAAAGTATGGATGTGTGTGATGGGTACGTCTACCTCTGCCTCAGCCCTCAACCTCTCTGAATGCTAGGTTTCATTTCAGATTTTTGATGATGTCATTATGTGATATTTTAGTGCTAAAGAGGAACTGGAAGAGGCCAAGGCGAAGGTTTCAGATTCTGTGGTTCAGCTAGAGAGTAAGCTGTCAGAGGTCAACCAACAGATGGATGTCGAGAACAAACGCTGGCAGAGGGTCCTGGATTTAGAGGCAAAATCATGGAAAGAACTGTCAGGAACAAAAGCCAAGTCTAAAGGGGTACTTACAACAAACAACGATTTAAATGTTGTGTAATTTTTACCCAAATTTTTCTACTTTTCACATACCAATAATTTTAATGGTATCAAGGTATTTATACTGTCCAATAACTTTTATTTTAGCACCGTAATACGTTTCATGAATTGGTAAATAAAAAAAGGAATAAACCAGTGAAAACAATGGTGAATAAGCGCCATGTCTTGGATCATAATTAATGTCAAAATGAAAAACAAACTGATATGTACTGGAAAGTAGAAAAAATGAAGACAAAGTTGGAACTAAAATTTAAACTATTTACATTTTGTCAGTAGCTATATAAATGGCATGACCAAGTTAGACACAGGAGGATATTGCATGACAATTTGATGAATGAGTTATTTTTACAGAGAAATTAAAGTATAGAAATAGGGAGTTTGATGACTTGATTCCATTATGACCTTCAATTCAATGCCGATCAACAAGAGCTTTTGTAAACACCAGAAGAACACAATGTATAATAAATAAAATGGGATTGAAAAGTTAGTAAAATACAAAAAAGAAGAAATTTAAAATATAAAGTGAAAGAAAAAACGCACCAGTGGTGGGGCACAGGTATCTACACTAATGATTCGCCTCCCAAACTGTCTATCAGGTCTGGTTTGCTGGTCTTTCGTTTCATGGCCTCCTTATAGGGAGGAGGTCGAGTGGGTCTATAGAATGAGTTAGCCAGACTGGCTGAGCTCACACTAGCTTTACTACCTGCTGTGTGTGAGCTGCCGGCGGGCTGATAGAATATATTATTGCTACTAGTGTTAGTGTCTGTGTGCTTACGAGGGGGTAGTTTTGTGGAAGAGGCACGCTTGATGACAATTTTCTTGTCACTCGTCTTGACCACACCGATAGTGTTATTGTTAGTATACTGATGAGTAGATATAAGATTAGTTTGCGAGTTTGAGCTAGAGATAGACTCTGTGTCAGTTATGCCCCCTGCTGCAGCCGGTAGTGGCTGAACATTGTCATTCTTTTCTTGTTCGAAAAGTTGCACTGATTTGGCGTAGAGTTGCTTGGCTCTGGCACTGTTCACAGTTTGTTTAATTCTTTCTATCTCGGATACTCGTTCCACCGCCTTCTCATAAGGAGGTGGCCTGTTAGGTCGATACTGCTGAGGCATTATGGGCATTTTCTCAGCCATACTGGCGACCATGTTTACATCAGCTGTGGGTGCACGTTGCCTGCGTTCTGAGCGACCAGCATATGAAGTGGTACGGGTGATCCTAGGAGAGCCCGTACTACTAGTGTTTTTACTTTGCTGAGCTCTCCTCAGAGCAGCAGTGGTTAGACTACTGTGTACTATTTCATCATCTGTGTCAGTTTGAATCATTACTGAAGGGTCAGTTTTGACTCGCATAAGTTCCTGTATTTTCTTTTTCTCGGCCTCTTCAGACTTGATTTTGCGATTGAATTGCTGTAGAAAGTCAGTAGGGGCGTGGCCACTCTCTGATTCAAGGAATCTAGGAGCCGAGATATATCTGCGGGTTACGGGCACAGCGTCTATGGCTAATGCGTCATCACTCGAACTCGAGCCTTGTTGTAGAGAAGAATTAGTACTGGACTTGAGTAATTTACTCTTATTCCAATCATCTTTGTCCATATTGCTGCAAACAGTAGAAATAATTACATTATTTTGTGAACCGACTGATTGTAAATTGTTACATTTCAAGCAGACGCCCTAAGATGAATGCAACTGATTAACTTCAAATAACAGACTGATAAAAAAGTGCACTGGTATTGATAATCTTCAATCTTCCAAGCTTCCTATAACAATTAAAAAAGTGAGGGAGTTTTACCCGTAATCTTTATTGGGAGAGCTGCAGCAGTTTTTAGACAACAAGGCTTCTCAAGGTTGGAGCGGTGTCTCAAATTTTCAATCAGGCGACTGATTATTCACAATAAAGGAGACAGATATAGACATTGGCATCCTTTGATTTGTAAAAAGTACAAATCATTTCCATAATTAGCACATTTTTGAATTGAGAATCGGCATATTTCGTCGACAGGCCTAATGATAATTAAATGTTGAGGTAATAATCTCAGGAAATTAGGTTAGACATATACCTGATGGATTTCTCTGAATCACTGCTGGAATATCCTATCTCCTGGTTGGACGGTGACTCCTCATTATATCTGCTGGCCAGGGAAGCTAACCTCTCTCTCAGTCTTTCATTGCCTGCTTTGGGTTGGCCCTCTGCCTCTTTATCATAACAAAGATGGCTGCCGCTTTTGGATTTAGTCAACAAAAAGTTGAAATTGTCATTGATTTCCACATACTCATCATCACAGTTCAGTGAGTCACTAGATACTTGGGTTTGTAGATGTTTCATTGCCGCAGGATGATGCCTTGCGCTGACATTTTGAGTCAGAGAGTCACATGATTTAGATTTGATGATTTGTTGGCGTAGTGAGTGATCGTCTGATTGTTCGCCTCCGTCCTCGTGTGGGTCGCTCAGGATGAGACCGGAGTCTCTAGAGCATGATGACGGTGACATCTGTGTAAGGCCACCCATCGGTGCCTCAGTGTCTGACAGCGACTCTAGGGAGTCATTATACGGCGTATGAATACGATCATTGGCCTCTTCACCCTCCTCGTCACTGTCGACAGGGGCTATTGGAGGATGACCGAACATGTCCAAAACATTTTCACCAAATACTGAGACGGCATTGTCTATTAGAAACTGGACTACTTGAGGCACGGTTTTACTGGACGCTTCTTGTTCAGCCATCTCTGTTGATTCATTCCAGAGTAAGCTGGGACCGAGACATACAGCCAGGTTATATGATGTCATCAGGTTATCCTCGGATCTCTGATTTATATGGTGTAGTATACAGATGATGTATCGCAGTAAAAGCTGATTTCCACTCGGCATTCTATCGATGATCCTATAAGAACAAAATCACAAAATTAGCCTATTACAACACATTAATCCCTGAATTCCTTGGCCGAAATCAATTTTCATTTTGTTTGTAGCTTGCAAGATGTGCCACAAGGAATTCGATTCATCTTCTTCAGTTTTATAAGCAAAGCCACAATCCTGATGGATTTGACACTTGTGCTGTAAAAAAGAGATTACTTTCACAAGGCATGGCAAGTTTGGTAGTGACATTTTTGGCTCAATGTTTTTAGGGAAAGTGTTATATACTATGCACTGTGTGTGACAGTGCACGAGTGGGATGGATGACATGCTGTTTTCGTCGTGTCATAATATTGCTTGACGGGATCATCGTTCGAATGTTTTAATTTACCTTTGTAGGTTTAGAGTTTTCTCATCATCTTTGGTTATGTTTATTGCGTTAGACCACTGATTGTACATATCTGAACAGCATAGCTTTCCAGGAAGCTCTCGCAGAAATGTCTGTAAAAGAAATATAACGATGATGTTAAATAAGGGTGTGAAAGAGGAGGAAAAAGAGGGAGCCACACACGTTTGTAACATAGCTGTCACCAATATAACTACCAGCTGTTATCTTCTGATCACGAATCACATTTTATTGTAACTTCCACATCAACATATCCACATATTGTCTAGCTAGTAAAGTACAGGGAGTGTCACATTTAACATCATGACAGATACGGAATGCCAGATGTAGGAGGTCATTGGACTTGGCTAGAGCAGACGATAGGTGTGCAAATTTAGAAATTTAATTGATCTCTCACATGCCATTATTATGCAGCAGGCGAAATTCCGCTCCCATACAAAGCTCGTAAGTTTTTCAAAGTTCTTCTGTTGTCTTCTAACGAGTTTACACAAACTTAATGAGAAAGGTTGGCAAGGCGTTGAAGGATTTCCATTTGAGAAGAATACAACAATTGACTTGTTGTAACTTCTCCGATATTTTGTCTCACCACTAGTCTGATTTGTTTTAATTCAGTCCACTGCTTTGTGTTTAGCTAATAGGCATACGTAATTACAAATAAACCCAATTTCGATCCTTGCCTATCGCCCTATAGCCACGGGTAGATTTTTATTGGAGCAGTGTATTGACTTATTACACAATAAATACAATGCTATCATTGCTGCTAATGATGAAACAATGGGATTTTCTCTGAATAATTAATGATTAACCAAGATGTATCACAATACCATATATTGGCCGAAAAGTGGAGTGATTTTTGGCAAAATTTATGCATGAAAGACTCGCTTTTTGAGATTTACATAAAAAAGGTGAAGATGAAATGTCGCAGGGGACCCTTCCCTTTCCGTTGTGACCTGTCTTAGAAGGCTGTTGGCAGGTTGACTCAGTAATGCACCCAAATTATCGGGCTCAGTCTCAACCCTTGACATTTCCTCTATTATAAATTCTCCTTTAATCCTGCCATTCAACCCAGCGCAGAACATCTACCCAGGCAACAAGTGATGACGCCCAAACACCACAAAAACCTTATACAGGAATGTGAAGATACCATACTTCGAGCAGAAAGCACGAGATTTTGGCAAAGTGGAAACTAAAATTTGCACATCTCAGTCAGGATGTTAGCACACAGTACAGATATTTTATGAGGTATTGATGCTAAACGTGAAGGCTCTAAAATGACGTACGTTCTGACATTATCAACAGCATAACAGCTAGGCCTACTGGGCATTTGCACGTGCAGTAACAACTCGCTGTTGCTAATCCCCTGCACATCTCGCAATAACAAACTGCAATATGATTCTAAGTTTGGAAACTACAAAGCCTGCAAGCTGCTAAAGCTTTAAATATTATCTTGTCTGAACCCCAAACAGAAAACTGGGCTCATATCCTAACCGTCAGGTTTTACGTGTGAGTTATCGGTTTTTCATTGCTCTCAGGGTTCAATGCAAGGTGGTCTGCTGCAGTATAAATGCTATAATTATAAATCAGAGATATACTGGCCGTTTCTGTTCATTTTGATGGGAGGCTAGATTTCTGCTTTCTTATCATCAAAGACTCAAAAGTGTGAAAAGTCGAGAGCAGTTCTGCCCATGACGTCAGTCACATTCCACTGAAATTATTGTTTCAAGTCCGTACACCACTCTCAAATTCCGAAATTAACTTGAGAAAAGAGGCGGAAAGTAACTTTGAGAACCAGTTTTTGAGTGTGGGTTTCAGCTAGTCATTGCACTTGTTGACATTTCAAGTGATACTGCTACGAACTAGTGCTAACCTTGAGTATTGAGGCAAATAGAATGCCATTTTGACAGCCGTTACACCACCCTTCTGGTTCTGTAGAGTTCATTATATTCACCATCTCCTGGCATCGCTTGGCATTCGATGGCTTTCTGAATATCTCTGTAGTAAATGGCCCAAAGTTGTACAGGTTTTCTAAAAGCTCCTATAACATAAGAAGAAAACAATATTCAGTCATTCATCATGGTCTTGTGACTATCCGACAGCAGATTCTATTCAGAATTTCTCATGTTATCCAGGCTGCTTGTAAAGCAAATTACATCAAACAAGAAGTTGACGGCGGGTCAAATTTTACACATTCCGCCACATTGTAAATATTTTTTGAGTCATGAGATTTTAAGTAAAGGATGCTGGGGTTGATATATTTGACAGAGAACGATGACAGATTTAACACGACACAGCTGCCTTCACACATCATAAACATTCCTATTACAAACCGTATACTGGCTATGCAAGTTCATCCTAATGTAGCTGACAACTTGAGGTTTTTTTCTTGTAGCCAACAATTGTCCAGTTGTCGTCAACAAATTTTCACACAGATAATTATTCCAAACTGTATACTGGCCTTAATGAATTCATTGAGGTTGTGAATGCACCCAATTCTGGTTAGAACAAGTCATTTATTACTTTCAAATTGGTCAACAACCACCAAAAATAGCAGTCTGACAGCCTGGCAATCAAGTTCCTTGAGAGTCAGCCAGTAGTAATAGATGTGTTTTTGTTTATTTTTTACGCTTTTCATCAAAAAGTCATTTGTGGAACCTTTCAACATGCACTGAACAACAAAAAACCCGTCAAGTATTTTTGACTCATTCTTGGTTTATATATGAATCACTGCCAACATATGTGACATGCATCAGCCCTCCACTGACATGGTTATTGGCTTATTTTTTGTTTCACAAGATCAGTAGATAATAAATAAGTTAAGTTGGAAACACTTTTATGTGTTCTTCTTAGAAAAGCTGCCAAAAAACATCAACAAGCAGTTTGCCTAATTGAATGAATCACAGTGCCTGGAGATTCATGTTCAATTTACTAAACAAACCATCAAAAAACAGTTTTTCAGCAACAATTACCAATGTTTTTGAGGTGATTTTTCCAAGAGATAAGCAAATTTCCTGCTTTGAAATCTTATACAACGTCATTAAATTTTGGTAACTGACAAAGGGTTGCCATCATTGACAAGGACATTATTTCGATGATTACTTATACCCCATGTGAAGGGTTGTACACTCAACTTTGACCAAAGTCGAGATAACTTTTAATTGGTAATAGGGATTGTGGTCTCTAAATGACTATGAATAAAAAATAAAAACAGGTGCAAGTTGAAAATCATGGCTCTTTGACTCCATGTTAGGCAATTTTATGTATTTTCAAAAATTGACTGCTATAGAAACTGAATTAGGCAATATCGATACCAGTGAATACCATGTTGGCTGATCTGCAATGAGGGTGACTATTAACAAACATACCATGACTGGAACAGGTAGGTCAGGATCACATATCTCAATGAGTGGGTGACCGAATATCTTCCCTTCAGATAGAGAGTTAGATCTGGGTGAGGAGTTCAGCTTTCCTGAAGCTTTCCTGAATATGCCCGACAGAACCATCTTTTTCTTTGATTTGGTGGATTTCTGTGATTTTCGGTCAGCTAAAAACAGATTCATTCATTAAATATGAAATATTTACTTCCAGATAATGGATAAGCACTAATAATGAATGGATAAACTGGGTCTTTACTGGATTCGCATGTGAAATCATATCGCTAAAGATATGGGATCATTTAAAGCTCTCGATCTTCGGTTGGATCAAGATATTTAAACCATGGATAAGTAAAAAATACAATCCCAGGGATGGTTATCCCTAATACAGGTGTATAGGTAAATCTGTTTATTAATGCAAATGTGTAGTAGGCCTAAGCAAGGAGTTGGCCTAAGTATGTACGTAATTTAAGTAAAAAAGCTTATTAGCAAATCCCAAAACTCCTGAATGCAAAAGTGTGTGTTGTTGATTTTACTACGTCAGAGCTTGTTTTTTATCAAGACTCTCAGCGTGAAAGTGCGTAATTCCAAAATTACGATAGAATTAAAATCATTAAATTTTGCAATTGAGGATAAATGAGTGAAGAGAGGTGGATTTCTAGTCAATATCTTTGAACCCATCAGACCCTAATAAAGGGGCTCAGACAAAGCATCAGGAATTAAACGTTTGGGAGATCAACGCCACTTCACGCTGTTCTGACAGGGTAATTGGGTTAGTTATGGCGCATTTACTGATCGTTTGCCCTACTCAACAGGTCTAGAAGTAAGGCAATACGCTAACTCAAGTATGTATCAGACAACACAAATTAGTGACTGAACAATGTATCCAAATTTTTAATGAATTATGAAGTATAGGTTTTGTTGTATTTTGTGAATTTTTGCAGCACAAGCTACATGCCCTGTAGCAATTTTCTCATGCAAGGCAATTGTAACTTGACCCCTGGCTTTACATAAATGTATAAGTGTTGTTTATGGAATTGGCGACATTGTAACTTCATTATCCCCCTTGATGTAGCAATTTCACACGGCAAACCGACAGCAAAAATGACGCAGACTATGGGGTTAACAATTCAATTTTCAGATAACAACAGGCTTACGGCATCAAGAACATTAATTTTATAAACCTATCACAGGCTTAATGAAAATGGACTCTAGCCGCTGCAGTCTGGCGACTGAATTAAGTAATCATCTCCCTTTTTTGATGTTAGATATAAAATGACCATTCTAATTAGCCAGAGAAGAACAAAGATTTTCGGTTCTGTAATCTTACATGATTGGCGAGTATAATTACTCATTTTCAGCTGTTGGGTAGTTTGGATGGGAAATTAGTCAATAATCTTCAATGGTCTTACAACAGAGCATTGATATTTTGCTGATAATTATGTAGGATTAGAATAAACATTGCTACCTTTGCAACAGGTGAGGGCATGATTAAACCTATGCCTTATTGTTCTACATTCTAAATCTTGGTTTGATCATAGAGCAATTACTCCTCTCTTGATTCAAGATTTGTTTCAGGGCTTCAGACCAACAAAAAATGATTCACATTTCAATAGAATAGCATCAAACCAGGGGCCAGTCATAATCAGTGGAAAAAGAAGGGATGATTATTCTGTCATAAATGTCAGCATTGTTTTTTGTGATGGTGTTTGATTTCCGAGGATTGCTACATTGTCTTCATCAGTTAATGATGATGAGTTTCAGCCACTAATTATCGTTATTACATCTCAATCAGAGCTCTCGGAAACCTGAGTCATGTCACGAACACCGACAATACCAGCTCAACTCTGTAACTCTAGATAGGAACTGACATGTGGAGGACCCAAGTTTGATTGACATGCTGACATGCCATGGGTCATTTTTTCTTGTGGTGGCTTGTCAAGTGTTTACAATGACAGACATTTATATTGGTTATTACACAATAGTATATGGTCAGAGCATAAACCCTCCAAGATCGCAAAACAGTCCCACCCATCCAAACTCCAAACATTTGGCAGCATCGTGACCATTGTACCCTCTGAACCCATAATCTTAGACACCACTTATGATAAAATTGTTATGATAAGGTGGTTTATTGGTGGGAGGAACATTAGACTATCACACATACCAATTTTCATCTGTTTCTTATTTTCTCTCAGAATGAACTGGCACTTGTTGGGGTCAGTGGAATCTTCTGCAGCGTCCCTATCGTGACTGAGCTGTATAGAGAATGGCTGCTCATGACCTGAAAGAGAGGAAAACAGCATTGATAGAGGTATGAACCAAAGTTCATGACCTTACACTAACAGCTTTTAAAACTAATGTATGCCCTCAAATATTGGTATAGATACAATATAGCCACGCTAACCCATGAGTGCCAAACGTCAGGTGGCAGTGTCTGGGTGGGTATGGAAAAGCAAGGCACCAAGAAATCTTGGTATCATGAGCTTTCTGCTTGGTATTGCCAGTGGGAACTCCCGACATGTAATCCACACATTTGTAATAAATCACAAATTCCTGATTGAAATAAAACAAAGAATGTGATGATTACCAGGCTTTATTCACATTTGTCAGTTTATGGCTGATTGTCTTTTTCCACAAACATTTACAACAAACAGGCATAACACAAACATGAAGACAGACAGCGACAGCTGAGGCTGATAAAGGGAGGATGCCCGTTTGGTTTACAGATCGTCCCGCAGGGCGTGGACCGATGAGGATAACAGGGACCCTACACCACTTCTGAGAGACGTGATGGGAGTCAGCAAATACTCAGTGTTAGAACGACCTTTGATACAATAAGACCGATTAACCATCCAACCTCGGCTCATCTATCTGCGTTAATTGCTCAATAAGTGAATTGCGCTATAAATCTCTTTGTTTCAACCAATTTGCTGGCAATTGCAGCAAAAAATCAGTTTTTCATACACATCATTGTTTACATTGAGGGATTTGGATGATTATATTCCACTTATCTCGGCTTTCAAGATCTTTTATCTTGCAGAGACTTCAACATCGAAACAACATCTCCCAGAAAGATGACAATCCATCAGCATAACAAAAACAAAATTGTCAAGACACTTCCTTTGATGCCTCCATCAAAAACATTGTTTATAACAACTGTCCCGCTGTTGGACACCAACATACAACAGATTCGAGACCTCACATGTGGTCTATGTCTGTCAAACATACAAGTATCAAGAGCAGATGAGCACAAAGCCAAACCAAACCTGTTGCAACATCTAACAAAACAGGGGCACAGTGACAGCAGCCAGCGGATGCGCATCGGGAAAGCAGGATGGACTGCACATCGCTCTCTGATCATCCTCAATGTCACCCCCAGCAGCAGCTTCAGTACAAGTACAAGCATAACCTTTCACGTTATCATAACATAGCTGGCATGTGGCACGTACTGTCTATTAAACGGCCATTAAATCAAAAGATGTGCAGCAACATCATAGCTTTTTCACGCAGCAACCTGTAGCTTCGACAACGATGCCTGATAAATCTCATGCAAGCAGTTCTCTCACTAGAATTGAATAATTGATGAGTCAAAATGGAAGCGTTTTAAACTGTTGATCAATGGGCATTGATCTCCATGAAAAGGGAATTGATGGACATTTGACACCAGATTCCAAAAAAAAATTGTAGCAAGCAATCATTCAACAATTTTCTTTTGAATCTGCCAT
>ERZ1740059.1515-NODE-1515-length-11662-cov-3.670802_pt1 | contig 11662 bp, 7 predicted proteins | sample MGYA00581744_ERZ1740059 | MGnify/ENA primary metagenome ERZ1740059 (study PRJEB43018, sample SAMN04849738) | marine metagenome | isolation source: floating plastic debris | place: Pacific Ocean | collected 2008-08-28 | study: EMG produced TPA metagenomics... | reverse complement strand
CGCCGTTGAGCAGGATCTGGTCGCCTTCCGAGTCGATGGAGCGCAGGCCGACGCGGTCTCGAAGGGTGTCGCCTTCGATGCGGACTTCCAACTCGTGCAGCGTGGGCGCTTCGGGCGACCAGAGCGGCAGGCCCTGGGCGTCCATCGCGATCGAAGCCATGCCATGGTCGTCGGTCTTGAGGGTTACGGGGGCGCCGGCGAAGGTGACGTTGACCGTCGCGCCCGCGGCTTCCGGGCCGTCGAGCTTCACCCAGCCCGCGGTGCGCTGCTGGTCCGGGGTCAGCTCGATGTGCGCATCGGCGATGTAGGTCTCGGGCACGGTGATGAGTTGCACGCTTCGGGTGAGCCCGCCGTAGTTGTACCAGTCGGTCTGCATCGCCGGCACGGCGTCGGGCCGGCGGGCGTTGTCGACCCGCACGACCAGGCTGTTGGCGCCCGGGCGCAGCGCGTCGGTCGCTTCGAACGCGAAGGGTGTGAAGCCCACGGCGCTCGACCCGAGGCGTTCGCCGTTGAGCCAGACGGTGGACCGCTTGTTGGCGGTGCCGAACCGGATGAAGGAGCGATCCGGCTTGTTCAGCTCGGCTTTCGGCTCGGCGTCGAAGACCGTGCGGTACCACATCACGCCTTCGTAGTGCAGCAGCTCGGGCTTCTGCGTGTTCCAGTCGCCGGGCACGTCGAGTGTGTGCTCGTCGGGGAAGGCGTATTCGAGGCGTGCGGCGGGAGAAGCGGGGGCGGCGTCCATCCAGAACCCGTCGTTCCGCGGGCGCGACCAGTAGTCGATGCTGCCGTGGTCGTACGGGTCGATGATGTAGGACCAGGCGCCGTCGAGGGAGCGACCCGCGCGGGTGTCGCTGATGGGCCCGGCGACTTCGGCGAGCGGCGTGGCGCCGAGCGCAGCGATCAAGAGCAGGCTTTCGATTGGCATGCCCGCAGATTAGGCCGATCTGGACCGCGTGCGCGGCGCGTGGCGTCTTCGTGTTGCAACGCTCGTGTCCGGCGGATTCGAGAGCCCGATAACCGGTCGGCGCCCATAAAGGCGCCTGATCCCGTGCGGATCGTGCCCGGATCCGGGCGTCGGTGTGAAGATGGGCAGTTTGCACGCCGATGCCCGGTGAGCGAACGCGGGCGGTCTGGGCAATGACGACCCGACGGGATTGGTACCGGGCCACGGATAGGCCCCGCCGTGTTCGCCGACCCCGCGATGGGGCAGTCGCAGAGCATGGACGCGGAGCGTCCGGTTGTGCGTCGGAGGTGGCTCGATGTCCGACTCCGCGAAGCATCACAACAACGGCGCCAGCCATGATTCCGGCGGCGGCGACGCCGCGCCCGTCGATTGGGGCTCGAAAAAGATCTTCACGACCGGTGAAGCCGCTCAGGTCTGCAAGGTCAGCCAGCAAACCATCATCCGCTGCTTCGATTCGGGCCGACTCAACGGCTTCCGTGTGCCGGGTTCTCGGTTCCGCCGCATCCCGCGCGATGAACTGATCCGCTTTATGAAGTCCAACAGCATCCCGCTGGACGCCATCGAGTCGGGCAGCGTCAAGCGCGTGCTCGTGGTGGACGACGACCCCAACATCGTCGAACTCTTCGAGGACATGCTCCGGGGCGACGGCCGATTCGAGGTCAAGACCGCGGGCACCGGGTACGACGCCGGGCTGCTCACCGAGAGCTTCCGCCCGCACGTCATCGTGCTCGACTACATGCTGCCCGATATCAACGGCAACGTCGTCTGCGAGCGCATCCGCGCCAACGAAGACCTGTCCGATACGAAAATCGTGTTTGTCTCGGGCGTGGTGAACCGTGAAGAGATCGACCAGTTGCTCGGCGCCGGCGCCGACGGGTTCGTCAAGAAGCCCTTCGACGTGACCGACTTCATGACCAAGCTCGAGTCGTTGCTCGAACTCGAGCCGGCCGGCGCGGGCCAGCGCGGCGGCTCGGACGCCGCCTGATCGGCGGCGCCCGGCGCGTCCGCAGTCCGCTGGCTTTGGGGCGCCCATGAGTACGACCTTCGGCATGTACGGACCAACGGGCGAGCGGGAACCCAACCCGGCCGCCGTGCCCTTCTCGGCGCCCTCGCCCTCGCTGGCCGAGCGTGCCGATGAACGCGCCCGTGCGCGGCAGGTCGAGCTGATCCTCGAACAGATCGACCACCTGCCCACGCTCAGCCCGGTCGCGACGCGGCTGATGTCGATCACCGCGTCCGACGACGCGGACGTGGCCGAAGTGGCCCGGCTGATCGAGTCCGACCCGGCGCTGACGACGCGCATCTTGAGCCTGTGCCGACGCGCCGATCGGCCGATGATGGACAAGGTCGAAACGGTCCGCCGCGCGGTCGTGTTGCTGGGGCTCGACGCGGTGCAGTCGGCGGTGCTGAGTATTTCTGTGTACGACGTGATGGAGCGCGCGGGCAGCGCGCTGGACGAAGCCGTCGGGCAGTCGATCTCTCAATCATCTTCAGAGGCCGCGGGCTCGCCGATGGCCGCGGGCGAGACCGGCGCGTTCGATCGCGCGGGTTTGTGGCGCCATCTGATCGGCACGGCCTGCGCCGCGGAGATGATCGCCGACGCCGCCAAGGGCCTTGCTGTCAAGAGCGAGCGGGCCTTTGTCGCCGGGCTCTTGCACGACCTCGGGCGACTCGCGCTCGAGCTGGTGCTGCCGAAGGCGTCCGAGCGCGTCCTGCGCCTCGCCGAGCGGCGGCAGTGCGACAGCGCGTCGGTTGAGACCGAGATTCTGGGTCTCGATCACCACACCGCGGGTCGTCGTCTGGCCGAGTGCTGGCGCCTGCCCGAGAGCGTGCAGCAGGTCATCTGGCTGCACGGCCAGCCGTGGCGGAGCGTGCCGGAGGTCGAGCATCGTGCGCTCATCGGCGTGGTGTCGCTCGCGAAGTCCCTGTGCCGAGAGCTGCACGTCGGTTGGTGCGGCGACCACGGCCGGGGCGCGCGTTCGACCGATTTGGCTCGGCAGCTCGGTGTGGAAGAACGCACACTCGAGAACATCGCGGGCGAACTGCACGAACGGACCGCGGCCCGGTGCGCGGACATCGGCCTCGAAGACGAGCCGACGCCGCAGTTGCTCTTGCGGTCGATCGCGCAGGCGAACCGGCGTCTGAGCATTCTGAACCGTGGGCTCGATGAGCGCGCCCACCAGAGCCAGCAGATGGCCCGCGTGCTCGAAGAGGTCTGCCAGTTCCAGTCCGGCCGCGGTTCCGGGCCGATCGGGCTGACGTCTACGTATGGCGAGATCGTGCGTTCGGCGCGTCGGCTGATGGGCGAGGGGTTGTACGCCGTGCTGGATCAGGCCGGGCCGCACGCGGACTGGACGGTGCAGCAGTTCACGCCCGACGGGCGCGTGCAGCGGTGCGAGTCGATGCGGCCGCCGCCCGGCTCCGAAGCGGTCGGCCGATCGCTGGCGGCGATGACGGACCCTTCGCAGATGAGCGTGGCGGCAATCGGGATGCTGCCCTGGCTGAGCGATTACCTGGGTGATGCCGCGGACGTGCGCACGGTGAAGATCGTGCCGCTGGCGGCGGGCGCCGACGGCTCGGGCGGTCCCTCGGCGGCGCTGCTGCACGACCGTGACCCGCGCGAAACCGGTCTCGACCCGCGCGGCCTGCGGGCCTTGCTGGCGACCTGGTCGTCGGCCGTGCAGGACGCGGCGAGGCACGAGCAGGCCTTGCGGCTGGGCGATCAGCTCGCGGTGACCAACCGCTCGCTGGCCGAGGCGCAGGCGAGCCTGACCGAAGCCGAGTCGATGGCCCGGCTGGGTGAGATGACGGCCGGCGCGGCCCACGAGATGAACAACCCGCTGACCGTGATCCGGGGGCGCAGCCAGTTGCTGACGACGCGGCTGACGGACCCGGGCGATCGGGCGGCGTCGGCGGCGAGCGCCGAAGCGGCGGCGGATCTGTCGGAGTTGATCACGAGCCTGCACCTGCTCTCGGACTCGCCGACGCTTCGGCGGGCGCCGACGGATGTCCGAGAATGGCTGACGCGGGCGTCGGCCCATGCGCGCGACCGGGCGATGACGGGCCCGGCGGTGCGGATCGAGGTCGCAGAGGGTGTGGGCCCCGCGTTTATCGACCTCGATCGGCTCGCGCCGGCGCTCGGGGAGCTGATTACCAACGCGCTGCAGGCGGCGCGCGAGCAGGTTGTCTTGGTTCGGGCTGAAACCGGCCCGTCAGATGACCGATTGGTCATTCGCGTGGAGGACGACGGAGACGGGTTCACGGATCGAGCGGTCCGGCACGCCTTCGACCCGTTCTTCAGCGAGAAGCCGGCAGGACGCCAGCGCGGATTGGGATTGAGCCGGGCCAAGCGGCTCGTGGACCTGCACGGGGGCGACATCGTCCTTGAGAACGTCCCGGGAGGGGGCGGGCGGGCCCTGCTCAGTCTGCCCAAGTGGAGGCTCACACCCGCCGAGGACGCGGGGAGCGAGAACGACCGACCGCCCACCGACCGACCGACCGACAGACCGACAGACAGAGAGATCGCAGCATGACCCACAGCCACCCCGAACGCCGTGACGACCACGATCGCGACGCCGCCGACTACCCGTCGTTCCGGCGAAGCCCTTGCGAGGAGCTGCTCCGTGTCGTTCGGGGTGACCTAGAACTCGAGCACGCGACGTCGGACGAGACCAACGCCGAAGACACGCCGGTCGATACCTGCCCCGAGGCCGCCTGCCCCGAAACACTCAGCGTGCTCATCGTCGGCGGCAGCCGGGTCGAGCGTGATCGGTTGATCGCCCGGTTGGCCGGTCGCTGCGCCGCGTGTCGGCCCGCGCCCACGCCCGAGCACGCCCGGCGTGCCTTGGACGAAGAGGCGTTCGACGTCGCGATCATTCTGGCCGAAGCCGTGGAGCGCGGCGGGCTGACGCTGCTGCGCGACCTGGCCGGTGGCGAAGCGGTGATCGCGCCCGTCTTGTTCGGTGATCGCTGGACCGCCGCGACGCGGAACGCGGCGCACGAAGCCGGCGCCGCGGCCGTCCTCACGCCCGAGTGCACGGGCACGGCCCTGATCGACGAGCTGCGTCTGGCCGTGCGCGCCGACCGCGACCGCCGGGCGGCTATCGCGCTGTCGGCCGAGGAAGTCGCCGAGCAGACGAACGTCCTGCACCGCGCCCTCGATGCCCTGTGCGACGCGATGCGCGCCAAGGACGAACACGCGGCCGATGAAACGCCCGATGACGTCACCGGCGCCGAAGAAGACACGCTCACGGTCGACGAGCTCGAAGCGCTGTGGGCGCCGACGCCCCGGCCCGCGTGGAACCCCGGCGCGCACCCGGGCGCCGATCTCGATGGGCGACTCCGCGGCGAGCTCGATATCGAGGTCGCGCTGCGGCGCGTGCTCGAGTTCGCGCTCGAACGCGTCGGCCCGACCAACGCGGCCGTCTTTTTGCCCTCGACGGGCGGTGAATACACGCTGGGCGCGTACGTGAACTACGACCGCCCGAAGGACTCGGCCGAGGTCATGCTCGACCATCTCGCCGGCGTGGTGGCGCCCGAGTTCGAGAACGCCGACGGCGTCGAACGCGTCGACGACGAGCACCAGCTGATCGCCCGGCTCGGCGGCGAGGCGCACTGGCTCAACGGCTCGACCCTGACTGCGCTCGCCTGCCGAGAGGGCGACGAGACGCTCGCGGTCGCCGTCTTCTTCCGCGATCCGCTGGTCGGGTTCTCGGCGTCGGACATGGCGCTCTTCGAGGATGTCCGCCGGGTGTTCAGCCGTCGGCTGGCGCAGAGCGCACGCGTGCACCACCGCGCGGCGCCGCTGCGTGAGGGACCGGCCGGGTTCGACTTCGAGAGCTTCGAGCCGGATGAGTGGAAGCCCGAGTGCGACGACGACGGGCTGAGCGAGGACGCCGGCGATTGGGGCATGGCGGCCTGAGCCGGACGTGGGTCCGCGTCGGGCTTACTCGACGTCGTCCATGTCGAAATAATCGTCGGGGTTGTCGGTGAAGTCGACGACGAGCGCGCGGTCGCTGGTCGCGCCGGCCGATGTTTCGCGCACGCGCTTCACTTCACCCTCTTCGTCGAACGCCTCGTCACGCCGACGCCCGCGGATGACGAGCCGGAAGGGCGTCTCCTCGAACGGCAGCTCCTCGCGCAGCCGGTTGATCAGGTAGCGCTGGTAGTTCGCGGTGAACAGCTCGGGCTTGTTGACGACCATCGCGATCGTGGGCGGCCGATCGGTGACCTGCGCGACGTAGTACACCCGCGCGATCGTGCCAAGCTTGCTGGACGGGCCGCGCTTTTCCAGGATGGAACGCACCAGCCGGTTGAGCTTGCCGGTGGTCACGCGCTCGCGGGACTGCTCCATCATCTCGAAGGCCAGCTCGACCGTCTCGCGCACGTTCATGCCCTGCTCGGCCGAGATGATCGAGATCGGCGCGAAGCTCAGCCCCTTGAGCTCCTTGCGCAGGTAGTCGGCGTAGTCCTCGGGCGTGACGGCGACGCCCTTGCTCGTCTTACGCCCCTCGGCCAGGTCCCACTTGTTCACCACGATCACGACCGGGCGGTACGACTTCTGCACGAGCATCGCGAGCTGCTCGTCGACCTGGCTGATCTTCTCCGTCGCGTCGATCAGCAGCAGCACCGCGTCGCAGCGGTCGATGGCGCGCTTGGCGCGGTCGAAGGCGTACCACTCGATCGGCCCGCTGAAGGACTTCTTCTTTCGCAGGCCCGCGGTGTCGATCGCGATGAACGACTTGCCGTCAAGCTCGAACTTCACGTCCACGGCGTCGCGCGTGGTGCCGGCGATCTCGCTGACGATCACCCGGTCCTCGCCCGCGAGCTTGTTCACCAGCGAGCTCTTGCCCGCGTTGCGCTTGCCGATGATCGCGAGGCGCATGTCGGCCAAGCCGTCGCGGTCGTCGGGCGTCTCGGTGTTGGGCGCTGCCTGATAGAGCGTCTCTTCGAGCGTCCGCCGGAGGTAGTTGTTTTTCGCAGAGCACATCAGCGGCTCGCCGAAGCCCAGGCCGCTGAACTCGTACGCGTGCGCTTCCCACTTGGGCCCGTCGCACTTGGTAGCGATCACCCGCACCGGCACCAGCCCGTCGTCGCCCGTGCCCTTCTCGCCCACCGATCGGCGTTCGCCGAGCTTCTGCTCGCGCAGCAGCCGTGCGATCTCCCAGTCCGCGCTGGTCAGCCCGGCCTGCGTGTCGATCGCGAACAGGATCAGGTCGGCCGAGGTGACCGCCTCGGCGATCTGGTGCTCGACGTCTTTGGTCAGGTTCGTCAGGTCTTCGCCCGCGTCGTCGAAGCGCGCGCCCTCGGCGACATAGACCCCGAACCCGCCCGTGTCGGTCAGCTCGATCGTCCGCGGCTCGCCCTCGCCGCCGGGCCCTTCGAGGTCGACCAGAATCGAGACCCGATCGCGCGTGACCCCAGGTTGGTCGTCCACGATGGAGACCTTCTGCCGGGCGAGCATGTTGAGCAGCGAGCTCTTGCCGACGTTGGGTCGGCCGACGATGGCGATACGGGGTGCAGGCATGGCGAACCCGAAGGGTAGGAGCGGCCTGAGGTAGAGTCTTCCGCGATGTCCGATCGCGCTGTTCAGCCCTTTCCGGTCTCGGTTCCGTTCATCGTCGGCCCCACCGCCGGCGGGAAGTCGGCGTTGGCGCTCGAGGTCGCCATACGGGCTGGCGGCGAGGTGGTCTCGGCTGATGCGTTCCAGGTCTACCGCAGGCTCGACATCGCCAGCGCCAAGCCGACGCCCGACGAGCAACGAACGGTTCGGCATCATCTCATCGACGCCGTCGAGCCGACGGAGGCGTTTACCGTCCACGACTGGCTCGCCGCGGCCGAGGCGGCGATCGCCGATATCCGCGGCCGGGGCAAGACGCCCGTCTTGGTCGGTGGGACCCACCTGTACGCCAAAGCGTTCCTCGAAGGCCTGTTCGAGGGCCCCGAAGCCGACGAGGCTCTGCGGGCCGAGCTGCGGGCGATGGGGTTGGCGGCGTTGCGGGCCGAGCTGGAGCGCGTGGACCCGGCCGCGGCTTCGCGGCTGCATCCCAACGACGAACGCCGAACCGTGCGCGCGCTGGAAGTGCATCGCCTGACCGGCCGACCGATCAGCGACTGGCAAGCGCAATGGGACCGCGAGGCGAGCCTTCGGCCGGGCGTCGTGCTCGTCGGTCTCGACTGGCCGACGGAGGCGATCAATCGCCGGATCAATGCCCGTGTGCGCGGGATGGTCGAAGCGGGGCTGTTGGAGGAGACCCGCGCGCTCGACGAAGCCGGGAGGCTGGGGCCGCAGGCGCGTGAGGCGCTCGGGACCAAGCAGATCCTCGCGCACCTGGCGGGCGCGTGCACGCTGGAGGAGGCGGTTGAGAAGATCAAGATCGAGACGCGCCGGTTTGCCAAAAACCAGCGGACGTGGCTGCGGCGGCTGCGGTCGACGCCCGGCTCGGTCTGGATCGACGCAGAGCGCGAACCGCCCGAGACGTGGGCGGGCCGGGTGCTGCAGGCGATCGGCGGCGGTGGTACGCGGGAGCCGTGATCGGTCTGTCCTCATCTTTTTTAGAAGCAGCCGACGGCATTCCATCCGCTCCCTTTAAGTGGGTGTCTGCGAGCGAGCAACGTACTTGCCAGCGATATACCCCCTAATCAGGGTAAATCAAGAAGCCCTCGGCCCGACAACGCCGAGTGAGAGCGTGTATCGGCGGATTTGCGGCCTGATCGGCGGCGTTCATCCTGGGCGGTGCGCGGGCGCCCGGGCGATCTGGCCCATGCCGCTGGGGTGGTCACCGGCTTGCGGACGCGGGGCGTCGGGCAAGGCTCGGGGGGCCTCCGGGCGGCCGCGTTGTGGCTCTCAAGGCTTGACACGGCTGTGGGGGGCTCCTTCCCTGTGCGGCAGGCCCCGTCGATCCGGCGAGGGCGCCCGCTTCCGTGTGGACGAACACCCCAGATCCGGCCGACGAACCAGTGCGCCCGCCCGCCTCCCGGCAGCCCGGCCCAGGACACCCGCGACACATGGCCAAGAAGAGTTCGAAAAAGACCTCGAAGAAGACCGCCAAGAAAGCGGCCTCGAAGAAGACCTCTAAGAAGGTCGCCGCCCGCGGTCGCGGCACGGGTCGGGGTCTGGGCACCAAGAAGGGCGACGCCGAGGGCAAACACCTCGTCATCGTCGAATCGCCCAGCAAGGCCAAGACGATCAACAAGTACCTCGGCAAGGATTACCTGGTCCTCGCCAGCGTGGGCCACGTCCGCGACCTGCCCGAGCGGGCGCCCAAGGGCGTCAAGCAGCCGGTGCCCGGCGTGGATCTGGAAAAGCGGGTCTCGCCGAGCTACACCGTGCTCAACGGCAAAGAAGCCGTGGTGAAGGACCTCCAGCGGGCCGCGAAGGAGAGCCTGAGCACCGGCAACGAGATCTGGTTCGCGGCGGACCTCGCCCGGGGAGGCGAAGCGATCGCGTGGCACCTCGCGCAGCTTCTGAACATCCCGTCGAACGAAGCCAAGCGGGTTATTTTCCCCGAGATCACCAAATCCTCGATCGGCCGGGCGTTCGACAACCCGCACAGCATCGACGAGGACAAGGTCAACGCGCAGCAGGCGCGGCGGATCCTCGACCGCATCGTGGGGTATCAGGTCAGCCCGTTGCTCTGGAAGAAGGTCGCCCGCGGCCTCAGCGCGGGCCGGGTGCAGTCGGTCGCGGTGCGCGTGGTGGTGGAACGCGAGCGCGAGATCCAGGCGTTCATCCCCGATGAGTACTGGCGCGTTGAGGGTCTGTTTGCGCTCTCAAAGGCCGAGGCCGATCGACTCGGGCCGGCGTGGTCGGCGTTGCTGGGTGAGAAAGACGATAAGGGCGCCGGGCCGACGCAAAAGGCTCAGAACGCGTGGCTCGGCAAGGAGGGCGCGATCAAGGCCGAGCTGGTCGAGGTCGGGGGCGCCAAGTTCAACATCGGCGCCAAGGGCCAGTCCGCCGAAGGCGAGACACCCGAGACGTTTGAGGATCTGAGCGGGCGTGTGCGCAAGGTCGCCGAGTTGATCGGGCTCAAGGACATTCAGACCGAGACGACCGAGGACGCGAAAGGCCGCGGCCCGGCCCGGTTCGTGCGCACGGTGCGTGGCGTGGCCGATTCGGCGACGCCGTACCGCGTGGCGAAGATCGAAACGAAGCGGACCAAGAGCCGCCCGGCGCCGCCGTTGATTACGTCGACGTTGCAGCAGGCCGCGTCGAGCAAGCTGGGCTTCGCGGCTCGGCGGACGATGTCGACGGCGCAGTCGTTGTACGAGGGCGTCGACCTGCCGGGCGAAGGGCCGACCGGTCTGATCACGTACATGCGGACGGATTCGACGAACCTGGCGCCCGAGGCGGTGAACGCTTGCCGCGACCACGTGCGTCGCTCGTTCGGCGAGAAGTACCTACCCGAGAAGGCGATCTTCTACAAGCCCAAGAGCGGTTCGGCGCAGGAGGCGCACGAGGCGATCCGCCCGACGGCCGTCTCGCGCCCGCCGCAGAGCATCAAGCAGTCGCACAAGCCCGATCAGTTCCGCTTGTACGAGCTGATCTGGCAGCGTTTCGTGGCTTGCCAGATGGTGCCGGCCGAGTGGGACGCGACAACGGCGTTCATCGAGGGCGGGACGGACGCGAGCCAGCCGTGCACGTTCAAGGCGACCGGCCGCGTGCTCGCGTTCGACGGCTTTTACAAGGTCACGGGCGTGCCGAGCGCGGGCGATGATTTGCAGCTGCCCCGGTTCGAGCAGGGCCAGCCGTAGAACCCGTTCGCGTTCGACCCGCAGCAGAAGTTCACCAGCCCGCCGGCGCGGTACTCGGAGGCGTCGCTGATCAAGACACTGGAGGCCGAGGGCATCGGTCGGCCTTCGACGTACGCCTCGATTATCCAGGTGATCCAGGACCGCAAGTACGTCGAGCAGGTCGGCCGGGCGTTCTACGCGACGGACCTGGGCGAGGTGGTGACCGACAAGCTGGTCGAGGCGTTCCCGAAGATCATGGAGGTCAGCTACACGCGGGCGATGGAAGCCGAGCTCGACAAGGTCGAAGAAGAGCACCTCGACTGGATTGAGATGCTCGAGCGGTTTTACGGCCCGTTCCGCGAGAACCTCGAGCGTGCGCACGAAGAACTCCAGCACGCCAAGGCCGAGGTCGTGCCCGCGCCCGACGAGTACCGCTGCGAGACCTGCGGCGCCACGCTCGTGTACCGCTTCGGCAAGAACGGGCGGTTCCTGAGCTGCTCGACCTACCCCGATTGCAAGTACGCCTGCCCGTGCGACCGCGAGGGTCGGCCTCGCAAGGCCGAGTTCGTGAACGTGCGTTGCCCGCGCACGGGTCGGCCGATGATCCGCAAGACGGGACGGTTCGGCCCGTTCCTCGCGACGCACCTGGAAGACGGGCAGGACAACGACGCGGGGATCATTCTGAACATCGACAAGAAGGGCAAGGTGCAGGCGCCCTCGATCCCGCCGTTGCGGACCGATCTGCCCTGCCCGCTCTGCGAGTCGCCGTTGAATCTCCGCAGCGGCGTGCGTGGCCCGTGGCTCGGCTGCTCGAACTTTCCCAAGTGCCGGGGTCGCGGCAAGTGGGCCGAGCTGCCCGACGACGAGAAGGCGGCGCTGGAAGCCAAGCTCGAAGCGCACGAGAAGGCGAACCCGACGCCGACGATCTACACGCTGGACGACCGCATCTTGACCGACGCCAAGGGC
>ERZ1740059.1514-NODE-1514-length-11668-cov-10.482821_pt1 | contig 11668 bp, 15 predicted proteins | sample MGYA00581744_ERZ1740059 | MGnify/ENA primary metagenome ERZ1740059 (study PRJEB43018, sample SAMN04849738) | marine metagenome | isolation source: floating plastic debris | place: Pacific Ocean | collected 2008-08-28 | study: EMG produced TPA metagenomics... | reverse complement strand
TACTCATTACTCATTACTCCTTACTCATTACTCATTACTCTTAAGCACTAAATTGCAGTAAAATGACTTGAATTAAGGGAAGTCGTATCAAATCCTTCTAAGGTTGCTAAGAGTATATCTCCATATAAAATATTGTTACCAGCAAAAGATAAATCGCGGAATAGAAGATTGTTTAAGGTAGTAATTCTGTCACCTTCTTCTGAGTTAAAGTCGATAATTATATCTTTTGTAGAACTATTCCCATCAAGGTAGAAGATATCGGCTCCGGTACCACCAGTTAAGGTATCTGCACCCGCACCACCATTGAGAAAATCGTTTCCTTCGCCACCTACGAGAATATCTTTACCTTCCCCTCCTAAAAGGCCATCATTGCCAATACCGCCGTATAATTGATCGTTACCCTTATCCCCGTCGAGGAAATCATTACCCTCACCGCCGATAATAATATCTTTTTCCTCACCCCCGGATAAATTATCGTTACCAGCACCGCCGACTAGTTGATCTTTTCCTTTACCACCTTTGAGAATATCGTCTCCTGCAAAACCATTGAGAGTATCGTTACCCTTGAATCCACGAATAATATCGTCGTTATCGGTGCCTTGTAAGTTATCATCGCCGCTTGTACCATCCATATTATTGGGAACCTTTACGGTGACTAAACCAATATCGCTATTGCCTTGATTATCGCTGACGGTGTACTTAAAGCTGGCATTACCGCTAAAGTCTTGGTTGGGGGTAAAGATTATTGTGTCGTCGCTCTCCTTATCTGGGGTACTGTTATCATTGAGAGTTACTGTACCGTCGATGGCATTGTTAACGGCAGTAATAGTTAAAGATTTACTGTAGTCGTCGTTATCGTTAAAGAGTAAATTGACGACGGGAATGGTTATAGTCTTGTTTTGAGAAGTTTTAATAGTATCGTCAGTCGCGATTGTCCGATTATTAGTTGCCTTAGCGGTTTCAATTATCAATGTTGGCATACTTTGAGAGACTGGATCTACCGCTAAACCTCCAAATTCCAAAGCGCGTAAACCTATTCCTGCTTTATATTCGTCGTTGTTAACTAAGTCTTGCACAAAATCGGTAACATCAAAAGAAAGCAGTTGCCCGACAGATGGCTCGGAAGTATCTTCTGTATCCAAAAGTATGCCTTCTTCAAAATCCGAAGCATCAGCAACCCCATTACCCGCATATCCAAACGCGCCAATACTATCGGGATTATCGCCAAAAGGAGCTCCCACCCCGCTGACTTGTAAACCAGTAATTTTTACGTCGAATCTGGCGCTGGTAATATTTTGTTCCTCTAAATCAGATAAATCACTGATATCAAATTCCGCAAACTCGGCTATTTCACCAGTCTCCCCAAGTATTATGGTGAAAAAATTACCAGGAAATACGCTATCCCCATTTCCATCAAATTCGCCGTCGAATCCACCGTCTATGACTTCAAAGGTTGTTTCCGGTTCAAATGAAAATGTATTTGCCATAAAACCCCCCATAAATAAAAGCAAGTCTCTATTAAGCAGTTGTTTATTGCATTCAACTGCATGTTTCTCTAGTAGTATGAGCAAGGGAGGTTTTTTTGTAAAGAATCCCCAAGCGAAAAAGCTTTGGTAAGCTTACATCGTAAGAGATGCCACTGAAAGCTAAAACTCTTAGGCTAGTAAGGATAAACGGTGAAGAGCCGTTGTATGAGGTTCGATTCCCTTTTTTCGCGTTAATTTAGAAAAATCCCCAAACCCCCAAAAATTATCCTCTTAGTAAAAGGTGGATCAAGTACCCACCCAATCCGAGCTTAACCAGTTCCCCAAAGTAATTGTTCCTGAAATTGTCATCAATTACAGCTAATATAAAAGCCCCAAGTGTGAGAGTTAAAGCAATGAAAGCAGGTACCGAAAGAGGAAAGGAATATCTCATTTTTCAAGCTTTAGATTAATAATTGATTTTATTTCAAGTAAATCCTTCTCTAAAGAATCTATATTATTTTCTAAGGAGTCAAAACGTCTATCTATTTCAGAAAGCATTAGATCCATGCCCTGAGCTAGCTGCTCGTAATTGCGCCTCAAGTGCGCGCAATCTCTTTCTAAGCCATATTGACGCTTTTCTGATTGAACATACCAAAATATAAAGGCAATTAAACCACTAAAAACTGTAAACAATAATGTCGAGAAAGCTATTAAATTATGGATTTCTTGATCGTTCATATATTAAAAAAAGTAAGCCTTTATTGACTTACTAAAAAAAGGAAAAAATAGTAAAGTTTAATTATTCAGCCGGAGATTCTCCTATAGGAGATTCCGATGTGGAATCCTCTACTGGGGATTCCTCTACTGGGGATTCTTCTTCTTCATCATCATCATCATCATCCTCGTCCACCTTAGACGGATCGATCAAAGAATATTCGGTAAATTCAACGTTAGTCTCAACGTGACATATAGCCCAAATTTCGCCTTGATAAAAAGCTTTTTCTGAACCAGGAAGGTTGAAATTGTGGTTGGCTGGAATATTTTCAATTACCTCTACAGGTGCACCGTCAACGAATTCTGTCGCCAGAGTAATTCCGTACATTCCGGTTCTTACAGTCAACTGCCTGCGAGCTTTATTTTCACCAATCAGTCTCTTAGGAGTGCTTTTTTTCAAAACCTTTCTTTTAGATTTAGGCATCAAAGCAAGATCCTTTGACTCTTGCTCACCACGTGGGTATAAAGACATGAAATAATCCTCTAATACTTTAAGGTCTGTTCCAAATTTAGCTATCAAAAAGTTGGCGAAACCATCGGCATCCGATTCCGGCTCCCAAGATTCCACCCTCACTCGCCAAATAGCTTCTACGGTATCTAACCGTTTGAGTCCCAAGGAGTGTGACGACAAACCAACAGGAAAATAAAATACAAAGATTTCGGCTTCCTCTTGATTGAATATTATTCTTGGATTGAAAATATTCGGTTTATCCTCTTCTCCGAGAAACCCAGGTGCAACCGCCGCCCGCAGCTTTACCGCTCTCGAAGGAGAGAAAGACGACAATCTAAAAATTTCACTATTGGTAGGACTAGTAAACAACCATTTTTTTTGGACTTCTACTATCCCTAAATCCCGCCAAGACATAAATTTTTATCTGTTATAAGTTGAGATATCATCAATCTTTTCTTCGATTCTGCTTAGACGAGGAATAATTTCATCCGTATTCCGAAAGTCCTCGGAATCGCTCTCCCAAATTCTGACGGTAATATTTGGATACCAAAGTTTAGGAATAACTTCTAGGCTACCGGCTGCTTCCTGCGGTTGCAGTAGAAATTGCTGAATTTGTTTGAAATACAAACGTTTCCACTTGCCGTAAATATTTCCATGCGGGGAAAACGTAACTGGAGCTAACCATCCAGCAAACGAAATATCGTATCCTTCAAACTTCTCAACTTCTACTGCAATAAGCGGAGTTTTGAAACGATTATTTATGTAGATTTTTGGCCTAGGATTCCTATGTAAAAAGAATCCTTGCTCATAAACTTTCACCCATGCCATCAGAGATTAAATCAAAGTTACAGTCGTCTCTGCATCACGCACCACTATATCTTGCTCAGTAGCTTGTGCTTGTGTCGAGCCTTGTATATACCGAGCCTCCGGTTTGGTTTCAATAAAATCACTGCTATCTACCGACGCTACAAAATCGGTCCCATCCCAATACGCATCTGGAGTACCTGTATCGTCTAAGCGTACAACAATAAATCCGACGGCCATTTTTTTCTCCTTATCTATTAATGCTAGTTTGATTAATTACATGAAGTTCAGAATTAGTAAAAAGTATATTTCCTACGCCGAACAGGTAATACCCGGGTAATCGTATTACCAGCATACTTTTTGCCTTTCAAATCATTTGCAATGGTATCAGCCTTGGTAGGTGATACTAATAAAACAGCCCGGCGATTGGACTTATTTTTTTTGTAGTAAATTGCAATAGGAAAACAGCCATTAAGTAAAGCGTCTTCTTGACCAGTACCAGTAAGTGTTTTACCGTCTGGAACCACACCGTCAGCATCTTCGGTGTAACCTAGTTCACTGGCAATAGCGCCCATCGAGCTTTTTAAGCCTTTGACCAAAACTACTTTGTTATTTCCGATCTCAATTAAATAATCTGTACGCTTCTTACTTTGTGCTGTCATTTTTATACTTCTTGTCTGTGAGGAATGAACCTGAGACGAATATAACCAGCAAAGAGCGAAGTACAATACCTATGGAACGTTTTAAACGTTCCGTGGATTGAAACGTAATTACAACTTAACCAAAGAATCAAACCAATGACCTGTCGTATCAATTAAAGGAATGTTGTAATCCAGCCCGTGCACGTAGAGATAAGCAGAGCGGAACCTCACCCGTGCCGTAGGTCTCCATCGTCGCTCTTTCTTCGATTTACCATACACAGTTTTAGATTTTCTGGGAATGTTAAGTGACTGACGCTTGGGTATTGACGTAGATAGCTTGCTTGGTTCATAATCGTGTCCGCGTATCTTGAGTACGGGAATAATTACTTTCTCGGCTTCATCTGTACTTGTGGCATAAATCTGTAATTTATATCCCAGATTGCGATCGTTATAGCTGTAAATATTCCTTCCCTTGGAAAAATAAATCGCTTTATTACCGGAAATCATCTCGCGTTTTATAGCGTTAGCTAAATTCGTGGCTTTAGCTTCTGTAATGGTTTCCGAAGTTTCATTGTGCAACCTAAAGCTAATTTCAGCTGTAACCGGATTCATTCCATCCGGAACTGAAGCCTTATCTTGAGAAAAAAATAAAAAGCATTGGGGACGACCAGCGAAACTTTCTTGAAATTCTCGTGCCGGAATTCCATAAAAATTCCCCAGGCGTTTACGCCCATACCCCAAAACTTCGTAAAATAAATAAAGTCTAATGTGAGTTTGCACCGCAGTATCTTTATCTTGAATCGTACAAGCGGTTCGCAGCTGTGCTCTACTAGAAGATAGATTAGGTTCCCAAGTTGCATCGCCTAAATCACTAAAATACCGAGCCACAATTTTATTATGCTCGCGGCGTATCATATCTTGCAGGTGTTCCCAATGGTTAAAATTAGCTGGTAAAGCCATTAATCTGCCTCCAATTTATCGCGATCGCCCAAGTCAGTACCAGCGGAGGCGGTCTTAGACTGTTCTTGAGATTCTTTCACAGATTCCGACTCAATAACTCCCAGTCCCTTCAATCCATCTTGGGTATCCTTCAATGCTTCTTTTAACTGATTTTTTTCTTCTTTAATCCCATCAACCGCCGCTTTGATATCAAGGGGAGTTTGGGTCACCATCTCAACAGTTGAAGCCGTGTTTTGGAATCTTTCAAGAAATGCAAAAACGCGATTATCATAATTTGGGTTTGGATTCATCCACTCATAAGCAGCGTCAAAAACCTGCCCTGCCGCACGCAAAGCATTCGCTATTTTACCAACACCAGCGCCAACTGCCTCTAAAGCTGTAAGAATTGATTGCTGAATATTAAGCACAGAGCTAACGATATTCGCACCTGATTGATAAATCCTATTTGCAGCATTCCAGGTTTTATTCAAATTATTATAAGTATCTTGTCCAAGCGCTGAAACAAGCATATCTCGGTAAGCTTTTCCAATAATTGAACCAATACTTATATCATTACCTTCGGAGTCTTTAATTCCTATAAAAGCAAGAACATTGTCCATTCCCTGAGCAAGTGTATTAACAATATCACTACTCAACATGGATGCGTTATGTAGCGTTTGCCACCAAGTCAAAATATTTAAAACACGATCAAGTTGTAACCATTGAGCAACCTGTTGAAATCGCTGAAAGAAATTAGTCAAGAACGTTGAGACACCACCCGTCAATTGAGGACCTAGTTTATTATTAATAGTCTTCAACATTGCAAGTTGTCCTGCATTCGCGCCAGCGTTTATTTTATTTAAAAGATTATTCGCTGAGTTATTAGTATTATTATTAATCCTATTTGCAGCGTCACCCAAACTTTTATTCATACAACCACCAGGGGCTGTAGAACGGCAAACGCCAGTAGCCGTAGCAGTTTCAATCTGAGGGAGTGTCGGGATACTAGGTTTGATTAGTCCCGCTGCTCTTGCTGGAATCAAAGGTACAAGTCCTAGTATTTGATCAATTTTGTTTAAAGCTTTAATATCCAATTTATTTCTCTCCTGAATTTTTGAATCGAGTTTTTTTATTTCTTTCAAATTACTATCAATAGCTAAATTAGATTTATCTACAGCTACATTTAACCCTTGTATACGAGCATTAGTAACATTTAGCCCTTTAATTTCAACACCATTCTGTAGAGTTTTTTCTACTTTGGTTAACCTCCCATCAACTATTTGAACTTTAGTCGCGACAGTCTTAAGACTATCTCCTAGCGTTGGTAATATATACTTTTCTATACCGTCAACACGAACGCCTGCAGCTTTTAACGCTGCAACAAGTCCTTGAATAGTTGGACTAGCACTAATTAACTTCTTGACAGTTGACTCAAGATTCCCACTAGGAAGATTAACTTGCTTCTTTAATCTACTAATATCTAGTTGCATTGCCAAAAGCCGCGTTGACAATATATTAGTATTAAATTCAGCTTTTTTAGCTTTAGCTAAGGCTGAATTAATGATGTTATTTGAATTATTAAATAAACTTCTAACTTGAGCATCTACTTTCTCTTGAGCCTGCTTAAGCTGAATATCTGTTTTTTGTTGAATCTGCTTAATTTGAGTATTAAATGTTTTTTGAAAAGTGCTCTCTAAAGAAGTCAGCTTGGAGTTGAATTGATTAGTTAAATTATTTATTACTTGTTGTGAATTGCCACTTCTTACTTCATAAAGTGCATCGTTACCAAGTTTTCTTGCTTCCTCAATTCTTCTAACTATTTCTAAGTTTTGATCTGTAATATCTTTTATTAAGTTAGTTAAAAACTGATTGTAGTCTTCACGGATTTTAAGAATCTTGGCTTCTACCTTCTCTCTTCCCACACGAGTTTCGTAAAGCGCGTCATTAGCCAACTTTCTTGCTTCTTCAGCAATTATTCTCGCAGTATTTGAGGCAGATAAATTTTGTCCAATTCCGGCTTGGATTAAACTCTTGTCTTGCTTGTAGCTTTTAATGAAATCTAAAAATTGTGCTTGTAATTCCCTTAACTTAGAAGTATTGTTTATCGCTCTGCTAAAAGAATCACCTAAATCTCTACTAATTATGCCATTAATATTTAGATCAATTCCTTGAATATACTCACGATTCTTAATGCTCATTACTGTTAAACCAGCGCCGAAAAGAGATGTAATATTACTTACAGCACTTGCAAGCTTTGGATTTATTTCTCTGAACAACCCTTTTTTTAATGCATTAGTAATTTTGCTTGAAGCTTTTAAAATTTTTTCAAATCGAGAGAGATTATTCTTTACTATCTTTATCTGTGAAGCGGCCGTTTTCGTAGCTTTTGTAGCATTAGTCAAGCCTCCTTGTAAACGTTTAACTCTTATTTGATTTCTAATTTGAAGCTCAAGCATTCTTTGCAGAACTTTCGACATTTTAGTATAGGAAGGTGTTGAAGGTACAGGCATTTTTAAAAGAGTGAAAATACTTTAGCTAATCGACTAAGAACACTTATTATTTGATTGCCAGTTTTATCTAAGATATTTATATAACGCTCAATTGCAGCGACATCTTTTTTAAGTTTTTGAATATCTTTACAACAATCGTCTGTGTTTCTACTAGAGTTAGAACCAAGCGAACGCCTTTCTAGCTTAAAAAGTCTACTTTCATGACTGTTCACCCGTGGAATGATATTTTTAATATCTTGATCGAGGGCTGCTACCTTTTTTTTTAGGTTATTAATATCAACTTCTAAATTTTTTATTCTATTATCTAAGGAACTTTGATATTCATCTATCTTATTTGATAAGTCTTGAATTGACTTAGAAAGATTATTGCATTCGCTCATTTTAACTTACTTCCTAGACTACGTATTTTAGAAGTAAAATCTTTGCAATTCACACAACAATAACCTGGATATTTATTAGAATTACATTTAATATGACCTGATGGACAATCATCATCACAAGTAACTTCAAAAGTTAAAGGACAATCGCCTTCTTCTTCGTAAAGTACTTTACCTTGATGGTTGAAAATTTTTAGTTTACAACCATCTAAATATCTCCATTCGATAGTCCCTATTGCATAGCATTCTACAGGTTCGAGGTTGGTGACAGTACCACTAACGCTTCGTCCTGTTCCTATTAGCAAGGGGTCTCCTTCATATCGTTTTACTATTCCGGGATCCGTGACATAAGTACCGATACCTCCGTAATCATCCCAAATTCCCTCAATAAGATAAATCTCTATTTCGGTATCCTCAGGAATCTCTGCTGGTGCTTCAATAACAAAAGAATACGATCCTTTCTCTGCACCAGGAAAACTTTCTCTAAAACCTGAGAGAGTATTACTCGACTTTTTCACTTTTTCTTTTACAACTTCAATAGGTAAATCTTCTTTTTCTACAAAAAAACGTTTTTTTTCGTCACCAGCAAACTGATAAATAACAGTAGCTGAATTCTTTGTCGCACAAAGCATTAATAGACTCCAAAAGTTGAGTTAATACTATTACTAATTTCAGCTATATCGCTTAGTGATTTATCTCCTATCCACGTACAAATTAGACCTAAATACCCATCATAAAAGCTACCCAAACTGGATCCGATTCGACCGCTATCAACCTCTAATAAAGCATCTGTATTGGTATTAGAAGAAATTAAAGTCCCATTTCTAAAAATTTCCTTACCCCTAGAATTATTAGAAACAACCCATAGAATAGGATTAAGAGTTCCAGAATAAGATTCAACAGAAGCGTCTAAATCATTCCCGAACTGAGATAAAGTAAAAGTTGTACTAAATCTATAACCTACGTGTAAACCAATATTCGTTCCACCTGAAGAATTACCGAAAAAATAATTTTCACCAGCATAGGTAGAGGCTTCGACAATCGCAATCGTATAATATTGATTTACAAAATAAGTTAAATCGATTTCATACTCTTGAAAAGCTTCAAAAAACAAACCTCCAATAGTTTGTTGTGCAAAAATCGATTCAATATATTGCGGTTGGTAACTAAAAGAATTTTGAGTCGCATTCTTATTACTAAATTCATCTTTCCACAAAGGTATTCTGTCCCCGTTACTAGCTAAAATATTTGCAGCATTAAAAAGTTGAATAAGTCCTTCAGTAGGAATATTCAAGGTAGCTAATATTGTGAAATTTGACTCTGGGAACAAAAACCAACCAAAAGTATAGTTAATATAAATCAACTTAATAGAAACGTCTTTGAAAGGTATTTCAATTAAAGAGTCGCCGTTTATATCATTACCTTGAATTCTAGATATTCCTGTTATAAATAAGTCGTTGTCTTCTCTAAGTCTTTTAATTTCTACTTCCGCACCATCGGCTAAGTCTCCCAAAGATATAAAAACATCTCGAGGAGTATCTAAAAGTAATTTACTTGAATTGTTAATAGTGAAATCAACAGTGCCGTCTACATAAATCCAACTTTCACTATTTCCAGTTTCAAACCCAATCGATCTAATATTCAGCAACTGTGTTTTTTTGTAAGCCGGTATACTAGAATTTTCTTGAATCAATATCCAATCAGCATCTGATGGATTAGTTAGCTCAGGAAAGTCTTTAATGTTAGTCATTAGAAAGATACTCTGTGAATTCAAAAACATCTCTTATCACTCCCGTTGAAAAGTAACGGTCGTAATAATATAAAAAAGTATTTTTGAATAAAACTCTATTATCAAAAGTTATTGGATTGCCCTCAGGGTCAGTAATTGCAATGTTTTCATTGTCTGTAAGATATCCAACATATTGAGAAGAAGCTTTAAATATGATTGCAGCAAAAAGAACTTCTGCCTTGTGAGCATTATTCGGAATAAGATTTAAACTCAACTTATTTATAAATAAAAATTGTTGAGTTTGATAAGATCCTTTTCCAAATAAATCTTCAACATTAGCATCAATAATCATCCGGATCAAAATTAGACTGAGTATCAGGCTTCTCAAAAGTAATTGATTTTAACTGTTGCCTGTAAGTAGTATCTTCTCTTGTAGTCAAAGAAGGTAATCCATCTTCTATGATTACAGATTGGTCTGGATTAGACTCTTTGCTTGTCTCACTAAGAGTTTGTTGAGCATGAGCGATAATCGCTGCAAACAAAGCTTCAGCAGTATTCTCAACTAATGCTGAAAGTCCAATTGCAGCTAAGTCACTTTTTTTGATTACTAATTCAAATTCCGTTTGAGACGCATTAGATCCAAATACTTGTTGAAGAGTCGGTTCAGCCATGAAATAAAAATATAATTTTTTCTTTTATAACCAGCATAAAAATGTTCGTAAAGTACCGGAAATATGTATTTCCGGTACTTTCCCCGATGTCTTGAAATGCTTACAGGGATTAGAGTTAAAGCGCATTGTGTTATTACTCTCAAAAGTAAAAGTTCCTAATTGATCAACATAAAGGATAAATTCGGAACACTTCTTAAAAAATCAAAGTAAAACAAAAAGTGAAAAATAATCGCCATGGAAAAGCCGCAATTTTATCGAAAGAGGAATATTCAAAAATAAGAAAGCAAACTAAATCTGATAAATACAAATTACTAATCGATATTGCTTGGTTTACTGGAGAAAGGATAAATGCTTTAACTCAATTAAAAATCAGTGATTGCTACGATGACAATCTAAAGCCTAGAAATTATATAAATTTTCAAGCTAGAACAAGAAAAGCTTCTCCCAAAGGAATAAAAAGAACTCGACAATTAAAAGCTCACTCAATTTTAATTGAAGCTCTTAAAGGGTATATGCCAAATAGAAATAATTCCGAGTATTTATTTCACAATCGATCTGGAGAGGGTCCAATCACTGTGAGATGGAGCGACAAAATTTTGCGAGCTTCTATCGAACGCGCAGGTCTAAGCGCCAAGGGAATTAGCTGGCACAGTTTTCGCAGGACATTCGCTACACGTCTGCACCGTGCAGGTGTCAGCATTTTTGTAATCTCAAAAATGTTAGATCACTCAGATGTAAGGACAACGCAACAATATATTGATCTTTTCGAAGATCAAATCGAAGGAGCGCTAGAAGCCTTGTAAAAAAATCAACTCCTAACTCCTAACTCCTAACTTCTAACTTCTAACTACAAACACAGAGAACAGCTAACGGTTATTAAATTTTGCGATCGCCCTAACAATTTCATTTGGAGAGAAATTAGCTTCAATTAATTCTTTCACCATCAAAGTACACTTGTACTTACTCGATGAATTCACACTGCCAATATATTTCCTCGACATCTTCCTGCCGTTCATCCACGCGTAACGGTAATACCAATACTTCTGATTTTTACGCTCAACCCAGTAAGTTTCAATAAAATGAGTATATTCATGTTGGTGAGCAGATTCTTTAGTCTTATTCGCTACTTGCTCACCAACACTTTTACACGTAGATTGTGGTTCAGCTGACAATTCATCCCAGTAAGGGTCATATTGTGGCGATCGCAATTCTGCAAAAGTAGCTGGAACACTTGCTATATCAAGGCTTAACTCTATTTGTAAATAATCCACTATCCCTTACCTCTATTAAAAGGGACAATCTCGTG
>ERZ1740059.1512-NODE-1512-length-11670-cov-8.708136_pt1 | contig 11670 bp, 6 predicted proteins | sample MGYA00581744_ERZ1740059 | MGnify/ENA primary metagenome ERZ1740059 (study PRJEB43018, sample SAMN04849738) | marine metagenome | isolation source: floating plastic debris | place: Pacific Ocean | collected 2008-08-28 | study: EMG produced TPA metagenomics... | reverse complement strand
ACCCACCTCTCCATCTCCACATCTGCCCATCTCCCCTTCTCCCCCTCTCCCCATCTCACCGACTCCTCCCCACAGATTTCAAACTTCTTGTCTGTTGGTAACTGTTATCCGGATAGCGGTAATATTTTTCTGTCAGATTGGACATTCCATTAACTACAACTCCTAAAATCGATATCTGATTTCCAGTTAATTCCGATACTGCTCTTTGGAGCATTTCTTTATTCGTAAAACTAGGTCGTGTGACTAAAACTACTCCATCACTCTGCTTTGCCAAGGTCGATGCATCAGCACAAGCACTTATAGGAGGCGTATCTATGACAACTAAATCGTATTCTTTTGCTGCCTCTTCTAGAATCGATTTCATCACCACCGATTCTAATAACTGCGAAGGTCTTCCGTGCAATTCACCGCAAGTCAATACATCTAAATTCTCTATATCTGTTCTCTGTATCGAATTAGTAAAACTTCTGGTACCCTCAACTATCTCAGTAATCCCTGGTTTTGGTGGTAAATTAAACAAAGTATGCTGAACTGGTCTGCGTAAATCTGCATCGATTACTAGTGTTTTTCGAGACAGCATTGCTGATACAGCAGCTAAGTGGGAAACTACTACCGATTTGCCTTCACCAGAAATAGTGCTGCTAACAACAACTTTGTGCAACTCATCATCACTGCGAAACTCCAAAGTTTTAAACAGCATGCGATAAGGCTCCACCAAACCAACTTCATCTAAAAATCTGTCAGCGGGTTCTAAAACCAGAGTTTTTCCAGGTAAACGGGGTAGTACTCCCAACAATGGTAAACTTAATAATTCTTCTGCTTCCCTCGCATCTCTTAGGGTGTTATCCATCAATTCAAGCAGCAAGATAACGCCAGTAGCTAAAATACCCCCAAAAATCGTCGCAATAGCCAAAATTACAGCTTTTTTTGGTGAAGCTGGCAATTCTGGAACTTTAGCTTCTTCTATAATGCGAATATTGCTTACCTTTTGCGCTTGAGCAATCCTTGCTTCCTCTAATTTACTTTGGAGAAACTTTAAACTTGAAGCAGCTACATCACGTTGGCGGATAAAAGTAGTTAAAGGTAGCTGTTTTATTGGTAATTGAGCTAAACGAGTTCTTAAATAAGAAGTTTGTGCTTGTACGGTTGCCAACTTTTTCTGAATAGACAAACGTTCAACTTCATTCGTAATCAACTTAGAAGTCAACTCCTGAGAAAGTTCGTCAGATGCAATCTTATTTGAAGCAACAGCTTGATTTGAGGATGATACCCTCGCTAACTCTTGTTGGTACATCTGACGGAAAGCATCCCGTTTTTCTATCAACTGTATTAATTCAGGATGGTTGGAAGTAAACCGCAAACGCGCTTCGAGCAATTCCTGTTCCAACTGTGCTAAAGTAGCTCGCATTTTAGTAACTTCTTCATCCATACCGCTGCGTACCGAAGAATAAGCACTACGCAAACTACCAGCATCTGTAATTTTTCGTAAAGAAGCTCCCTGCGATCGTGCTTGTGAGAGTAAAGCGGTTAAAGTTCGTTCTTGTTGTTCGAGAGATGCTAAATTTTCGACTAAAGATTCAGTTTGTTCTGTAAAGGAAACAATACCGCTGGCTTGTCTATAATGATTTTCTGCCGCTTCAGCTTGTTGCAATTTCGCCCTAGCAATGGGAAGTTGCTTATTTTCCAAAAACTCCTTTACTTTTGTAGCTTCGGAACTGATAGCTTTAATATCGTAGTCAACCATTGCCTGAGATACGGCATTAAGTAGCGAAGCCGCTAAAGTTCTATTCTTATTTTCGTAGCTTAATTGGAGAATATTAGTTGCAGGGACTATTTTGACGCTCAAGTTTTTACGTAAATACTCCGTAGTCAACTTGTCTTCACCAAAAGTCTGCTTATCATTCCCTTTGTAAAAGTGAAAAATCTCAATTGCCTTCTCCAAAACCCGTTGCGACTTCACCAACTCAGCCCTATCCGCTAAGGGACTAGATCCACCAGGTATAGCATTGCCAATATGAGTTAAATCTCTACCCAACTCAGAAACACTCACCTGTTTTTCATCAAGGATCAACCGTGTCGAGGTTTCATAAACGCGCGGTGCAACACTCAAATAAGCAAAAGCCCCACCAATTACCGCAACAAAAGTAGCCAGCGCAGGCACACTTCGCCGCTTTAAAACCATTAGTAAGGATGAAATACCTTTGTCCATTTTGATAGTTGTTAGTTGATGGTTGATAGTTGATGGCTGATAGTTGATAGTTGATGGTTGATGGTTGATAGTTGTTGGTTGATAGTTGATCTTTTCTAATTTTTAAATAGGAACCCTTCTGTTGATTCTTAACCACTAACCACTAACTACTAAATGGTCGATCTTTTCTAATTTTTAAATAGGAACCCTTCTGTTAATTCTTAACCACTAACTATTAACCACTAACCACTAACTACTAACTACTAATCTTTTTCCCTATTCCTTAAATACTCCTGCCAATCCCTTTTCAGATTTTTTGGTATTAACTTCCGAAGGTAATTCCAATAGGGTTTTATATAACTTTAAGGTTTGGTTTGTAATGCAGTCCCAACTATAGTTGACGTTTACATACTTTTGTGCATTATGGGCCATTGCTGCCATATGAGTTGAGTTTTGGGTAACCCAAGATAGTTCGTTAATAAAAGATTCTAGAGAACCAGCTTCAAAAAGCCGACCTCGCCTCCCTGCAATTAATTGCTGATGAGGTGGAATGTTGCTTGCTAATACCGGAACACCCTCGCGCATTGCTTCTAACATTGCCATCGGTAGTCCTTCTACATCTGAAGGTAGGACAAATAACCCAGCTCCCCGGACAATTTCGGCTAAACGGGTTCCTCGGAGTTCCCCTGCAAGTATTATTTTACGGTCTCGTGCAACTGTGTTTAATAACTTTGAGGTAAAAGATTTTGTATTGCTAACACCTCCGGCTAAAACAAGCTTCCAGTTGGATGGCTGTAATTTTCTGAAGGCTTCCACAAGTAATTCGGGACGTTTTTCTGGTACCAATCGACCTAGAAATAACATATACTGACTCCGTGTAAGACCCAACTTTCTACCGTAGGCAAAATCTGGATCGGACCTTGTATAGCTAGCTGGTGCTGTAGGAATATATACAGTTTCTCTTCCGTAGGTTTGTAAAAAATAGGTCTTTAGTGCATCAGACACTGTAATTATTCCATGAGCGTAACGTACAGCTGTTTGTTCGCCCATTTGAATCAAACGGGTAGAAAAATTACCCCATTTTGCCCGTTGCCAGTCTAATCCGTGACAGGTAACGACAATTTTTGACTTAGTTGCAATTCTCGATAAGCTTGTAAATAAAGATGGACCGAGAGCTTGAAAATGAACGATATCGTATTTCTTGCCAGTGGTAGCTAATGCTCCTAGTGCAGAAGTAATAAAAGCATCTACCCCTCTCATACCGACATCAGGTAAAGAAATAACTTTAACGCCCTCATAATCGTAGTTCTCGAACCAAGAACTATTGGTATAAGAAGAGCGCGCAAATAAATCCACACTATGACCTTCTTGAGCTACCATGCGTGGATAAACTTCCGCACAATAATGCTCAACTCCCCCCTGTCTGGGAGGTAGGCCTTTTGCACCAATTACAGCAATTTTCATTTTTTGCTCGTCTTTGCTCTCAATTGAGTTTAAGTAAGCGCCATGGGCATTTGCGATTGTTCTAAGCGTTGCTCCCAACGTTGCCACATTTGACTGTAAACTTGATTAACTACAGTGCTTGCAGCATAAGGTGCAGCGCCCTTTACGCAAGATTCAACCGGATAATTCTCTGGATGCATCACAACTTGACGCAAAGCCGAAGCGATACATTCAGGTGTTCGCGTTGGACAAACAACCCCATTATCCTCAGACAGTAACTTTGGAGTTTCACCAGCTTCTGTGGTTACGATTGGGGTTCCGCAAGCAAGCGCTTCTAAAACCACAAATGGTAATCCCTCAAAAGCACTGGTTAATACAACTGCATTGCAAGCGCGATGTAGTTCGGATAGTTCTTTTTGTGGAACTATTCCCAGCATTGTTACTTGCTTGCCCAGCCCTAAAGAACTAATTTCATTACGTACTTTAGCTACCAATTCACCCTCACCTGCTATTAACAAGTGAATGTTCGGCTCGTCTAATGCTTTAATAGAACGTATTAACAATAAGGGATCTTTTTGCGGATGGAGCCTTCCAGCGAACAACACAAACCTGGTATTTTCGTTAAGGTTCAATTTGTTTGCTAACTCCCGCCTTTGGCGATCGCGTAGAGAACTGGACACTGGATAAAATACTTCTTCATCAAAAGTATTGTTCAACAAGCTTACTCTGTCTGACAGATTGGGATAACGCTGCCTATAGAGTTCCATCGAGTCGCTATTACAGGAGTAAATATGGTCAAACTGTCTAACCAATAGCCGCTCTAAAGCAAAGTAAGCTGGAGGAAATCGTCGCCAAAGAATTGCATTTTTATCATTCGCAGATGTCATCTGCTTTTTAATATCGTTCTGAATAAATAGGGTTTTCTCCCCTTTCCACTTCAAAGTGGCTAAAGTCGGCTCCAGTCTATAAAAATGCATAAAATCAGAGGCATAGCAACGCCCCATCATCGCAGCCGTATATTTAACCGTGGTGGGGATCGCACCTCTAATGTTATCGTCTTCAACCACAAATAAAGGCAGAAAATCAATCTCTTTCCCTAGAAAATCTCTTTTATACCATCTATCTAAAGGCTGGTTTTTATTGTCTGCCGTTCCAACAAGTCTCACCTCAAACTCGTCGCTGGCATACTTGATAAAAGTACTGATTAATGTCTGTATTCCTCCAATCGTTGTATTCCATGGATTGTATTGGTAAAAAATTGTTAAAACAGGCTTACGCATTTCTAACCATCCCCCACGATAATATTAAGCACGCAAATGCTTTTTGACCTTCGCGTGACAATAGTAACTACCTATTATTCTCAACTTGTTTATAAATAGTATTTTTAGCGAAAATTTGACTCCTACCATAGCAGTATTTTGCAGTTATTTAATTAATTCAATCTTGAAAGCAATTTCAATTATCCTTTATCAGTTGAGTACAAGTACACACCACTTCATGAACTAAATGTAAAGTTACTGCTATTTCGGCATATAAAATTTATCACACTTTTAAAATCGTAGTATCAATGAACTTCAAAATAACTTAACCTAGACTAATCTTTATAAAAACTTTATCCATTTTGTATAAAATATGTCATAAAAGAGCAGCAAGTATGCTCAGATACAATATTTTCTATAAATGGAAATCAAATCAATTAAGATCGACCCAGAAACTTTATCATATCTTAATATACAATTCAGTAAAAACCACCAGTCCGATTCAATTTGTTTTAACCAATAGAAAAGTCAAATATCCCACAAATAGCTAAGTATAAACCATCCTTATCTAACCTTCGACATGTAACAAAGACTTCACCACAAAGGGTTAAAAGTGAACTTGATATCTGAGGTTATTCGCGAACGGTTCGGCTGTCAAATTAAATTATCGATGGAGATTTTGACAAACTGCAATAAAAAAAATCACCTGATAAACTATGTATACTTAGAAAAAAAATATCAGTATAAGACAGTATTTATTAGCAAAATTAGTATTATTTACAACAAAATATGTAAGTATAATTCTGCTTTTTCAGTCAGCTTCAATATTAGGACTTAGCAAAAAGGCACATTTTGATTGTAGGGTGCGTGACACTTACTAAAATTGTACAGGTAATAATAAGGCTTGTGGTGTCAGGCAGGAACTAGTACATCGCGGCAGAAATAACACAACCATTTCAAATTGCTCAAAAGCCTACTCAATAAGTTTTTTGACTTTTGATTTTTCAATTCCGCGCAGCAGTACTAGGTATCGTAACAATTCCGTAAGCCCTGAGCATATTAAATATATTTCTTAGCTATTGTTAACTCAGTATTTAAGGACAATTTTGTAAAAAATAGTCATTAGATACCTTATCTTTCGGGTAGCAAATTTAATATTTTACCCTAGATGTATCTAAGCAATATTATTGTTGCCTAAAACACATTGAATGTATATAAAAGTACTTCCAATACAAGTAGAATTATTTTAAGAGAAGAAAATTTAAATAACTATCTATAGTATTGATTAGAATATCTTTTATAAGTTTTTTAAATGTTGTTTCAAGTCAAGGAGTAAAACGGTGTTAACGGAGACTTCAAGTATTTATGGTATGTCGATATTTTTAAGTGATAGTCGTAGCTCACCCAAGTATGGCGGTTTTCGGTAGAATACAATACAAATCTTGCCTAGTACTCCACCAAACCAAAATTGCAGGGTGAAGTTAGTGAGTAGTGAGTAGTAAAAATTAACCCGGGCAAAGTAGAAAAGTAGGGAATTGACGGGCACCCATGACGCTCCCCAACCTGCCTGTCGGCGAGGATGGGGTATTCGGTGGTTTTGAGAAAAAAGAGTCTTGGAGTTTATAGATAAAACTCTCTGTGCTCCCCTATGAATTGTTAAGATTTGGATTTAGCTTCCAAATTTTCTAAACGACTAATAAGTTTTTGATTTTGCTGTTTAAGTTGTTCAAGTTCAGAACGTAAATCGTTTACCGCCCTATCAGATGAAGTCTTTTGAGCCACTTTCTTAATTTGGTCTTCAGCATAGCGACGCACACGCCCATCTGGGGTTTGTTCGGCTAAAGTGCGTAAAATTCCAATAGCTTTTTTATGTTCCATTTGCCCCAGTGCTGTTGCTACCGCAATTTGGGTTAAAAAGAAAGTTTCCTGAGAAAGTTTGCTTAACCTTTCCAAAATCCTTTCCACATTTACGGTAGTTTGTGCGACAGAAATTTTTCCTAAAGCGCGAATTGCTCCCAAGCGCAAAGGTTGCGGTACACCTAATTTGGTGTAATCTAAGATTAAATTTAAAGCCGCCTCTGAAGTTTTGAATTCGGCTAAACCTGCGATCGCACCATTTCGTACCACTTCATTCCAACCGGCTTTTGATTGCAAAATATTTTCTAACAGCTTTAATGCTTCAGCTTCCTTCTGTTTATCTTCTCCCATTGTCGCAGCAATCAAACCGATGGAAGTCGCAGCAGTAGCTTCAGCATAGTAACTATCATCCTCAGCGGTGAGAAATTTTTTCAAAGCTTCATAGCTAGAGTTAGTTTTGATTTTACCAAGAGCTTGTGCTACAGCTCGTCGTACGTAAGGATTGTCATCTGACAAATACTCAACCAGAATATCAAAAACTTGGTCTAAATTAACTTCTGCAAGCTGCTTGACAAGTTCTACACGCACTCCCCAAAAAGCATCATTTTTTAACGACTCCGATAATGCTTTGACAACTTCCAATCCACCCTTTTTTGCCAAAGCTTCCGCAGCATAAATCCGTGAAACAGAATTTGTATCGTGTAGTAACTGCGCTTTTAACTCCGGTATGGGATATTCCAAAACAACAGTTTTCAGGTAATGATTGCCCACATCAAAGCTGATAAAATCGGGTTTTTTCTCTACGGGGAAGTAAAAACTTTGCTCCTTCTGGTTTACCCGCACCGTAAAAACTTTCAAGTCGTCAGTTCGATCTATATAGCCCAAACCGATGGGAATTCTTAAATCAAACAAACTTTCGTTATTTTTATCCTCCGAAGTTACCTGAGTTTGGGTAACCGTCACTTTCGCCAGATTTGCATCTCCATCCCAAGCATAAGCAACTTTAAAATCTGGATGTCCCCCACGATACACATATTGGTCGAAAAGAAAAGTTAAATTACGACCAGTTGCTTTATCAATTGCTCGAAATAAGTCTATGGTTTCCACAGTTTGGTGAGCAAAATCCTAAACAAACGTAGCCATCGCTCGCCACAACACATCTTCTCCCAACCGATCTCGCATCATATGATATACACATGACCCTTTTTCATAAATATGGCGATCGTACAGCTCAATCGCTTCTCGATAAACATGGGTTACCATGGGACGACGATAGCGACTTCTATCTTCAGCAATATAACGGCGTGCTTGCTGCAAACGATAGTAATCCGCTGCTTGAGAACCATATTCATGTTCAGTCCACATCACCTCAGAGTAAGAAGCCATCCCTTCCTTAACCCAAGCATGGGACCAATGTTTAATTACTACTAAATCACCAAACCACTGATGCGCCAATTCATGAACAACTAAACTTTCGGCGTTACGGTTATCAACGACTGCTTTTTCATCGAGCAAGCATCGATCGGTTAACAGCGTAGTAGAAGTATTTTCCATTCCCCCAAAAATGAAGTCATCAACGCAGACTTGAGCGTATTTAGGGAAGGCATAAGTGTAACCATATTTTTCGCTGAGAAACTCCATCATTTGAGGAGTTTTACCCATAGTGCGTTTAGCATCTTCTTCCCGCCCCTTTTCTACGTAGTAGGTAACGGCTTTATCATGCCATGTATCCTTTATCTCCGCAAAATCACTCACAGCAAGAGTCATCAAATAAGTAGGATGAACCTGTTTTTGGGACCAATGATAAATTTTAAATTCATTATTTTCCCCATCTTCGGAGGTAGCAACTAAGGTACCGTTGGAAATCGCCATCATTGCTTTAGGAACCCTTACCCGAATTTCTGAAGTGGATAATTGCCCGGGATAATCAAAGCAAGGAAACCAAAAACGTGAATCCTCGTCTTCTCCCTGAGTCCAAACTTGAGTCGGTTTATTGGGATAATGTTCGTCTGGTTGAATAAAATAAATACCGCGTTGGGGCTTTTCTACGGAATAAGCTATTTTTATTTCAACTTCCTTGTTAAATTGAGTCGGAGAACTAAGTTCGATATCTAAATGTTCGCCATCATAATCAAACTTCTGTGGAGTTTCTCCCACAGCAACCGACTCAATATTTAAGTTGACAGCATCCAACTGTAAGCGATTTACCCCGTTGCGTATCGGTACTAAAGTTATTTTACAACTACCAGATAGAGTTTGATTGGGTATATCCAAACTCAAATCTAAAAAAATATGCTTTACCTGTCCTGGTCTATCTGGATTGTACTGGGGCTTTGCTCCCGGTAAAACAAAAGATTTGTGGCGTTGATTTTCGGTATCGAAATGTGACTTCAACATCGATGTCTATCTACCTTCTATTGCGAACTATTCTTACTGAATGCTGAATTTTAATTTGGAAAAATAACAATTGCGGGGCGTTTTATCACTCAACAATAAAGTGGCGCTTACTTGATACACTCCCCTACCTTAAAGCGCATTACCTATTTTACGTCTTAACGGTTTTTTCCTGAGTCGAAATACTTCAGGCTGGATTTATATAGATTAGAATTATTTGTCACTAATACTCAAATTTTAATTGATATGACAAAAATTCGTTGATGATTTAACACGTTATCTTGGTAAATTTTGCCAAATTTCTAAACCTATAGTGTGTAGAATTACTAATTTTATCAGTAAATACCGATAATCTGTTAGATGAAATATGAAGTATGGAAGGTGAAGGAAAAATTCCTATGGAAACCCTTGACGTTAGCCAAAGCTAAAAGGGCACCCATAATATTTTTTTTAAGAAGAAAAAATATTATGGGAACCCTTCACATAGCGCTTAGATGTTCCTTAAAACCTAAATAGTGCAAGGGTACCTCAATTACTGAGGCGATGGGCTAAGGCGCACTCAGGCAGTGAAAAAAGCATAATTACAATTCTTAATCAATATTTCTGTTGAATTTAAGAAATATGAACCATAATTTGCACTCAGGCTAACTCTCAATTCCTACCTGTTAACTTTTTATTTCATTACTGCCAACTTATTAAAAAATACTGTAATGTCTAAACTTAAGCCTAAATTTTTAATTCCTGCTATCGGTGCTGCTGTAGTTGTAATTGGCGGTATCGCAATTTATTCATATTTGAAAGGCGGTCCATCTGGGGGTATTTCTGATGCTGCTGCTAGTGCTAAACTAGTTCCAGATGATGCGATAATGGCAACTTATATTGCCACAGATCCACAAGTTTGGTCAAAATTGGAACAGTTTGGTACACCCGAAGCCCAAAAATTGGTAGCCGCGGGGCTAAAGAGCTTTAATGAAACTTTGTCAAGTGATGATAGCATTTCTTACGATCGAGACCTAAAACCTTGGGTTGGTGGTGTCATGGTAGCCGTATTACCGCCACCAAAAGTCCAACCCGCGCAAAATAAACCCCAAGCATCGGCAGCAGAGCCGAATATCTTGATGGTGGTGGGAATTAAAGACAAAGTAGAAGCCCTAAATTTCGCCAATAAACTCAAGCAGCAGAAAGGCGTTAAAAGTAAAGAAATCAAGTATAAAGGTCAAGCAATCCAAGAAACCAAAGGTAAAGTAAGTACTACCTATAGCACTATATTAAAAGATCGCGTATTATTTGCTCCTTCTCAAAACGCCATACAGCAAGCGATAGATACATCTAAAGGAGAACCTTCATTTCTGAATAAACCAGGAGCTTCCCAAGTTATAGGAAATAACCTGAATTTGGAGAATACATTAGCACAAGTTTATGTACCTGATTACCCGGGTATGATGAAGCAGTTAATAGCGAACAATCCACAAGTACAGCAAATACCACCGCAAACCCTAGAGCAGTTGAAGCAGATAAAATCCGTTGTTGGGGGCATCGGTGTTGATGAGCTTGGATTACGAGTTAAAGCAAACACTAACCTAGATTCTCGATTAGTAAAATATCACTACGAAAAAACACCAGGTAAAGTATTATCTCAACTTCCCCAAGGTACCATAGCTGCCCTCAGTGGAGGAGGTATCAGTAAATGGTGGACGGCTTTTGCAGAACAAGCAAAAGACAATCCGGATCTTAACATAATGCTGACTCAAGTACGGGGACAATTAAAATTTGTCGATATCGACTTAGATAAAGAAATATTTGGTTGGATGGATGGGGAATTTGGTATAGCTGCTATTCCTACAACTCAAGGATTATTAAGACAAATTGGTTTCGGCGGTGCATTCCTATTTCACACTAGCGATCGCAAAACAGCGTCAGCCACATTTAGCAAACTAGACAATCTCGCCAAAGCCCAATCAATCAAAATAGCCCAAAAAGACATCGAGGGCAAACAAATCACAGAATGGCAAATACCCGGGCAAGGTGCATTACTAGCTCACGGTTGGTTAGATGAGGGAACCGCACTACTAACCCTAGGTGGCTCCATAGCTGAAACACTTACTCAGAAAGGCTTTCAACCCCTTAATAGCAGTGAAAGCTTCCAAAATACAACAGCAACATTACCACAAGAAAACGGCGGTTATTTCTACCTAGATATGGAAAAAGCCCTGCCAGTGGTAAATCGTCTCTTCCCACCACCAGCAGAAGCAACCGTCATCCTCAACTCCATTCGCGGAATCGGCGTTACTGCCACCAGCCCCAACAAATCCTTAACACAAATGGAAATGTTATTAACACTAAAACGTAGAAAATAGGGCATGGGGAGTTAGGAGTTAGTAGTGAGTAGTGAGTAGTGAAGAGTGAGGAGTGAGGAGTTAGGAGTTAAGAGTTAGTAGTTAAAGAGCCGGAATTAGCAATTAATAATTCTCCCTATCTCCCCATCTCCCCATCTCCCCATCTCCCCATCTCCCCATCTCCCCATCTCCC
>ERZ1740059.1511-NODE-1511-length-11673-cov-10.102772_pt1 | contig 11673 bp, 6 predicted proteins | sample MGYA00581744_ERZ1740059 | MGnify/ENA primary metagenome ERZ1740059 (study PRJEB43018, sample SAMN04849738) | marine metagenome | isolation source: floating plastic debris | place: Pacific Ocean | collected 2008-08-28 | study: EMG produced TPA metagenomics... | reverse complement strand
ATAAGATCAGATTTTTGTGGAGCCATAAAAGCGGTATGACATGTATACCTTACAGTATATGGGAGGATAATTTATCAGATATAAGTGCATTCTCACTTGTGTTTGCCAATGAGAAGAGCTAATAAATAAGCATGGCTACGTTATAATTACATGGATATTAGAGACAACCCAAATTTGATTCTAACCACCAATTTACCCTTTCATGCACTCTTTGTGCGCTTTGCTAATGGAGAACTATGTTGTTTACATTGGTACATTGGTGAGGTAGTGAGATACCCAGCAGTACAATCCCAGATCACAATTATCCCTCATCGTCGCCATGTACATGTAATTGTAGAGTGTAAGACGTGTGGTTGTGCTGGATTATGCTTGATTGAGGTACGATAGGAGGATGCCTCTACCTAGTCTTAGCTGCAGGCCATCAGATACTATCTATTAACACGATACGTCGCCACTGAAGGTCCTTCTAATTTTCTATATAACTTGATATAAGTGTCACCGTGATCCATGGTAAACAATTATCTTCAAGCTATAGGCAGGCAGTGATGCATTAGGAAAAACAACCGCTTGAAGTCATAAAAACAGCACATTATGGCTCCTTGAACATACCTATGAAAAGCAATTTGGCTAGGTTCAGGTTTTTTTATGTTCATGCGCTACTTGAACTCTAGCCTTTCAATCAGAAGATAAGACACCATTTTGGGCAGCTTATTGATACTAATATTACACTAAACCCTGGGAGTGTAAAATTTGCGTTATCTATACAATCCTAAAATATCGCTGGCTGCGACCACTACCACCTAACTAACTGCCCAGCTAACGTCATGTGACCTTAGTTACTGCCGTGACATCAATCAAATACACCCATAAACCCTTGAACGGAATATCAACTACAGATGAAAACTCTAACCAAAATTCTCCCATAAATCAACTACATTAAATCTTCCACAAGGTATTTAATTCTACCAGGCAATGCTTCCAAATATTCTCTTTTTTGCCATGATTGTGGTGATTACCAGAAGTAAACCTCAATGTGGCTTTAGCTCTCTTTCGCTATTCCCTCAATCACAGAACCTACTTGTCATGACGATTTATGTATCACACTCACACTGCCTGCCTACCCATTCAATCTGCTCAGAGTGACAGCATGTCTGACCTGAGTGCCAGGGAGGCAAGGCAACAATCGCCATGTACGTACATCACATATACACTGGTTAGCGTGAGAGTCACAGTCACTGGAAACCTGCAGATGTTTCCACGCCCTTCTAAAACAACATGTTTTTCTCAGCAGATTCGTGTGCGGTGATCTCTCACAGTTCACACTACTTATCTATGAGTTGTTATGATGGGTATAAGACAATCAGTAGAGATAGGGACACTTGAATTTAGAAAACAAGTCTCATGAACAGTTAGCTACGGAGAAACAGATGCCATTGACCTTCAGATAGCACAAACATTCAAAACAGTTCTTGACACTCTGAAACCACGAGTTTTATCTTCCAGACCGACCAACGTATACATGTTCACACTAAAACCAATGACTGTTATTAGCCTTATACTGACTGATACACACACACACACCTACATTGTTGAAGTGTTTTTGTCCACAAACATCTGAGAACATCAATCATTGTACAAAACGGACAGTTAGGCAGTAAGGGCACTCCTGTTACTATTTTTATCATTTTTTGTGACTGCGCATTTCAGATTCTCTTTGTGATTGCGGTGGCTGAGAATACAGTTATATTGTGGTTGTCATTATAGTATCTAATGGGCGGAGGAAATGAACTGAAGTCATTGTGGTTGGTAAAAGAAACTTAGTGTCTTCATATGGCAGCTATCTTGTAGTTAACTAGTTTGTTATGAGCTTCTGCAACCTGTATTCGACTTAACTGTAGTACCTTGTCGGTTCCATGCATCTTACCGCTTCTTGCCAAGTGTCGATATGAAGACGTTAATAAGCAGCAAACTAACTGACCCATACCAATACCTCATCTCAACAAGTCATAACTGTGAGCTCATATGCAACCTCACCTTCCCGCAGTAGTTTTTTGTTCAACTACCGTACAAATACAAATATGAGAAATTAAATGTTTTGCATGTGTTGTCAAAGCATTCAAAACAACTTGTAAGATAGCCAGGCACCGAATAGCAACCGGACCTGTTGCTACTAGTATTCAGTATTAATATTAGTGTTATGTCTGTATTTGTCTGGTGGAAAAAAATTATTATTTTCTCATTGAAACCCAAATCCATTCAAATAAGTATTTCTGTCTCCGACATGATAATCACAAAGGGTTTTTGATGGTTATGAGCCTTGATTGCCAGGAATGTCATAAATTTTAGCTTTGGAATGTGGAGAATTTCACAGTTATACATGTCAAGCTGAATTTTCAAAAACCGGAACTGTAGTTCACACAAAATATAAAAAGCTGTCGTTGGAGACTAACTGTTCTGTGCTGTTTTGGAACTACTCCAAATAAAGGTGATTTTTTTTCTGGAATAGTACACATAAACAGGTGCATTGAGAATGTTGCGGTTTGCTTGTGTTCTCATGTTAACCATCAGCTCATGTTAGCTGGCGCTGCCAACTCAGATTTCAAGGTTTTTATTTTTATTAAATGAGACCAAAACTAGTACATTTTCCCTGAATTTTCTGATAAACCATATTTATCTATTTTTCCCAACTCAATATACCCCTAATAGCACCCTACCAAACCACAAAGTCGAAAAAGCAGAGACTTGCGTGCTTGGCGGACAGTGATACAACAGAAAAAAGGCAAGACTGATCAACACCAAGAGAAGAGTTGGAGGCAGCTGGAAGCTGTTGTACAAATTGTCAGCAGTTGCTATCAGTTGACTCTTTTCTTATTTTGGTTTGAATACCAGACAACAATAACATAGTGATGAGAGAGAGATGATAGAATGTTATGAGCTGAGAATTGAGCGTCAGACTGCGTACTTATGATGAGTGGAGCGTATAATGACAGATTGATGAGAAAAACAGTTTTCTTTATGAGAGGTAGCAGAGCAGATGAATGAGCTGCGAGCTACTAAAGCATCCAGATCTATCAGCATTAGGCTGGAGCTGATAGTCTACATCTCACACACCGTGCATGCCGGGCCCTACACGCCAGGCTGACTGCCTGTTTGTCGTCAGAATCAATCTACTGTACGTGTGAGACACAGACCATCTGTCAACAGTTACCATTCGTGATGTGCACATTACACACGCATCAGCATGTACCTAATTGTTCCAAGTTAAAAGTCGGGTGTGGTTTACTTTCAGGCTTGTTTTTTAAAGCTTTCAATAGGGAAGATGGTCACTACAGTATAGGAAAAGTGAACAGTGGCCAGCATATAGCCCCCTCAAGGCCCTCGCCTAGTGGGTGTGGCAAAAATTTTGAGTTCATTTATCCCCACACCATATAACTTCATCAAACCATAAATGGACCTAGTGAAATTTTGCATTATCGGCCAGGAAAGTTGAAACGCTACGGTAAATCCAATTTCCAAATTAAAAATGAATATAGATAATACTCACCAGAGACACTGCGTTCATACACTGAGCCATCCTTGTGAACTTTACTCCTGTTATTTTCCAACACTTTACGTGCCTTCTTTCTATTCCTGTAAAATCCACCAGAAGTTAATCCAGGTTGTATCCTATAAACAGTCTTTTCTGTCGCCACATCACAGTATAATACAAGTTCTTCATTTTGATTATAGTCATGTCGAGTCATTGTCAATTTGTCTATTGTTTCAGCTTCTAGTATAGATGAGGACAGTTTGCTGGCGTGTCGACAACAGTGAGCAGAAATCATATCAGATTCTCGCTAGCTAGCTAGCCTACTAGTCTTCAGCTAAACATCGAGAAACAATGTGAGTATCGGACTTCAGTGTACTCAACAATTCAAACCACCCTATGACTAGTAAGATATGAGAGTAACACAACTGTGCCGTTGTAGTGCTGCTATATGTTATTAAGCCCTGCAAGTTACAGGCGCTGCTGAGGGGGTCGTGATGATGGACGGTACTGTTGACAGATAGTAGAGTGTGGCAGCGACGTTATATCGAATAAGTCTGTCGAAGTTGTTCACAGTATCCTTACACTATAGAGAGAGATAGCAGCTATAGAGAACTACTGAAGACAGTGATACCTCAATAGATGCAACAGGTACACAGATCAATCAATAAATCCTCTTCTATGAAGCAGCGCTAATATACTAATAGTAACCAATAATCCAATAAATTCAATAATAGATATCAATGCTAGGCTGTAGGTTAGGACCCTGGATATCTTTCTTTGCGGCTAGTTCCCTCTAAAGATACAATAACAAGTATAATTCCTCCAGTACAAATAGAACTGTCGTCAATGTCGATGTTGTTGCTCGCTCGATGACTATAGTTTGACCCCTATTCCAAACTGAACACTTGATAAGAACACTGTATAGATAATTGCACTAAACACTTCTCTTTGCGCAGGTCAGTCAAGTATCACGTTCACTGAACATCATGGGTGGGGCTAATCGACAGCCTAACACAGGGGGAGGAGTTAGTTAACTATTTATACAATCATCATCAAATTCTATTGCCATGGATACGCCAAGGCTATGTGACAGGAAAAAGACGTACACAAAGCATGAAGTGAAGCTAAGACTGCCAGTGCCAATACCACGAACTTGCCTTATTAGGCAATGTAAATAGCAAACCGTCTACATTTGGTAAATCGCATACATCGGATGCCATTATTGGGACCTTTCATGTCTCTTTTTTTCTGGTCTCACCAGGAAACCAAAAAATGCTGTGATAGAGAGCCTTTTTAACAAAAGGCTTTGAAATGACCCACTACTGAAATGACCAATGATAATTATGCATTTGAGAAATAAACGTGGATTTGATGTGTGGTAAATGGTTTTGCAGTATTCCAGCTGTTAATTTCACTGTTATAATATTTTGTTTACCTAGCATTCAGCCCTTTCCATCCAAAAACTGAGAGCCATAAAATATCAAAGATGGAAGCTTTTGGTAGTGATATAAAAAACTTATTTTTTATGCCCTAGCCACCATGCCGTTCAGGTTTAAGATAATTATAGCTAATCAAACGATCTAGACAGGCGCCAACATTAAGGACAGAGATGCAAAAACTGACACCAAAAGAATCTAGCAAAGATACAAAGTACACTTGGCAGTAGGGCACACAGAATCTGCACATATACTGCACTTCTTGATGTGCCTGTCACTATCAAGAAATATCAAGAAGGAACTAAGCATGGTGGAAGTGTAGGGCACCTGCCAGCACAAGTCTATTTGCCGAGAGCAGGATTTATTTATACTATCCTTATCCTGTTAGCTCGCATGATCTGTATCAAGTTCTGCTTGTGCTCATACTCAACTGACTACAATATCACCATTCCTCCTGGCAAAGGCGCCAAAATCAAGACAGGAGATTCTAATATACATTCATTGCGATGATGGTATCATCTTGACTTCTTGACTAAGTCCACCTACAGGTGTTTTGCATTCAACCTGCACAACATGGCTGACTGCTCTGATTGACTGGCATCCAGTTTGAGGTTCATAGAATTGACATCACAAATCGTTATTACCGTATTCAGTCAAGAGCCATAAACCAGAAACTGATCAACGTTTCACGATATAGTAGTAGAATATGCTGGCTCGAATTTACAGTTTATACATTTCCCACATATACCTTTGAGAAAGATAAGCTTTGCTATCAGTAGTGTTAAGCAGGTTATTATATAAATACATCCCCTGGAAATGTAAATATTACCAAACAACGTGCCACTGATAAATAATTAATTCCATGGGAATTTTCACTGATAAGTTAGAAAAAGCTTCACTACCATTAGATGCCTAGATATTGACGACTGCAACATGACACAAGTTAAAAAGAATCGTCATCTCAATCCTTGTTGTTTTTTTTAGAATAGGGATCACCAACCAGTTCGGATGGCTAACATAACTAACAATCTGGAGAGATGGCTGTCATCCAACAAATTCCCACAATTGGAGAAAGTACAATTATATAGAAAACCGCTTGCTAAATATTTGGGTCACATTCCTTAATGCCTGGTGATGCAATGTCAATAGGAATAGGTATGTAGGTAGGTCTTGCTGGATCTCAAGGGTTTTTTGCCATAAGCTTTAATGTATAATAAACTGATTTAAATGACATATTTTTTCAATTTTTTTGGGTTCTCATACCATCAGACACTTCTAATTCTAAGGTAGGTGTGCTCGCGTCAGGTTTCAAGTACACATACTCAGGCTGCTTAAACTCAGACAGAGGTTTGACAAGGCAGACTTGGCAGCCACCAGCTGGTTTATGAATAAGTTGGTGTGTAATATTCTGGGAGATTGGCTAGTTTTGAGCTGGCTCCTCTGTTCATCATATCACTATCTTAGTGATCCTCTCAAATATCCATTATCTCGCTCAAGATCATAGATCAAACCCACAAACCCTTGAGATCCAGGTATTTAATACTAATGTAAATTACAATGGCCCACATTATCAGCTAGATATTCTTGACTCTTGAGCTAATGAACCAATTCAAATCTTGATGGAAAAATTGAAAGAAAATGGGAGGTAATTGAAACTCTTTTACGTCAATGACATGCCCAAGGCCACAGCCCTTCACTAACTAACTACCTTATACCATCCCAAAACCGACATTGGCTTGATATTGCCTGCTAAGCCACAAAAAAAGGTAGAATTGGTGTTAATCTAGATCTGCTAATCCTATGGAACCTGTGTACAAATGATAGCTGAGATCTTCGCTACAGCTGCAAGGCAGCTGAATAATAGCAAGTCTATCTAAACATAGAGAGAAGTTAGGAAAATTAATCTCATTTCTTCCGCAGGTCAAGAAGTTGAAAGCAATAAAAAAATGCTTTCAGCTGGAAATTTTAGAACATCACATGACATGTCACGATCACACAGGTGTTCTCTTGTCAACAAAAGTAGCAGTGCGTAGATGATGGCGAGGATTAAAAGATAATAGTTTGATTTTTATAAAGATAAACACCCCTATACGTTAAAACTCTGACCTCAACATTTTTTCTACCAGGTTGTTGTTTGAATTATTTGGCAGCTATTCTAATACACAGTTGTATACAGGTATAAAATGAAAGAGCTGCAAATTTTTTGTCAACTATTCCGTAAGTTTGGATATTATTTATGCATACAAATGCTTACAATGTTTAAAAACAATACTGTGAAAGCTTCTACTACTCCATTACAAAGCATTCTGGCTTCTTTCGATACTGCCGGATGTCAATTTGTAGCGCAAAAGTGTACATCAGTACTGGGTACATGTTAATCATTTGCAGGGAGGGGATTGACAGTTGACCAAGAAAGTGTTTTAATCCCATTGGAGTCAAGACAAAAAGTACGTTTGAAGTTTTTCAGTTGAAAAGCGCTTGAGTAGCATTGAAAATGCCAATGAGAGACTGTCCAGGGGTTCAATATTTTTTTGTCGCATTTGAATTTGCTTAAGAAAAATGCCTAACACACAACAAAAAGCAGATTTGCAATGATAAACATAGAAAATCTGTTTTATCATTGGCAAAAAAGCATGTAGCGCCCTTTTTGGATCGCCAATCACATCCCTGTATTTGACATGACAGTGGAGAATTTCACAGAAATGATTAAGAGTATAGCATATTGGTATTCCTTCTTAGGGGCAAAAAAGTGTTGAAAATGTTATAAGATGTCTCCAGTTCAGATGGCTGTAATGGGGACGCTGAAGCCAGACCAACAGACCAGAAGTTATCAGCAAGAACAAATACACACAGATAAGGATAGATGTACAACTTCACAGACTGCACAAAATACAAAACAACCACAGTTCTATCAAGATAGTGAGACTACCTGTACCTTCTTAACAGGACAAAATGACATCTAGCAGCTAATGTTTGAGAGGTGGCCACATCTACCACACTAAAATTAACATACCACAATACACTGATCAAAGTCGGGATGATAAGACCGTGACCATTTATGTATAAATTATAAAATATTCACCATCTTTTCATTTCCATCAAAGCATTCAATTCGCTGAATAACTGATGAGCCTAACTCTTTTAAATGAATCACTAAATCTGGACTTCAAGAACCACAATCTCAAAATCAGGAGCTCCTCAGTCCATAAATCACAATTTTTTTCAGCTAACTAGCCTAAGAAGGTCAAAAAGTCATCAATCATTTTAAATAGAACACCCGATACTGTTAGCATGATGTGATATATCGCTTTTACTGATGTTTCTTAGTTTGATCCTCTCTTTCCCTTCCCCTCTCATCTCTAAAATTATTTAGGTCTCCTGATTCATAATATCATGACTGATGGTACTTCGAGGCCTCCAGCAGTTGTGGTCGGGGCGTACGTTTACGCTGAGCTACACAGATGTCGGAGTTTGAGACGCAAGGTGCCTCAATATGTATTTCATGGCCATGCACTCTCATAAAACTTTTAGATATAATTTTATTTGTTGTGCTATTCAACAATCACAATGGTATCAGCAGGGAAGCCTCCAAGAATTGTTATATACAACACTCATCGATGTTTGAAAAGTCCCAAATTTACAAGCTAGTCCTACAGCAAGTCTGAAACGGATCATCTTGATCGTATGGGTGTGCCGGACGTAGTAGGGTAAGCTCTAGGCTTTCTCTCTCTATAGCGCTTTGCATAAGGTAAGTGATCCTTATTCAAATCAAAGGATAGACGCTCATTAATTAATCTTGAGGAAATAAACTGCTCTAATCCAGGGTATGAAGAGGAAGTGTGGTATAAAACTGATGAATCAAATCAAACTGAGAGTCATGACGCCGCCACTGCCATGAAACATAACAAACATCAAGGCTCATAATCAGGGGTCTCACATTGAAATGGTCCATTAAAACCTGAAGGAGTCTATCTATCTATACCAACCAGAAAATAGTAGAGCATCATCGGCAGGTGAGACCACTACGAGATAAGGCCTCCATCTCAGAGAATCACACTGCTAACATTTACAAAGGGTCAGCAGTAAGAAGTTGAAGTCGGTAGCGACTTCAGATAAATTACTGCAGAGCACATCCAGGCATTGAGGAAGCTACTGTATATCAACGCCCTTCGCTGTATGCTAAACCAATTGCAGTAACCAGTAATTACTGTTGTTGATAGCTCCCTGATAGCATGTCATCAGTTCCACTGCACACTGGTTATTAATCTATTACCGAAATTGACAAGAAGCACAGCGACTGGGAAGTTTGTTCTGATGACAGATCCCCAGCTCTGCAGGACAAACATACAATGCTGACGGCTATCTCTGACATACTGTTATTATAAACATGCTTGACCGTAAACCCTCAGTCCCTCAGACTGTGGAATGAAATAAAATAGCCATGAGGTGAATTCCTTGTATAGCAAAAATCTGTCAATTTCAGCAAAGCAGTCAGTTGATTATTCAATGTTCTAACGTTCCGTTTCACAAATAACAATTCATCATCATTATCTGAAGTCCATAGCAAATACCTGCATGTACATGTATGTACCTATTATTTGGTCTTAGATGAATTCACTAGAGACAAGTCAACGGTTGTATTTATATATACAGTCAGCCAAGTCCGTCAAAATTCAATGAAATAAACACATTTTTTTATTAATTGAACAGCGGCATCAACACAATGTCAAGTGACATCCCTACATTATTCACTGAATTCCAATCAATATGTATCGTTTTCTCGTAATTATCAACATTGATGGCTTATAAGTAGCCATTACCAACTCCTATTACTAACGGAAAACTCCCCTTGCCAAAGACATCAACATGGTGATTGATTACCATTTCCAGATTGATGGATTCGAAATTGAAATGCAAAGTGTTTTTGTACCATGCCAAAAAATAGTCAGAAACTGGGCTTTTCAAACAAAGAGTGTCGCTGCGACAAGGAGTCTCGCAGATGTTGTCACAAGATTCTTAGACAGACAACTAGGCCTGCTTATGGAAATTAAGTTTTTTTACGGAAAATGAAAAAAATAACTTGGAGGTTGAACAATTAAGAGTCCAGAATACCAATAATGATCAGACCAAGGAGTTAGAACTAACTCCTTGATCAGACATAAAATTTACATTCATTATTGGCCACGGGCACATTTACCCAGATTGTTATAAAACCGCTCCGGCCAATGTAATTCATGGAATGGGTGTATTATAGGGTGTAACTTTCCAGTCTCTGCTACGGTTTCATTATAATCAAATACCAGTAGAGGGGGAGGGAATGGGAAGCGTCACCTTAACTTTTCCGTCATCCCACTAGCTGCTGTCATTACGTTAAACTTTCACGCAATTTTTATGTCTGGGTAGGCTGGTTCTGTGTTCACTGTTTGGTAGGGGCCATGGGCTGGGTCTCAATGTAAAATAACAACAGACTGTAATACAGGTTAACGTCATAGAAAAGCCTTTTAAATAGGGAGGCCCATACCCGTACACTAAAAAAATACTTACACGAATGGATGTTCTAGAAGCTGTGCGGCAGTGAGTCGCTGATTAGGATCAGGCTCAAAACATCTACAAAAGAAAAAAAAACTGTATCAGAGTTTAAAGTAACAACAAACGGGTCAAAGCACTTGTGCTTCTGTTGCTATCAAGCCTTGACACGCGGCAGTTGGTTTGATCCCCTTAGCATATCATCACTATGGCTAGTTTAAGACCATAAACTGTAGTCCCGGGCCCTAACATTTTTTTGTGGTGAACTCATACAAAAGACCTCTTAAGACCTCTAACTCTGCATGATATTTCATAGTGTAATCCTGTTTCGTGGTATTATATAATATTGAAAAAGCAGTCCCACCATTATATTAAATTGCACCAGGTTCCCTCAGATCAGAGATAAAAAATTATCTAAAATAAATCAGAATTTATGGAGATAAACATGCCAACACAATCAGCACAGCTGGGACAACCAAGACAAACAATTAATTTCCATTAGCAGTTGGTGAAGCTTTGGTTTCTTTCACATCATTTATAACCATCAAGCTGTCATATGTACTGAAGTAGTTTTCCATCCCATCAATTATGGCAAACTCATTTTGGGAAAAAATCCACCATTTTTCTGTGATTCATTTTTTGTCTGTTTGGCTGGTTTTCCGCAAAGCGTGGTCATAATGATTGTGATCCATTCAGACGGATACAATTGCTGGCAGTTCCAAACAATAAATTCCATTTGCATATTGCTAGTCAACAGGATATAAAATACAAGTGGAAGCGATAGGAAAGAAAATTCACCCAGTAGGAAGAAGTCATTGTCCGTTATTAATATTCCCTCGCACACAAAGACTAGGAAGCAGTATTTCGTTGTGACCAGAAAAACAGTATCAACCAGACAGATATTCTTGCAATAGCAAACTATCACCTACACACTAGTGCTTTCACGTTTTTTGACAGAAATTGACATTATAAGTGTACTTTAGGTTTATTTTAGGTTTCGATATGATATAAAAACCTAAAATACATGTACCTAGAATACCGTATTTGATCTTATACTAGCCGGGAATACTACGCAAAATTTGAAATAGAGGGTAGACTTCCAATAATCCTAAAATCTTCCCTGATTGCGGAACAAAGGGAAGTAATAAATGGCCAGTCACATTTATCTTATGATGTAACATG